>Ga0209233_1000600_pt1 | contig 18662 bp, 22 predicted proteins | sample AraplaCL_Cvi_mCL_FD_184269 | JGI IMG/M metagenome (GOLD analysis project Ga0209233, IMG submission 184269) | Arabidopsis root microbial communities from the University of North Carolina, USA - plate scrape CL_Cvi_mCL (SPAdes) (version 2) | ecosystem: Host-associated > Plants > Roots > Endosphere...
GCGAGCAGGACGTCGGCTCCTCGCAGATCAACCAGGCGATCCAGCAGCTCGACAAGGTCGGCCAGCAGAACGCCAGCGCCTCCGAGCAGGTGTCCTCGACCTCGGAAGAGCTGGCCTCGCAGGCCGAGCAGCTCCAGTCGACCATCGCTTACTTCCGCATCGAGCAAGGCGGAAAGAGCCACGCGGCCGCACCGATCGACCGGGCGGTCAATCAGTTGCGCGCCAAGGCGGCGAGCATGGCGGCCGTCGAGCGTCCGGCCAAGAAGCCGCAGGCCAGGCCGGCGCGCGCCGTGAAGGTTGCCGGTGGTGGCGGCTTTGCCTTCGACATGAACGATGGCGAGGACGATCGAGACGCTGAATTTCAGCGCTAAGGCGCTTAAGGGATCGGCCCACCCTGTCCGGTGGGCCGATCCGTCTTCAATGATTGCGTATAGTGCAGGATTCAAGATGGCCCGTATGGTCCGACATTCAGTGCAGGCGGCGGCCGTCCCGGATCGGGTTGGGCAGCCATGATGCCTGCCGTGCAGGATACGGCCGTTCATCTGTCGGACCGCCATTTCCGGACCATCGCCGAGCTGATCGAGGGACAGGTCGGCATCAAGCTGCCGCAGGGCAAGCGGCTGATGCTGGAGGGGCGGCTGCACAAGCGCGTGCGCGCGCTGAACTTCTCCGACCTCAACGAATATGTCGACAACCTGTTCGAGGCCGATCATTTCGATACCGAGCTCACCCATCTCATTGACGTGGTGACGACCAACAAGACCGACTTTTTCCGCGAGCCCCAGCACTTCACCTTCATGCGTGACGTCGCGGTCCCCGAGCTGCTCAAGTCGCACGGACGGAAGAACGCGAATCTGAAGGTCTGGAGCTCGGCGAGCTCCACCGGCATGGAGGCCTACACGACCGCCATGGTGCTCGACGACATGACGCGGAACGGCTACCGGTTTCAGTACCGCATCCTCGGCACCGACATTTCGACCGCGGTTCTCCGCCTCGCCAAGACCGCGATCTACACCCGCGACGTGCTCGCGCCGGTGCCGGAGCAATTCGTGAAACGATATTTCCTGTCGTCGCGGGATCGCTCCCGCGGTGAAGTCCGCGTGGCGCCGGAGCTCAGGCGCATGACGCATTTCATGCGGATGAACCTCATGGATGGGTCCTATCCGGTGGATCGGGATGTCGACATCATCTTCTGCCGCAATGTCCTGATCTATTTTGACAAGCCGACCCAGCGCAAGGTTGTCGAGCAACTCTGCAATCATCTGCGGCCCGGCGGCTATCTGCTGGTCGGACATTCGGAATCGATGATTCACAGTGCAGTGCCGGGTTTGAAGCAAGTTCAGCCAACCATTTTCCAGGTCTAGCCGGAGCGCAACCAAAATGCCGAGGGAGAAAGTTCGCGTGCTGATCGTGGACGATTCGGCGTCGGTGCGCCAAATCCTGCAAACCATTCTCAGCGAAGACCCTGATATCGAGGTGATGGGAACTGCGTCCGATCCGTTCGCGGCGGCGCGTCGTCTCCAGAACGAAATCCCGGATGTCATGATCCTGGATCTGGAAATGCCACGCATGGACGGCATGACGTTCCTGCGCAAGATCATGGCGCAGCGTCCGATCCCCGTGATCATCTGCTCCTCGCTTACCGAAGAAGGCTCGAATGTGATGTTCGAGGCATTTGAAGCGGGTGCGGTGGATATCGTGCCGAAGCCGAAGATCGACACGCGGCAGGCGCTGCTCGAATGCTCCTCGCGGCTGCGCGAGGCCGTGAAGTCGGCGGCGCGCGCACGGGTGCGCCCCCGGGCGGAGCGCCGTACGATCGAGAAGAAGCTGACCGCCGATGCCATCATCCCGCCGCCGGTGCAGGGGCGGGTGCGGCCGACGACGGAACGCATCGTCTGCATCGGTGCATCGACCGGCGGCACCGAGGCGCTCAACGACGTCCTCGAGATGCTGCCGCCTCATTGTCCGCCCATCGTCATCGTCCAGCACATGCCGGCGGGCTTTACGGCCGCTTTTGCGAAGCGTCTCGACAGCGTCTGCCAGATCCGGGTCAAGGAGGCGGAAGATGGTGAGCCGGTGCTGCCGGGCTGCGCCTATATCGCGCCCGGCGCCCGTCACATGCTGCTCCAGCGCATTGGCCTCCGCTACCAGATCGCGATCAAGGACGGCCCGCCGGTGTCGCGGCATCGCCCCTCCGTCGACGTGCTGTTCCGCTCGGCGGCCCAGCACGCCGGCGCCAATGCGCTCGGCGTGATCATGACCGGCATGGGCGACGACGGGGCACGGGGAATGCTGGAGATGCGCAAGCTCGGCGCCGCGACCCGGGCGCAGGACGAGGAAAGCTGCGTGGTGTTCGGCATGCCCAAGGAAGCCATCGCCCATGGCGGCGTCGAGAAAGTGGTCTCGCTGCACTTTATCCCGCGCGAGATCATGCTCTGGTACCAGGCCGGGCATGTTGCGGTGGCCGGTTGATTGCGATGTCCGTCATTCCTGCCAACACGCTGACCGAGGCGACCGCCGCGATCGAGGATGTCTCGTCGCGGATCGAGGACGTGTTCGCGCGGGTCGGTCAGGAGCTCGGGCGTGGCCACCTCATCTTTGGGGAGTTGAACCAGGGCCTCGCGTTGCTCTCGCAGGAGCTGTCCGGCGCCGAGATCGAAGGGGCCGCCACCGCGTTGCAGGAGATTTCCGCGCGGCTCGGCGAGTTGGCACGGGCTCTGCCGGCCGAGAGCAAGCTGCTTGCCGCAATCGGCACCAGCACGGCGGAAGCGTCCTCGCTGCTCAAGCCGCTGTTCAAGCATATCGGGATGATCACCATCATCGCGCGCAGCGCGCGGATCGAGGCGGCCTCGCTCGACGGCGATCGCGAGGGCTTCCTCGCCTTCACGCAGGAGGCCTACGATCTCGGCAAAGCCGTGCAGGGCTCGATCGAGGGCTGTGCAAAAGATCAGCAGCGCTTGTCGGAAGCCGTCGCCACTGCCTCCGGCCGGCAGAAGGAGTTCGAGGGTCGCTACGGAAAGCAGTTGGTGTCGGAGAGCGCCGAGCTAGGCGCGGCCTATTCCGGATTGCGCGAACAGCGCCGCAACAGCAGCCAGCTTGCCGGCCTCGCGAGCGCCAGCACCAAAAAGATCGCCGAGGCGGTCGGCAGTGCGATCATTTCGCTGCAGGCCGGCGACAGCACGCGTCAGCGCCTCGAGCATGTCTGCCACGGCCTCGGTCTTGCGGCGGGACCCAGCCCGAGCCTCGTCCCTGATGCAGTCGCGAGCGACGACGGCGCGCGCGCGATTTGCCAGTTGCAGGCGGCCCTGCTCAGGGATGCCCAGCGCGAGTTCGGCGGCGATATCGGCCAGATCGTCCGCGCGCTGACCGCGATCCTGCATGATGCAGGCAGCGTCGTGGGCCACGGTCGCACGCTGTTCGGCGGCGCGGACGGCGGCTCGTCGTCGTTCCTGACGCGCATCAAGCAGACGCTGGCCCATGCCTCGACCCTGATCGCTACCTGCGAGGGCGCCGGCCGCGAGGTCGACGAGGCGCTCGCCATCGTCGAGGACACATTGGCAAAATTTCGTCAGGCGATTGCCGGCCTTGCCGAGGCGACCGTCGACATCACCCTGATCGGGATGAATGCCGGCCTCAAGGCGAGCCATCTCGGCAGCCGCGGCAGCGCCTTCGTCGTCATCGCCAACGAGCTCAAGGCGACTGCTGATCAGGTCTCGGCGGGAGCAGGGCGCCTGCGGCCCGTGCTCGACGGCATCGAGCGCGCGGCAAAAGAGCTGAAGGAGCTCCGCGTGCAGGGCGACCCGACACAGCTTGCCAATCTCGAGCCGCAGATCCTCCAGGCGCTGCGCGAGGTCGAGGCCGGCAACGAGCGGCTCGGCAAGCTGATGAGCCGGCTGGTCGATGAAGGGGCGGAATTCGAAGGCCTGATGAATTCGGCGCAAGGCCTGATGGCCACGCTCGGCGAAAGCTCTGCGACATTGCCTGCGGCTGCCGCGCGGCTCGAGACCGCGAGCGCGGGCGCGCAGCGGCCGCAGCCGGAGGCGCAGGATCAGGCGGTCCTCGACGATCTCTTCGCGCGCTACACGATGGAGCGCGAGCGGGACGTCCACCGCGAATTTTTGCAGACGCTTGGGCTCGCCTCGATCACGACCACGCGGCGCGTCGAGGCGGTCGAGGCCGCGGATGACGGCATCGAATTGTTTTGACGGTCGCCGCCGGCATTCGCCTCGTGCATCGGCGTTAATTTGAAGGGACGGCTTTGCAGAGTGTTAACCGTGGCGAAATGCTTGCCGCCTCGGTCATTGTCGCGCCCCGGAGTTGGTTGCAAATAGCAGTGATTTTTACCGCGGATGTTTTCATGCTGAGAGATGGCAAATACGCTGCCTGGTTCAGGACCCCGAATGGCCAGGGCACCGGCGTCGTGCATCTGGCCGAGGGCCGGATCTCGGGCAGCGACAGCTTCTTCACCTATGGCGGCTCCTATCAGTTCGCTGACGATCAGCGCTTCACGGCCGTCCTGACCACGCGGCGCTATGCCGAGGGGCCGCCGACCGTGTTCGGGCTGGACGAGGTCGAAGTCAGCCTTTCGGGCGTGTGCAGCGGCGCGATGGCGACCTGCTCGGGAACGGCCAGGCAAGCGCCTGGCGTGCAGTTTGAAGCGACGCTGATCTACAGCCAGGAAGATGTGCCGGCTGCGGAGGCGCGATGCGCGGTCGTCAAGCTCAATGCCGACAAGCTGCCCAAAGGGCTCGACGGCCGGTCCCGGCCGCGTCATCCGTTCACGCCGCCCAAGGCACCATTATCCTAGAAGGCACCGCTGTCTTAGGCTTGCGTTGACGTTGTTGGCGCGAAGGCTCTCGCCAGCCGCGCCGTACCAACAAAGCATTTAGAGATCAAAATCTAGTCTGCGGCGCAAACAAGGGTGGTGAAGAACATGCCTCAGATCTGGATGACGTATAACGAACTCGGCGCGCTTTGCGGCTGCGGCGCAACGGAAGCCAGGGAGCGCGCGATTCATCTGTCGCTCGACCGTCGCAAGAGTCGCGACGGCACGACGCGCGTGAAACTCGATCTGGCACTGACGGCGAAATTCTTCGCATCCGTGCGCGATTCGGATTTCGATCTCGATTGCGCCATCGAGGCGCTTCACAACACCCACCGCCAGATGGCCGAGCTTCTGGCATCTGGCGAGGTCCGCGACAGGCGTGGAGCGGCTTGAGCCGTTCCAGATGCCGGCCTGCCGCGACAGGCCGACGCCGGGACGTCACTGACGGGAAATTCCCATCTCTCTCTGGAGTTGCGGCGAAAGCCCCATTGCGCCTTCGGTCCGGCCTTGTCCGGTTCCGGCATTGCGTGCGGCGGGAGCGGCATAGGCAGGGGTGGCTGAAGACGTATTGGGGCTGTTGACCGCCCCCGAAGCGCTGGTTCCTTGCGCATTTCGCGCGGGGGAGGCGTAGGTGCCTTGGGCTTCGGCAGAGCAAGATGTTCCGATCAACATGGCTGCAGCCAAGAGTGTTCCATATTTCATCGTAGTCAGGGTCCTGCTTCTGCAAAGACGACAGTATGAACCGGCGGCTGTTGGGCGCCAACCGAAGTTTTGGCTCTCGCGGCCCGGACGCAGCCTATGAGGGGGGCCTGGGCAGGAACGCCAGGATCGTTTGCGCCAGGAATACGCCTACGATCCCACCAGCCGCCTTTTGCAGCACGTCGAGAATATGTGGCTCTTGATCGAGCATAAGGGCTTGAAAGATCTCAAGAAAGCCAGCAACGGCCAGAACCAGGACGCAGGCTCCGGTGATCCGACCCGGCAAGAGGAAGGACAACAAAAAACCAAGCAGCGCATAGGCGCTGAAGCGCTCGATAACAATGCCCCAGTAGGATTGCCCATGGCCCAGAAGTGCTGGCTGGCCCGCGAATCTTGCAAGTGTGGCATAAGTGATGAGCGCGAGGCAGACGCCCGTCGCGGCTAGCAGATGGTTGCGGCGCATGGCCCAATATACCACCGATACCCGCACGGGGGCTCGAAACCTTCCAGTATCGTTAAAGATACCTCGCGCGATCAAGGGAGCGAGCCCGTTTGTGAGATGTCCAACTGCCGTACGCGGGCTGACCAAATATCGAGCGTCAGCTACGCCCTCCCGATGCGGCCCGCTTCATGGGTGCGACATTCCGGCCGTCCGATCGCATCAGGAACTGCGGGGGCTGAGACGGCCGCGAGGGGCGGATATAGGGCTGCCACTTGAGGTAGTTCGTATGTTTCCTGCGACGCCTGTGCGATAGGGCAGAACGCGTACCATAGCCCGCCGCGAACGACGTTATCGCGACCAGAATGAGGAGAAGAGGATCGGGCATGTCAACGAGACCTGATGCGGGGGGCAGGAGTTCGCCCCGTTTAGCGGCTCTGCGCGATACGGATAAGGCAGCTTTGCGGAATCCCGGTGACGCGCCATCACATGAATTTGCTTCCTTGCCGTGGAACAAGATCCAGGGGAGCGCGCCGGGCATTCTCGGCGTGGGATCAGCGCTTCGTTCCAGAGCGGAAGCGTTCGCAAGCACCCTTGGGATCATGCTCGCTTCGAGTGCGGCCTCCTGAAGCGGCGGCGACTTCGCGAGACCGCCCCACGGGTGAGGTACCCTGCGGTAAATCCGGTGAGGAAAATTCCTGAGATCACGGCCAGCGCCAGCATCCGACCCGAAAGGCATTTTGTGTGCCAATCAACGTCGGGTTGGCTGCGCAGTGTTCTTCAGCCGGGCGAGGCGTATCACGATGGATCGCTCGGAGCGCTCCAGCTTTGCGGCAATGAGCTGCGCCTTGTATCCCTTGGCATCCAGCTCGAGCAGCAACTGATCCTGATCTTCAGTCCAACGCGTACTTTTATTGCGAGACATCGTCGCCTCGGTTGATCAACTTCGTCGAGATCGAGGTTCCATCCCAGCGTCAGAGCGTCCGCTACAGTCGCATCGGGCGTGTGACGGCAACTTCCCCGGCGCTCCTGAAGCAGGTGCTGCATAACGTCGCTGCTGCTGCGTCAAGATCACTCGTCGTCAATCACGGCCCGTCTGCGGATGCTTGAGGATGATGAGGCTTCTATCGAGCGGAAGTTTGACGAGGGATTGTGTGCAAGGCAGGTTCGCGTGCGCAAAATTGTCGCTGTTATCTGGATTGGAAGCAGACATCCACCGCGATGGCCTCGACGAAGATTTTGTGATCGATGCCGACATCGTCGCTGCCGACGCGAGAGCTGCGGTCACGCATCACGTTCACGAATACGAGCAAACGCGTCAGCTGCGGGGGAGAACGTCGCTCGAGCCTGATTTCGCTCAGTTGATAGCTGCCGGCGCGACCCATCTCGAGACCCAGCGGCCGCGTAACCCAAAGTCGCAAGGCTACGAACGCGACATTGACCGCCAGCCAGATCGACATAACGATGATGAAATGAGGCGCCACGACGGAGGCTCCGTCTTCTCAGCAAGTCCTGCTGAGGCAACGTGGCAAGCGGCCCGTGGTTCCGCCTCGGAGGACCGGGCGGCGGGGTTTGGCGCGGCTGTCAGCTCTTCTTGCCGGGCTTCGATTTCAGCGACAGGCCGAGCCGCAACGCCATGCGCTTGATCGCATCGGGCGAGCGACCGAGAAGTTTCGCTGCCTCTTCCAGCGAGGTCGAAGACTTCGCCAACTCCATCAACCGGCGGTCTTCCTTGAACGACCAGGGCCTGCGCGCCATAACCGAAACCATCCTCTCGTCGACACAACGACAAAGCCGCCAAGCGGACCCATGTTCGCTCGACGGCTTTGCTTGGGTGGGGCCGGACTTGGGGGAGCCCGGTGCGAGGATGGATATGCGATCCTTCGGCGTTCGCAACAAACAACGCGGATTAAGCTAACCGCTCAACCTTACCGCGATATAATCGGGGTTTGGCGCTCCGTAGTACCACGGGGTTTTCGTCAGCCGAGGCCGATCCGCGCGCGCTGGTAACCGCGATCGAGGATATTCTGCCACCATGTCCGGTTGTCGCAGAACCAGCGGACGGTCTTGATCAGCCCGCTCTCGAAATCCTCGCGGGGGCGCCAGCCGAGCTCGCGCTCGATCTTGCCGGGATCCATGGCGTAGCGGAGATCATGACCGGGCTGGTCGGCCACGAAGCTGATCAGGCCGCGGCGCTTCGCGGTGCCCGGCGAGATCTCGTCGAGCAGATCGCAGATGCGCTCCACCACGTCGAGATTGGTCCGCTCGCAGCGCGCGCCAATGTTGTAGGTCTCGCCGACCCTGCCATGCTCGACGACTTGGGTCAACGCTTCCGCGTGGTCGGCGACATAGAGCCAGTCGCGGACGTTGCCGCCGTCGCCATAGACCGGCAGGGGTTCGTTCGCCAATCCGCGAATGATCATGTGCGGGATCAGCTTCTCGGGAAAATGATAGGGCCCGTAATTGTTCGAGCAGTTCGTCACCATGGTGGGGAGCCCGTAGGTCTCCCGCCAGGCCCGGACGAGATGATCGGACGACGCCTTGCTCGCCGAATAAGGCGAGTTCGGCGCGTAGGCGGTGTCCTCGCTGAACTGGCCGCTGCTGCCGAGCGATCCGAACACCTCGTCGGTCGAGACGTGGAGAAAGCGGAAGCGCGCGCGGCTTGCAGGCGTCAGCGCCCGCCAGTGGCGTAACGCCTCCTGAAGCAGGGTGAACGTGCCCACCACATTGGTCTGGATGAACTCCGCCGGGCCGTCGATCGAACGGTCGACGTGACTTTCCGCCGCGAGGTTCATCACGGCGTCGGGCTGGCAGGTCTCGAACAGCGCGCGCAGGCCCGCGCTCTCGCCGATGCATTGCTGTGCGAAGACATAGCGCGGATGGTCGGAGGCTCCCGGCAGCGAGTCGAGATTGGCCGCGTAGGTCAGCTTGTCGATGTTGACGATTCGTGCGCCGGTATCCGCCAACAGATGGCGGATCACGGCCGAGCCGATGAAGCCCGCGCCGCCCGTCACGAAGATGGTGATGCCGTCAAGGCGCATGCGGTCCCTGCTTCAGGCGCCGCCCGCCTCGCGCCCGAACGAGCGGTAGACTGACAGCAAATATTGGCCGTAGCTGCTCCTGGCGTTCTTTTGCGCCAGCTTCTCGAAGGCTTCAAGCGAGATGTAGCCCTGTCGCAGCGCGATCTCCTCGGGGCAGGCGATGCGCAGCCCCTGGCGCTGCTCGAGGATCTGGACGAAATGACTGGCTTCGACCAGCGAGGAATGCGTGCCGGTGTCGAGCCAGGCCATGCCGCGGCCCATCAGCCGCACGAACAGCTCTCCGCGGGCGAGATAGGCCCTGTTGACGTCGGTGATCTCGACCTCACCGCGCGGGGAGGGGGCGATTCCGGCGGCGATGTCGAGCACGTCGTTGTCGTAGAAATAGAGCCCGGTCACCGCGACGTTGGAGCGCGGCTGCGCCGGCTTTTCCTCGATGGACAGCGCGCGTCCGCTGGCGTCGAGCTCGACCACGCCATATTGCTCCGGCGCGTTGACGGGATATCCGAAGATCGTTGCGCCGCGCCCGCGCGAAGCGGCCTGGTTGAGCATCTCCGGCAGGCGGTTGCCGTAGAAGATGTTGTCGCCCAACACCAGCGCGACGGGATCCTTGCCGACGAAGTCGCGGCCGACGATGAAGGCGTCCGCCAGCCCGCGCGGGCTGTCCTGATGGGCATAGGAGAAGGAGAGGCCGATCTCGGAGCCGTCGCCGAGCAGCCGCTGGAACAGCGGCTGGTCCTGCGGCGTCGTGATGATGAGGATCTCCCTGATGCCGGCGAACATCAGGGTGGACAGCGGGTAATAGATCATCGGCTTGTCGAACACAGGCAGAAGCTGCTTCGACACCACGGCGGTGACGGGATAAAGCCGGGAACCCGTTCCTCCCGCCAGGATGATACCCTTCATATGTCCTCGAAGCCCACGCTCAGGCCCAAACCCAAGTCAGCAACCTCCACTTGATAATGGATGGGGCGGCGGGTGCAAGCCGGTTCTGGCTGCTTGTTCTTGCCCAGGTGGCGGTGCCGCCAGACATGCCTGTTGTGATAGGCTACTATGTCCGCGGCTAGCCCGGCTGCTCGCGATAACCCGAATTACAGTACGGGTCTGTGCAACGGTTGCGCTGGTCGCGGCGGTGCACGCCGGGATGAGGCCAAGTCATGCTGGAGAGGAAGGCGTCGATGCCGCCGCCTGGCCGCCAAGGAACAGGCCACTGACCCTACACCCCTTTAACAGCCTGATATCCCGCATTACTTGGAGACTCAGAATTGCCGACGCGCGCAAACGTGCCGTGGAGGCTCGGCAGAACTGGTGGCTGGATGCCCCGCAGCGCACGATCGCACCGGATCCGCCCGGGAAGATCGCGACCCAGCGCGTCCTCACCGACGCTACGCTGCAACCGGGTGCATCGTTTCGACCGATAAGGGCTTCTTCCTGTTCGCGGACGGTCAGGCACGGACGAGCAGACGCCTGATTTCGTGCCGATTACTCCGCGCTGATGCTGCGCGCGTTGATACGCCGTCGGATTCTCACGCGACAGATTCACAACAGTCAATGCGAACATTCATCGCGCGTGATCGACGCAGAATTCTGATTGAGAATCGATCGCGTTGTGAGGCGGGGATCTCTCCGAATGTGATTGCGCATCTGTTGCGACGAGTCACGTCACGAGATCGTCGAATTCGTACGGCTATGTTCGTGCGAACGACCACGAAACCAACTCCATGAAATAAGAAGACCGAGATGCTTCAAAAAGCGCGAGCGGCATTGCCTCTGACAAAGATCAGGGAACGGGCATTCGACGGAGCCTTTTTCAGCATTGTGCTGATTGCGATGGCAGGCTGGGTGTATTTCATCACGCTGTTGCTAGTGAGGCTATTCCTATGGTTCCTCAACTGACTGCAAACGGATGATCAGTCCTCAAGCAGGTTGCTGCCCAAGATTTCTTGCGCCTGATAGCAAAATCAGCGGCCTCATCGTCATGTCGACACAACGGCACGATGAGAATGCTGCTTCTGGGAGAAGGGAACGTTCTGCAAATGAAAAGATTCCCGATGAAGCCAGTTCTGATTGTGATTTTAGTCTTCTTCGCCGGCTTCGCTGCTGGTTACACAGCGCGTGCGTAGCGATCGCGCAAGCGGCAAAGCAGATGGGCCAACTCTGTGCACCCTATGGGCCCACGACTTCGCGGCCGGCCACGCGGCGCGAATTCTGAGGATATACAACCGGAAGGAAGTCAAGGTGTCTTGGTCGCGTAGCGCATGTAGGAGGTGGGCGGATGCTGGAATGTCTCCGCGATGACCGGGATAACCATGTCCAGTTACGTTAAATCGGTGTCACCGTTGTCCGCCGGGTTGATGGTGGCTAGGTTGCGCACGGATTTTGCAAGTCAATGATTGCCGCCGCGGGCTGTTGAATTGGAATTAGGGTTGATGATGTGGCTCGTTGCTTTGGTCGTGCAGGCTGTCGGTGTGCCGCTGTTCATCTGGGCCTATGGCCGGCGCCTTGACGCGTTAAGTGGTCCTTGGATCTGGGAGAGAGGCAACGCGCCATGACTGGTCTCAGGAATATGACTGATCTCGGGAATAACGCCCCGCGCCGATATTTCGTTGATGCAGGGGGACGGCGCGTTTTGATCGGGCTGACGCTTGAGGAGACCTTTGAGTTCGAACGGCTGGACAGCCAGCCGCTCATCGCCCTGGCAGATCGCCAGGTCGTATCCGACGAGAGCGTCCTATGGCCCGTGGAGGAGCGTTGGCAAGAGCTGTACGCCAAGCACGAAGGCGCCTGGAAGGCATGGATGGCGCAAAACCGTGGCGAGCAGCCCACAGGCTTCAGACTTTATTAACCATCCCAGACCCATTTTCTGGTCTGGCGCTTCCAACCGGAAAATGAACGCATGTTCCAGCTGTTCTTGCGAGCCCGCACCCACAACTTCCTCAGAGGCCACAGCCGGGCCGAGCAGGAGTTCCGTGCCCGTTCACCCGACCGCGACGCCGAAACCGATCAGTCCCGCGTCGAGGCCATCATGATCGCGATCGAGGACGCTCTGCATGCGGCTGAGCGCGAGCAATCAGGCCTGAACCGCCGGGTCGAGGACGTGCTGGCGCGAGCCTCCGTGACGTTTGGGAATGGCGATGACGAATATCTCGAGCGCGAGGACCTGGACAATCATCACCAGGATCTGTTCGACAAAGAGATCCTGAACGGCCAGCGCAGGCTCAAGGAACTCAGCGCCTCGATCGCGCATTTCAAGTTCCTGAAGGCAGCGATGCTGAGCCGCTTTCCGGAGTATCGGCCGGTAAGCCCCACCAATTGACAGGCGACGTAGTGCCCCCACCGGTGCGGGCATGGTAGGCTGGATCGCCAGCATGCTATTGCCCTGAACGGGCGCCCGGTGAGGTTCCGATAGGATTGGGGCCGGCACCGATGTCACGCGCTCTCAAGCAATTTGGCCTAATCAATCAGTTGGGTCCCGCACCTTCAGTATTGAAGAACGTGCTCGGGATAAGCCGGGTGCGCGAAGCGCACGTAAGTTCGAACACGACCGTAATAATAGTTAGGTTCCCCCCGTGTCCGGGGATCAAAGGAGGAAGAGTAACCTTGCTCAAGCGACCGGTGTCGAACTTTGACCACGATCGGACAACCGCAGCGGGGACCGCAATAAGGGTTGGGGCCTCGATCGATGTACGGGATGCTGGCTGTATGCCGGACGGCCGGAGGAACGGCATAGTCGGCGGCCACAGACTGAGAGACAGAGACGGCAAACCCTACGCCAACCATCAAAAACCCAAAAAAATAGCGCATGCTACAGATTCCCCATTCAGGCGAGATATTAAGCGTTGTGTCGCAAATGACAAGCGCGGCCCCAGCCATCCATTCCCGGACCTATCCGCCCAGACTGGGCGCGAAGGTCGGATCGATTTCTCGAACGGTTTGCTCGATAAAACTCTTGCCTTGCCTTGATGCGCGCCGATAGGCCTGCAGGATCGTGGGCTTCTTGTCGGCTCGGCGCGTCAATATCATGCGCATATCGCCACGAACCAATTCGGCAAGCTCAGTGTCAGTGGTCCCGTCGGACAGAGTTGCGGTATCCAGTCTCACGGACATCATCTCTACTGCAGCTGGCGCAGTGAGGTAGGACATCTTCAGGGCATTGAGCGAGGCTGGGCCGCCCCGGTCACGGCGATCCTCGAGCAGCGCAAGTGCGAGCCATAGCTCGGCGCTGTACGGCGCCGTCGAAAGTATCTGTCTGAGGCGCGCCCGGGCGTGCTCGACCTCAAGATCGCTGCCACTTCCATTGCGCCAAAGCGCCTGCAGCGCATCGTTGAAGGTGCTGCTGCTCGCCAAGTCGGGCCTGAGCCATTGGGATGATATGTCCCACCCGGACCCCTGTCCCTTCTTCGTGTAGATATCATCGAAATTGCCTGGAAACTGCAATCGCGGTTCCGCTCCATGTTGTGCAATTGCCGAGGCGAGACCATAGCCACCGCTGACCAGAGCAAGAGCCAGCAAAATCACTCGCATGCCGGTTGAAGAAGTCATTCGTGGTAACCCTGCATCACAAGGCGAGCAAACTGTCGTTCTGGATGGTTAGCAAAGTCAAATTCCCGGTGGCGTAGGCGCCGGTGTCGATATTTATCCGATTGGGACGTACATCCGGCTTCTGAACCGGGGTGTGACCGTGAACGATGTACTTCCCGAAATATTCATTGCTATCGAGAAACTCTTCCCGGATCCAGAGCATGTCTTGTTCGTCTTGCTTAGCGAGCGGCACGCCTGGCCGTACACCTGCGTGCACAAAGAAAAAATCCCCACAAACAAAACGCGCCCTAAGACCCTTCAAGAACCTTAGCTGATAGTCCGGCAATGCAAGCTTGAATTGTTCGATCAATTCCGCTTGCTCGAGGGGATCGGGATTGAGCGAAGGTCTTAGCCCGTAAGAAGTCAATGTTGGCAGGGCGCCAAATTGTCGCCAAGCCTGAAATAGACTGGGATCCTCGAGCAAACTCAGTAGATAGGCCTCGTGATTGCCTTTCAAGAAAACAGATTCATGTTTCAGGCCCCGATTGATCAGGAGGTCAATCGTTCGCTTGGAATCTGGGCCTCTATCGATGTAGTCTCCAAGGAATACGTGGATCGCGCGGCGCGAGCCGAGATTTGCCAGATCTCGGTCAATGACGGCAAACATCTGCTCAAGCTTATCTGCGCATCCGTGAATGTCACTCATCGCGTAGATGCGGATGCCCTCCGGTAATTTCGGTTTGGCCAGTCTAGCCCTCAAGCGCGACAATTTCATCATGGGCCGATGTGTTGGTGCCGATCGTTGAACCTCGAATGGCCGACGATGTTGGTAAACGTAATCGGAAGACTATATCCGGCAGTTTAATAAATAGAATGCGTTCATCGGGGCAGTATTTAAAGCGCTGGTGGGTAGCCTCCTAGCCAATAACGCTACGGGGAGCAACCAATGCGCAATAAATGGACGTTGGCCGCTGCAGGCATTGCAGTCGCGATCAGCACCTTCCAACCGGCCTGTGCGGGTTTTGTGGGCCTGCCCATGAATTTGAACTCGTCGATCCAGCGGATCAAGGCGGAAGCGCCGGCGCTTCCGCCCATGGCCTTTACGCAGTTTTGTCAGCGTTACGCCGAAGAGTGCCGAGCGAGACCGATCTTTCGCGGCGGTCTGGTTCGTCTGACCAGCGAAAAGCTGGCCGACCTCAAAGAGGTTAACCGGAGGGTAAACCTCGCCATCGCCCCGGAACCGAATGAGCTCGGGCTGGCAGGTGAGAAATGGCTCATCAATCCGGCCCGAGGTGATTGCAACGATTATGCGGTGAGCAAGCGGCATGAACTGCTGGCGCGCGGCTGGCCGTCACGGGCCCTTCTGCTCAGCGAGGTCATTGTCAATTCGGGCGAGCACCATCTTGTTCTCGTTGTGAGGACCAGCGACGGGGATCTGGTGCTCGACAATCTGACCTCGCAGATCAAGCCCTGGTCGCGTGCTCCGTATAGCTGGGTCCGCATGCAAGTGCCAAATTCGCGGTTGTGGGCGACGATTACTGGCACCAAAGTCTAAGGCTTGCTAGCCGGAGGTCTTGCCGATACTCTGCGAAATGCCGAGGCCGACCGTTCCTGCAAGCAGAATCTGGGTCAATGGATCCAGGAGACTGTGGTTGGAGAATGCTTCCGCTACTGACATCGCCACGATCGCCGCGGCGTATGATGAAAAGAACGAGTCACGCCCTCGAGCGATAGCCCCGCGCGCCACGACAAAGAAAATTTGCAGGGCACAGATCAAGAGCAAGGGGAGCGCAAGGCGCCCCCATTCGATGATGATCAGTGCGGCGGTCGAGGGCGGGGCAGGCGTTGGCATGTCGCCAAAATCCCCATACACGCGAGCAAGCTGCTCGAACGTTCCGACGCCTCCTCCGAGCCAGGAGGCCCCTGCCAATGCGCGTTGTGCAACCGCAATCGAGTTCGCCGCGGCGGATTGGGTCGCACCGAGCGCGTTCACTGAAAGCGATGGATTTGTGATTGACAAGACTACCCAACCGATGATGCCCGCGAGGGCAGTCGCGATGACAGTCGACGCCCACGGCGCAATCTCTATTCTGCGAGCGATTGCAATGAGCACCAGAACGGCCACACCGAGGCTGAAGAACGCGAGCATTTGAGTGTTCCCGCGAACGATCAGCGAGGCCGATGCCGTCGCAATGCCGAGCAAAGCCACGCCAACACGCGAAAAGACTGAAGCGAGTGACTTGTCGGCGCGTCTGGCCTGCCGTTCAATGGTCATGGTGATGATCGCGACGTTTCCGACCGCCGCGATCAGGCCGATGCTAGAGTGACCGTCCAGAGGTCCAAAAGCGGGGATGAGTGCGAGATTGCCTAGCAAATCCGCTGCTGTCCAAAGGGTCCCGACCGCGGTGAGTACAAAGAGCAGGATTTCAGCTCTGCGCCGGTCCTTCGTAAGAATCACAGTCGAAAGCGCAAGGGACAAGATCGTCAAAAACCAGGCGAGAGCAGTTAGGGTGCTGCCTGCATTGGTGCTCACTCGCCCTAGCAACGACGGCTCATTTAGTGCGAGAGCCGTGATGGACCAGATAGGATTTTCGAGGCTTGCGAAGGGAAGCGGCACAAGTTGGATCAACATCCAGGCGATCGGCACAAGCATCGCTGCAGCGCATCGTCTTGCGCTCAATCTTGCGTCAGAAAGCTCCATGGGAGATGCCGTGGTGGCTACAACTGTCAGCAAAAGGGCCGAAGTGATGTGGACCGCATGCTGGACCAGGTTTTCCGGAAGGAACGGACCAGCCAAAGTCGCAACGAAGAGAGCGATTAAAAGGTAATAAGCGATTTGCAAGCGGACAACGAAGGATAGAGAGGGCGGGAAGCGGGCGCTCACCTGCGCAGCGACGTCGTAGGGACGATACTCTCGTCCGACTGATTATTGCATATGAGCTTGGCTGCGCCAAACATTGTCAGCGCGAGCGCGATCGCTTGGGCGCTGCGCCCGGACTCAACGTGTCCCATCGACCGAACTTTGTTCATATGGAGAATCGACGGACGCCTGTTCGAGAGCCGGTCGCTGTTTGAAGCGCACGGAGAGCGCGCTGCGCGAGACTGCGCCAAAGCCGTAACCAATCTGCAGCGCGACACCTAGCAGAAAGCCGTTGCCGCAGGCAGTCAAAGCACTAACGTCAAGCCAGAGCTGAAGAAGTAGGGTGCTGACAATCGTCAGCAGGCAGAGCGGCACCAGAATCCAGACGCGAAAGCGCCAGGCCAGCACTGCACCTGTCAGAAAAAGGAAAGTCGCCGCCATGATCATTTTTTTGCCTCCGGGGCTACCATTCCTCCTTTCGTCCTAAGGATCCGTCAATGCGGTTCCTTAATGATTTCAATACCTAACGGTCGGGCAGGTCGAATTAAGCAGTCGCAGGGCGGCCGCATATCCTTCGATTCGAATCGTTCCATGAATCGATGATTTGTTGCTTTCGATCGCGACATTGATCTCGGCAGCTTGTTGCCAGTTCAGCGCTGCAACGCTCTGGGCAGACAGCGGCAGCAGCAGGGATCTTCCGGCCGGATCGGTCGAGGCTTCGACTTCAGACATATGACCGGCATTCGATTCCAGGCGAACGCGTGGCCGGAATTCCGGCGACATCGGCTGCAGGAGTATCAAGGCGACACCGATGGTCCCGTCGCGCTGGCACGAGAAGCTCAGCCCGGCCAAGCCGGGGTCTGATCTCCTCGTATCGGCAACATGCATGATCGACACGGCATCTGCTCCTCCCGAAGGATTTCTCGTTCTGACAAGCTGCCATCCGGCATCCAACTGAGTAATCGTACTATCCTTACCCACCTGTCTCAGAAGTTGCATATCGCATTCGCGCTTATTTTGGGTTGTGCAAACGGGGGCGCCCAGATTGTTCTGTTCTGCTTCGACCGCGGTTGTCGCTGCAACGGCCGATATCGCTATGGCGCCTGAGAGGCCGAGTTTCGTCATCAACTACTTTCGCTTAACGGCTTGGATTTCTATCGTGACTTGACTTGTTCGCTAACGATCAGGCATCACAACTAGGTGCTTCAATTTTGACTTAATGCAGTGCATTATTTTATTGCAATGCGATACAAGCGGTGATTTTGTGAGTTTGGTCGTGTTGTCCGCATTTTGGAGGTGATTTTGGTCCCTCATAGTTCGATGCCGGCCTCCTCAGAGGTCGATATCTCCATAAATCGTCACAATTCGATCGAGACTGCCCTGGAACGGAATGAAGCTGCCGTTCAGTGGCCGCGATCCGGGCGGCGCATCAGCTTCAAGGTTCCTTATGCCGCGTTGGGACATCTGATTGCGGCGTTCGACGCGATTACGATCATGCTGGCAAGCGTGGTTGGCGCCGGCGTTTACCAACTTGCTGCAAATGGAACGCCTGATCATATCGAGCCGGTCATGGGGGCTGGGCCTGTCGCGGCACTGCTTTATGTACTGATCGGGCACGCAACCGGGCGATATGATCTTCGCTTGATCTTGGCAAAACGGCGTCGGGACGCCGGGCGTATCCTTGCGCAATGGGCTCTTGTCGGCCTTATGCTGACCGCGCTTGCTTTCTTGATGAAAAGCGGTGCGGTTTACTCGCGCGGCTCGGTTGTCTGTTTCGGGGTGCTCACTCCGATGTTGCTATTGGCGGGGCGAGGCATCTCGCGCCGTTTCGTGCGCGCGGTGGTCACCGACGGGCAGGTCATTGGACGACGAGCCGTTTTGTTGGGCATGAACGAAGAGCTTGCCTCGCTCAGCCTTGAAGAGATGCTCGAGAAATACGGTGTGACTGAAATCGAGCGGGTGGTGTTCCCTGCCGGCAAAGGTGGTTTTGCCATGACTGACGGCGAATCGGATGCGCTGGATCATGCCATTGAAGCCGCGCGCATCCATGGTGCCGAAGAGATCGTCTTGGCATTCCCTTGGAACGACACCCGCAAGGTCGAGCTCGTCCGCGACGGTTTGAGGGTGTCGCCGCTTCCGGTGCGGCTCCTGCCCGACCGTCGCATCCGCTCGCTGGCCGGAAACCCCGCCTTCACGCTTCGGAAAGCGCTCTCGGTCGAAATTCAACGCGGGCCTTTGTCGCGGACGGAGCAGGTAGCGAAGCGTTTGATCGACATTATT
>Ga0209233_1000602_pt1 | contig 18585 bp, 19 predicted proteins | sample AraplaCL_Cvi_mCL_FD_184269 | JGI IMG/M metagenome (GOLD analysis project Ga0209233, IMG submission 184269) | Arabidopsis root microbial communities from the University of North Carolina, USA - plate scrape CL_Cvi_mCL (SPAdes) (version 2) | ecosystem: Host-associated > Plants > Roots > Endosphere...
GCTATCTGAGCCAGCCGGACAACGCGCTGTTTCGCCGCGTGGTGCAAACGGCGGGCTGCGCCATCATCGGGCAGACGGCCGACCTCGCGCCGGCCGACAAGCGGCTCTATGCCATCCGCGACGTGACCGGCACGGTCGAATCCATCCCGCTGATCACTGCCTCGATCCTCTCCAAGAAGCTGGCGGCCGGACTCCAGGCGCTGGTGCTAGACGTCAAGACGGGTTCGGGCGCGTTCATGCCGACTCTCGAGCAGTCGCGGTCCCTGGCCGAGGCGCTGGTCGCGGTGGCGAATGGCGCCGGCCTCAGGACCGCGGCGCTGATCACCGACATGAACGAGCCGCTGGCGAGCGCTGCCGGCAATGCGCTGGAGGTGCGTAACGCGGTCGATTTCCTGACCGGCGCCCACCAGGACGAACGGCTTCGCTACGTCACGGTGAACCTCGGCAGGGAGGCGCTCCGGCAGGGTGGCTTCGTCGGCGACCCGCTGCGGGCGATCGAAACCGCGCTCGACAGCGGCGCGGCGCTGGAGCGGTTTTCCCGCATGGTGGCGATGCTGGGCGGTCCGGCCGACTTTGTCGAGCGCGTCGACGCTTATCTCCCGGCCGCGCCGATCGTGCGTGACATCGTTGCGGATCGGACGGGCGTTGTCTCCGCCATCGACACGCGCGGCATCGGCATGGGGGTGGTGGCGCTGGGCGGTGGCCGGCGGCTGCCGACCGACAGCATCGACTTCGCCGTCGGTTTCGACCGGCTGGCCGGGTTGGGCACCAGCGTCGCGCCGGGCACCCCGCTGGCGCGCCTTCATGCCCGGGACGATGCAACGGCAGCCGAGGCGACACGCCGGCTGCTCGCCGCCTATGCGATCGGCGACACCGCGCAGCGCGGCGACGCCATCCTCGACCGGCTGGTGGGGCCGGGTGGGGATTGCTGAGATGGGGCGCGTCGTCCTCTGCGTGCTCGACAGTTTCGGCATCGGCGGTGCGCCCGATGCGGCAGCCTATGGCGATGTCGGTGCCAATACCCTGCTGCACATCGCCGAGGCCTGCGAACGGGGTGACGGCGATCGCGCCGGCTTGAGAGCCGGCCGGCTGGACCTGCCCAACTTGAGTGCCCTTGGCCTCGGGGCCGCGGGGCAGCTTGCCGCAGGCTCGCTGGCCCCGGGCCTGGCCGCCGAGTCGCGGGCCGGTCGCTGGGGCGTCGGCCGCGAGGTGAGCCGGGGCAAGGATACCCCATCGGGTCACTGGGAGATCGCCGGCGTGCCGGTGCCGTTCGACTGGGGCTATTTCCCGGCCACCGAGCCTGCCTTTCCGGCCGACCTCATCGCGACGATCGTGGCCGAAGCCGGTCTCCCGGGCATCCTGGGCGACAAGCACGCCTCGGGCACTACCATCATCGCCGAACTGGGCGAGGAGAGCATCCGGACCGGCAAGCCCATCTGCTACACCTCCGCCGATTCGGTGTTCCAGATCGCCGCGCACGAAAGCCATTTCGGCCTCGACCGGCTGTACGGGCTCTGCCAGATCGTCTTCAACCACACGGCACCGATGCGCATCGGCCGGGTCATTGCCCGACCCTTCGTCGGCGAGACCGCGGCGACCTTCAAGCGCACGGGCAATCGTCGCGACTTCGCTATCGCGCCCCCCGAGCCTACCTTGCTGGATCGCGCCAAAGCCGCAGGGCGCAAGGTTTTCGCCATCGGCAAGATTTCCGATATCTACGCGGCACAGGGCGTCACCCATAAGCTCAAGGGGACCGGCAACGACAAACTGTTCGACGCCACGCTCGATGCCGTCTCGATGGCCGCCGACGGGGCGTTGGTCTTCGCCAACTTCGTCGATTTCGACCAGGAGTATGGCCACCGCCGCGACGTGCCCGGCTATGCGGCGGCGCTCGAGGCGTTCGACGGGCGCTTGCCGGAGTTGATCGCGGCGCTGCGGCACGACGATCTGCTGATCCTCACCGCCGACCATGGCAACGATCCGACCTGGCGCGGCACGGATCACACGCGCGAGCAGGTGCCCATCCTCTGCTTTTCCCCAAGCCTGACCGGCGGGGAGATTGGCATTCGCAAAACCTTCGCAGATATTGGCGAAAGCGCCGCCCGCTGGCTGGCGCTCGCGCCCGGCCCGCACGGCCGAAGTTTCCTCTAGCAACAGGCAGGCAACCGCGAAATGCACAGCGTGACCGTGGTCGACCACCCGCTGATCCAGCACAAGCTGACGATCATGCGAAAAAAGGAAACCTCTACCGCAAGCTTCCGGCGGCTGCTGCGCGAGATCGCGCACCTGCTCTGCTACGAGGTGACGCGCGACCTCGAGCTCGAAATGATCCCCATCGAAACGCCGATGACGGAGATGGAAGCGCCCACGATCAAGGGCAAGAAGCTGGTCTTCGCCTCGATCCTGCGGGCCGGCAACGGCCTCCTCGACGGCATGCTGGACCTCGTGCCGGCGGCCCGCGTCGCCCATATCGGCATCTACCGCGACCACGAGACGCTGCAGCCGGTCGAATACTACTTCAAGGCGCCGGCGGAACTCGACAACCGCATGATCATCGTCGTCGACCCGATGCTGGCGACCGCCAATTCCTCGATCGCCGCCATCCAGCGGCTCAAGGAGCGGGGCGCCAACAACCTGCGCTTCCTCTGCCTGCTGGCCGCCCCCGAGGGCATCGAAAAATTCACCCACGCGCACCCCGATGTGCCGATCTTCACGGCGGCCATCGACAGCCACCTCAACGAACTCGGCTACATCGTCCCCGGCCTGGGCGATGCCGGCGACCGGATGTACGGCACCAAATAGCGCCCGGCCATTTGCCATCGCCGCCGGCAGCGCCTGCCCGTGACCGCCGCTTGAAAGGACCGTTGCCGTGACCGACGCGCCCGAACGCCAGCCGAAGAAGACCGACCTCATGAGCGAGGCGGAGCGCGACGCCTATCACGCCGAAAAGATGCGGAAGAAGAAGGAGGCGAGGAACAAGATCCTGGCCACCAAGACCGAGGAAAAGGGCCTCGTCATCGTCCACACCGGCAAGGGCAAGGGCAAGTCGACGGCCGCCTTCGGCATGGTGTTCCGCGCCATCGGCCATGGCTACAAGGTAGGCGTGGTGCAGTTCGTCAAGGGTGCCTGGGCGACCGGCGAGCGTGACGTGTTGCTGAAATTCCCCGACCTCGTGACCATCAAGGCGATGGGTGAAGGCTTCACCTGGGACGTCGCCGATCGGCAGCGCGACATCGCCGCTGCCCGCGCCGCCTGGGATGAAGCCAAGGCGATGATCGCCGATCCGAGCTACCGCATGGTGCTGCTCGACGAACTCAACATCGTGCTGCGCTACGATTATCTGCCGCTCGACGAGGTGCTCGAGGTGCTCCGTCACAAACCGGCAGACACCCACGTCATCGTCACCGGTCGCAACGCCAAGGACGAACTGATCGAACTCGCCGACCTCGTCACCGAGATGACCGAGATCAAGCACCCGTTCCGGGCAGGCGTGAAGGCACAGGCCGGGGTGGAGTTTTAGGGCGCGCCGCAACGCGATGCCTGCGCTCGACCTCCCCTTGCGGCGCCCGGCCGCCATCAGCAGACCTTCTGCGATAGCTCCGCCGCCACCCTTGTTACGACGGCATTCATCGCGGTGATCTCGATGGCAGGGTATTCGAACCGCGCCGCCGCGAACTGGGACGACTTGCAGCCGGCGATTTCGCGGAAGTAGACGACCCGCTGCCCCTTGGTGCCCGAGTAGCTGGCCCAGCCCGGCGTCGAGGCCTCATAGGTGATGGTCCACCCCTCCGATTTGAGGTCGGCGAGCCGGCTCGCGGTTTCGTCGGCGAACGGGCCACCGGCGAGATAGCCGCCCCAGACGGTCAGCGTCGCCCGGCCATCGCTGCGGCGGAACACCTGCCCGTCCCCGGCATCGGATTCGCCGAGCCCGTCGAAGCCCGGCGGCACCATGGCTTCGTAGCCGTAGCGCTGGTTGAGATAACTGAGCCAGCCCGGCGCCGCGACGGCGGGCAGGGCCAGTGCCACCTGCAGCGCTGCGAGCAGCAGGCCAGTACGCAGAGCCATGAGGGAGCCTCCAATTGGGACGCCGATGTTTCCGCCCGACAGCGGCGGATGCAAGGCGCTGCCGTCGATATCGATTGCCCGAGGCAGGACCGTGCGTCAGGTGCCCGCGCAGGTCGGCAGCGTGCCGCCGGTCGACAGCATCAACCGGCCGATAGGGGCGCCGGCGACGATGGGCAGCAGCGCCGTCGAGGGCAGGGCTGCCAGCACGGCGTAGGTGGTCGTGCCGGCGTCCACCTGGGTCGTGGCACACACCTTCGGCTGCACGTCGAGGGCCACCACCGGCTGGTCGGTCTGCGCCTTGATCCACTTCTGCAGGTCGCGCAACGCCCCCTTGTCCTTGGGAGCAAAGCCGAACATCACATAGGTCCGGCCGCTCGCCGGCGGCGGCAGCAGGCTGTCGGTCGCGGCGCCGTCGGCCAGCACCAGCGTGCCCTTGAAATGCTTGTCGCCCTTGGCCGCCGAGGCATCGATCGTGGCGGTGGTGCTACCCGGCAGGGGCCGTAGCCCCGCCGGCAGGTCGATCGCGAAGACGAGACCGGTCAAATCGTCGTTGCGATAATCGATCGCCCGCCCGGCAGGCAGCGAAGGCGTATTGGGGGCGCCGAAATCGACCCCGAACGTGTCGCAGCCGAAAAGCGCGGCAAGGGCTGCCGCGGCAAGAATTGTTCGAACGATCGCGACGGCTGCGCGCATGGCATGGGACCTGAGGGGTGGACGCTGGGAGAAACTTCCACCTGTTCGCGTCTCGCCACAAGCGGCACGTGGTCGCGCCGCAAGGTTTTGGCCGATGACGCCGGCGTCACCTGCCCGCCAGACCTCACTTCTGGCGTATCAGAGCCCGAGCGGGCTGGCCCCCAGATCGGCAGCGCCGACCAGCTGGCGGAAGCCGGCGAACAGCTCCCGGCCCATGCCGAAATGGCTTGGCCTCAGGTCTTCGGTCGCCGGCGTGCGAGCCAGCAGCTCGCGCTCGTCGCCGACAAAGGTCAGCGTGCCGGCGTCGGCGTCGAGCCGCAGCAGGTCGCCGTCCCGCAGCTTGCTGATCGGGCCGCCATCGACCGCTTCGGGCGTGACGTGGATGGCGGCAGGCACCTTGCCGGAAGCACCCGACATGCGCCCGTCGGTCACCAGCGCCACCTTGAAACCGCGGCCCTGCAGCACCGCCAGCGCCGGTGTCAGGTTGTGCAGCTCCGGCATGCCGATCGCCTTGGGGCCGGCGAAGCGCACCACGGCGATGAAGTCGCAGTTGAGCTCCCCCGCCTTGAACGCCGCCTGCAGCCCCTGCTGGGAGTGGAACACCTTCGCCGGTGCCTCGATCACCCGGTGCTCGGGCTTGACGGCCGAGACCTTGATCACCGAGCGCCCGATATTGCCGCTCAGGAGCTTGAGGCCGCCCGAGGCGGAGAACGGCTCGCTGGCCGAGGTCAGCACCTTGGGGTTGCCCGAAAGTTTGGGCGCCGGCTCGAACGTCAGCTTGTCCTCGACCAGCTTCGCCTCGGCGGCGTAGCCCGACAGGCCCGTGCCGAACACCGTCTTGACGTCGTCGTGCAGATATCCCGCCTCGAGCAGTTCGCGGATCAGGTACCCCATGCCGCCGGCGGCATGGAAATGGTTCACGTCGGCCACCCCATTGGGATAGACGCGCGCCAGCAGCGGCACCGCATCGGAGAGGTCGGACATATCCTGCCAGGTCACCTTCAGCCCCGCCGCGGCGGCGATGGCGATGATGTGGATGGTGTGGTTGGTCGAGCCGCCCGTGGCATGGAGCCCGACCAGGCCGTTGACGATCGCCTTCTCGTCGACGATGTGGCCGACGGGCGTATAGGCATTGCCCATGGCGCTCATCGACAGGGCCCGCTTGGCCGCTTCCTTGGTCAGGGCGTCGCGCAGCGGCGTGCCGGGGTTGACGAAACTCGCACCCGGCAAATGGAGCCCCATGATCTCCATCAGCATCTGGTTGGAGTTCGCGGTGCCGTAAAAGGTGCAGGTGCCAGGCGAGTGGTAGGACTTGCTCTCCGATTCCAGCAGTTCGGCGCGGCCGACCTTGCCCTCCGAGTAGAGCTGGCGAACCTTGGCCTTCTCGTCGTTGGAAATGCCTGACGGCATCGGCCCCGCCGGCACGAAAACTGCCGGCAGGTGGCCGAACGTCAGGGCGCCGATCAACAGGCCCGGCACGATCTTGTCGCAGATGCCGAGGAACACCGCGGCATCGAACATGTTGTGGCTCAGCGCGATGGCCGTCGCCATGGCGATCACGTCGCGCGAGAACAGCGACAGGTCCATGCCTGGCTGGCCCTGCGTGACGCCGTCGCACATGGCCGGCACGCCGCCCGCCACCTGCGCCGTGGCGCCGATCTCGTGCACCGCCGCTTTGATGATGTCGGGGTAGAACTGGTAGGGCTGATGGGCGCTCAGCATGTCGTTGTAGGACGTGACGATGCCGAGGTTCAGCGCGTGCGAGCCGGCGAGCTTTGCCTTGTCGGACGGCGCGCAGGCCGCAAAACCGTGCGCGAGGTTGCCGCACGAGAGGACCGCGCGGTTGACGCCGGCGGAGCGGGCGGACTCGACGCGGTCGAGATAGTCACCCCGGCTCTGGGCGCTGCGCGCCGCGATGCGGTCGGTGACGTCGCGAATGGCCTGGCGGACGGACATGGGTGGCTCCTGCAAGACATGGAGGGGTGGCAGACCCCTCATCCGGCGCCATGCGCTGCCTTGTCCCGCAACGAGGGAGGGCAACTCGCGGCGCCTCCTGCCCGGTTCCGCCTTCTCCTGTGTTTGAGAGGGGCCCGGCAGGGGGTGAGGGGTGGGCGGCAAGCGCGGCGGCGAGGGGTGCCCCGCCGCAGTCTACGGCGCCCAGTAGATGTTGAGCGGCTTGTTCTGCTGGCGCAGTACAGCGCGGATGGGCATGTCCTCCACGGGACCTTCGCCCAGCGCGCGCTCCAGCGTCGCCGCCTTCTCCTCCCCTTCGATATGCAGGTAAAGCCCGTCGGTGTCGAGCAGCCGGCGCAGCACCTGGGTCACCCGGGCTTCCCCCGCCCCGGGCGCATGGATGGCGACTGCCGGTCCCTCGCCGAGCAGTGCCTCCCGCAGATTGTCGCCCCCGGGAAAGAACGAGGCCGTGTGGCCGTCATTGCCCATGCCGAGCAGCACGGCGGCGTAGCGCTGGGGCAGCGATTCGAGCGCGCGGCTGGTGCGCTCGATGGCGGCCGCGTCGGGCTCTTCGCCGCCGCTGTAGAGCGGGATGAAGTGCGCCACCGCTGCCGGCCCCTGCAGCATCTTCTCGTTGACCAGCAGCGCGTTGGAGCGGGCGTTGGTCTCGTCCACCCACCGCTCGTCGACCAGCGTCACATAGACCTTGGTCCAGTCGATCTCGCGATGCTTGCCGAGCTCGGCGAAGAACCGGGCCGGCGTCGTGCCGCCCGATACGGCGATCGCCGCCACTCCCGAGCCGATCAGGCTGCGGTCGATATCGGCCGCGACGGCGGTCGCCAGGCTCTTGGCCAGCTCGTTGCGATCGGTGAAATCCAGGCGTTCCAGCGTCAATAGTCTTCCTCGTACCAGGTGCGGCCGTCACGCTCGATCAGCGCGATGGAGCCGGTCGGGCCCCAGGTGCCGGCCGTATAGGGCTGCGGCGCGTCGGAAGACGAATCCCAAGCCTGCCGGATCGGGTCGACCCACATCCAGGCCGCTTCGAGCTCGTCGCGGCGCATGAACAGCGTCTGGCTGCCGCGCACCACGTCGAGCAGCAGCCGTTCGTAGGCCTCGGGGGTGCGCTCGCTGAACGCCTGGGCAAAGCTCAGGTTCAGCGGCACCTCGCGCAGGCGCATGCCGCCCGGGCCAGGGTCCTTGCTCATCATCAGCAGCTTGACGCCCTCGTTGGGCTGCAGCCGGATGATCAGCTTGTTGGCCCGCGGCGCGCCCTCGGCATGATCGAAGATCGAGTGCGGAATGTTGCGGAACTGGATGACGATTTCCGACACCCGGTTGGCCATGCGCTTGCCGGTGCGGAAGTAGAACGGCACCCCGGCCCAGCGCCAGTTCTCGACCTCGGCCTTGAGGGCAACGAACGTCTCGGTGCGCGAGCCCCGCTTTTCGGCCGGCAACTCGTCCTGGTAGCCCTTGACCGACGAGGTCTCCGAACTCACCGCGCGATACTGGCCGCGCACCGTGTTCTTCCACACCGCGTCGCCGCTGATCCGCTTGAGCGAGCGCAGCACCTTGAGCTTTTCGTCGCGCAGCGCGTTGGCGTCGTCCGAGGCCGGCGGCTCCATCGCGACCAGGCAGAGCAGCTGCAGCATGTGGTTCTGGATCATGTCGCGCAGCGCGCCCGACTCGTCGTAGTAGCCGCGCGTCCCGGCGCCGACCGATTCCGCCACCGTCAGCTGGATGTGGTCGATATGGGCCGAGTTCCAGATCGGCTCGAACATGATGTTGGCAAAGCGCAGTGCCAGCAGGTTCTGCACCGTCTCTTTGCCGAGATAATGGTCGATGCGATAGACCTGATCTTCCTTGAAGATGCGCGAGACATCGTCGTTGATCTGCTGGCTCGAGGCGAGGTCGTGCCCGAGCGGCTTTTCGATCACCACTCGCGCGTCGCGCCGATAGTATTTCTGCTTGGCGATGTAGTCGCAGGTCGGCCCGAACAGGTCGGGGGCGATGGCGAGGTAGAAGCAGCGGACGATGTTGGGGCTCGACCGGAGGTTCTTGGACAGGTCGCCCCACTTGGCGGGATCGGTCACGTCGTTCGAGACATAGGAGAACGTCGTCACGAAGCGGTCGATGACGGCCTTGTCCTGGTATTCCTTTTCGACGAATTCGGCGACGCAGTCCCGCGCCAGCTTCTGGAACTCGGCGTCGGTGAGTTTGCTGCGCGACACCCCGATGATGCGGCTCTGCTCATCGAACTGGCCGTCGTGGAAACGATGGTAAAGCGCCGGGATGAGCTTGCGCTTGGTCAGGTCGCCGGTCGCGCCGAACACCACGTAGTCGAAAGGCTGGACGGGGATGATGCGGCTGGACACGGCGGAGATGCTCCTGTCGAGATAGTTCATTGGATTCCGAAGTTTTGTCGCGCGAGAATGACAGCGCCGTGGAGCGGTTCGTGCCGCGGTGCGACGATGAAGTCGCCGTACCGCTCGGTGAGCAGCGGGATGAGGCGCGTGCCGAAGCCGCCCACTGCGGCGACCCGGGTGACACCCCGCTGTTTGAACCAGGCGACGTAGTTGTCGATGTAGCCCAGTTCGATTTCCATCATCCTGGCGGCGACCGGATCACCCTGCTCGAAATAGTCGAAGAACATCGGGATGAGCGAACCGTAATCGGCCGGCCGCCGGTTGTCGAACGACCATTCCATGACGGCGTCGAGGTTGCCGCCGAGCCGCGCGATCACCGCCTCGGTGAACGGGGAGGGCGGCACGAGGTCGTCGCCGGCTTCCACCGCATAGCGGACGATTTCGCGGCCGAGGATGGCGCCTGACATCTGGTCGCCGATGTGGAAGCCCCAGCCGCCGCATTGGAAGCGTTGCCCGTCCTGCACGGCGAGCGCGGCAGAACCGGTGCCTACGATGATGCAGCCGCCATCTTCGCCACCCAGTGCGCCGGCGCGGGCGATATCGATATCGTCGTAGACGCGCGTCTTGGCAAACGGCCAGGAGCGTCGCTCGAACGCATCGCGGGCCGATTGCATGCGGCCGCCGGCCATGCCGAAACAGGCGAACGTGTTGGCCGTTTCCGAGTAGTCGATGCCGGCCTTGGAAAACACTTCGCGCGTGCCCTCCATGATCGAACGGAAGGCCGGCTCGCCATTCTCGATCTGCAGGTTCGATCGGCCACCGCCGGCGTCGGCGAGGGTATTGAGCCCGGCATCGGCCAACCGGATGCGGCAATTGGTGCCGCCACCATCCACTCCGAGATAATAGGTTGCCACGCCGGCTCTCCTGAATAGCGACTGGTCGGACTTTAGCAGGTCGGCGCGGACCATAATGGGAAAGACTATCCGACGAAAGTAGAATACGCCGGGCACCGCGCCCGCCAACCCCGCTTGCCGCATGGCTCCTTTGCAGCCCAGTCTGACGCCATCGCCCCTTCCTCCGAGTCGACGTTTGCGCCCCACCATCACCGTTTGCACCACCTGCCGGCACCACGCGTCGCCGGCCGACGCGGACGAGCTTCCCGCCGGCGCCCGGCTGGCTGAGCGGCTCGAGGCGATGGCCGGCGAGCGACGGGTCGAGGTCGGCGTCAGGCGGCACGAGTGCCTGTGGGCCTGTCGCGAGGGCTGTGCCATACTCGTCAGTGCCGAAGGCAGGACCGGCTATATTGCCGGCCGCTTCGCGCCGACGGCAGAGGCGGCTGCCGCCATTCTCGACTGGGTCGCCGCTTATGGGCAGAGCCCCGACGGGTCGGTGCGCTACGCGCTTTGGCCGGAAGGGATGAAGGGGCATTTCATTGCCCGCATGCCGGACAAGGAGGATTGATGAGCGCACGACATGTCTTGGTGCTGGGGGGCGCCCGGTCCGGCAAGACCGGCTTTGCCGAGCGACTGGCGCTCGGCGGGGGCCTGCGTCCGGCCTACCTCGCCACCGCCGAAAGCCTCGATGCCGAGATGCGCGAGCGGGTCGAGTCGCACCGCCGCTTGCGCGCCGGCCGGTTCGAGACCATCGAGGAACCGCTGGCGCTCGCCGAGGCGCTGGAACGCGCGGCGACCGACACAAGGCACGATGTGATCCTCGTCGATTGCCTGACGCTGTGGATCACCAATCTGCTCGGCGCCGGCCGCGACGTCGCCAAGGCGGTAGAAGAACTCGCCACCACGCTCGCCAAGCTCGAGTCGACCCGCGTCATCCTCGTGTCCAACGAGGTCGGGCTCGGCATCGTGCCCGACAACCCGCTGGCCCGCATGTTCCGCGACCTCGCCGGCTCGACGCACCAGCGCATGGCCGAAATCTGCGACGACGTCTACTTTGTCGTCGCCGGCCTGCCGATGACGCTCAAGGGCACGCTTCCCGGCCAGAACTAAGGCGCCGGCGACGAAGCCTTCAGTACCCGCGGCGCCGGTCGATCACGTTGGGCAGCGGCAGGCCCGCCTCGTGGTCTTCGATGACCTTGGCGAAGTAGGCAACGCCCGTGACCTCGGTCGAGGCGGCGGCGATGTGGGGGGTGAAGTAGCAATTGTCGAGGCCCCAGAGCGGGCTGTCCTGCGGCAGCGGTTCCACCTCGAACACGTCGAGGCTCGCCGCGCCGAGCGTGCCGTCGGTCAGCGCCCGGACGATGTCGGCATCCTTCTGGTGGCCGCCGCGGCCGGCATTGATCACCACTGGCCCGCCATCGAGCCCATCGCGCCGCAGCTTGCTGAAGGTCGCGTAGTTGAGGATGCCGTGCGTTTCCGGCGTCAGCGGCAGTAGGTTCACCAGGATGTCGGTGCCGGCGAGGAAGGCATCGAACTGTTCCGGGCCGACGAAGCCCTCGACGCCCTCGATCGATTTCGGCGACCGGCTCCAGCCCCGCAGCGGATAGCCGAACACCCGCAAATGCCGCGCCGCGTCCTGGCCGAGCGTCCCCAGCCCCATGATGCCGACGCTGGTGTGCCGCGAGGCTGGCGGATAGAGCTGCTTCCACCGGCGCGCCAGCTGGTCGCGGCGGAAGCGGGTGAAGAGCCGCTGGTGCATGGTGACGTTGGCGACCACGTAGTCGCTCATCCGCTGCATCAGGTCCGAGTCCATGAAGCGGACGACCGGCACGTCGGGGGGCAGGCCGGGATGGCGGAGCAGGGCATCGACGCCCGCGCCCAGCGACAGGATCGCCTTGAGGCCGCCGAGGCCGTCGAACGCGTCGGGGCTGGGCTTCCAGATGAAGATGTAGTCGACGTCGTCCGGCCGATAGTCGTCGCCCCGCCTGACGACGCGCACATCGGGCAGCGCTTGCGCGAAATTCTGCGCCCAGCGGGCCTCGTCGAAATCGGCGAGGTGCAGCAGCAAGGTCGTCATGGGGTCCTCAGGGCGGTAGCCCGCGCCCGGAGGCGCGGGGACCGAGGCCGGCTGGCTGCCGTCACTGCGACGTCGTTGTCGCCGGGGCCGTCGTGGTGGCGGGAGCGGGCGTGGTCGCCGCAGCCGGGGCCGTGGTTGTCGCGGGGGCCGGGGTAGCAGTGGCCGGCGCCGTGGTGGCAGGCGTTGTCGTGGTCGCGGGCGCAGGCGTCGCCGCCGGAGCCGACGATCCGGTTGCCGCTGCCGGGGCGGCGGTCGTGGCGGGCGTGGTCGCAGCGGCGCCCGCCGGAGCAGCGGCAGCCGCCGGTGCTGCCGCAGCCGGAACGGCCGGGAGCGGCGCCGGGTTGTGCGACAGGGTCCGCAGGTAGGCGATCACGTTGGCGCGTTCCTCGTCGTCATCGATGCCGACGAACGTCATCTTGGTGCCGGGCGCGTAGGTCTTGGGCGAGGTCAGCCACTTGTCGAGGTTGTCGAACGTCCACTTGTCGGTGCCGTGAGCCTTGAGGGCGTCGCTGTAGGAAAAGTCCGGATGGCTGGCGATCTGCCGGTCGACGACGCCATAGAGCGCCGGACCGGTCTTGTTGGCCCCGCCTTCGCTGAAGTCGTGGCAGGCCTGGCACTTCTTGGCCGAGTCGGCGCCGGCGGCCGGGTCGGCCTTGGCAAGCAGTTCGGCGAAGGGCACTGCGGGCGCGGCTGCTGCGGCGGCGGCGCCACCGGCCTTCGGCTCGGGCAGCTGGTAGCTGGGCCCGCTGGTCACGATCGGGGCGTAGATTCCCTCGGCGAGGAACCCCACTCCCATGACGAACAGCAGGGTGCCCAGGATCGCGCCCAGGATTTTGTTGAGTTCGAAGGAATCCATCACGGTCTCACGTTGGCGTTTTTAGGCGGGGCAGGCGCGGCCGGAAACGACCCGAAAACGGCACGCCTGCCGGTAAAAAGCGCGTCACGCGGAGGCTCTGCGCGCGCGGAACATAGAATCAAGGACCCCTCTTCCGCAACGGGCATTGCGCCGTCTCCGACAGAAGTCTCGACGCCCGACTTCCCTCTGTCACATCGATTGACACGTCGGGCCCGCGGGCTCAATACCCCACCGCCCGAACTCGGCCTATGTCCCTCTTTGGTGGCGGGCCCGGTGGGGCTGGTTGTGTCGCGGATATTGCAAGGACCGGTGATGGGCTCGATGCCGAAGCGAATTGCCTTTCAGGGCGAAAAGGGTGCCTTCAGCCACGCCGCGGCACACGCTCTGTTTCCTGCCGACGAGCCGGTGCCCTGCGTCACCTTCGAGGATACCATCGCCGCCGTGCAGCGCGAGGAGGCCGACTACGGCGTCGTGCCGGTCGAAAACTCGCTCTATGGCCGGATCACCGACATCCATCACCTGCTGCCCGAAAGCGGGCTCTACATCACCGGCGAGCATTTCCTGCGCGTCGAAATGAACCTGCTCGGCATCAAGGGCACCCGGCTGGAAGAGATCAAGGCCGTGCAGTCGCTGACGGTGGCGCTCGGCCAGTGCCGCCGGTTCATCCAGCAGCACAAGTTCCGCACCATCAACGCCGTCGATACGGCGGGCTCGGCCAAGGAAGTCGCCGAACGCGGCGACCGGACGATCGGCGCCATCGCCTCGCGCCTCGCCGGCGAACTCTACGGCCTCGACGTGATCGCCGAGAACATCGAGGACGCGAGCCACAACACCACCCGCTTCCTCGTGCTCTCCAAGCATCGCGAGGAGGCGCCGCGCGGCGGTCCGCGCACTAAGGTCACGTTCGTCTTCCGGGTGCGGAACGTGCCGGCGGCCCTCTACAAGGCGCTGGGCGGCTTCGCCACCAACGGGGTGAACATGACCAAGCTCGAAAGCTACATGCTCGACGGCTCGTTCACCGCCACCCAGTTCTACGCGGACATCGACGGCCACCCCGATGACGCCAACGTCAAGCTGGCGCTCGAGGAACTGGGCTTTTTCACCGACTACCTGCGCGTGCTGGGCGTCTATCCGGCGGCGGAGCGCGCGTAGCCGAACCTGCGGCACCGGGTGAGGGGTGCGCTACATGCGCCCCCCTTGCCTTTGCCGCCATCCTGGACGATATAGCGCTCGGGAGGTTGGCGCGGACGTGTTCCTCGCCAACCGGGTCAGGTCCGGAAGGAAGCAGCCCCAACGAGACCTTCACGGGTCGTTGCCAGCCTCCTGCTTCACCCCACATCGCTAGCCGGCCCGCGGAAAGCCCGCCTGACGCACGCTCACGCGTCGGGCGTAGAGCCGTCCGGTCGGCTCGCTGACCTCGACGCTGCCATGCCATTCATTGGCGCAAACGAACAGCGTCCGGCCATCGGCACCGCCCAGCATCAGGGCGAAGGCCATCCGGTCGAGCAGAAATTCCTCGAGGATGTCGCCGCCCTCGCGCACCCGGATGCAGCGCGGGCCGACCGAGGTCCACACGGCGCCTTCGGCGTCCATGGTGATGCCGTCGCCGCCCCACTCGCCGATTTTGGCCCAGACGCGCCGGTTGATCAGGCTGCCGCCCGCGGCGATGTCGAAGGCGGTTAGGGTGCCGCTCATGCTTTCCGTGCACACCAGCGTCTTGCCGTCGGGCGTGATCACCATGCCGTTGGGGAAGGCGAGGTCGTGCGGCTGGCGATGCACCGTGCCCTCCGGCGTGATGAGCGCGATGAAGCCCGGCCGAAACTCCCCGCCGGGAAAGCGGTAATTGACGTTGTTGACGTAGATGCGCCCCAGCGCATCGACCACGATCTCGTTGCAGCCATGCTCGAATCCGGCGAGGTCGACGAAGCTCCCTAGCTGGCCGTCGGCAAGGATCTGGAGTTGCTTCTCGCGGGCGTTGACCACGACCATTCGGCCGTCTGGCAGCCAGTCGAAGGAAAACGGCAACGAGGCGATCCTGGCGACGACTTCGCTCTCGCCCGTCTCGGTGACGGCGTGCAGCGTCTCTCCGACCCAGTCCGCAAAGAACAGCCGTCCCTCGTGCCAGCGCGGGCATTCGCCCAGCAGGATGTCCGTCTGCAAAGTTCTGATCGCCGTGTCGTCCATGTCGTCATCGCTCCAAGGTGGTCCCAAGGCAATGTCGCCCCGGCCGGGGCAATTTCGACAGGACCGGCGCAATTTGCCCCGCGCCGGGCAGCTTTTCGAAGATCGTGTAAAGGGAACTTGACATTGCGAGGATCGCTCCATATGTAAAGCGTACTTTACATTGTAAAGCAAACTTCACATGGAGCAGAACGTGCAATACGCCCAGAAAACCGGCCTGCGCTATGGCCTCGAGCTCGGCACCGCCGCTGTCCTCTTCGTCGCCGCGATGGCGATCCGGGAACCGCTCGCCAATGGCGCCGGCAGCGCGTCGCCGCTGGTGCTGGCGCTGCCGGTGGTGCCGCTCTGGCTGATGTTCGTCGCCATCTGGCGGCACTATCTGCGGGTGGATGAATTCCAGCGCCTGCAGTTCCTCAAGGTGACGGCGCTGGCCGCCGGCATCGGCCTGTTCGCGCTGGCATCGCTGCCTTTCCTCGGCGGCTTCGGCGTGCCGCGGGAGGCCGGCGACGTGCTATGGCTGGTCATTCCGGTGGGCTGGGTCGTCTCGCTTGCCGTGGTGAACCTCAACCGGGCCCGCTGATGTACAACACCATCCGCGACCTGCGCGGCCAGCGCGGGCTGACGCAGGCCCAGCTGGCGGATCAGCTCGGCGTGTCGCGGCAGACTGTCATTGCCGTGGAGCAGGGCAAGTACGACCCGAGCCTGCCCTTGGCATTTGCCATTGCGCGCCTATTTCAGTTGCCCGTAGAGGAGATATTCCGGCCCGACGGGCCATGACGCTTCTTTCGGCGGCGCCGGCTGGCTATAGTCGGCGCTCACCTGCACCAAGGTCTTGATGTTCGACAGCGATACACCAGCGATCGACGCCACGCCGCGACCCTATCTGGTCCTGGCGCGCAAATACCGCCCGACGAGTTTTGCGACGCTCATCGGGCAGGACGCGATGGTGCAGACGCTGCGCAACGCCTTCAAGTCCGGCCGCATCCCGCACGCCTTCATGCTCACCGGCATTCGCGGCGTCGGCAAGACCACCACCGCCCGCATCCTCGCCCGCGCCCTCAACTACGAGGATGAGACTGGCAAGCACCCGACCCTCGACCTGAGCCGGGAAGGCATCCACGACCGTGCCATCATCGAGGGCCGGCACGTCGACGTCATCGAGATGGACGCCGCCTCCAACACCGGCATCAACGACATCCGCGAGATCATCGATTCGGTGAAATACGCGCCGGTTTCCGCGCCCAACAAGGTCTACGTCATCGACGAGGTGCACATGCTCTCGACGGCGGCGTTCAATGGCCTCTTGAAGACGCTGGAAGAGCCGCCGCCCTACGTGAAGTTCATCTTCGCCACGACCGAAATCCGCAAGGTGCCGGTCACCGTGCTGTCGCGCTGCATGCGGTTCGACCTGCGCCGCATCGGCGCCGAAACCATGCTGCCCTATCTCTCGTCGATCCTCGAACGGGAAGGGATCGGCGCCGAGCCTGACGGGCTTTCGATGATCGTACGCGCCGGCGAAGGTTCGGTACGCGACTGCCTGTCGCTGCTCGACCAGGCGATCTCCTATGGCGCCGGCAAGGTAACGGCCGATGCCGTCAAGGCCATGCTGGGTCTCGCCGACCGGGCCCGCACGATCGATCTCTTCGAGGCGCTGATGGGCGGCAATATTGCCGGCGCGCTCGAACTGGTCCGGGTGCTCTACGAGGCCGGCGCCGATCCCGTGACGCTGGTCGCCGACCTGACCGAATTCACCCACCTCGTCACCCGCATCAAGATCGTGCCTTCGGCGGCCGACGATGTGTCGCTCACGCCCGGCGAGCGGCAGCGCGGCGCCGAGTTGGCCCATCGCCTTGGCATGCGCGCCCTGTCGCGGGCCTGGCAGATCCTGTTCAAGGGCTACGAGGAAGTCACCAAGGCCGGCAACGCCCTGCAGGCGGCCGAAATGGTGCTGATCCGGCTCGCCTATGCTGCCGACCTGCCGAGCCCGGACGAGTTGATCGAGCGGCTGTCCAATGCGCCCGCCGGCGGCCCGGCCGCCCCGGCAGCGCAGCGCTCGCCGTCGTCGAGCGGCGGCGGGGGTTCGGCAGCGCTGCGGCTCGACGCGCCGCGCATCGTGCCGGCGGCCGCGCCGGCCCCGGTGGCGCCGCCGGCCACGGCCGTCGCCCCGCCCGCAATGCAGGCGCTGGCAGCCCCGCGCAGCTATGCGGAACTGGTGGCGCTCGCCGGCGAAAAGCGCGACCTGCTCGTCAAGCACGCGCTCGAGGCGTCGGTTTCGCCCATCAGCTTCGCCGAGGGACGGATCGAGGTCGCGCTGACGCCCGGCGCCGATCCGGCCATCATCCAGACGCTCTCGGCACGGCTCAAGCTGTGGACCGGCCGCAACTGGATGGTGACGGTCTCCAACCGCGCGGTGGCGGGCCCAACCATTCGCGACCAGCAGAAGCAGCGCGAAGGCGCCGCGCTCGCCGAGGCGCACGAAGACCCGCTGGTACGGGCCATCCTCGAGGCGTTTCCGGGCGCCGAAGTGAAGGTCAAGCTGCAGCAGGAGCCCCCGCCGCCGCCACCGCCCAGCGATGACGAACTCGAGGCGCAACTGGAGACGGCCGAGGCCGGTTTCACGCCCGACGACATGGAAGAGGACGAATAATGGTCGATATTCTCGGCATGATGAAGAAGGCCCAGGAACTGCAGAGCCGGATGGCCGAGGCGCAGGAAAAGCTTGGCGACGTGGTGGTCGAAGGCCGCTCCGGCGGCGGGCTGGTGGCGGTCAGCCTCAACGGCAAGTTCGACCTCAGGGGCATCAAGATCGACCCGTCGCTGATGAAGGCGGGGGAGGAAGGCATTCTCGAGGATCTGGTCATCGCCGCTGTGGCCGACGCCAAGGGCAAGGCCGAGGTCGAGGCGGCCCGCCTGATGCAGGAAGTCACTGCCGGCCTGCCGCTTCCGCCGGGAATGAAGCTGCCGTTCTAGCAGCGGCACTCTGGCTCGGCCGGCCCGTGCATCGGCCAACCCTACGGGCTGCCGTGCATCCGAGCCCACTGGTCTGCTGGCCATGCTGCAATTCGCTTCCTGACTACCTGCCGCCCTTCCTTGATCAACCCGAGCCCATGGCCACCAGCGGACCCGAAATCGAACAGCTGATCCAGCTCCTGGCGCGCCTGCCGGGGCTCGGACCGCGTTCGGCGCGGCGGGCGGTGCTGCACCTGATCAAGAAGAAGGAGCAGTTGATGGTGCCACTGTCGGCGGCGCTAGACCGCGCCGTCGAGGCGGTCCGGATCTGCGAGATCTGCGGCAACATCGATACCCGTTCGCCCTGCCACATCTGCGCCGACCCGCGCCGGGGTGAATCGGGCCTGCTGATCGTGGTCGAGGACGTCGCCGATCTCTGGGCGCTGGAGCGGGCCGGCGTCGGCGCGGTGCGCTACCATGTGCTGGGCGGCGTGCTGTCGCCGCTCGACGGCATCGGGCCGGACGATCTGTCGATCGACGCCCTGGTGGCGAGGG
>Ga0209233_1000604_pt1 | contig 18532 bp, 20 predicted proteins | sample AraplaCL_Cvi_mCL_FD_184269 | JGI IMG/M metagenome (GOLD analysis project Ga0209233, IMG submission 184269) | Arabidopsis root microbial communities from the University of North Carolina, USA - plate scrape CL_Cvi_mCL (SPAdes) (version 2) | ecosystem: Host-associated > Plants > Roots > Endosphere...
GTAAGTATCGCCAGGTCTTCCATTACCTCTGGGGTGCTGAAGGGTAGCGATAACAAGGCTATAGAGGAAGTAACGTCCTTAGCTGAAGAGATAGTTAACCGCATAAGTGCATAATTACATAAATACATATTTATGTAATAGTCAAAATCGCTCGTGCATCGAGGTAACTTAAAGTATGTTTAAAATGACAGATTATAAAGACAAGTTGGGTGGGTTAGCGGACAGACTTAAAAAGGATACCCCCAAAACGCCCATACAGGAAGTTCACCCAATAAAGCAAAGTGCCGCAGTTAAAGAGGACGAGGCACAATTAAATGTATGGATTCCAAAGGCGCTATTAAAGCGCATGAAATCTTACGGGGTAGAGTACGATACGTCTTTGAAGGACATTAGTATCGATGCTTTAAAATTCTTCCTTGATGCAAAATTGAAGAAGTCAACATGATAAAAGTCTTAGTTGATTGCTGGCAGATTTAAGAAGTTTAAAGGGATGAGATTGCCTCTTAATAGCAATCAGCAAGATAAACGTTTGTCGGACAAACATATCTTGCCCCTACCATCCGAAGTCAGTCGGGGGGCAGGGTAAAAATCCTCCAGGGTCTGATTTTTAAAGAATACTTAAATGGAAAATGAAGAAGAAAATAGGGAACGGAAAGTAACCACGCGCTTTAAGCCTAACGAATTTAAAGTACTTGACAGCCGCTTTAAAAAAACACGATTCTTAAAAATGAGCGAGTATATCAGATGTGTTTTGCTCGAAAAACCGATCACCGTAAATTACCGAGATAAGTCAATGGATGAAATGCTGGAAGAGCTTGCATTACTACGAAAAGAGTTAAACGCAATTGGTAATAATCTAAACCAGGCAGTTCGACAAATTAATAGTGCGCACGGAAATGCGGATAACCGATTATGGTTAAATCTGCTTTCCATTATCGGTAGTAAAATCGATCCGGCTATTGGTCAGATTAAAGAACGTATGCTAAGTTTTTCAGAAATATGGTCGCAAAAATTAAAACCGGCAGAAGCATCAGCGGGGCAATAAATTACAATGAGCATAAAGTAAGGCTGGGCAAAGCAGAACTGATTTCAGCGCAAGGCTACCTTAAAGATCCGGTCAATTTATCGTACACTGATAAGTTGCAAAGATTGACTGATTTAACCAATCGAAATGAGCGAACGCTTGTAAATGCTTTGCATGTTTCCTTAAATTTTGCAGTAAGCGAGAACCTGGAGAAAGATATTTTACAGCAAATTGCTGATGACTACATGGATTGTTTAGGTTTTGGCAAACAGCCTTATTTGGTTTATCAGCACAACGATGCCGGGCACCCTCACCTGCATATTGTAACGACCAATATTGAACCTGACGGTAAACGTATCAGTTTTCATTTACTCGCAAACAGGGCTTCTGAAAGTGCTCGAAAGCAAGTCGAATTAAATTACAATTTGATCAAGGCCGAAGACCAGGGTAAACAACAAAACATAATTAGCAAACCATTAATACAAGTCGATTATGGCAAGGCAGAACTTAAAAGATCAATCACCAACGTAGTGAATGAAATAGTTAAAGCCTACAAATTTACCAGCATTCCCGAACTAAACGCGGTTCTTAATCAATACAATATTACCGCTGATCGTGGTTCTAAAGATTCAAGGATGTACGAAAAAAACGGGTTGGTTTATTGGGTTCTTGATGGAAAAGGTAACAAAATAGGGGTGCCAATTAAGGCCAGTAGCATCTACGGTAAGCCAACTTTGAAGACACTGGAAGACCGTTTTCGATTAAACGAGGTATTGCGAAAACCTCTGAAGGACGTTATAAAAACAAAAATTGACAAAGTTTTAGCAACACCTCTTTCTAAAACAGAGTTTCAAAAAAAGTTAAAAGAAGATGGCATTCAAGTCATATACCGGCAGAATGACGAAGGCCGTTTGTATGGGATAACGTTTGTAGATCATGGGTCTAAGTCTGTATTTAACGGAAGTGATTTAGGCAAAAACTACAGCGCTGCCAGACTGATAAATTGGTTCAAAAAGGAGGAAATCAAAAACCATCAAACCGCTTCCAAAACGGTAGAAAATATTAGCAAGGATTTGAAATTGCCTGACAATATTTCAGGTCCATTATCCACTACAAGCGATCAAGATTCGCTATTCAACATACTATTCAAAGAAGAACAACAAGATATGGCGGCCATAGGAAGGCTGCAACAAAATAGGCGAAAGAAGAAAAGAAAAGGCCATTCACTTTAAAAAATTAACATCATGCAAACAGGTGAAAACGAGCAAGCCCTAAGAAAGATAATTGACTTTACGCGGCTACTAAGCATTGCTATTTTAATTATACATTTTTATTTATGCTGTTATCCGGCATTTCAAATTTTGGGGTTAACCAAGACCTTTGTCAATCACATTTTGTTACCCTTATCGAAGATGGTGGTTTTTGCTAAAGTGCTATATGCAAAACTTGCTGCGCTTATTCTTTTGATGATTTCGTTGGTGGGCAGTAAGGGTAAAAAAGATGAATCTATTAAGGCGAGCAGGGTCTTTATTTATTGCATTACAGGCATAATAGTATATTTCATTAGCACTTTGTTTCTTACTATACATTATCCACCTACCACTATTGCCACATTGTACATGAGCATTACAGTAGTAGGTTACATGCTGCTACTTTCCGGCGTTAGCCTACTTTTCAGGATGTTAAAACTTAATTTAGGTAAAGATATATTTAATAAAGACAATGAATCTTTTCCGCAGGAAGAGCGGCTATTAGAAAATGAATACTCGATCAATTTACCGGCAGTATATAATTTGAAAGGTAAGAACCGCAAAAGCTGGATAAATATCATCAATCCGTTCAGAGGCACTTTAATTGGAGGTAGCCCAGGTTCGGGTAAATCCTACTTTGTAATCCGGCACATTATAACTCAACATATTCAAAAAGGCTTCACTATGCTGGTGTATGATTTTAAATATGATGATTTAACTAAGATAGTTTACAATGCACTCCTAAAGTACGGCCACCTGTACAAAATAAAGCCTACCCAATATATTATTAACCTCGAAAATATTATGCATCGGGCTAACCCCTTAGAACCACATACGATGATAGATATTACAGATGCAATTGATTCGAGCCGAACCATCATGCTTGGGCTTAACCGCGAGTGGATTAAAAAGCAAGGCGATTTTTTTGTGGAATCTCCCATTAATTTTATCACAGCTATTATGTGGTTTCTAAAAAAATATGAAGATGGACGTTATTGCACATTACCTCACGTAATCGAATTAGCCCAGATTGAGTATAAAGATTTATTTGAAGTTTTATTACAAGAACCTGAAATTGAAGTATTAATAAACCCTTTTGTTTCTGCCTGGCAAAATGAAGCCTATGAACAATTAGAAGGACAAATAGCAAGCGCCAAAATTAGCCTGGCCCGTTTATCATCACCGCAATTATATTATGTATTGAGCGGTAATGATTTTTCAATGGATATCAATAATCCTGATGAACCTAAAATAATTTGCCTCGCTAATAATCCCCAAAAATCTCAAATCTACGGAGCCGTTTTATCGCTCTATATTAACCGTATAAATAAACAAGCAAACCGTAAGGGCCAACTAAAATGCAGTATGATTTATGATGAGTTTCCAACCATTTATTTCAATGGTATAGATAACTTAATTGCTACCGCAAGATCAAATAAAGTCGCGGTTACTTTAGCGGTACAAGATTATAGCCAGTTAAAAAAGGATTATGGGCGTGAGCAAGCTGAAGTTATTTTAAATATTGTTGGCAACATTGTATTTGGACAAGTAACCGGTGATACGGCTAAACAATTATCCGAGCGGTTCGGCAAAATTAACCAAGAAAAAGAAAGCGTTTCAATTAACAGTCAGGACACCTCTATTAGTAAATCTACACAACTGGATTACGCAATACCCGCATCTAAGATATCAGGCTTATCGTCCGGTGAGTTTGTAGGAATGGTGGCTGATGATCCTGATAATAAGATAGATTTAAAAACCTTTCATAACGCTATCCAAAACGATCATGAAGGCTTGCGCCGTGAAGAAACGGGATACCAGGCCATACCTTTTGTAAGAAATATTAACCAGGCGGAAGTATTAATGGCTTATCATCAAATTAAAGAAGATGTCAAAGGCATTGTAGATAGCGTTTTAAGCAAACTTTGTTAGAATAGGCAAATATTTTTCCTAATATTTCATATATAAGAATTAATACAACGTATCCGTTGTGTTAATTTCGTTCGCTTTGCTATTCTTTTATACTTCCGATGAAAAAGGAAGAACTATTAAAAGATTTAGGTGAAAGAATACGCGAAATCCGAAAGGATAAAGGTATTACTCAACTACAGCTTGCCCATTCCATTGGAAAAGACCAGCAATCGATACAACGTTTAGAAGCCGGGAATATTAATCCTTCTTATATCTACCTTCAAGAAATAGCAGATGGTTTAAGCATAACACTTTTGGAGTTGTTACAGTCGCCGGCTAAAACCTAATTTAAAAATTGATTTCCCGCAGAATTTGATTGCTACCCCCCAAGTAGTTAAGCTTTGCTATACAACTATTTTTTTACTTAAACCGTTACTATTTGCTTATATAAATTCTTTACTACTTCTAAACCTATACTTTATCATATGAGAACAATAACTGAGCGTTTCTATAGCGCTTTAGAAAACCAATTGAATGAAGTTTCAATTAATGGTGATTCATTAGCGGATCAATACAAAACGTCAATTCTGCTTTGTAAAAAAGCAATGGCAAAACTTAAAAATTATATCTCCAGTTACAATTTCGAGAGTACCGAGGATGAAATAGAATTTTTTAAAATCGTAAAACCCCAATTTTATAGTAAGTACATATACTTTATTAATGTCTATAATTTTTTGATGCAAAAGCCTTTGGGAAGTGACGAGATTATCAAAGACTACATCAACTATGAATTGACCGATATAAAACGGTTTTTCGATCATAATCATGCTTTTTATCAGTATTATCGGTCCGGATCTACACAAATGGATGAAGTCTATTTCACTCGTGGCGGTTTCGACGTTCACGTCGAATTAGAAGATTTTGAAGAAGATGAGCTTTATTCCACCAGCCATGATTACAAGCTGTCTAAGATTATCGCAAATGAAAAGTATCAAGATTATCTAAACCTTGAACTGCAAAAAATAATGAATCATGATCAAGAACCACAAGAAATAGGAATTGAGCTGCCTTTAACCTGGACGGCAAATAAAACTGACTTGGTTGAACTAATTTATGCCTTAGTTGCATTGGGAGTGTTTAATAATGGAAACTCAGAAATTAAATCAGTAGTTAGCTTTTTCCAAACGGTATTTCATGTTGATTTAGGGTCTTACTATCATAAATATACAGATATAACACGGCGCAAAAAGGAACGTACATCTTTCTTGGATAAACTTAAGCTCGCATTACTTAGAAGAATTGATGAAAAATTAGATGAAAACAGCGGCCCGCAACAAAAAATGAAATTTGAGTAATTTATAATACGCTGTATTTCAATATAATATAATGGTATAAATAAAAAAAAACACCTACCTCATGTGTAAGGTGTGAAATAATTTTTTTTACTACCCCAACCTTTGCTTTCACAATCGCCGCATGGTGCGGTGAGGATTAAAGCAAAGTAATATGTTGTCCTCTATTTCCTGGCAGCACTATCTCGCAGCTGTTGTCATCATAACAATTTCATATTACCTGTATGTGGTGCTCAGGTATTATCAAAAAGAGATTAGCGATCTCTTTAACCGCAAGTCGCAAACCAATGATATCTTTTCAGCAATTCATTCGCCTGCTATTACAGTAATGGGTCAGGCAAAACCTGATAACGGTGTAACAGTTAGCGAAACGCAGAATTTACCCTTCACAGATGTTTTGCCGGACGAACCGGAACATATCGTTAACAAGCCAATCCAAACTGAAATTCAAAATGACCCATCATCTGAATTAGTTTCGGAAGCTGGTTACCTTATTGACGCATTTATGGATGTTGATAATAAGCAGGAGTTTATAACGCTGGTTAATATATTGATTAGCTCTTACAAAAGGTTTCAAGAGCAAATAGACCTACCGGCTGCGCTAAACCACGTAGTGGAAATTTCCAAAGACAAATTAAAATTCACAGTTGCCTTATCCGACTTTCAAAGCACGTGGGCGTAGGCAACAATCCGTTTACACTAATTTAAAATTTATGAAATCTCAAAAAACAGACTTCCGTTTAAGAGCGGTAACATTTTTCAGGCATTTACTGACTACAATCACTTTATTGATAATCAACCTAAGTCTTTACGCACAGGACGGCAATTCTGGAATAACGGCAGCAACTACACAAGTTAAAAGTTATTTCAGTACAGGAACAAGTTTAATGTATGCTATCGGTGCTATTGTCGGACTTGTCGGAGCGATTAAAGTATTTAAAAAATGGAATGATGGCGAACATGATACCGGCAAGGTTGCTTCAAGTTGGTTTGGCAGTTGTATCTTTTTAGTTGTAGTGGCTACGGTTTTAAAATCATTCTTCGGAGTATAAAATCAAATCATGGCATTATATCAAATAAATAAGGGCATAAATAAGCCAATTGAGTTTAAAGGGTTGAAAGCACAATATATCGGCTACCTGGCAGTTGGGCTGGTACTGTTGTTAATCGGGTTTGCAATATTGTATATCGTAGGCGTGCCTGTTGTGTTGTGTATCATCATCATATCCGTTTTGGGCAGTGCCTTATTTTATCAGGTATTCAAATTAAGTCATAAATATGGCGAACACGGCTTAATGAAAAAAGCGGCCAAAAGATATTTACCCGACCACTTGAAGTTTACCACCCGAAAAATCTTTTTACAGCTAAAAAAATAATTATGGCAACACACAGCAAAGCGGAACAGGTATTTCCTGTTTATAAGGTCGAACATAATTGCATGGTTTCGGCAAATGGTGATCTTACTATTGGTTACAAAGTGAATCTGCCGGAAATTTTCACCTTATCAAATGACGAATATCTTGCCTTCCATGAAGTTATTATAAAAGCGCTGAAGCTTTTGCCTAAAAATACCGTATTTCATAAACAGGATTGGTTTATCAATGATCAATACGAAGCTGTGTTTGCTAAAGAAGGTCATCAGCAGGTTAAAACTTTCTTATCTCATTCCAGTGAACGTTATTTTCACGAACGCGAGTTTTTGCATCATCATTGCCATATTTTCATTACTAAAAAACCTGATAAGTTTAAGCAGTATTCAAGCGCAGTTACTTCACTTATGCGAAAACGTATTGTTCCTGTACAAACTACGTGCGACGAATTATTTAGAGATTTTCAGGATAGCGCCGGCCAATTTGTAAGAGTTTTGGAGGATAGTGGATTAATAACCCTTTCACGGCTAAGCGATGACGAGTTAGCAGGAACATTAAATAATGCTGGAGTTTTAGAGCAATATTGTTTTCTGCTTAATCAAAGCGAAGCACCAGTATTGAAAGATATTCATATTCAAGATGAGATCAGAATCGGTGACAATCATTGCCAGCTTTATACTTTAAGCGATGCCGAGGATCTGCCGCCCTTATGCGGCCCGAGGATTACCTATGATAAATACAGTACTGATAAAACAAAATTTAGTACCGGCTTTGCTACACCTATAGGTACACTGTTGAAATGTAACCATTTGTACAACCAATATATATTTGTCGGTGACAGCCTGCAAACGATCAAAAAACTGGAAGCAAAAAAATTGCGCCTGCAATCGCTCTCAGCTTATTCTCGCGAAAATGCGATTGGCCGTGATGCTACCCATGATTTTTTAAATGAGGCTATTAGTCAGCAGCGCTTACCTGTTAAAGCGCACTTTAATGTTTTAGCCTGGACGGATGACCCAGGGCATTTAAAAGATCTCAAAAATAAGGTTAGCTCTTCTTTGGCTCAAATGGATGCACAGCCCAAACAGGAAACCGACGGTGCTGCCCAGATTTGGTGGGCAGGATTGCCAGGCAATGAGGCTGCATTTCCAATGAATGATACTTTTGATACGTTCGTCGAGCAAGCGACCTGTTTCTTGAACCTTGAAACAAATTATCAGTCAAGCATCAGCCCTTGTGGTATTCGCTTGGGTGACCGTCTCTCCGGCAAACCGGTTCATGTGGATATCAGCGATGATCCTATGACTAAGGGAATCACAACAAATCGAAATAAATTTATTTTAGGACCGTCAGGAAGCGGCAAGTCTTTCTTCACTAACCACTTACTACGCAGTTATTACGAGCAAGGTTCGCATGTGGTGTTAGTCGATGTCGGACATAGTTATCAAGGACTTTGTGACTTTGTAGGTGGCTATTACTTCACATATACCGAAGACGAACCAATCAGCTTTAACCCGTTCTATATCGCTGATGGTGATTATCTGGACACGGAGAAAAAGGAAAGCATCAAAGCTATGATACTCGCTTTATGGAAAAAAGAAGATGAGGGGGTACAGCGGTCTGAATATGTAGCCATATCTGACGCATTATATCATTACTACGAGAAATTGAAAAAATATCCTGATATTTTTCCGTGTTTCGATAGCTTTTATGAATTTCTTAGCGAGGACTTTTATGAAACGATGAGACAATCAAAAGTAAAAGATATACGTTTTGATATTGATAATATGTTATTTGTTCTGAAACCATACTATAAAGGTGGTGAATACGCTTACCTGCTAAATGCTAAAGAAAATCTTGATCTTTTGCAAAAGCGATTTATTGTCTTCGAGTTAGACAATATTAAAGACCACCCAATTCTATTTCCAGTGGTCACACTAATAATTATGGAAACCTTTGTTTCTAAAATGCGCAAGCTTGCCAAAGATACCCGCAAAATGATTTTGATAGAAGAAGCATGGAAAGCAATTGCCCGGGAAGGTATGGCCGAATATATTAAATACCTATTCAAAACCGTCCGTAAATATTTTGGTGAGGCATTAGTAGTAACCCAGGATATTGAAGATATAATTAGTTCGCCGGTAGTCAAACAGGCTATCATCAACAATAGTGATTGCAAGATATTACTTGATCAGCGTAAGTATCAAAATGACTTCCCTAAAATACAACAGCTATTAGGGATTACTGACAAAGAAACTGCGCTCATTATGAGTATGAACCGCAATAACGATGAAAACCTAAAATATAAAGAAGTATTCATCAGCCTTAACGGCCAGTTATCAAAAGTGTACCGTACAGAAGTAAGCCGGGAAGAGTATTGGACTTATACCACTGAATCATCAGAAAAAGCAAAGGTTCATGCTTACACTAAAAAATTAGGCAGTGTAAAGCTTGCAATAGCTGCCATCGTTAGAGAAGAATTAGAAAAAGCAGCATAAACTAAAACCCATAATTATGAAAGCATTAATCGTTATTATAAACCTAACATTTGTAGCCTTTATGGGATGCAAAAGCAATTCTCAAAGCAGCTCATTAGCGGGTACTTTTACAAACCAATCTAAAAGTGAATTTAGTTCCGCGTCAGATACGCTAATAATAGCTCCATCAAACCAGTCAAGCAATACTTACCAAATCGAGCGAAGAACAGGATTTCAAAAAATTCGGAATGGCGTAACTCAAGCCAAAGAATATAAAACCGAAAAATGGCAATCATCTTGGAGTGAAGACAAACAAGTATTGTCTGAAACCGAATATGGTCGCCAAATAACTCCTGGGAATGATGGCAATTCCGTAACGTTGAAAAATACGCAGTACCAAAGAATCAAGTAAAGTTTTCTAAATATCATTTAATAATTCCTGTCTTTACACAGGGATAAGGGAGGCTTTTATGAAAAATTTACGTAAAATAATGATTGCATTGGGGTTGTTTATCGCTTTAATAATACCTGTGCAAAAAGCAAAAGCACAATTCGTAATTGGTGAAGTAATTAAGCTTACAGTTACTAAAATAATTAAAGCTATTGACCTTAAAGTACAGCGAATGCAGAATAAAACGATATGGCTGCAGAACGCACAAAAGGTCATTGAAAATCAAATGTCCAAAACCAGGTTAACCGAAATTTCAGGTTGGACAGAACAGCAAAAACAATTATACAGTAGTTACTATACGGAACTGGGAAACATTAAAGCCACCATATCAAAGTATCAGCGGATAAAGGATATCACGTTGAAACAGGCGGCATTAGTTAGTGAGTACAAAAAGGCCTGGAGCCTCTTTAGGCAGGATAATCATTTCAATCCGCAGGAATTAAATTATATGCAAAAGGTTTACACTGGCATCTTGGATGCAAGTGTTAAAAACCTCGATGAGATCATGCTCGTGGTAAGTCCGGCAAAAACACAAATGACAGACGAACAACGCCTGGAATTAATTAATAAAGCCAGCGATCATTTAGATGAAAATTATAATGATCTGCATCAATTTAATAATCAAGGCATTCAATTAAGCTTGCAACGCAGTAAAGATTTAAGTGATACACAATCAATAAAAAAACTTTATGGAATCAATTAATCAAGTTAAGTCACGGGCAGATGAAATCCGGCGTAAAAGCAAGAAATTACTGGCTTTTACAATAATGACTGTTGCCGCTTCTGCGCTGGCAACTACCGTTAGAGCACAAACCTTTGCTGAATGGTTCCAACAGAAAAAGACCCAAAAAAAATACCTTTTACAGCAAATTGCCGCATTACAGGTTTACGCCTCATACTACAAAGCTGGTAATAATATCGCCCGTAACGGCTTAGGATCGATTACAGGCTATCTTAAATCAGAGAACAGTCTACACACCACCTATTACAACAACCTGAAAAATGTTAGCCCTGTAGTTAAAAATAACAAACAGGTGAATGACATACTTCAATGGCAAAAAGATATACTTAATCGAATGAACACGCTTCCCAAAACTGCCAATCTCAACGACGGGGAAAGGAAATATATTCTACAAGTTAGAACCGCCTTATTTAAAGATTGTGACCAGCAAATCACTGAATTACAAAATGTGGTTACTGACAGCAAACTAAAAATGAGCGACGAAGAGCGGTTAAAAAATATTGGTGTTATTCATACCTCCATGCAGAACAATTACCGTTTTGCTTCATCATTCTCTGATCAGGTTAAAGTTTACGCAATTCAGCGAGTGCAGGAAAAAAGTAATGTGTTCACCCAAAAGAAGATTTACGGAATTCAATAAAGCCAGTTATTATGAAGAAGCAAATAAGGAATAGCCTAATTACGATAGTGTTTTTCGTTTGTCTGGTTACGACGAAAGTTGCAACCGCACAAGTTCAGGAAATGCAACAATTGATTTTAGATATTGAAAAGTTAACCCAATTGAAAGGCATACTGAGCGATATGAAAATGGGTTACCAAATATATCAGCAAGGTTATGGCAGCATATCCCAACTATCGAAAGGTAACTTTGATTTGCACAGCGTTTACCTTAACGGCTTGCTGTCAATAAACCCTGCTGTCAGAAATTATGGTAGAATAGCTGAGATTATCTCGCAACAGGCCAGTTTGATTAGCGAATATAAAAGCGCCTATAAACGATTTCAGCAAAGTGGCTCTTTTAGTGCAAGTGAATTAAATTATATGAGTAGTGTATATACACAACTTGTCAACCAAAGCCTTCAAAATTTGGACGATCTGACTAATGTTCTCACCGCTGGTAAACTGCGGATGTCCGATGATGAGCGAATCAGGGCGATTGACCGAATATATGCCAGTAGTTCAGATAAACTGCAATTCCTGCGGCATTTCAATCGGCAAGGCGTTTTATTAAATATTCAGCGCAACAAAGACAGAGGCGACACTCGTACGGTGAAGCAGATCTATGGTATAAATAACTAATCCCAATTTTATGAAAAAGAAGTTTTTTTTAACCGCAATTCTTGCGGTAACGGGGATGGCTTTTCCTTTACTTTCCAAAGCAGACGGCCTTGCAACAGACATTCAAGGCTTACAGGGAACTTTAAACGGCGTATATAATGATATGCTTCCTATGTGCAGCCAACTCATCGGTGTAGGCAGGGCTATAGCTGGATTTGGTGCTTTATGGTATATAGGCAGTCGTGTATGGCGACAAATAGCCAGCGCCGAGCCAATAGATTTTTACCCGCTGATGCGGCCATTCGCTTTAGGTTTAGCCATTCTTTTATTTCCTACAGTAATAGCAATTATTAACGGTATTATGTCACCTACCGTTAATGCAACTGGTGGAATGGTACAAAATTCTGATGCAGCTATAGCCGCTTTGCTTAAGGCCAAAGAGGCAGCAGTAGAGAAAACGGACACGTGGCAAATGTATGTTGGGGCTGATGGCGACGGCGACCGGGACAAATGGTACAAATATACACACCCAGACGACCCAACAGGCGCCAACGAAGGAATGCTTGCCAGTGTAGGAAACGATATGAAGTTCGCTATGTCAAAAGCTTCATATAATTTTCGTAATTCAGTTAAACAATGGATGTCTGAGGTATTGCAGGTACTATACGAAGCTGCGGCTTTATGTATCAATACCATCCGAACTTTTTACCTCATCATTCTCGCCATATTAGGGCCTATTGTATTCGGCTTAGCTGTATTCGATGGTTTTCAGCACACTTTAACAGTTTGGTTAGCTAAATATATCAATGTATTTCTTTGGCTGCCGGTAGCAAACATTTTCGGTGCAATAATAGGTAAGGTTCAGGAAAATATGCTGAAACTGGATATTAGCCAGGTTCAAAATGCGGGTGATACTTTCTTTAGTTCGACCGATACTGCTTACCTCATATTTTTAATTATTGGGATCATCGGTTACTTTACAGTACCAAGCGTCGCAAATTATATAGTTAACGCAGGTGGTGGCAATGGCCTACTTCAAAAAGTAAACAGTATTGTAAGCAGTACAAGTCATTCTGTTGCCGGAGCGGCATCGGGTAGTAGTATGTCAGCAGATGCTTTTGGTAATCAGAAATCCAATACCAGCCAAAGTATGGCCGACAGCGCAGTTTCCAAACCATATTTTCAAGAAAGGGGCAGTAACCCCAATAACGCACGGGCAAGTAAGATTGATCCACAGCAGGCCTAATTATTCACCTAAAATTTAATATTCATGTTTACACATCTCAAAAACATCGAAACAGCCTTTAAGCATATTAAGCTATTTAGCTATTTTTTGATTGCGGCATGCACGATTATTTCATGTTTCGCGCTCTTCAAAAGCTATCAGGCAGCAAACATCGCCAGCAATCATATATACATCCTGGCAAATGGAAAGGCATTAGAAGCATTTGCAGCCGACCGAAAAGACAACATACCCGTAGAGGCCCGCGATCATATAAGAATGTTCCATCATTATTTTTTCACCCTCGATCCTGATGAAAAGGTAATAGATGCCAATATAGGTAAAGCATTATACCTGGCTGATGAGAGTGCCAAAAATCAATACAATGATTTAAAGGAAAAGAGTTACTATAATAATCTCATTTCCGGCAATATCAGTCAGCAGGTTACTGTAGACAGCATTCAACTGGATATCAACCAATATCCTTATTACTTCAAGTGCTTTGCCACACAAAAACTCATACGCTCTACTTCAACTGCGAATCGCAGCCTGATTACCCAGGGTTATTTGCGGAATGTAGCCAGATCTGATAATAACCCGCATGGTTTCTTAATTCTGCATTGGGAAACTTTAGCAAACAGGGATACCACCATTCAACATTAAAGCTATGAATTTATTAAACAGTAAAACTTCAATACAATTGAGCGACAAGGTTGCCGCGAGGTTGGCAAAACAGATAATAAATTTTCAAGATATTTTTTCAGGCTGGCTTAACAGATGGTTTAATGCCTACACTATTCGGCAAAAGAAACAGATTGCTATTGCAATCGGACTCTTAACGTCAATCCTGCTTATTGGCAGTTCATTCTGCAGTTTTTATACACTTCCCAAACTATCACAAAATTATACCTCTGCCCATATTGGGAAGGCATCAGAGTTTCCCGATCCCCAATTCATTAAACGTCAATTAACAGATTCATTAATTAAAAAAAAGTAAATTATGAATGCAGCATTAAACAGCGGCCAATTGCCGCAACAAACTCCTGAATTTTTGAAGGAGCGCAAATTTTTAGTGATTATGCCCCTGCTTATTATTCCATTTTTAACAATGGCATTTTGGGCGTTAGGTGGTGGAAAACAATCGGCGTCAGCATTTGAAAATTCCAATCCGCAAGGCCTAAATGCTTCATTGCCACAAGCACAATTTAAGGATCAAAAAGCCCAGGACAAAATGGGTGTTTATCAAACCGTTAAAACGGATTCCACAAGTTCAGCCAATAGCGGGGTTAGCGAAAGTTTCATCAAATCAATGGGACTGGATGCGGCTAAAGCTGGAAATCTTGATTCAACTACGCAGCGTTCCACCGCTAATCTAACGGGAACCTCCACAGCAGATGTAAATGAAGCAAAAATTCAGGCAAAACTCGCCGCAATAAATCAGCAGATCAATCAACCGGAAACACCAAATTATGGTGGCGGCGGCGCATCGTCGCTACAATCTGCGGCTGATGTAAAAAGGTTGGAGTTGATGATGAAAGCCATGAATGGCAACGGAGGAGGCAGTGATCCTGAAATGAAACAGCTAACGCAAATGCTGCAACAAATAAACGATATACAAAACCCAGGTAATGCCAATAACAGATTGCGTAACCAATCATTGAAAAATCACGGGAGGGTGTACGCGGTTATGGCTGCCAATGACGATGATGATGATAATTATACTACCGCCAAACCACAAGTTAGTTATGTTTCACACGATGGCGGCAATAAGGCAAAAAAACGCCGCTCGGGAAATAATGCAGAAAACCCAGGGAATACCATTCAGGCGGTTGTGCATGAAGATCAGACACTGGTTAGCGGCGCGGTTATAAAATTAAGGTTGCTTGATGGCATTTATGTAAATGGTAAAATGATACCTAAGGGAAGTTTCATATATGGCACCTGCGCATTAAATAATGAACGATTAGATATTAAAATAGCAAGTATTCGCTATCTCAATAATATACTGCCTGTAGCACTTACTGTTTATGACCTTGATGGTATGGAGGGATTATATGTTCCCGGTTCTATCGGCAGGGATGCTGCAAAAAATGGCGTTGGTGATGCAGTTCAGTCTATGCAAATTATGTCAATGGATCAGTCTGTTGCTACCCAGGCGGCAAGTGCAGGAGTTGAAGCCGCTAAGGGTTTATTCAACCGTAAGGTCAAACAGATTAAAGTTAAAGTAAAAGCCGGTTACCAAGTTCTACTAAAGGACAGTAACGACCGTGATAATTAAATAAATAAGTTATGAAAAAAACGTTCATCATTTTCATTCTTGCGGCTTGGGGAACAGTTTCCTGCGCACAAGATACCGCCTATGTCAGCCGCGACAAAACCACCGCCTTGTTTTTTAAATCGGCTGTCAAAATTATCAGCAAACCGACGTCTGATTTTGATGTGAATCAAAAGGAAGACGCGCTAATTACAATTAAAGCAATTGATGCGAATTTTAAACCAACACGCATTAATGTGCAGGAAATTAGCACTGCCAAAATTTATCATATTCCTGTTGAATATTCTTATGGTCGTGCTGGTAGGCGAATTGACGTTGACGGAGCAGCGCCATTGACGGTAAGGGTTATTAAAACTGCTGATTATAACTATAGTGCAGTCGTTACCCAATTAACCGAGGATAAACGCAAAGATGTAGTAGATCATGACAAAACCGGAGGTGTAAAGGCCTGGGTAGATAAACTATCGCTTGCCGGTAACCGGATTTTCCTTAGGCTCGATATTCGTAACAAGTCCAATCTGCCTTATGAAATTGATTTTGTTCGTTTTTATATCAGAGATCTAAAAACTGTTGCCAGGATGGCTACACACGAACAAGAGATAGTGCCATTAGTCACTACACTTCATAAAAAAACTTCAATTGCACATAAACAGGAGATTGCGAATGTATTCGGCTTTCACCGTTTTTCACTGTCTGAAGATCAGGCGCTAAACGTTGAATTATACGAGCGAAATGGCAACCGCCACCTTTACCTGCAAATTAAACAAAAGGATCTGGACGATTTAAAAACTATTAAGCCGGCACGGCAGCAATCGGCTAATACTTTAGCTGCCAATACACTTTAATTAACCATTTATTTCATCTTTAATCATTAAGTTATGAATACTCAAAATGCTGAATTTCTAAAAAAAAGCCTGCTTAATCTGGGTTTTGGCGATAAGTTAAATGCCGAACTGGATAAGGAAATGGCCACTAAAACGCCTGAATTTAAATTAGGGCTTCAACACGAGTTTAACCAAAAAACGGTTGACTATACTTTGCACTTTAAGGCTGGTGACAGTCAGGACATGTATTTCTTCAACAAGTATGATGCAACTATCAACCACAAGGACGACCCGACCAAAAATATCGACCAGACATTTTTTATCAATAAAGGCAGTGGCATAACCGCCAAAGAAGCCTTCAACCTGATGGAAGGCCGTGCCGTTCACAAGCAGCTCTATAATTTAGAGGGCCAAAAATATCAGGCGTGGTTAACGCTGGATGATAAAAACCTCACGGAGAATGGTAACAAAAAGATAAAGCATTACCATGAAAATTATGGCTACGATCTCGAAAAGACTATCGCAGGAAAAGGCATCAAAGAGTTGGACGACCCGAAAACTAAGGAAGAACTTTTGTACTCCTTGAAAAAAGGTAACGCCCAGCAAATTAGTATTGGCGGTGAGGATGGTGAAAAAAAGTATTTCATTGCAGCTAATCCACAGTTTAAAACCGTAGATCTATACGATCATCAAATGAAAAAAATAAAACGGGAAGAATTGCTGCACACTGATCAGAAACCAGCAAGAAGCTTAAAACAACGAGAGCAGCAAAAGGAGGATGCTCCTGCAAAAAAGCAGTCGCGTAAAAGAAAACTGACAGCTTAATATTAAAGGCAGTGGTCATATTATGGCTGCTGCCTTTTAAACAATATACACCAATCTCCAAAAGGATTTATAAAATTGTTAAATAAGTAAAGAAAATCAATTGAGTGCTCACAATGGATTTTCGGTCAGTTTATTTTGCATTTTCATACCATAGTTCGTTATTTGGATGGTCTAATGTCTGAAAATGCATCCAAATGGTCATCCAAACACTACCTTTCGATACCTTAATCTCAATTGATAGAACTTCTAAAACACCCGTATTCCGGCAATTAGCAAACTCATTAACTACGCTGATTAGAAATGGTAAAATCAAGCCGGGGCATCAATTACCTCCCAGCCGGGATATGGCTGCCATGATCAAGCTTAACAGAACTACCGTAATCGCAGCTTATGATGAATTGAAAGTGCAGGGATGGCTGGAAGTTATTACAAAAAAAGGAATGTTCGTTTCTACGCAACTGCCGGTAATTGATCCAATATCTTTTAGAACAGATAATATGTTATCAGCAATGGCTTTAGTTCAACCGAACTTTTATCAGCAGATAAATTTCGACAGGCCTACTAACCGTGAAGTAAAGCCCTTTCATTTAATAATAAACGACGGTTACCCAGACCCAAGGATCGCACCACTTAATTCATTATTCAATCGTTATAAAACATTATTGAGTAAAGCCGATCTACACGGCCGTCTAATAGCTGGTAACGTGGCTGGTAGTATGTTATTAAGAAGCGAGCTGGCTAATTTTTTATCGAGAACGAGAGCTTTAAATATTGAAACTGAGAACGTGCTGGTAACACACGGCGCGCAGTTAGCTATTTATATTGCAGCAAGCATGGTCTTAAAAGCCGGAAGCACGGTCATTGTTGCTGATATGAATTACATATTGGCGGATAAGCTCTTTGAGCAATTAGGCGCAACGTTGGTGAAAGTTAAAGTAGACCACAATGGCATTGATGTAGATGCAATCGAGGAGATTTGTAGGCGGTCCCGACCGGATCTTTTATACATCATCCCGCACCACCATCACCCAACAACCGTAACCCTTAGTGCCAAAAGGAGAATGAAGTTGTTAGATATTATCAGAAGATATCAATTGCCGGTGATTGAAGATGATTACGATTATGATTTTCATTATAATAACCGCCCGATTTTGCCTTTGGCCAGTGCTAATCATAGTGGGTATGTACTATATGTCGGCTCTATCTCTAAAACTTTAGCACCCTCAATTCGGTTGGGCTACCTGGTAGCCGGCACCAGTTTTATACAACAGGCGTCAAGGCTTAAACAATTGGTAGAGATACGGGGAGACATTTTATTTGAAGAGTCTGTAGCCCATCTTTTCAGCACCGGTGAATTACAACGTCATTTACGAAGGTCGGTTAAATTATACCGGGAGCGACGCGACAGATTTTGTGAACTTTTAAAGGCATCATTGGGCGATTTTGTAAAGTTTACCGTTCCACAAGGGGGCATGGCTGTTTGGATAGTTTTTCCTGAAAATTATTCCATAAGCGAACTATCAAAACGCCT
>Ga0209233_1000605_pt1 | contig 18530 bp, 18 predicted proteins | sample AraplaCL_Cvi_mCL_FD_184269 | JGI IMG/M metagenome (GOLD analysis project Ga0209233, IMG submission 184269) | Arabidopsis root microbial communities from the University of North Carolina, USA - plate scrape CL_Cvi_mCL (SPAdes) (version 2) | ecosystem: Host-associated > Plants > Roots > Endosphere...
ACAGCCCGACGGTGCCGGAAATCGGGGTGACGATCGAGCGGCGGTCGAGCGCCAGCTTGGCGCTGCGCAGTTCGAGCGCGGCGTTGTCGGAGGCCAGCTGGGCCGTACTCAATTGCACGGCGGTGGCCGCGTTGGTCTTCGCCAGCGTTTCGGCGCGCTGCAGCGCATCGCTGGCGTCCTTGGCGGCGAGTTGGGCCTTGTCGTAGGCGATGCGTTCGGCGTCGTCGTCGAGCTGGCCGATGACGTCCCCGGCCTTCACCGTCGAGCCGGGCGCGACGGCGAGCTTCACAAGCGTACCGGTCGCCTGCGAGGTGACGCTGACAGAGGCCGCGGCGGCGCCCTGACCGATGGCTGACAGCTTGGCATTGATGGTGGAAGTGGCGACCGGTGCCGTCACCACGGTCGGGGTCTGGCGGCCGGAGCCGGCGGGGCCACCAGGGCCGCCCGGTCCCCCGGGTCCGCCCGGCCCGCCAGGCCCGCGCTGGCCGCCCGACGGTCCGTCGCCGATGCTGTAGGCGGTGGGGAGCGGAATGTTGATGCCGAGGCTGCGCAGGGTCACGTCGGCGCCGGGCACGAAATAGACGTAACCGGCAACGACGATGACGAGGACACACAGCGAAACGACGATCTGTCTTAGCAAAAGGGGGCTCCCGCGCCGGAGGTCGATGTCTCGAGGGCAGGGCCGCCGACACGGCGCCCCATCCCGCTTCACCTGAACCCGGCGGCGTGGCAGACTGGTCAGGCGACCGCCCTTGCGTCAATTGGGCGCACGTTAAATTTCTGTAACCAATTGTTTCTGCGGGGTCTCACCTGTCCGGTGCGCGCTCGCGGAGGGGGACACGATCATGGCCGGTCTGCAACGGCGTCCAACCATCGGCGGTGGGCCCAAGAAGGTGCTCTATACGCTCGAGACGGTGCGGCGCATCGGGCTGGGTAAGGCGGCCAAGGCGCTCACCTCCCGGAACGCCTGCAAGGCCTGCGCCTATGGTATGGGTGGCCAGAACGGCGGCATGACCAACGAATTGGGGGAATTCCCCTCGGTCTGCAACAAGTCGGTGCAGGCGCAGTCGACCGATATACAGCCGGGCATTCCGCACGCCATCTTCCGACACTCGCTGGACGAGCTCCGGGAACTGAGCGGCCGCGAAATGGAGCGGCTCGGGCGGCTCGATACGCCGCTGTTCAAAGCCGCCGGCAGCGATCGCTTCGAGCCGGTGTGCTGGGACGAGGCGATCGCGCGGGCCGCCGACCGGCTGGCGCTGGTCGAGCCGGGCCGGGCCTTCTTCTACGCTTCCGGCCGTTCGTCGAACGAGGCGGGGTTCGTGTTCCAGCTGCTGGCGCGCGCCTGGGGCACCAACAACGTCAACAACTGCTCGTACTACTGCCATCAGGCGACCAGCGAGGGGCTCGCTTCGACGGTCGGCAAATCGACGGCCAGCGTTGAGCTGGCTGATCTCGAAGGCGCCGACCTCATCTTCGTGATCGGAGCTAATCCGTCGTCGAACCATCCCCGCTTCATCCACATGCTGAAGGGCTGCCGTGACCGGGGCGGTGAGGTGATCGTCGTCAATCCGGCAAAGGAGCCGGGGTTGCTCCGGTTCGCGGTGCCCAAGAGCCCGCGTTCGATGCTGGCGGGCGGCACCGAGATCGCCTCCGACTATCTGCAGCCCAGGATCGGCAGCGACATCGCGCTGCTCAAGGGCCTCGCCAAGGCGGTACTGGAGCAGGGAACGGCGGATCGCGGCTTCATCGACGCGCATGCGACCGGCTCTGCGGCATTCGAGGCTGATCTCGCCGCGCTGCCATGGGAGCGGATCGTGGCCGAAACCGGCGTGCCGCGCGCCGATATCGAGCGGGTGGCGGCCGTCTATGGCCGGGCGCGGAACGTGGTTTTCGCCTGGGGCATGGGGATGACGCACCACCTGCACGGGGTGGCCAATGTCGAGGCGATCGCCAATCTTGCCCTGCTGCGCGGTATGCTCGGCAAACGCTTCGCCGGGTTGCTGCCGCTCCGCGGCCATTCCAACGTCCAGGGCATCGGCACGATCGGCGTCAAGCCGGTGCTTGCCGAGGACGTTTTTCGCGCCATCGAAGCCAGCTTCGGCGTCACGCTGCCGCGCGAAAAGGGTGTCGACACCATGGCCGGTCTCAAGGCGGCGGAAGCCGGTGCCATCGATGCGGCGGTCATCATGGGCGGCAACCTCTACGAGGCGACGCCCGACAGCGCGTTCGCCCTCCGGGCGATGGGCAGCATCGGCTTCAAGCTCTTCCTCACCACGACGCTCAATCGCGGCCACGTACACGGGCTCGGCGAGGGCGAATGCCTCGTGCTGCCGGTTACCGCGCGGGACGAGGAATGGTCGCCGACGACGCAGGAATCGATGTTCAACTACGTGCGGCTCAGCGATGGCGGCATCCGGCGGCTCGACGGCGTGCGGCCGGAGACGGTGATCCTCGCCGACCTGGCCACGGCCCTGCTGCCCGACAGCCCCATCCCGTTCGCGGCATTCAAGGAGCACGCCAGGGTACGGGAGGTGATCGCCAGGGTGATCCCAGGCATGGAGCAACTGGCCGACATCGATGTCGCCAAGCGGGAGTTCCACGTCCAGAACCGGGTGCTGCATACCCCGTCGTTCGGGACGGCTGATGGGCGGGCGCATTTCGTGGTGACGCCGATCCCGGTGCCGCCACGGGCCCCCGACGGCAAGCCGGCGCTGTTGCTGGCGACGGTGCGCAGCGAGGGACAGTTCAACACCATCATCTACGAAGAGCGCGATTCCTACCGCAACGGCGCCGAGCGCTGGTCGGTACTGCTGAGCCACGGCGACCTCGAAGCCTTCGGCATAGCGGAGGGCGACCGGGTGACGCTGGTATCGGCCAATGGCCGCATGGAGAACGTGGTTGTGCACGGCTTCGACCTGCCGAGAGGCTCGGCGCTGGCATATTATCCTGAGGCAAACGTGCTCTGCGACACGGCCGTCGATCCCCGTTCGCACACCCCAGCGTTCAAATCGGTGCCCGTTTGGCTCGAAGCCGAGGGGAGGGCCTGAGCGTGTCCGACAAAGGGTTCTCCGGCTTTCCGTCGGCCAGCATCGCCTACCTTTCCGGCATCACCACTCATAACGAAAAGGCCTGGTTCGATGCCAACCGGACGCTCTACGAGTCGGGATATGTCGAGCCGGCGCGAGCGTTCGTCGCCACACTCGGTCCGCGGCTCCGGGAAATATCGCCCAGCGTGCAGTTCGATCCCAAGATCAACGGGTCGATCGGCCGGGTGAACCGGGATATCCGCTTCTCCAAGGACAAGCGGCCCTACAAGACGCATCTCGACATCATGTTCTGGCATGGGGAGCGGCGGGCCTGGGACGCGCCCGGCTTCTGGTTTCGGCTGACGGCCGACGAGGTCTGGCTCGGCTGCGGGCTCTATCATCTCGAGGGCGAGGCGCTGGAGAGTTTCCGCCAATCGGTGATCCATCCCCGCTCCGCCAAGGCGCTGCTGGCCGCGGTGGATGCCGTCGAAGCGGCCGGTGCCTATCGGATTGGCGAGCCCGACCGCAAGCTGCTGCCGCGTGGCTATGCCGCCGAGGGCCCGGCGGCGAAGTATTTGCTGCATGAGGGCCTGCACGCGACGATCAAGCTGCCCTCGGCCGCCGCTGCTTCCGCCACCCTCGTCGACGACTGCGTCGGGCACTACCGGGCGATGTGGCCGGTATCGGCCTGGCTGATGGCGGAAGTGACCGGCAGCTGAGACGCGGGGTGCACATATTTACGGCTTGGTAGGGTAAACGGGGCATTACTAGCCACATTGTGCTTGGCGCCCCTCTGGCCAACCTGACCGGCGCCGCAAAATGGATACTTTGGCCATGCGGGAAAGTGCGGCAGCAGCGCCGAACGTCCAGGCGTCGCCCCGCGCGATGCGGGTGCTCGTCGATGGTATCAATTCCGATCTCGAGCGCTACACCACGACCAACAGCCGCATCGTCAAGCAGACACGCCTGCTCGCCATCAACGCGGTGGTCGAGGCGGCGCGGGCAGGCGAGCGCGGCAAGGGCTTTGCGGTCGTTGCCAACGAAGTGCAGCGGCTTGCCGACAATTCCGCCGAGGTGGCGCAACGTTTCGAGGAGAATGTTGTCGGCCACATCGCGCTGTCGCGCGCCATGTCCGAATCCCTCGTCGCCGAAATGGAGGGCGTGCGGCTCGTCGATCTCGCCCAGTCGCTGGTGCAGTTGATCGTCCGCAACCTCTACGAGCGCACGGCGGACGTCCGCTGGTGGGCCACCGACACGGCCTTCTGGAAGGCATTGCAATCGAAAGCCGCCGAGGACGTGGCGTTCGCCGCCCAGCGTCTGGCGGTGATCAACAAGTTCTATACCGTCTATGCGGACCTCGTGCTGACCGACGCGGCGGGCCGGGTGATCGCCTCCGCCCATCCGCGCCACCGTCTCGCGGGCCACGATTTTTCGCGCGAAGCCTGGTTCATCGCCGCCCGTTCCACCCGATCGGGCGACGACTATGTCGTCGATACGGTGCGCCACAGCCCCCAGCACGGCAACCGTCAGGTGCTGGTCTACGCCGCCGGGGTGCGCGCCGGCGGCGCCGGGGACGGCGAACTGCTGGGCACCCTCGGGGTCTATTTCGACTGGCAGGAGCAGGGAACCGCGATCGTCGAAAAGGAGCCGGCACTGCCGCCGGCCGCGAAGGAGAAGACGACGGTGATGCTGCTCGATGGCAGCAAGCGCGTCATCGCCAGCACCGATCCGGCGCGGCTGTTTTCGACCTTTGACCTCGCCGTCGGCGACGAGGTCCGGGGCAGCTACTACGACCGGAACGACAACATCGTCTGCTTCGCCAAAACCCTCGGCTACCAGGAATATGACGGGCTCGGCTGGTGGGGCGTGGTGGTGCAAAAGACCGAACGCGACGACGCCATCCGCGCCGCCCTCAAGTTCTGAGCCGGGAGGCCCGGTTCCCGCTTTACCTGCCGCATGGAGCCGTGGCCTACTCCGGGAAAAATCAGGGAGGGACGGCCGGATGATCCTCGACATGTTCAGGCTCGACGGGAAAGTGGCGCTGATCACTGGCGGCTCGCGCGGCATCGGGCTCGGCATCGCCGACGCCCTGGGCGAAGCCGGGGCCCGGCTGATCGTTTCGTCAAAGACACCGCGCCCCGAGGCGCTCGAAGCGCTCAGAGCCAAAGGGTATGCGGTCGACTATCTGCAGGCCGACATGGAGGATCCCGCGGCGCCGGCTCGGCTGGTCGAGGCGGCGGTGTCGCTCACCGGCCGGCTCGACATCCTCGTCAACAATGCCGGCGTTGCCCAGCACGGCCCGACCGACAGCTTTCCCGATGCCACCTACCAGCGGCTGATGGCGATCAACCTCGATTCGGTGTTCCTCGCCAGCAAGGCGGCGCTCGGCCCGATGCGGCGTCAGGGCGGCGGTGTAATCCTCAACATCGGCTCGATCTCGGGGCTCGTCTCGAACGTGCCGCAGCCGCAGGCGGCCTACAACGCCAGCAAGGCGGCGGTGCACATGCTGACGCGCAGCCTCGCCAGCGACTATGCGGCCGAGAACATCCGGGTCAACGCCATCGCGCCCGGCTACATCGAGACCGACATGACCAATGGCGGCCTCGCCGACCCGGTCTGGGGCCCGGTCTGGCGCCAGATGACCCCGATGGGCCGGGCCGGTCTGGTCGCCGAGATCGCCGCCGGAGCGCTCTACCTGTGCTCGCCCGCCTCGAGCTACGTCACCGGCGAGGTGCTGGTGATCGACGGCGGCTACACGGCGCGCTGAGCTGGCTCAGGCGGTCAGCGGATAGGCGACGTAGGCGAGCCTCCGGCTGTCGGGCGCCCAGGAATTGACGTTGATGGTGCCCTGGCCGCCGAGCAGCGTCACCACATCGCGAGGGGCGCCGCCGTCCGCAGGTATCGATCGCAGGATCACGTCGCGGTTCGGCGGGTGGCCCGTAGTGCCCTCCGGAAAGCTCAGATAGACGACCGAGGTGCCATCGGGCGAGGGGTGCGGGAACCAGTTCACCCGGTCGTCGAAGGTCAGCTGCTCGATGCCGCTGCCGTCGGGCCGCATCCTGAAGCATTGCGAATGGCCGGGGCGTCGCGCCGCCAGCTCGCCGTTGAAGTAGATCCAGCGGCCGTCCGGCGAGATTTCCGGGGCGTCGACCGCAATGCTGCCATCTGTCAGCCGCCGGTCGGGCCCTCCCGCTGCGGGGATGGTGAAGATGTTGAGTCGCCGTCGTTCCTCTGGCCCTTCGATGGCGACGTAGCACAGCGTCTGTCCGTCGGGCGAAATGCCGTGCAGGTAGTAATAGTGAGGCAGGGCGTGGAGGTTTGACAGGCGGCGCGGCTCGCCGCCGGTGACCGGTACGGCGTAGAGGTGCCCGTTGCTGGCGCTCAGATAAAGCGTGCGGCCGTCGGGAGACAGCACGTGGTCGTTGTTGAACTGCAGCGTTGCTCCGGTCTCGATGCGGTCCGGCCCGCCGCTACCGTCGGCAGCCACGCGCCAGATTTCTCCACCGCTGTTGAAGATCAGAGCCGTGCCGTCAGGGCTCCAGTTGGGGGCCTCGATCAGTTCGTCGGCAACGAGAACAATGCGGCGGTCGCCCGAGTCTGTGTTGATGATGGTCAGTTCGCTGCGCTGTCCGGGGAGCAGGCTGCGGCCCCAGCGCGGAAACGGCGTCGCCATGAAAATCTCCGATAGGCCCCACGACCGGTCAAAAATCAAAAGACAATCGATTAATTCGGCAATTTTCTCGAACAGTCGCCGACGCGGACACGCGTAACGAATTGTGTCGCCTCGGGTGACGGCATAGACGCTCGACTGATCAATATTAGTAATTTTCGCGCCGGCCAAACGCTCCTCAATGCCGGCGGATTGCAGGCAAATAAGCCTAGATCATAGCTAGCAGGGGGATTCAATATTGTTTGCGGCGAGCAGCGAATTAACGCGGGCTTGGTGGGGAGGCGGCGTGCAAATGCATGCGGCCCCGAGCGGGGCCGGCCATGTGCGAGGCGGCTCACAAAGGGGGCGAGCCCTCGATCAGCGGACGAGGCCCCGGGCCGCAAGCCAGCCGGCGGCGTCCTGCACCCGGCCGGGATCGCGCAGTTCGAGGATGAGCCGGGGGTTCGACCCCAGTTGCCGCACGGCATCGAATACCGCGCCCCAGCGAATGGTACCCTCGCCGGGCAGCCAGTGCCGGTCGGCGTACCCGTCCGCATCCTGCAAGTGAATGTGCTGCAGCATCGAGCCCGCGGCGACGACGTAGTAGTCGACCGGAGGCGCCCCCGTGGAGCCGTGGGCGTAGTGGGCGTGGCCGGTGTCGATGGACACCGCGACGGCGGGCGAGTTAAAGGATTTCGCCAGGCCCACCCGGGCCAGCGGGTCCTTGTCCTCGATGTTCTCGATCACCAGTGTGACGCCGATGCCTTCGGCGCGACGCACCGCGTCGTCCATGCTCAGATGGCAGAGTTCGAAAAGCCAGTCGCGCTCGCCCGGGTGGCGGTCGAGATTGTTGAAGCTCCAGGTGGTGAAGGGGCTGTGGACCACCATCTGGGTGGCGCCCAGCGCTTCGCAGACATCGAGGCCCTGCCAGAGGCGGCGGCGGACGACGTCGCGGATCAGGGGATCGTAGGCATCGAGCGGCAGGTTCCAGAAGGCGCCGTGGATGCCGAGCCGGCCCGTATGGCCGGAAAGCCAGCGCCGGGCTTCCTCGACGCGCGGCCGCCAGTCGCCTTCGATCACCGCGGGGTCGCAGAAATCCTGGATTTCGAGGTCGCGCTGGCTCTCGAGCAGCCAGTTGTGATGGCGCTCGAGATGACTGACCTCCATGGCCGCCCCAACGATCGGCAGATTGTCGCCCATGATTGCCTCCCGCTCGCACAATGAGCCGAAAAGACAGGTAAACACCATGGTTGACGGCGGCGTGACAGCCCCCGGGGGGCCGGCTCAGGCGCCGCCGCACATGTGCTCGGCGTCCGGCAACTCCCAGCTCTTGTGGGTGCGCATGTCGGTCGCCCGGTAGGTCTTGCCGCGGTCGTCGCCCTTGGGGCAGTCCTTGGGCAGCGCGGCGAGGCAGAGCTTTACCGTGTCGCCCTTGCGGGCCGAGTGCAGGGCGGGCACCTGGTCGTAGGACACGCCGTAGCCGCCACTGGCATATTCGACCGCATCGCCTGAATCGGCGACGCCATCGAGACGTGTCTCGATGGCCTTGATGGTCGTGGTGGTGCACTGGCCGACCCTAGCGGGCAGCGGCCCTGCCGCTGCCGGAAGAGCCGGGGCAAGCGTCGTCAGCGCCATGGCGGCGGCAAGCAGCAGTTTCACGTCGTCCTCCATCGGTTGCCGCGTCGAGGCTAGCGCAACCGCGCATCCGGTGAAACAGCAGCCGGGCCGCGTTGCCGCTCAGGCGCCGACCAGGCCGGCGAGAATATGGCGGCCGACCTCGGTTTCCGCGAAGGGCGGCGTGCCGTCATTGTCGGTGCTGGCCCCCAGCGCTTCCCACTTCTCGTCCTCCTCCGCCTGTGCGGCGCGGGCGGCCTTGGCCAGCAGTACTGCATCGGTGCCGATCAGCAGCCGAAGCGGCGGATTGGCCGCAGCCGCAAGCTCGATGATGGCCGCCGACACCTTGGCCGGATTGCCGCGTGCGGTACCCGACTCGGTCGCCATGCGTTTGGCAGTTTCGCCGACGCTCGCCTGATAGTCGCGCGACACCTCGTGCACCGCCATCGACGGGCCGGCCCAATCGGTGGCCATGCCGCCCGGCTCGACCACCGTCACCTTGATGCCGAGGGGGGCAACTTCCTGCGCCAGCACGCCGGTGAAGCCGCCGAGCGCCCACTTGGCTGTCTGGTAGGCGCCTAGGCCGGGCGACGTGATGCGGCCGCCGATCGAGGAGATTTGCAGGATGCGGCCCGAGCGCTGGGCACGCATCTGCGGCAGCGCCGCGCGGGTGACGTTGATGACGCCGAACAGGTTGGTTTCGATCTGCTGGCGGAAATCGGATTCCGAGAAATCTTCGATCGCGGCGACGTTGGCGTAGCCGGCATTGTTGACCAGCACGTCGAGCCGGCCGAACGCGGCAACCGTTTCAGCGACCGCCCGCCTTGCCGCCTCGGGATCGGTGACGTCGAGCGCGATAGCCCGCACCCGGTCGCCATATCGTTCGACGAGATCGGCCAGCGCGGCGGGATTGCGGGCGGTGGCGGCGAGCTGGTCGCCGGCCGCCAGAACCGCTTCGGCGAGCGCCCGGCCGAGGCCGCGGGAACTGCCGGTGATCATCCAGACCTTGGACATGAGAACCTCCTTCAAGGGTTACGCCGCTCAGGTAGAGACGACGGTTTCCGATTGAAAGAAGGTACCTCGGGGAACTATACCCACCTCATGGTAACAATAAACCGCGACGAACTCGACCCGCTCGACTTCTGTTCCACCATCACCGATGCCGAGGATGCGGCGACCCGCGACATGCTGGCGCGGGTCGCCGCCAAATGGCCGCTCGAGGTGCTGCAGGTGTTGGCGGAGGCGGGCAAGGCGATCCGCTTCTCGCGCGTTCTCGAGCGGGTGGAGGGCATCAGCCAGAAGGTCCTGACGCAGACGCTGCGGTCGCTCGAGGCGGACGGGCTGGTGGTGCGGACGCTCTATCCGCAGGTGCCGCCACGGGTCGAATACGAGTTGACCCCGCTCGGCCGGGACCTGCTGCTCGCCATCCGGCCGCTGTGGTTCTGGATTTTCGACCGGCTGCCCGAATTCGAGAAGAACCGGGCGGTGGCGCAGGCGAAGGCAGTGCGCGAATAGCGTGGTAAGCGAGGTCACGAGAACTGGACCGTTGGTGGGCTCGGCCCCGAGCTCAGGCAATGCTGGCATGCCGTCCGCCGGCCGTTTCCCACAGCATATCAAGAGCCCCTTTCGATGCGATGAGCGCGCCGAGGCTAACGGCCCGCGCCCCGGCTGGCCGGCATTTCCGCTACGCTGCCTCGACAAGTCTTTGCCCGTGGGTAGAACTGCTCGCCGGCGCGAAAATCGGCGCACCCGGGCATGACGCACAAGGTCAGGCTGTTTCAGATCGTCTACAGCCCTGAAACCATGGCGTCGCGGGACCCCGGCTTTGAGGTACTGGACAACGTGTCCAATGAACGGCCGGACTGGTTCGAATACTGGCCCGTCCGACGGTATTTCGCCGAAAACGGCATTGAGGAAGGGACGAGCTACGGCTTCTTCTCGCCGAAATTCTTCGCCAAGACGGGGCTGCGGCGCACTGACATCGACGTCCATTTAGGTGGACTTGGGGCCGACGAAGTCGTCCTGTTCTCGCCGTTCCCGGACCAGGGGGTGATGCATCTCAACCAGATCGAACAGGGGGAGAGGTCGCATCCGGGGCTGCTCGACCTGTTGGCGCAGCTTTATCCGCGCGACGGCAGGCTGCTCGTCCAGACCACACGCACGACCTCGTACTGTAACTATTTCGTCGCCGGCGGGGCGTTCTGGTCGCGCTGGCTCGAGCTGGCGGACAGACTGTTCCAGCTGGCGGAGAACCCTTACTCTCGCTACGGGCAGAGCCTCAGCGCCGCCACCAGCCACCATGGGCGATGGGTGGCGCCGATGAAGATATTTTGTATCGAGCGATTGGCCGGGCTGATGCTCGCCGACGAGGAGCGCTGGCGGCCCTCGGCGCCGCTGGCGCATCGGATGCCGACGCTGGACGCCCGGCTCGCCCATCGTCGCGACGAGCTCGTGGCGCTGGATCGGCTCAAGCAATTGGCGGTGAGCACTGGCCGTTTCGACCTCTACATTCCGCAATTTCTTCAGGCGAGGCAGGGGCTTCGTCGCAGCCTGAGCGGCGAGCGGGTTCGAACAGGCAGCGGCGGGACCCCGGCATAGGCCGGGGCCGGTTGCAGCCCCCCGCCGCTTGCCCTAAATACGGCGCCAATCCGATTGTCGCGCCCGAGCCGCTTGCAGCTCCCCGGGGCGCGCCCCAAGCCAACGAGAGCTCCATGGCCCGCCAGTTCATCTACCACATGCACGGAATGTCGAAGGCCTATGCCGGGGGCAAGAAGGTGCTGGATAACATCCACCTCTCCTTCTATCCCGATGCCAAGATCGGCGTGCTCGGCCCCAACGGCTCCGGTAAGTCGACGCTGCTCCGGATCATGGCCGGCATCGACACCGAGTTCACCGGCGAGGCCTGGCTCGCCGACGGCGCCAAGGTCGGCTACCTGCCGCAGGAGCCGCAGCTCGATCCGGCGCTCGATGTGATGGGCAACGTCATGACCGGCGTCGCCGAGAAGAAGGCGGTGATCGACCGCTACAACGAGCTGATGATGAACTACTCGGACGAGACCGCCGACGAGGCGACCAAGCTCCAGGACGTCATCGACAGCCAGAACCTGTGGGACCTCGAATCTCAGGTGCAGATGGCCATGGACGCGCTCGGCTGCCCCCCCGGCGACGCCTCGGTCGACAACCTGTCGGGTGGCGAGAAGCGTCGCGTGGCGCTGTGCCAGTTGCTGCTGTCGGCGCCGGACCTGATCCTGCTCGACGAACCCACCAACCATCTCGACGCCGAAACCACCGCCTGGCTCGAAAAGCACCTGCGCGAATTCCCCGGCGCGGTGCTGATCATCACCCACGACCGCTATTTCCTCGACAACGTCACCGGCTGGATTCTCGAGCTCGACCGCGGCCGCGGCATTCCCTACGAGGGCAATTACTCGGCCTATCTCGGCGCCAAGTCGAAGCGCTTTGCGCAGGAGCAGTCGGAAGACGCGGCGCGGGCAAAAGTGCTGGAGCGCGAGCGCGAGTGGATGGGGCAGAGCCCGCAGGCGCGCATGGCCAAGTCCAAGGCGCGCATCCGGGCCTATGACGAACTGGTGCAGATCAACGAGGCGCGCACCCAGTCCTCGACGGCGCAGATCATCATTCCGCCGGGCGAGCGGCTCGGCCACAACGTCATCGATATCGAGGGGCTGACCAAGTCGTACGGCGACCGCATCCTCATCGACAATTTAACCTTCAAGCTGCCGCCGGGCGGCATCGTCGGCATTATCGGACCGAACGGGGTCGGCAAGACCACCCTGTTCCGCATGCTGACCGGGCAGGAGAAGCCGGATTCGGGCACGATCACCGTCGCCGATGCGGTGCACCTGGGCTATGTCGACCAGAGCCGCGACACGCTCAACCCCAACAAGACGGTGTGGGAAGAGATTTCCGGCGGCAGTGAAATCCTGCTGCTGGGCAAGCGCGAGATGAACTCGCGCGCCTACACCTCGGCGTTCAACTTCAAGGGCAGCGACCAGCAGCAGAAGGTGGGCAACCTCTCGGGCGGCCAGCGCAACCGCGTGCACCTGGCCAAAATGCTGAAATCAGGCGCCAACGTGCTGCTGCTCGACGAACCGACCAACGACCTCGACACCGAAACTCTCGCCGCGCTCGAAGAGGCGCTCGAGGAATTCGCCGGCTGCGCCGTGATCATCTCCCACGACCGCATGTTCCTCGACCGCCTCGCCACCCACATGCTGGCCTATGAGGGTGACAGCCACTTCGAATGGTTCGAAGGCAATTTCGCCGACTACGAAGCCGACAAAATCCGCCGCCTGGGCCCCGACAGCGTCAACCCAAAGAAGGTGACGTACAAGCCGCTGACGCGGTAGCGCCGCTGCCGATTGCGGCGGCGGGGGAAGTGCCTATCTTTTCGGCCCAACACGGAGGTGAGACATGGCGACCATGGACCTGTCCCCGAAGCCGAAGAACTGCTGGCGCTGATGGCGAAGAAAACCGGCCGTACGCCGAGCGATATCGCCCATCGAGCCTTGCTCGATGCCATGGAAGACTATGAAGACGCCGAGGTCGCCGACGCGTCAGCGCGTTCATCGACGAGCGGTTGATCGGCATCGCCGACCCGCGGATGATCACGCTTTACTTTAGGCCAGCTAGAAAGAGCATTTCTTGAACAACAGTTCTAATATCAACCAACAGGGGCTGAATATCGCTGCGCTGAGCAATATAGCGTCTGCTGTGAGCGGATTTGTCTCCCAGGTCCTTTAGTTTTGAAAATGCTTGCTTCGCGTTCCGACCGATATTCCAAGTAGATTCTGAAATCGTCCTGTCGATAAGGTCGCGAAGATATAGGAAATCGCCAGCGGAATTCTGTATGTTTTTGGATATTCCGTGGTGCTCGAACGCCTCGATGATTAACGTCTCTATTAATCGCCTAAGCATAACCGCACAGGCGTCATACCACCCATTTTCATAGGCGCCATTAATCTGGTTTGCCACGCGTTCGATGTAGCCCCGGGTGTTCCTAATTAACGAAGGGGCTATGACCTGCTGAGTATTTGCGGCCAATCCTTCTTCTGGGGGAGAAAGCTGTTGAGCGAGGTCAGAATTGATTGCTTTAGCAATTGTGATTATGTTTCGAGATGACATCAATCATCCTTGCGGCCATATAAATGTCTAGCCATGCTGCGGAATATCTTGTCGATCTGCTCGGTCGACGATTCGGGTGAAATATGAATTTGAATATCGATGTGGACCTCTGGATTTCCCGTTGAACCGGGCAGGGGAGGCAACCCCGAGGAGGTCGCTGCTGAAGGTCTGCGCGAGGTGTGCTCTGAGATTGATGTTTCGGCGGAGCCATCGGTGGTGGGAAACTCAGCTTCGTCGGCAAGCGCCCTAAACGTCGCGACTGTCTTGGCGATGACCTGCGCGCCAGCCGATGAACTCGTGGTGAACACATGAGAGAGATCAGTGTTGGATTGTTTGTGAGCATCGGGGTAGACGGCGTATAAATCCTCATATCCCTTTTTAATAGCTTCGCCGAGAACGGTCTTGTGCTTGCCCCCTCGATAGGCAGTCCACACTGGAGTGGGGATTCCCGATTGATCCGTGAAACCGATAAATTTCAGGACGCCGATAAGAGAAGCGTCGTTACTAGACGTGAATCCTAAAGTTTTGAGCCAAGAGCCGCCGACTTTTGTAGGAATACCAACACTTCGCACTTTCTCGAGAAGTGGCTTTATTTTTCCTGTGACCGTTGTGTACGCGTAATCGACCATCAGAAATACCCTTCAATTAACTAATGGATGTTCTTCTGTCGTCTATATATATATAGCCATGCGTCATCGCGAATACCAGTACTGGGCATCCGCCCGCGCCGCCGCCTAGAATCCGAGGTTCGAGTTTGTGATGATGGCTTACCCCACCGCTCCTGCGCCGCTGCGGGTGATGATCGGGCGGTCGGGGGTCATGGACACCTTCAGGTCAATTCCCCCTCACGCAGGAACCGCTGCGCCAACTCGTTGCTTTGAAACGTCGCGATGGGCACGTATCGCGGGCGATCGTCGGCATGTGGCGAGGATCGGAGAACGACAAACTGGCCGTCGCTTTCCTCGATGACCTCGGTCAAATCCTCGCTCTCATAGGGCGACCAGTCGCCCGAACCGCAAACGGGACATTCGTCGTCGCAGCAGCACGACCACTCGTCCTCCCAGGATGTGCCGCAATCAGTGCAGTGATAGAGGTTTCGATACCAAGCCATCTGCTCATCCCTCGGTCTTCAGACGATAGCGTCCTCGTCCGACGAAATCGAGATAGTTATTGTCACGCAGCACCTGCAATTGCTGCCTGATCTTAGGCTTGACGTTGTTGTTGTTGGGGTAGAGCGCGCTCAGCCGCGCTTCGAAAGCATAGACGTCCTCGATGTCGAACTCTTGCCTGCCGATTGCCTCGACCGACTTCATCACCTCGATCAGCCACCCACGAGCTTCCGTTCCGGCGTCGCGAAGGAAACGGGTGTGCTGCCATTTTGAAAGTACGATGTCCTTCGGTTCGGCGATGCCGTTGCGCAGGACGAAGATGCGTCCCGATTCAGGCACGCGATCCAGCAGGATGTTCGAGCCGACCCAACCGGCGCGACGGGCGGTCGCGGCTAGTGGCTTGCGGCGATCGATGATGTCGGCGACGAAGAAGTGCTTGGGAACGACGCAAACATCACGGACTTCGCGCCGGTCCTTGTCGTAGCTAATCAGCAGGAGGTTCGGGCTGGTGTCGGAAGATAGACGAGCGATCTTGGCCGAATATGCGCCGTCGGGAACGCGCGGCCCGAAACCTGCCTTCCTTTGTCCCTTCACTTCGTACTGGTCGGAACAGGCTGGGCAGAAGAAATCGGCGACCGGACTGTTGTTGGGAAACTGGCTCAGTTTGGGCGCCCCGCAGTTCGGGCAGAACATCCAGTCCGCGACCCATCGCTCTGTCCAAACGCGCGCCTGCTGAGAGCCGCTTTCGAACGGGGTCTGCGATTCCTCGAATCCGAGCTTCATTACAGCACCTTAGCGAGCATACTTCCAAGTTGGGAGGCTGGATCATTAGTTCAAAGCGTCCCGATTGACAGAAACTCAGTCTGACGCGCACTGGCTGTCAGCAGTCGAGGAACCCGCCATGTCCGACCACGATCATCCACACGAACCGCGCTGGAAGCATGATGGGGTGAGGGTGATCCGGGGGGATCAGCTCGATGCCAACACGGCGCAGACGCCCGGCATGTTCCGGCAGGCGGCGATCGACAAGGCGCGGGTGGGGGCGCAGAAGATCTGGGCCGGCAAAGTGGATATCGCGCCCAACGCCAAGACCGGCGTGCACCACCATGGCGCGTTGGAGAGCGTCATCTTCGTGGTGCGCGGACATGCCCGGATGCGCTGGGGCGACCGGCTGGAATTCGTGGCCGAGGCGTTTCCCGGCGATTTCATCTTCGTGCCGCCGTTCGTGCCGCATCAGGAGATCAACGCCGACCCCACGCAACCGCTCGAATGCGTGCTGGTGCGGTCCGACAATGAGGCGGTGGTGGTCAACATTTCCACCATCGATCCGGTCGAGCCGCCGGAAGAGGTGCGGTGGACCGATCCGATCCATCGTTGAGCCGCCGGCCGGGACCGTCTTGACGTTTGGGCGGATGGAACTGCTTTCCGCTCCTCCCGGGAGAGGGCCGGCAGGGGGAGGAGGCGGTAAATTCGTCGGCCCCTCATCCGGCGCCCCGCGTCCCTTCTCCAGTCAAGGAGAAGGGAAGGCCAAGCAATGCCCTTCGGGCGTCGGCCAGCCCGGGACTGCTATCCCGCCGCCTTGAGATAGGCCGCGACGAAGGTGGCAAGTTCGGCCGGTTCGAGGTCGGAGGCGGCGGTGAAGTCGAAGCCGGCGATGCTCCATTCCACCATGTTGTAGCCGCCGGAGGCGAGCGAGCGCGGCGCGGCGGTGGTGGTGCTGCCGGGCTGGGCGACGACGGAAATAGTGTGCTCGTTGTGCCGGTAGACCAGGGTCGGCAGTGCCTGCTGGCCGAGCACTTCGACGCGGCCGCCGAGCAGCGGATAGCCGGCGGCGGCGAGGTCCGGCGCCGGGGGCGAAACGCCCAAGTGCTGGTCGAGCCACGGTTTCACCGTGTGCCGGTCGGAGGAGAGCACGTCGACCGGGTTCGCGGCCAGCAGGCTGCGGCGATGCGCCGAGGCGACCATCTGCTCGAGCGAAGGGCCGCGGGGCGAGGTGAAGAGATAGGTGGCGCTCGAGGCGATCAGGGCCGTCACCAGGACACTCGCGGCGATGTTGCGCCAGCCTTCCCAGCGGTAGTGGCGCGGCCGGAGGAGGGGGGAATCGGCGGGCGAGGGCGTGGCGAGGTTTTCGATGCGAGCGAGGAACTCGAGGGGAACGACAGGGAGCTCGAGCCCGCCTAGCGCGTCGCGGGTGGCGACGATCGTGTCATAGGCCTGCTGCAGGTCGGCGTCGGCGGCGAGGCGCGCCACCAGCGTCGAGGCGGTCGCGGTATCGAGTTCGCCGTCGGCAAGGGCGTTGAGGGCGATGCGATCGTCCTCCGGGATGGTCCGGGTCATGCGTCGGCCCTCCTGATCTCAGTCGCCACCTGGTGGCGGCCGCGCGACAGGCGCGACATCACCGTTCCGATGGGCAGATTGAGCACGGCGGCGATTTCCTTGTAGCTGAAGCCCGAAATGTCGCGCAGCACCACGACCTCGCGCAGCGGCAGCGACAGCGTGGCGATGGCGGTGGCAAGGGCGCGCTGGTCGGCGCGGCGGATGAGCTCGGATTCTGGGGTGGGTTGCGGTTCGGCGGCGGTATCGGCGTCGCGCGACACGTCGTCGATGTCGCCGAGGTCGCCCACCATTACCAGCGAGGCGGAGCGGTGCCGCGCCAGCCAGGTGAAGGCGGTGTTGCGGACGATGGCGAGCAGCCAGGCGCGGGCACTGCCGCCGGCATAGCCGTCGACGGACTTCAGCGCCCGCACGCAGGATTCCTGCACGATATCCTCGGCGTCGCTCTGATTGCCGGCGAGCCAGCGCGCGAGCGCCAGCGCGTCCCGCAAATGGGGCAGCACGATCTGGCGGAAGAGCTCGGCGGAACGGGTGGAATCCACAGGCTGGCGGCCTTGCGAAACGGGTCGGCCCGTCCCGGGTGGGACGGACCTGAGGCGGGCGAGGCCGGTCACTTGACGACGATCTCGCCCTTCATGAACGGGTGCAGGCCGCAATGATAGGCGATCTGGCCCGCTTTGGCGAAGCTGAAGGTGGCCTTGTCGTTGGTGTCGAGCCCATCGGAATGGAAGCTGCCGTCGTCTGCAACCACCGAATGGATGGTGTCGTCACCGTTGACGAAGGTCACCGAGTCGCCCGCCGCGATCGTAACCGTCGCCGGGGCGAAGGCGAAGTTGGTGATCGTCACGGTGACGTCCTTGGCGAACGCCGGCGTAAAGCACACAATTGTCGCAAGGGTGGCGATCGTCGTGAGCAGCAGGGGACGGGGGAGGCGGGCAGACGTCATGATCAATACCTGTGGTTGGGAAAAGCGGAGACACGCCGGCCTCAGGCGAGCGTGGTGTCGGTGATGGCGAGGTCGGCGTGGCCGACGCTGTAGGTGACGCTGGTGAGGCCCAGCATGCCGCGCAGCTGTTCGGCGGGGACGATCATCGGGCCGGGGGCGGGGGCGGTGCCGGGCGCCGGCTGCGGGAAGGCGGTCGAGCGCGCGGTGTGGAAGGTCATGTTGCCCTCGACCTTCTGGATGATCTGGTGGATGTGGCCGTTGAGCACGGTCACCGAGCCGAAGCGCTTGAGAAGGTCGAGCGCCTTGCCGCTGTCCTCGGTGCCCCAGCCCCATTGCGGGTAGATGGTCCACAGCGGGATGTGCGCGAAGACGACGATCGGGGTCGAGCTCGGCCGGCCGGCGAGGTCCTTTTCGAGCCAGGCGAGCTGCTCGTCGCCGAGGTTGCCCAGACCGCCTGCCTTGAGGTTGACGACGTTGACGAGGCCGATGAAGTGGACGCCGTTCTGGTCGAAGGCGTACCAGCCCTGGCCCCAGCTGTCCTTGCCGTAGCGGTCCATATAGGCCTTGCCCTGGCCGGCATCGACCCAGTCGTGCTCGCCGGGCACGTAGTGGGTGACGATGCCGGTCGAGCCGATGATCTGGTCGGCATCGTCGAACTGGTCGGGCTTGCTCAGATGCGTGATGTCGCCGGTGTGGATCATGAAGCT
>Ga0209233_1000606_pt1 | contig 18459 bp, 16 predicted proteins | sample AraplaCL_Cvi_mCL_FD_184269 | JGI IMG/M metagenome (GOLD analysis project Ga0209233, IMG submission 184269) | Arabidopsis root microbial communities from the University of North Carolina, USA - plate scrape CL_Cvi_mCL (SPAdes) (version 2) | ecosystem: Host-associated > Plants > Roots > Endosphere...
GAAAGACTTTTTTGGGCGCATTGTTGGCGTCACGTTCCGTGGGAGAAAGACTTACCAGGTCCACTCGTACGATCGATCCGCCGATTGTGACCTCGTCAATCCCGTCGGTGTAGAGTTCGTCATGCATCGGCTTGCTTCCTTGCGGCGTCAATTTATTGTTGATTTGACTCTGACATCGATTTTCGGGGACGGAAATGGCTGCGGGAACCGAAGGATCTCACTGAGATACTTGCCGTACCCACTCTTCTCCAACGGCTCGGCCAGCGCCAGGACCTGATTGCGATCGATGAATCCCTGCCTGAAGGCGACCTCCTCGAGGCATGCCACTTTCATTCCCTGGCGTTTCTCAAGTGTCTGCACGAACATTCCCGCGTCGATGAGCGACTCGACCGTGCCGGTATCCAGCCATGCGAACCCCCGCCCCATTCGCTCCACATGAAGAGCATTGGCCGAAAGGTAGCGCGTTTGTAGATCGGTGATCTCAAGCTCTCCGCGCGCTGACGGTTCGACGCGACGAGCATACTGAACAACGCGATTGTCGAAGAAATAGAGGCCGGTAATCGCCCAATTTGACACCGGCTTATTCGGCTTCTCCTCGATTCGTACCGGGCGATCTGTCTCGTCAAAGCTGACGACGCCATATCGTTCTGGATCGCGCACGTGATACGCGAAGACCGTCGCGCCCTGTTCGCGCGCCGCGGCTTTGGCGAGCAGTTCGCTCAAGCCATCTCCGAAGAAGATATTGTCCCCGAGTATCATGGCCACGCGATCGCTTCCGATGAAGTCGGCGCCTACAATGAACGCTTCCGCGAGACCTCCTGGTCGGGGCTGTTCCGCGTAGCTGAGACGAACGCCCCACTGGCTGCCATCACCTAGCAGTCGCTCAAATTGGCACCGGTCTGCCGGCGTCGTGATGACCAGAATCTCTCGGATGCCCGCCAGCATCAGGGTCGACAGGGGATAATAGATCATCGGCTTGTCATAGATGGGCAGCAACTGCTTGCTGACCACGCGCGTGATCGGATAGAGGCGGGTTCCGCTGCCGCCTGCTAAAATGATTCCCTTCAGCATTGGTATTTCCTTCTCCGACGAGTTGGTCGAGGCAGGCTTCGAGAGAATGCTGCCAGGCCGGCAATCGAATTCCGAACACACGTTCGGCCTTGGATGAATCAAGTCGCGAATTCGGAGGTCTGCGCGCGGCGCACGGATACTGTTCGGCCGTGATCGCTTCGAGTTTGGGAGGCTGCACTCCACGACGGGCAAGTCCTTCGAAGATTGCCTCCGCAAAACCGTGCCAGCTCGTAGCCCCTTCGCCGGCGAGGTGGAAGATGCCCGCGACGGTACGCCGGTCATCGGTTAGCGCCCGTTCCACGATCTGGAGAAGCGCCGCCGCGAGCGCGGACGCCGAGGTCGGGTTTCCAAGTTGATCGCAAACGACCCTTACAATCGGGCGCGTTTCCGACAGCCGCAACATCGTCCGAACGAAGTTGGTGCCATATGGGCTGTAGATCCAGGAGGATCTGACCACAGTCGCAAGCGGATGCGCTGCCAAGACAGCCGCCTCCCCCGCGAGCTTCGAGGCGCCGTAGACGCTTAATGGTGCGGGAATATCCGCCTCGTCGTAGGCCCCCTGCTTCGCACCGTCGAAGACATAATCGGTCGACACATGTACAAACGGGATGTTCCTTTGCCATGCAACATTTGCCAACGCTGCCGCACCGTCCCGGTTGATGCTGAAGGCCCTTCCGCGCTCCGATTCTGCCTGATCCACTGCCGTGTAGGCGGCGGCGTTGACGATCATTGAGGGGGCGAGGGAAGCGATAGTCCTGTCGATTCCTACGCGAGCCTCCAGGTCAAGCTCGTTGCGCCCAAGAGCCACCGTACGCAGGCCGCGGAGAGCGGCGAGATCGTCTAGGCATCTTGCCAATTGGCCATTCCGACCAGCTATTAGAATCGGTTGCTCAGTCATTTGTGACCTCAGTGTTGCGTGGCGAGAAGACCGAGGCGAGAACCGTCGTAGACCTCGGTGCGAGCACACCTCCACCAAGTGCGGCTAGCAAGATACCATTCCACGGTCTCGACTAGACCTTGCTCGAAGGTGCGCGCGGGTTGCCAACCGAGTTCGCGGTATACTTTGGACGCGTCGATGGCGTAGCGCGCATCATGCCCTGGACGATCCGGCACGAACTTAATCAGCGAGCGCCTCGCGGCCGAACCCGGACACAACCGATCGAGCAAGTCGCAAATCTGGGTCACGACATTCAGATTGGACCGCTCACAATTGCCGCCTAGATTGTACTTCTCGCCGGGCTGGCCATCGACCAGCAACTTTATTAACCCTGCTGCATGATCTTCAACGTGAAGCCAGTCGCGTACATTGCTTCCGTCGCCATAGACCGGCAGCGGCTTGAGCTCGATCGCATTGAGGATTGTCAACGGAATGAGCTTCTCCGGGAATTGGAAGGGGCCATAATTATTTGAACAATTCGATACGATGATCGGAAGACCATATGTCTTGAACCACGCAAGAGCGAGGTGGTCTGAGGCTGCCTTGCTTGCCGAATACGGCGAGCTCGGCCGGTACGGCGTATCTTCACAGAAGCAACCAAGTGGCCCCAACGAGCCATAGACCTCGTCTGTTGAAACGTGGATGAACCTGAATTGTTCGCGCCGCTCACTTGGTAATCCGTCGTAGTATTTCCTGGCCGCCTCCAACAAATTGTAGGTCCCGACTATGTTGGTATTGATGAACGCCGCAGAGCCTGTAATTGACCGATCGACATGACTCTCCGCCGCAAGATGGATTACTGCGCTCGGCTCCCATCTGGCGAATACGTCATTCATCGCCTCCTGGTCGCAGATATCCTGCTGCACCAAGCGATACGAACTCATGCCGTCGATCGACGCCAACGAAGCTAAGCTGGCTGCGTAGGTCAGCTTGTCGACATTGACTACCGCGGCACCCGCCTTCAGCACCAATTGTCGACACACCGCAGAACCAATAAAGCCCGCGCCGCCCGTTACCAAGACACGCATCCCACACCCCTTCCTAAGCGAAAATCGAGGCAAGTTGATCGAACGTGGGAAGCGTCCGGTCCTTTGGAGAAACCAAAGCCGCCGATGCCGTCACCGGCCACTCGATCCTCAAGTCAGGATCGGCCCAATAGAGCCCGCCGTCATGCTCGGGAGAATAGATCTCATCTACCTTGTAGAAGACCACCGTCCGGCGCTGGAGCGTACAGAAGCCGTGAGCGAACCCTTTTGGAACAAACAGCTGATCGTTATTCTCGCTATCCAGGTTCACCGAGACATGCTTGCCATAGGTCGGCGACGCCCTCCGGAGGTCGACAACAACGTCGAGAATTGCCCCGCTTAGCACCCGGATTAACTTGGCTTGCGCAAATGGTGGCCGCTGGAAGTGCAAACCGCGAACGGTTCCAACCCGCTCCGAGCATGACTGGTTGTCCTGAACGAAGTCATGGGGAATTCCCTTCTCGGCAAAGGCCGAACGCCGAAACGTCTCGCAGAAATAACCACGGCTGTCGGAAAGGCGATCGGTTCGGACCATTTTGACATCAGGGATCGCCAAACATCGTACTTCCACCATCGTGGGTATCCTCCGACACCTTTAAATCGTCTCAGCTGAAAACCATCTTGATCTATGCGACGTCTTCTAATTAACCGAGCGGCGCACCCGATTCAGACGATCGGGCCGCCTGGTCCGAATATAATTACACCATTACGATTTAATGCCGCCTTCGGTCGCCAGCTCCGACCGGCTAGCATTTTATATTAATAGCCGATACCCATTTAATTTGGCAACCCTAAATTTATTATATATATTGCTTTTAATGTCGCGCACCCCTTTCAATTAATCGGCAGCCTTTAGAATCGACGCGATCCCATCTACGGCAAAGAGATAAGAATGATGCTTCAGACCCCTTCGCTGCAGACCGACAGAACACGCATGCCACTAACCATGCAGATGCAATCCGGCCAGCAGGACGGGGCGGACATCGGAGCGTTGATCAAGTCGGCGCTTGTCTTTCTCAGGCGCCAGTACCTGATGATTCTTGTCACTGCAGCCCTCGCAAGCGCGACTAGCATGCTATATTTGCGATTGGTTCCCCCGACCTACACGGCTCAGGTTCAGATTCTTCTTGGCAATCCCCGAGCGCAATTCCTTCAGCAACAATCTCTTCTCTCCGAGCCTCTCGTCGATGTTGCTCAGATCGAGACGCAGTTGCAGATCATCAAATCGCGCGCGACGGCGGTTGCGGTGATTAAGCAATTGGCGCTCGCTGATCATCCGGACTTCAAGGAGGCGAGCTCTTCACTGTCTTCACTTCAGCGCTGGATCCGGAAGTGGAGATCAAACCCTCCGGAAGGTGGGCAATCTACGAAGCCAAATCAGCTCTCAGAAAACACGATCGCCGCTTTTCTGGATCGCCTTTCCGCCGGTCGGGTGAGCTATAGCCACGTCATTGAAGTCAATTTCAGCTCGAGCGATCCGCAGCTGGCCGCGGACATCGCTGACGCTGTTGCCAACGTCTACATTTCCGATCAGCTCAGCGCGAAGTTTGAAGCCACTCGTACCGCAACGGGCTGGCTGCAGGAGCGGCTGCGCAGCCTGGGAGACGAGGCGCTGACCGCCGAACGCGCCGTCAATGCATACAGATCGCAGAACAACATGGTTTCCGCGGGCGGGAAACCAATCGATGAACAGCAGATCAATGACCTCAATGCCCGCCTCGTGGCCGCTCGGGCGCAGGCATCCGACGCGCAGGTAAAACTCAAACGTTACGAGAGCATTCTGCAGAGCAACTCGACGAATTCGTCCGCGGCAGATCTTCCGGAGGCACTCGGCGCCGACGTGCTTCAGAGCCAGATCATCAACGGCCTCAGACAGCAGTACCTCGATCTCTCCAGACGCGAGGCCGAGTGGTCGACACGTTATGGACACGATCACCTCGCCGTCGTCAATCTGCGAAATCGCGTGCGGGATACTCGCACCTCTATTCTCGAAGAGGTCAGGCGACTTGCCGAATCCAGTCGCAACGAATTTGAAGCCGCCCAGCAACGGCTGCAAGAGCAGGAGAAACAGCTCGCGCAAGCTGTATCACAATCGCGCGTCACAAACTCGGCGGAATTAACGATAAGGGAGCTAGAGAGTCGGGCGAAGAGCTTGCGCGCGCTATACGAGACATTTCTGCAGCACTACATGGGCTCGGCGCAACAGGAAACGTTCCCTCTTTCCGAAACGCGGGTCATTTTTCCTGCTTCGGCCGCGCAAACGCGGAGTAAGCCGAAGACCAAGGTGGTCCTTGCCTTCGGCCTGCTTGGTGGGCTCGCGCTCGGAATTCTCCTTGCTTTCGTCCGCGACGTAATGGACCGCGTTTTCCGTACATCTTCGCAACTCGAGGCCGCACTAGAATTGCCCTGCCTGTCTCTCGTGCCGTTGCTGCTAGTGCCCAAGACGCGGCGGCGAACGATCCGCGCTCAACAGACACACGAAGACTTGAGCCAACGGACACTCTCGACCGTTCCAGAGATCCATCATGCGGTCGTCAGCATGCCTCTCTCTCGATACACCGAGGCCATTCGATCGATTAAGCTTGCGATTGACCACAGCCCAGCGAAAGCGTCCAACCAGGTGATTGGCGTCACGTCGGCTCTCCCAAACGAAGGAAAAACCACGATTGCAGCTTCCCTTGCGCAACTGATCGGGCACAGCGGCAAGAAAGTGATCATCGTCGATTGCGACCTCAGAAATCCTTCACTCTCGTCGAGCGTTGCTCCCAAAGCGACGGCCGGCATTGTTGAAGTCGCGAATGGTAGTCGTCCACTTGAGGAAGCAATCTGGCACGATCCCAAGACCAATCTTGCATTTCTTCCGGCCGTTCGGCGCGGAACTTTGCTTCACACGAGCGAGATTCTGTCCGCGGAATCGATCTCCAAACTCTTTGATCGCCTCCGGCAGAACTATGATTACATTATTGTCGACCTTCCGCCGCTGACCCCCCTTGTGGATGTACGCGTTACGGGTTCCTTGGTCGATTGCTACGTTCTCGTGGTCGAATGGGGACGCACGAAGATAGACGTCATACAGCATGCCCTCCATACGGCTCCGATGGTCTCCGACGCGCTTATCGGCGCGATTCTCAACAAGACTGATATCAGAGCGATGTCGCGATATGACGCTCGCAGAAGCGATTATTATGATGACAGCCATTATATCCGCTATGGTTTTTCGGATGCCTGAAATGATCTGCTGGATATGCACGACAAGCGAGCCATCGTTTGGCGAGACGGGTATCTGCCGGAAAATCAGACACAAAGGATGCCGTTAGATGGTTGCTCGGCTCCTGATGTTGACACTTCTGGCGATCGTCATTTCCGCATTTGCCATGCCGGAGACGCCGCAGATACGGGCGACGTTGGCTGCTGTTCTGGCGGCGGCATTGCTGGGCGTAGCAGTTTTACCGTCCTCTTCTACGCTGACCCGCTTTGCGAGACTGCTAGCGCCCTTTCTCGCCCTCGCGATCAGTGCCCCGGCCATTTGGATGATTCTGCAACTCGCTCCAATACCTTTCCGCGGACTCGGCAACCCGATATGGACAACCGCATCGTCTGCGCTGAATGAGCTTCTCGCCGAGCGGCTCACGGTCGATATGTGCGCGACGTTGCAGGCGTCCGTTCAGTACGGCGCGGTCATTTCCCTGGGGCTTGTTACAGCCCTCGTCGCTCAGGAGAGACAGCGCGCGGCGCAACTCCTTTACACGCTTGCAGCGGCCACCACACTCTTGTGCGCGCGTATGATTTGGCGGCACACGGGCGGCCTGGATGGCTTTCCGTCCACTCAGGACGCTCCCTCCCTGGCGGGTGGTGCAGTCCCTGCCGTGTTGGGTGTCTTGCTGTCCGCCGCGATGGTGGTACGTACGATCGACAAAATTCAACGGGGCAGGCTTCCGTCAGGTTTGGCCTCCAATCCAATCATAGCGCTGCCGTTCGCACTTTTTTCGATGCTCATCTGTGGGGCCGCGCTTCTCCTTGAGGGCAGCTCTAGCATCGCCATTGCTACTTTTCTTGGAACGGCACTGCTGCTCGCCGTGTTCGCGATACGCAAATGGTTCTACCGGATTTGGAGCACCGTCGGCGTTCTTGCCACCATTGGTGTGCTCTTTCTTACAAGCGTCACGATGCTACCGATGAAGGAAAATACCGATCCAACGATCGCACTATCGATGCAGAACCACATGGCGACTGAAAGGATGCTCCTCGATACAAATCAGGTCGGATCCGGTGCAGGAACATACGTGGCGCTTCGCCCGATCCATCGAGACATTGGCACGATTGCATCGCGCGAGCGCCCAACGGCTGCCGCTGCCGTCGCGATCGAGATGGGCCGACCATTCCTTTTGGGTGTACTGATCGTGACTGTACTTGGTATTTGCACTTTGTTCAGACGTTCCTTGCTGCGACGCTACGACTATGTCTACGCGGCGGTTGGCGCAAGTGCCGCGGTGTCCCTGACCATATTGGCCTTTATCGAGGACGGCATTCTGGATTTCGGCGCGTCTCTGTTGGCGGCCGCGCTTTTCGGATTGGCTTTTGGGCAAAGTCGATCGAGTAGCGAGATCACGTCCTCGGGACGGCCGCGGCCGGCGGATGGGGTAAATAGCCGGAACTCGACGTGGCTTCCCTTCCGTTTAGTTACCCTCGGCAGTGCATCCGCTCGCGTAGTGCTGGGCGCCGTCGCAGTCGTGGTGGCCGTCCAATCAGCATGGCTGCTCACGCATGAGAGGTATCTCGTTGGTCCGCCAACTGCGACCAGCGGCGTGTGGTTCGGGACGATGTTCGGTTCCGCATTGCACTCACAGCCACGCGACAGCGGCTTGCGAGAACGGCAGCTTGCCGCAGCGGCGCAAACGTCCATCGACGGGGCTGAAGCCGCACAGCGGGAAGACGGCCTGCAGTCGGACGTTTCGAACACCCTTGCAGATGCCTTGCGGCACTCACCGTTGCGAGGTGATCTTTGGCTGATGCTTGCAGCGATGTCGAAGGAACTCAAGTCGACCAAATATGACGTCGTTACTTTGCTAAAGATCTCATACTACACGGCGCCAAATGATTTGGACCTACTTCCGCTACGTCTATCTGTCGCTTTCGCCACGGACTCTGCAATAAATGATCCTGACCTGCGTGAGCTGACAAAACGTGACGTCAGGATCGCGGTTACGAAGCGGCCTGCTCTTAGAGCCGCCATTGCTGCCGCCTATCAATCGGCGCCAGTCGACGTAAGAGCTTTCGCGGATAATCTGGTTTCCGAGCTCGATCCAACTTATCTCCCTAACATGCGCAGGCAGCGTCCCTAGCTCCCGAGTCGCCGCACGAACATCGCGCATGGCTCACAGACAATGACCCACCCCGGATGGTGGAGCGCAGATCGCCGGCGAGAAAATACTTTGGCTGAAATTTAACCGCCCAAGTGCGCATTTTTAACTTGATGGATATGATTAATTAATAAATAATTAAATATTAATTTTCAGGCGCATCGCCAATGAATTTCGTGAATCGGCATATCACTGATCCCGGCGATACGGCGCGTGTCGCAGCCCAGCCGCTCCGGTCCCGCAGGCACAAATGGCCTGTTCGTTACGATTCAATCGCGCACGTGGCGCTCGGTATTGACATTGCGACGATCTTTGTTGCTGGCGCCCTCTCCACCTGGCTCTATCAAGTCCAGGATAATGGAGGCAATTCAGGTAACGCCTTCAGTCTTACGCTAGTCTCCTCGGCGTGCTTTGTTTCTCTGCTGAAGTCCCGTGGGCTATATCGGCCAACTGAGCTCCTCGTCGTCCGAAATCAGATTCGCGCAATCTGCATGGCCTGGACATTGTTGCTTCTTTTGATTTGGGCTGCGAGTGGCTTCAAACTCCATATTGAATATTCTCCAGTACTTGTCTTCGCCGTTTGCGGCTTAGCACTCCTCATCGCGCAGCGGGGGGCCGTTAAGGTTCTTCTGGCAAAAGGTCTGAGCGGAAGAAAGTTCGCCAACACCAACATCGTTCTGATCAGCGATCAACTGCTATCGAAAAATGCTGGGCTTTCGGAAACTTTGGCAACCCAGGGCTTTTGCGTCAAAGGACGCTTCAGCCTGCCTCCGATAGGATCAGGTCCCGCCCTTCGAAGACGGATCAGCGCCCATGTAATTGACTACATACGCAGCGTCGAACTCAACGCGGTCGTGCTGGAAGCGGCCCCGGAGCGCTGGTCCGAGCTTCGCGCCTTCGTCGCCGATCTAAGGGTAGTACCGTTCCCTATCATGTTCGTCCCAGTCGGGACAGCATCCGAATGGGCTCGACACCCCCTCCGGAGCCTGGGAAGCGCGCTCTGCGCCGAACTCCAGCCCGGCCCTCTTACGGCGGTCGAACGCGCGGGCAAACGAATATTTGATCTTGTCGGCGCGGGACTGGCGTTGATGATACTTGCGCCGGGGCTCGCGGCGGCTGCCGTCGCGATTAAATTGGATTCTGCAGGGCCCGTCTTCTTTAGACAAAAGCGTTGCGGCTTCAACGGCCAGATCTTTTCAATCCGCAAATTTCGGACAATGCATGTGCTTGAGGATGGACCTGTGATCATTCAGGCCACCCCCATCGACCCGCGTGTCACTCGGGTCGGCAAATGGCTGCGCCGAACCAGCTTCGACGAATTACCGCAGCTGCTGAATGTCCTTGACGGAAGCATGTCACTGGTAGGCCCGCGTCCTCACGCCCTATCGCACGATGGGCAATTCGACAAGCTCGTACGGAACTATGCCTTTCGCCGCAGGGTCAAACCAGGATTGAGCGGGTGGGCGCAGATCCATGGTTGCCGTGGCCCAACCCCTACGGCTGACATGATCGAAAGGCGCGTACAGTATGATCTCTGGTACATCGACAACTGGAGCCTTCGGCTGGATCTCGCAATCCTGATTCGAACTCCCATTGAGATCCTGCGGGGACGCAATGCCTGTTAGGCTCCACGTCGCGCAGATCAAATCATGCGCGTTGTCGAACCTTCGAGTTTGCTTCACCTATCCGAAAATCCTCGATCCTGCGGCCAGACTTCATAGCAGCGACCAACCATCTCGGCCGCTTGCCGCGCCCCGACCAGGTTTCGGATGTTTGCGGGTTCCGATATTTCGGAAGCACTCGCGGGTACTTGCGTCTCTGTTTGCCAGCCGCGCCCCCCTCTGGCCCACTGCGATCCGCCGAAACCGGCATCCCGCCACCAAGAACCGCCAGGCGCTTCTCCAATTCGTGCTTTTCCGCCTTGATGCGGGCCGACAAAATGCCACTGATTTCCTCGTGGAGTAACCACAGGTCATCAAGCGACATCGTTTCTAACTCTAGTTTCTTCAGTGCCATGCCACTACCCAATAGCTGCGCCTGACTAATATTGCGGCGAAAAACATTAATCAAGGGTGAGTTCAATATTACACAGAAAAATGTATGGAGCCGATATAACCGCCCCCGACCCCAACAATAAATGCCGCACGTAAAAAGTGCATTCCGGCCGCCCTGCGAGTCCAGGCCGCAAGCCGTAAAACGTCAAATCGGGCGCAAGAACAATCTGTTAGGCTGGACTCTTCTAGAATACGCCCCTCTCCCGCGGCCACCTTTTCGCCTTCGGGGTACACCTCTCACATTATACCCTTTGGACTGCCGCAAACGGGTGTGAATGATTTCTATGTCCCTCAGGGCACGCAACCTGAGCTCGATTTGGACCTCCAGCGCCTGGACGTCCGCCAGTGCCCCCGATGGAACGATAAACTGACTAACCGACTTCTGGAGACGCCCGAGAGCATACTGGACCAACATGTTTCCGCCTCGTTGCAGCCCAGCAATTTTATTTCGCCGGACAAATTAAATAAAATAATTATAGCAACCCAATTTAAATAAATTATAATATATTTATTGCGACGTCAAATTAAGTAGCAAGCATCGGCAAACCTCTAGTTCGCCGCACAGGGCGCTAGCTAATCGACAGTCGTGGATGACGGGACAGACAACTTCAGTTGAACGGTGACGAGAGTGCTATGCATAGGCAAGAACTCGAAACCATGGATTTTGAGGAACTTTGGCTCCTTCACGAAGAGCTGACAAAGATCCTTGCTGAGAAGATTACTGCGGAAAAGCAGGAGCTGGAAAAACGGCTAGCGCAACTCAGCCGGCCGGATCGGCTTGGTCAAAGCGAAATGGTTGCGGCGGAGACGGGGATAGAGCAACCGCCTCGCCGCAAATACCCGAAGGTCGTACCGAAATACTTTAACCCGCTCCGGCCCGCCGAAACTTGGTCTGGGCGCGGCAAACAGCCTCGCTGGCTGGTCGCCGCGCTCCAATCGGGACACTCATTGGACGAGTTTCGAATTCTTGAAAGCGGCGGGCCACCGGATACAAAGGCCGGTGGCCGAGGGCATACATAGCACGCGAAGCAGTACAAACACGGCATGTCCTAACATGCTGAGACCAGCACATGCTGAGACCAGCGAAAATTCGGCGGGCATCTGCCGATATTGAAAGCAGCCGATGCCAAGAGGCCGTTCGGCCGAAATGATTTGCGCTCAAACCAACTCTGTTTTCTGGAACACGGTTGGCGTAGCCTAATGTTAGACCTTTCCCGCACGAACTCCGACAGCCTTTCCCAATAGAAACTGCAACGTGTCGGCGCTTGGCATGGACCACGATCCGTGGCGGCGCTTGCTGGCATGCTGGTGTTCGATTGCCGCCTCTCGCCTGTAGTTTCCGAGGTCCAGAACCGTAATCGCAAGCAAAGGCACCCGTGTAACTGGAAAGCGGGCTTGCATCAGCCGTCGCACGAGTTGCAGCCGGGGGATAAATCTCGAGCGGAGCGACAACGGAACGTCGACGCCGAGCAATTCGGCGAGAGCGAGCAGCTGGCTTTCGAGGGCATTTCTCATCAATTCGCTCGAGACATGGGAGCTAAGTTCCGCCCAGTCGATGCCACCGACCGAACCGTTCAGATCTCGCAACTCGACAAGATGCCGCAGATCGATGTCGCCAAGCCAATAACCATAATCCTGAAACTGATCATGTATGATCAGCATCAGCGCTTGGTAAGTCGGCGTAGGAATATACGCCATCCCACGACCCAGTGGTGCCAGCCGGCAGTGATCCGGAGCATGTCCAAAGTCCCGGTAGAAACATGCCGGACCAGGTGCTCTTCGTTGCAGATCGATTGCTCCAACATCACACGAACGGTTAAGCTCAACGTACCATCTTTGGCCTGCAGAACGGCTTCGGTCAGGAATCTCGTAACCAATTGCGGTCAGAGCCGCTATCGCCCTTTCCGTTTCCTCCGGCCTGACCATGACATCGAGATCAGCCATCAGGCGCACCCCTCGGCGCCCGTACGGCGTGGTAGCTAATGTTGCTGCCCCCTTAAGCAGAACCGGCGTAACTCCCCGGTCATTCATCGCAGCAACGGCTTCTTCCAATTGAGCGAACAGCCGATCATTGCGCCGCACGTTCCGGCGATAGATATCGCGGACGCAAGCGCAGACATCGTCCGGCACCATCGACGTAAATTTGTCGACTACGTCAATGAGCCCCGGCGTGGTTAATGTCTGATTTGCCAGGCCGACTACGGACATCCACTCGACACCGGCGGGCGGGACACCTCGCAAGCAATTGCATAGACTTGTCAAAGCCCGACTATGCCCTACCATCACACAGGTCCAATATGATCCGCCGGGCTTCCATCGACTCGCAGTATGTGAGTTCAAATGAACTCGCGCCTGCGACAATGCGCTTCAATGCGGAAAAGCCGGCTTGCGAAAGTTTCCCATCGACAGCGAATGCACTCTCAATCAGCCGTTTCATCGACTCGAGCTGATCGAGCGCCCTGAGCATGGCGGGACCGCCTGGGATCCGGTTCAAAAAGATAACCCAGTTTGCGGACAGCGTTGCATTGCATAGATCAGCTACCGGCGTGTACCGCACTAAAGTTCCATCTGATCGACGAGACGTCGCGGTGGGCCCATCGGTTTGCAATCGCGAGAATAGTCCCCATGCCCCCTGCTTAAGGGTGAGAGCAAACGGAATTCCAGAGATGGTTCCGTCAACCCCGATCAGCGCCACGTCGTCGCCGGCATACCGAAATCCCGCATCTAACAGCCGCAGGGTAAGCGTAGACTTCCCGGCTCCCGGTTCGCCGCACAGTAACAAGCCGCCACCATCTCTCGTAAGTGACGCTGCGTGCAGAGCGAAGGCCGAACGATGGCTTCGGATAAGTCGCTCGGTGATATACGCCTTGATGGTAGGTGCCAATGCTTCGATTTCACACCTATGGACACTCGCGTCATCTCCGCGGAAGATCACTTGGCCGCCAAGCTCTACGACCTTGATGGCAAGGTCATCATCGCTGGCACCGTCGTCCAGAGCACAGAACAAACACACCAATTTTTCCAATAGGCCCCGGTTGGCGGCATAGATGCTGATCCTGCGTCGATCTAGAATAGCTGACAGGGAATAGTCATTCGATGCTCCCCAATCAACATCGAGAAGCGCTCTGTCCAGCCAGGCGCCTATGGCCTGGTTCGCGAATTGGCAGGCTATGCCTTCGCTAATACCGAACTTCCCAAGCCCCCGATAAATATCTTCCAAGGAGGCATTTTGCGCCAAACTACACCAAACGAAAGCCCCGACCTTGTCGAGTTCATAGATCTCCTGTCTCGCCCCACTGAAGAGCACCGATCGACCGTCCAGTAGCGCAAACTGCGCGTCGACGGCCGGTCTCAATATGATTTCCGGTGGGAATTTGCGCACCGCGGCCTCAACAAATCTGCGCCGACTGGACGAGCGGCGGCCGCCAGTTAACTTCAACGATACCGCCGCAGAGAGCCGGATGCCGCAACTCACTTCGCCGTTCAACGCGGTAAATCGCCCCGGTCACGCCACCATATGATTGCTCTCACCTGTCTCAGGTGGAGACATGTTCAATATATGGTCTCTAACAGGCCGCCCGTGGGCAAACAGCCTGTGAGCATCGAGCAAATACCGATGGGCCTCGCGATCGGCACTCCGCTCTCTCAAAATCCGCTCTTTCTCGCCGATGCATATCAATTTCCGGTGCATCTCGGCCAATTGCCGCGCAGACGAGGTTGAGCTGTGATTTTTATGAATTAAATCCCACATCGTCCCCTCCAGCCGAACACATTTACAAGATTAGATTATGCCGTCGTCGACAATTAACGCAACGGGATTTTTCGAATTTAATTCATCGTCTCATTTGTTTGAGATTTGAACCGCAACATGGTCTTTCAGCACTAAAGACGCCGGCGGTAGCTGCGGACCCACTCGGTCCCCACAAATTTCCACACACGAGTCCGACCATAGGAACGATGGCGCGGGTGCAAGACACCCTCGAGCACTGCCGAAGTCCTTTCCGCCAAGATCGCGACGCACGAGCCACCGATCTCAGGCGTTCGCCAACACCAGGTTTTCTTTTCCGCCTCGTATCTATCCGCTCGCGTGGAAAGTCAGCCGCGATCGCTGCCCCTTGAATACACCCGCATTAAATAAATATATTGAAATTTAATGAGATTGCGGTTAATTTTAATAGGCTTCGAATAAATCAAGCAAGGAACATGGCTAAAGCGCCAACACTCGGCTGCCGGATCTGTCCGACAACCGCAACAGGGTGAGGCTTGCATAAGGGTTCCCATTTATGTCCGGCCGCGCTCGCACCAACAAATTCGGTGTGGGTTGCAGTACCGTCCTGACAATGTTGGTATTGACAGCCCCCGCTCTCGCAGAGCTGACGCCAACTCCGGTGGCGCTAGAGCCTCGCGTGACGACAGCAGACCCCGGCGGGACGACAAGCCGAGAGAGACAGCGCTCGCCGCGCCGCGGACAACTCAAAAACACCGATGTCCCGCAGCTCGCACAAGCTAAAAGCGGCGATACCGAGGAGCTGCGACAAGCTATCGCCCGCGAACAGCAGAAGGTACAGGCCCTTACGCGCGATCTTCGAACATCCCGACAGGAGCTGGAATCCGTCCTGAAGTTGTTAGAGCAAGCACGCCAGCAATGGATCCGCATAGCGGAAGCCGCCGAAACTGAAACGGGAAGACTGCAGAAATCGCTTCAGGAGGAACGCGCGCGGGGACAGCGGCTAGAACAGGACCTAACCATCGCACGCCGCGATCTCGAACTCCAAGCGGCGCTACCACCTGGAGCCGACGATCCCGGGAGTGAGCTCAAACAAACTGCAGAACGCGATCTCCGGGAGCTGAAAGACGTTGCGCAGCGGGAGCGCGATCGGGCCAACCAGTTGGAGCAGGCTCTGGCCGCTGCCCGCCGTGAACTGGAGACGCAGGTAACACTGGCCGCCAGAGCTGCCGCGGCGATCAGCGCTAAGGAAGCGGCAGAGAAAGCGCTCACAAAGTTGCAAACGAACTTCCAACAGGAGCACGAACGTGCCAAGCACCTCGAGGAGGACCTCGGAAAGACGCGATCCGAGCTCGACAAGCGTTCCTTGCAGATTGCGAGAGCGAACGAAGAAACGACGCAGATCAAACTGGCGGCGGACAACTCCCTCGCCAAAGCGAAGCTGTCATTGAAAGAGGACCGCGAAAAAGCAGAAGGACTCGTGCAGGATCTATCGCGGGCGCGCGCCAGACTGTTCGCATACGAAGCGCAGGCTGCGGCAAACGACGATAAGGCAAACGAGTCGCAAGAGCTGCTTCGACACGAACGCGATCGATCCAGCCGACTTGAGGAAGAACTAGCGAGAGTAGGTCGCGCTGCTGAGCCAAGGTCCGTGGCGGGCAAACCAGGCGAAGACGCAGCCGGCACGCCGTCTCGACGGGACCTACCATGGGCGGGACTGCTTCGCTTGCCGCAGCGGCCACAGTCTCTGGGGGAGCTTGCAGCAACATCAGATAAGGCGAAGACACCGCCTGCCGGTCCTGCCGTCGCCACTACCGGCGAAATCGAGCGCGGACCCTTCATTGAAGGGCAGACGGTTCGACCCCTGGCCGGCGCCGGCGATACGCAACTCGAACACGACTACGCAGCCGAACTGGTGCGGCTGACCGCCCGTGCAACCGGACTGCTTCGGCAAGGCGACATTGGCGCGGCAAGAGCTGTCCTGGAACGTGCAGCCGAGCTGGGTAGTGCTCAGGCAGCGTTCGCGCTCGCCGAAACGTTTGATCCGAATGTACTCACGAAATGGGGCGCCTACGGAATGCGTGGCGACCCGATTAAGGCACGAGAGCTCTACGCCAAGGCTGAAGCCGGGGGGATCAAGGAGGCGAAGGAGCGATTTGACGCCGTTCGCCAGTAGCAGCGTCGTCACGGCAAGCACGAAATTTCGACGGGCTGCCCATGACTTGGTCAACCCGATCTGGTTGCACACAGCAAAGCGAAGACTGCCGCGATTAACACGGTTCGACCAAGGAGCTTTCAATGCAGCAAATCATTGAAATACGCCGATGGACCTTTCTCATGGTACTTTCTCCGTTGCTCTTGATCGTGGAACCACGGCCCGCAATTCCGCAAGCGCAACATTCGCGCCCGTCCCAGACTCAGCTGACCCGAAATGGGGCGGAGTACGTGAGACCGGAAATTGCAGCGATGAACGCCTGGACCGTCGGACTTGCTGGAGGCCTTCTCGAAGGAGCCCCCCTCCGACTTGCCGCGGAAATTGCACGCGTGACCGACGATGGAAACAATCTGCACGTACTTCCTGTTGTCACACGCGGCGCAACAGAAAACGTCAATTCCCTGCTCTACCTGCGTGGCATCGATGCGGCGATCATCAACTCTGACGCGCTTGAAGAGTACAAGAGCCAGGTGCCGGATATCCAGCAGCGTATTGCATATATTCTCAATCTGTTTCCGTCCGAGCTGCACATTTTCGTCAGGCCTGAAATCCGGAGTTTAAGCGATCTGGCCGGGAAGACGGTCAACTTCAACACAAAGGGTACTGCTGCGGCCTATTCGGGGCCCCTGATCTTCGGTCGCCTCCGGCTTGAGGTGAATCAGACCTTCATTCCCCACCAAGTCGCGCTCGAGCAGATGCGCAAGGGCGAGATCGCAGCCGTCGTCTTCGTGACGTCAAAGCCTGTAGATGCCTTCGTGCGCGGCCGTTGGGACTCTGGCTTCAAGTTCCTGTCAATCCCCTACGATAGCAGGTTCGAAGATTACTATTTGCCATCTTCGCTGGACGCGACGGATTACCCCAATCTGATCAAGCAAGGCGAACGCGTATTGACCGTTGCCGTGCCAACCGTGCTCGTTGCTTTCAACTGGCCGCTCAAGTCGAAGCGCTTTCAACGTGTTACGCGCTTCGTCGATCACCTGTTCTCTCGAATAGAAAAACTGCAGGAGCCGGGCTTCGATCCGAAGTGGAAATCGATCAACCTGGCCGCGGTAGTGCCCGGCCTCACGCGATTTCCAGCAGCACAAGCCTGGCTTGACCGTCAGCCGATCCAGGCCTCGCAATGATATTCCTCGTCGTGGTGCTCTTTATGACGCTCGCAATCAGCAGCGGAATCGCTTGGGCGCAAGGCTTCGAAGACCCCATGGTACAGCTTCGTGCCTGTTCTCTGGTCGACCGCACGCAGCGTGAGGATTGCTTGGACCGATTGTCCCGCACGATATCCCCCGATAGCCCGTCGCCTCGTGAAGGCCCGAACTGGACCATTAGCGAGACCACCTCGCCAGTGGATTACTCGCCGATCATTAGTGCGATGACGTCATCGCGGGGCGGCGGCGCCGGACCCACGATGAAGCTTTGGATAGGATGCCGCAGTGGACGGACGGAAATGTGGTTGGAGGGATCCGAAATTTCTGGCCACGGCAATGATGACATCATTTCTCTGCGCATCAATGACGGCCCATCTCTTCAGGTCCCTGCAATAGCGTCGGTGTCCAGGCAAGGTGTGGCTGTCGGAGGGGACGTCATTCGCCTCGTGCAGTCTCTGCCCGATAGCGGCGTACTCGCCGTGCATCTTTCAATGAGCACCAAGAATGGCCACGACGCAGTGTTTGCGCTCGGAGGCTTCGAGAGCGTGCGGGCGAAAATGGCACCAATATGCAAGTGGCCGCGCGCGGCTGCGAAGTCCCGAAATTGACAATGAATCGAGGCTTGTTCGGAGGCACAATGAGCATGTTTCAGCAAGTTATCACAGGAACAGCAGCGGCAATCATTTCATTACTGGTCGGCCTATCGGGCTCCGGAGCACAGGAAGCCGGCGCTGCCCAAGCAACTTTGCCGGCTCCTATGCCAAAGCACCACGCAGCTGCAAAGCCAACAAATCCAACGGCGACTGCCCTAACGCAAAAGCGATCGGCGATGGCTCGCATGATGTCACGATCTGCCAGCACGAAGGAGCATCGCTTGATCCTCCAGGTCAACAGCAACGACTCGGCCGCGATGAATCTTGCATTG
>Ga0209233_1000607_pt1 | contig 18396 bp, 13 predicted proteins | sample AraplaCL_Cvi_mCL_FD_184269 | JGI IMG/M metagenome (GOLD analysis project Ga0209233, IMG submission 184269) | Arabidopsis root microbial communities from the University of North Carolina, USA - plate scrape CL_Cvi_mCL (SPAdes) (version 2) | ecosystem: Host-associated > Plants > Roots > Endosphere...
AGACGCATCGCGACGACCTGCTGCTCGGCATCTGCGAAGTCACGAGCGAGGAGCAATACCGGAACCCCACCGTGCCCAAGGCGGTGTTTCGTCTCGACGGGCGGCTGCTCTACATCTCTCGCGCCTCCATTCCCGCCACCAAGCAGCTGGAATTTCGGCAGGCGTGGCGCCCGGTCTGGATCTACGGCTTTCCGCCGGCGGCGCTCGCTGCCTACGCGGCCCGGGGCGCCAAGACGCCGATCGAGGCGATCGAAGACAACGAGTCGATCCGGTTCCTCGAGATGGGATACGATATCCGGCTGGTCGAAATGACGGCCAACTCGATTGCCGTCGACACGCAGGAGGATGTGGCGTTGGTCGAAGCGCGGCTTCGGCTGGAGGAGGCAGATGCGCGGCCTTGAGCTGATCGTCGCCGACGCCTGGTTCGACCTGCTGGCCCGGAGCCTGAACCGGCTGCAACCGCAGCGCCTCGAGGCGGCCCTGTCCGCCCTGCCCCGCATCACCGGACCCGCGCTGTTGGTAGGCAGCGCGCCCTCCCCCACCCGACCGATCGGCGTCGGCGACGACTGGTTCCTCATCAGCGTCAACGCCTCGCAGACGGTGCTCGAAACGTTCGGCCTGAGGGAGCCCGACCTCACGGTGCTGCGCAACGGGCTGCTCGACCGCAACAACCTGCCCAATGGCGAGGACCTGTCGCGCTCCGTGTGGGACGCCCTCTCCGGCCGGGCGACGCGTCACCTCTTGGCCAGCACCGTGGTCGCCGCCGATCGCAACATCGACCGCGTCTTTGCGAGCAAGGGTTTTCGCGCCGACGCCTACAGCGAAATCGACCGCCACGCCCGCGCGGCGCTGGTGCATGAGATGTCGGGGGTGATGCTGCCGGCGCAGGGCGGGCCGAGGAGCATGTCGAATGGCATCTTCGCGGCGGCTTTGGCCTTGAAGCTCGGCGCCTCGCCGGTGGTCATGGCCGGCTTTTCGGCCAAGGGCGGCTGGAGCCAGTTGCCGGGCCGGCAGGCGCTCAGGATTCATCTCGAGGGCGATGTGCGGGCCTGCCGCGGCTTCGTCCGGCGCGGCCTGCCGATCGCGAGCAGCGAAGCAGCTTTCTCGGCGCTGACCGGCATTCCGCTCTGGACCGGCGCCTGAGGACGCACGAAGGCCGGATGAGACGTCGCCCCTGGCGCCGCCCCCTCCGGCCATCTCTGGCTATTCAGTGCCCTACGAGGCCTTCATGCGCTGCTGGTCACGGTCCGTCGTATAGGTATCCTTGTTGTACGCCTGCTGGGCGTTCAGCTGGTCCTTGGTGACGTTCAGCTCCAGGTAGCGCTTGTTGTTGGCGTCGGTCATGAACTTGAGGTTGTCGTAGCCCACGGCCACCTGCTTGGTGCCGATGCCGAGGAAGCCGCCGAAGTCGACCACCACCGCATCGACCTTGCTACTGCCGGTCGTCAGCACGAAGTCGTTGATCGAGCCGAGCTTGTTGCCGGCGGTGCTGATCACGTCGATGCCCTTGAGGTCGTCGGACTTCATCGATGCCATGTCGATCGGCTTGAGCGTCGAGACATCGACGTCGGGAGTTGGCGCATTGGCAGTCGCAGCGACGCCCGAATTCGAGGTTTCACTGGTGGCCCCGGCCATGGGCTGGGCGACTGCCGCAGTATTGGCCGACGTCGCCGCCGCCGTCTGGTTGGCATTGTCGGGGTAAGTAAACGCCGGCGCCGAATTGAGGGCGTCCTTGGTGGTGTTCAGCACGGCGCCCCAGGAGCCGTCGGCGTTGGTGCTCCAGACGAGCTGGCCGTAGTCCACCGCGACGTTCTTTTCGCCGACGCCGAGGAAACCGCCCACCCCGACCACGGCTGCAGAAATCCGCCCCTGCTGGTCGAGCACCAGATCATTGATCTTGCCGATCTGCTGGGCGCCCTGCCCCGTCTTGTCGAAGACCTTGGCGCCGAGCACCTTGCTGGCCGGCACGTCGGTGGCCGGCATGGTGAAGCCGGTAGCAAGCAGATCGCCCGCCGGGGTAGTGGTCATGGCGGTGTTGGCGGCGAAGCTCGGCCCGGCGGCGAGCAGCAGGGCAACGGCGGTGGTGGCCAAGAGTTTGGCTGTCATGGTGAGTCTCCAAGTTGCATGTGCAAAAATCATCGATCCGTTGATCGCCGACGGATCGGACATGCGGGGGTAACGCCTCGGGAGACTCTCCGTTCAATCACATCTGCAGCGCCTGGCCGGCAGCCTTGGCGGACGAGCCGCCCCATCGCGACCGGCTGCCGTTTAGGCCAACGTCCGCCCGCCGTTCACGGCAAACGTCTGGCCGGTCACGAATTTCGACTTCGCCGAGGCCAAGAAGCTGACCATCTCGGCGACATCGCCCGGCTCGCCCATGTGCCCGAGGGCAACCTGCTGGCGATAGCTCTCGATGCCCTGGGGCGAATCGTTGGCGTGCCGCTCGACCAGGATGTACCCCGGCTCGACCAGGTTGACGCGAATGCCGAACGGCCCCAGTTCGCGGGCCCACGAGCGGGTGAGGCCGACCATGGCCGCTTTGGCGCCGACATAGTGCGACAGCTCCGGGTTGCCGATATCGACCACCTCGCTGCCGATGTTGACCACCACGCCGGCCCGGCGTGCCTTCCAGTCCGGCAGCACCGCCTGCAGCAACTGCAGCGGCGCCTTCACGCAGAACTCGAGCTGCCGAAGATGATAGTCCCAGCCTTGCTCCTCGAGCGGCCGCGGCGTATGCGAACCGATGGCATTGTTGACGATGATGTCGATGCCCCCCAACGCGGCGCGGATGGCGGCGACGCCGTCCCGCAGGGCCGCCTCGCTGGTGACATCGAAGCGGAAGGCCGCGGCCCGCCCGCCGGCCGCGGCGATTGCCGCCACCGTAGCGTTCGCGCCGGCTTCGTCGTGGCCGTAGTTGACGGCCACTGCATGGCCATCGGCCGCAAGCCGCCGCGCCATCACGGCCCCCAGGCCACGTGACGCCCCGGTCACCAGAGCAACTGTCATGCCTCTTCCCTTTCGTCTGCGCCACGTTGCCCGGCCTTGCGGCCCTGCTGCAAGGGCTAGACCAGCACCGGCTGGTCGACCATGCCTTCGCTACCGAACATCTTGAGATAGCGGGCGATCTCATGCGGCTCGCCGGTGGCCTTCTCCGGATTGTCGGACAGTTTTACCGCCGGCCGGCCATCGGCGTCCGAGACCTTGCAGACCAGCGAAATGGCCTCGAGCCCGGGATTTTCCTCTGGCGCGGAACCGGCGAAGTCATTGGTGAGGTTGGTGCCCCAGCCGAAACTCATCCGCACCCGGCCCTGGAAATGCCGATAGGTCTCCACGATGGTGTCGACGTCGAGGCCGTCCGAGAAGATCAGCAGCTTCTGCCGCGGATCGCGGCCGTGCTGCTGCCACCAGTCGATGATCGCCTCGCCGCCGGGGATCGGTGGCGCGCTGTCGGGCCGGAACCCCGTCCAGTCCGCCACCCAGTCGGGCGCGTCGCGGAGGAAGCTGGCGGTGCCAAAAGTGTCGGGAAGCACGATCAGCAGGTTGCCGCCATAGTAGCGGCGCCAGTCTTCGAGGACGCGGTAGGGCGCGCTCCTGAGTTCGGCTTCGTTGTTGGCGAGCGCCGCCAGCACCATCGGCAGTTCGTGGGCGTTGGTGCCTACCGCTTCGAGGTCGGTATCCATGGCGAGCAGCACGTTGGAGGTGCCGGTGAAGGCCTCGCCGATCCCCTCCTTCAGCGCCTCGACGCACCAGCGCTGCCAGAGGAAGCTGTGGCGCCGGCGCGTGCCGAAATCGGAAATCCGCAGCTCCGGCAGCAGCTTGAGCTGCTCGACCTTGCTCCACATCTTGGCCTTGGCGCGTGCATAGAGCACATCGAGCGCGAACGGCCCGTAGGCCTTCATGGCGGCGCGCGAGCGGAGTTCGTTGATGATGGCGAGGGCCGGAATTTCCCACATCGTGGTCTCGGTCCAGTTGCCGTAAAAATGCAGCTCGAACTGGCCGTTGCGCCGCCGCAGCTCATATTCGGGCAGGTGGAACCCCTCGAACCAGGCGAGAAAATCGGGGTCGAAGATCTTCTTGCTGCCGTAAAAGCTGTTACCGGCGAGCCAGATCATTTCCTTCTTGGAGAGCCGGATCGACCGCGCGTGGTCGAGCTGGGCGCGCAACTCGCCCTCGTCGATCTCGTCCGCCAGCCTGACGCTGGTGTGCCGGTTGATCAGCGTGAAGGTTGCCTTGACGTCCGGGTAGAGGCCCCAGATCATCTGCAACATCAGCAGCTTATAGAAATCCGTATCGAGCAGGCTACGCACGATCGGATCGAGTTTCCAGGTGTGGTTATAGACGCGCCGCGCGAGATCGGTCTTGGGCATGGTCGGTTCGCCTGATCGGTGATCATCGTCTCTAGGCGATATTAGAAACAAGTTCCAGCCGATCGGCGGCCCCTCGCAAAAGGTGAACCGGTCCCCGGGGTCCCCAAGGTGGACAGCCACCCGGCCCGGTGGCAATTTGCCGCCATGTGCGAGCTCTATTCGATCACCACCAGCCGTGAGGCCATGCGCCGGATCGCCCAGAGCCTGGGCGCCGCATTGCCCGACAGCTACGCGCCGCGGCCGACGGTTAAGCGGTCCGACGAGGTGCTGGTGCTTCGCAACGGCGAGCAGGGATTGGAATGGGCCCCGGCCCGCTTCGGCATGCCGACGCCGGTCGAGCGGCTGAAGCCGGGCGCCAAGGTCGATCCCGGCATCGCCAACATCGCCAACCCGCATTATCGCCACTGGCGCCGCTGGCTCGGCACCGGGCATCGCTGCGTGGTGCCGGCAACGAGCTTCATAGAGCACAATTCGGTGGCCGAGACCTATGCGCCGGTCGAATTCGCCTTCGATTCGAGCCGCCCGATGTTCTTCTTCGCCGGGCTCTGGACGCCATGGACCGGCGTGCGCCGGATGCGCGAAGGGGTGCGCGAGATGGAGCTGTTCGGCATCCTCACCACCGAGGCCAATGCCGAGGTCGGCCGTTTCCATTCGCGCATGCCGGTGATTCTGCTGACGCTCGACGAGGTCCGCGCCTGGCTAAGCGCCCCGACCGAAGAGGCGCTGCGCCTGCAGATCCCCCTGCCCGACGGCAGCCTGCAACTAGCCGAACCGGTCGCCGGCGGCCGCCCTGACGCAGAGCCTGCCGAACAGGCCGAACTCGAGGCGCGGCCCATCGGCGACCTCTTCGGCTGAGGCTGACTTTCGGCCCCGATCGGCTGGCCCGCGACACTGCTTGCGGGAAAATCCAGCATCCGGCTTGATTTGCCGCGCCATCCGGGGTTTAAGCGGCGCACCGGAGAGGTGGCCGAGTGGTCGAAGGCACGCCCCTGCTAAGGGCGCAGATCTCAAAAGGGTCTCGTGGGTTCGAATCCCATCCTCTCCGCCAGCATCCACTATGGCCGCTATCGTATTGATATTGCTACACGATGTTGCGGCAGTACCAAGGCCGGTACCCCAATTACGCTTGAATGTTTGCCGACAGAGCGACGCTGTCCAGTTCGCTGGGCAAGGGGACCCGCCCAAGCTCAACGCATCGTCTCAATAGGCCAACCAGAATCTCACTGGCCAGATGGCATCCCTCCTCCAGTTTCTCGGGCGACAATCCGACCCCATGGACCGCCTTCGAACGGAGGGAATACGCGCCCTTGACCTTCGCAAAGTACGATGACCGCTCCTTTGCCGATCCGTTCAGGAGCAACGCGGAGTAGAGCGCGATCCGTCTCGTGAGTTCGGCATCAACCCCCAACAAGCCTTCAATGCCGGACCAGAGCAGCATCATTCTCAGGTCGCGGTCGGGGAGGTATTGAGAGTTGCCATATGCACGCATAGCTCTGCTGAATGCTGGGCTTAGAATTAGGCTTTGGAAGGCTGGCTGATGCTCGGTCGCCCAACCCAGTTCCTCGGGGGTAGCTACCGCCGGCGGTGGGGGACGAAATAGAATCTCTCTGTTGGCCAATGAATACGTTGATCTGCCAGATAACGAACGCACAATCGAGTAAAGCGAAGAGCACGGCGCGGACACTGCAAGCGAGAGCAAGTGGAATTGCCACAGCGAATTCCATCCCTTGACCGCCAACGTCTCGCCCGGTAGCTCGCAATCGACAATTAGTACGAACGTGGCTTCCGGTCCCATTGTCAAGATACTTGCGTATTCGGCGATGGTCTCAGTGCCTTCTGCAACTTCCGCCATGACCAATGCGGGGACTGCGGGGCTGACGGTCAGTCCCGTCCCTAGCCGCCAGTCCGAGTCCAGCGAGAGCCCCAGCCCGACAATGGTGAGGGTAGTTCCGCCCTCGCTTACGAACATGCGCATTCAAGACTTCTCTGACCTCGAACGACTTCCTAGCACCTTATTGCACGGCTGCTTCACCCAAACGTCTCTGCCTGCATGAAGGTCATCGTCCCATGCTCCCTATTCTCCGCGACCTGATACGAGTTCAAAGATTTCTTCGAAGGTGCCGTTCGGTGTCGGAAGGCGGCGAGGGTTTCTCCGCTGGCCCGATAACGAGATTGCCCATCGCGCCGCCGGCTACCAACGTGACGTGGTCACACGTCCGGGCCTCTGAGCCCATTGGTAGCGGTCCCGCCTCCGCCGCCGCTAGCCCCCTCCGGCGACACCAGCATCACCCCGTTGGCGCTTCAATCGAACCGTGTGGACCGCCGCCTGGCCCTTCGCCACAAGGCCAACTCGGGCGCGAGGCTGACACGAGAAAACGGACGGCCGTCGTCGAGCTAGCGCTGACGTCCAGCCCGTTCACTGCAGGGAGGTGATCAGCGCGCGCAGGACGTCGCCGCGGCGTAACAGATCGAAGCCGCGATTGATGTCCGATAGTGGCAGTTCGGCGGAGAGGAGCCGGTCGACGGGCAGCAGGCCGCGCTGGAAAAGTCGGATGTAGCGCGGGATATCCCGGCTCGGAACACACGACCCGAGATAGCTGCCGCGCACGGTCTTCTCGTCCGCCACCAGATTGACGGCGGGAATGCTGAGCGTTGTGGCGGGCGGCGGCAGGCCGGCGGTGACCAGGGTTCCGCCCCGTCGCACGATCTTGTAGGCAAGTGTCAGCGCGGCGGCCGCCCCCGCCAGCTCGAGCGCATACCTGACGCCACCACCCGTGGCCTCCCGCACGGCTTCGTCCACGCCCTCCTCAGTCGCGAGGAACGCATCTGTCGCTCCGAAGGCCATGGCCAGCTCGAGCTTTGCCGGCGCGACGTCGATGGCGATGATGCGCTCGGCGCCAGCGGCCCGGGCCCCCAGCAGCGCTGCCATGCCCACGCCGCCCAGGCCGATAATCGCAACCGTATCGCCCGGGACGATACGGGCGCCGTTGAAGGCCGCCCCGACGCCCGTCAGCACGGCACAGCCGAACAGGGCCGCGATGCGCGGATCGAGCTCGCGATCGACCTTGACCAGCGATTGGCGCGCCACGGTCGCGTATTCGGCGAAGGCCGACACGCCCAGATGATGGTTCAGCTGCCGATGGTGAGCGTGGTCGGTGGGGGGCTCGTGCAGGCGGCGTTCGCCGGACAGGAGCACCCCTGCTCCGTTCGCGGCGGCCCCCGGGATGCACAGCGCCGGACGTCCATCCGTGCAGTACTCGCAAGTGCCGCAACTCGGCACGAAGACACAGACCACCTGGTCTCCGATAGCGAGGTCATTAACCCCTGCGCCCAGCGCTTCGACCACGCCGGCCGCCTCATGGCCCAGCACCATGGGGAGGGGGCGCGGCCGGTTCCCATCGATCACCGAGAGATCGGAGTGGCAAAGTCCGGCGGCCGTGATCCGGATCAGCACTTCGCCATGGCCCGGCGTGGCGAGTTCAACCTCACGAATCTGCAGCGGCCGGCTTTCGGCATAGGGTGCCGGAAGCCCGGAGGCCTCCAGAACCGCGGCGCGGATGCGCATCGGACGCTCCCCTCTTATTCCGCCGCCGTCGCGTAAGGGACGTTGCGCCGCCCATAGCGGCGGACGCGGACGTTGGCCTGTTCGGCGTGGCCAGCAAAACCTTCGAGCATCGAGAGGCGGGAATCATAGGCGCCGACGAGCGCGCTGGCCTCGTCGGTGAGCACCTTCTGGTAGGTGCAGGTCTTGAGGAATTTCCCCACCCAGAGCCCACCGGTATAGCGCGCCGCGCGGCGGGTCGGCAGCGTGTGGTTGGTGCCGATCACCTTGTCCCCATAGGCCACATTGGTGCGCGGCCCGAGAAACAGCGCGCCGAAATTGGTGAGCTGCGCGAGGAAATAGTCCGGATCGGCGGTCATCACCTGCACATGTTCGAACGCCAGCTGGTTGGCGACCTCGACCATTTCGGCGTCGTCGCGACAGACGATGACTTCACCGAAGTCGCGCCAGGACTGGCGGGCGATCTCGGCCGTGGGCAGAATGGCGAGGAGACGGTCGACTTCCGCCATCGTCGCCCGGGCGAGCTTTTCGGAGGTGGTCAGCAGGATGGCCGGCGAGGTTGGCCCGTGCTCGGCCTGCCCCAGCAGGTCGGTAGCGCAGATTTCGCCATCGACGCTGTCGTCGGCGATCACCAGCGTTTCGGTCGGTCCGGCGAAAAGGTCGATGCCGACGCGTCCGAAGAGCTGCCGCTTGGCCTCGGCGACGAAGGCATTGCCAGGGCCGACGAGCATGTCGACGGGCTTGATGCTTTCCGTGCCCAGCGCCATCGCGCCGATTGCCTGTACCCCGCCGAGCACCAGAATTTCGTCCGCGCCGGCAAGGTGCATGGCGGTGACGATCGCCGGGTGCGGCCCGCCGTGGAACGGCGGCGCAGCGGCGACCACCCGCTTGACGCCGGCAACCTTGGCCGTCAGCACGCTCATGTGCGCCGAGGCGACCATCGGGTATTTTCCGCCGGGGACGTAGCAGCCGACCGCGTCGACCGGGATGTTCTTGTGGCCGAGCACCACGCCGGGCAGCGTTTCGACCTCGATGTCCTTGAGCGCGGCGCGCTGGTGTTCGGCGAAATTGCGTACCTGGGCCTGGGCGAACTTGATGTCCTCGATATCGCGGGCCGAGACCTGGGCCATCGCCGCCTCGATCTCGGATGTCGCGAGCCGGAACTGCGGCGGCGCCCAGCTGTCGAACTTTTGCGACAGTTCGCGCACCGCGACGTCGCCGCGCGCCTCGATGTCGCCCAGGATCGTCTCGACGGTTGCGCGCACCTGGCTGTCCGCCTCGGCGCGGCCAGCCGCAGCCTGGGCGGTCTTCAAATGGATCGGCACGATAATCTCCTCCGGCTGCCCGTCAGCCGATGTCGGACGTTTCGCGTCCGCGCGTGATCTGGGAAATGGTGACGGCCAGAATGAGCGCCGCCCCGTTGAAGACGTTGGTCACCCACAGCGGAATGCCCAGCATCGAAAGACCGGTGATGCCGGTCGCGAGAAAGTAGACCGCGACCAGCGTGCCCCACGGGTTGAAGCGGCCTGGCTGAATGGTGGTGGCGCCGAGGAATGCCGCAGCGAAGGCTGGCAGCAGATAATTGAGCCCGGAGAAGGGATCGGCCGAACCCAGCAAGCCGGCATAGAGGATGCCACCGGCGGAAGAGATGACGGCCGAGCAGACCAGTGCGCCGACGCGCACCCGGGCGACCGCGATGCCATTGAGCCGGGCCACCTCACGGCCGCGGCCGACGAACAGCAGGCGCCGGCCGAGCGGGGTATAGTCGAACACGTACCAGACGATGAGCGCCGCCGCGAAGGCGTAATAGAAGGCAAGCGGAATGCCGAACAGCCGGTTGCCCACCGTGGCGTCGATCAGGCCGTTGTCGATGCCGCCGATGGTGGTGGAATTGGTCATCCACTGGACGATGCCGCTCATCAGCGAGGTCGAGCCGAGCGTCACCACCAGCGAGGGCACGCGGAAGTAGACGATGAAGAGAGCGTGCAGCAGCCCGACCAGAAGGCCGATGGCCAGTACCACCAGCAGCACGAGCAGGATCGGCCAGTGGAACCAGACGTTCAGGACGCCGATGGTCGAGGCCGAAAGGGTGAGCACCGCGCCGACCGACAGATCGTAGTCGCCGGCCGTCAGCGGAATGATGATACCCAGCGCCAGCAGCGCCGCGGGCGAATAAGAGGCGAACATGATCGAGAAGTTGCCCCAGTTGAAGAAGGCGCGGGGCATGGCGATTGAAAACGCGGCAATCAGCACCGCCCACACCAGAAGCACGGCGACGCGTTCGAACTGGCGCGCCCGGCTGGCGCGCGACGGCGAGCGCTCAGGCGGGGAGGTCGTGGAGGACTTGCTGGCGTCGGTCATGGTCTCATCACGCTGGAAGGCGACGGATCGGTCAGCTGCGCCGAAGCATAGCAGGCCGCGGAGATTTCATCCTTGGTCAGCGTGTCGCCCGCAATCTCGCGGCTGACGCGCCCCTTGGCAAAAACCAGCACTCGGTCGCAGATCAGCGCCAACTGCTCGGCTTCGGAACTGGCACAAACCACGGTCATGCCCGCTTCGGCCGCTGCTCGCAGGGCGGCGAAAACCTGCGCGCGGGTGCCGACATCGACGCCCTGGGTGGGTTCGTCGAGCAGCAGCAGCACTGGCGAGCGGTTCATCCAGCGGGCAATCAGGACTTTTTGGGCATTGCCACCCGAGAGTGCCGAGAGTTTCAGCGCCGGATCATTGGGGCGAACCTCGAAACGGTGGCCCAATTCATGCGCCTCGGCAACCATCTGCCCGTTGCGCATCCGGCCGCCGCGAAAGAAGCGGCTGACGTCGGGCGTGAACATGTTGTCGACGATCGAAAGGCTGTCGATGCCGCTCGCGCCGTGGCGATCCGCCGGCAAGAGCGCGAACCCCATGTCGATCGCGGCGCGGGGGGTGATGGTCGCCTGCTGGAGGGTGGGGCCGCCTTTGATGGCGATGCGACCCGACCGCCCCTGCCAGGCGCCAAACAGCAGATAGGGAATTTCCTCGTAGCCCGAGCCGATCAGCCCGGTAAGGCCAAGAATCTCGCCCTTGCGGACCTCGAGCGACACGGCGTCCAGCATCTTGCCGGAGAGGCTGTCGACGGTGGCGAAAACCGGCCGCTCCCGAGGCGCATCGGCGGCGCGGGGCGGCGGCGCCTCGAGGCTGCGGCCGACGATGTGTTCGATGATCGCCTGACGCGTCGCGGTGGAGCGGTCCAGTTCGCCGACCAGCCGGCCATCGCGCAGCACGCTGATGCGGTCGGTGATCTCCATCACCTCGTCGATGTCGTGCGAAATGAAGATGACGCTCGATCCGGATGCCGTGATGGAGCGGACGAGGCCGAAGAGCTGATCGACCCCGGCCGCCGGCAGAAAGGGCGTCGGCTCGTCGAGCAGCACCAGGCCCGGCTTGCCGGTGCTGGCACGCGCCAGTTCGATTTCCTCGAAGGCGCGGACGATGGCCAGCAGGGCCCGCTGCACCGGCGTGATGCGGCTCACCCGCTCATGCGGGTCGAGATCGAGGCCGAAGCGGCGGAGCGCGGCACGCGCCGCCTTGTCCTCCGCAGACCAGTTGATGAACCCGGTCTTGCCGCTGGTGAGTTGCACCAGGCGGAGGTTTTCGAGCACCGTGAGGGAGGGCACGAGACCCAGATTCTGGTGCACGAACGACATGCCGAGCCGGCGATAGTCGCCCGGCTGCAGCGGCAATTGCACCAGTTCGCCGTTGAAACGGAGTTCGCCGCCGTGATCGGGGGCGTGAAAGCCGGCCAGAATCTTCACCAGCGTGGATTTGCCGGAGCCATTCTTGCCGAGGAGGCCGTGCACTTCGCCTGGCAGCACGTCGAAGCTGACGTCGCTCAGTGCCCGGGCGCCCCCGAAAGTCTTCGACAGGTGCCTGACGGCGAGAACCGGGGGCGCCGACGTGGGCGCTCCCGGAGAGGTCTTGCGGTCGAAAGACTGTTCCGCCATCGCGGCTCAGAGGCCCCAGAGCTTGGCAAAGCCTGCCTTGTAGGCATCACCATAGCCGGTGTCGAATTGCGCCGGGGTGCCGGCCGTCGCCGCGTTCGACTTGTCGAAGATGAAGAACGGCACGTTGAGCGCCGTCGGGGTGGGCAGACCGCAGGCGTCGCGCAGATGGCCGTCGACCGTCGCGTAGGCGATCCAGTCGAGGCTTTCGCCGATGTCCATGTCGACCGAACCCTGCTGGATGTAGTCGAGCACGAACGGCGTGCCGTTGAACGTTCCGACCTTGACCTGGCCGGTCTTGCCGACGAGGCGGATGGCGGGCACGACGAACTGCGACATCGAATCGTAGATCGGGATCACGACGTTGATGTCGGGGTTCGCCTGCAGCGCGGACTGTACGCCGGGTTGGATCTTGGTGCCCCATTCGGTCACGCCGACATTGATTTCCTGCACGATCTTGCCGTTCGGCGCGACCTTGGCGAGCTCCTTGGTGAACTCGTCGACGAGCGGGATGGTCGGCGGCACGTCGCGCGACACCACGATGGCGATCTGCGGATTGCCGTTGGTGGCAACGGTCGCCCAGTCGGCGAGGATGCGGCCGACCTCGCCGAAGCCGATGGTCAGCGAACTCGAAACCACCGGGTCCTGCTTGAAGGACGGATCGTAGAAGTGCGAGGTCATGACCTTGACGCCCGCTGCCTTGGCGGCCTGCAGCGACGGCTCGATCGAGCCCGGATCGATGCCCGAGATCAGGTCGATGATGTTGTAGTGGTCGCGGGTCGCCAACTCGACCTGCTGCACCCATTCGCTCGGGTTGCCCTGGTTCTGGCCCTCTGTTACCTGCATGCCGAGCTGCGCCCCGACCGCCTTTTCGCGGTCGATGATGCCCTTGAGGAAGGGGTTGGCGCTATTATTCGGAATCGACATTTCTTTCTTGCCGGCGGCGCACGCCTTGGCATCGAACGGCGCGCCCGGCGCCACGAACTGCGGCGCTCCGGTATATTTGGCGAGGTTGGTCTTGGCGGTCGCCAGGCCATCCGCAGCAGCGTCGGCGAAGACCGGCAAGGTCATGGAACTCAGCGCCGTGGCCGAGGCCAACACCGCGAGAAGCGAACGAAATTGCATGTGTAGTCTCCCTGTTCCCCTTGCTTCGGCACACCTCGACAAACCACTCGGGCGCGCTTTGCATACGCATACATTGTTTGCGCAAGGGGCCCGGCGAGTCAATCGCATGGCGGGCGATTTTCCGCGGCCGCGCGAGGTGGCCATTGCCTTCTTTTCTGCCAGCTTGCGCGAGTTGCGGGCAATCGTCTTGTGTGCCCCCTCGCCCGGCGCTATGCACGAACGACCAGTCGAATGAATACGCATTCTGCTTCAAGCGGAAAGGGTGCCATGACGCGACCAGGATCGAGGTCAACTTCCTTTGACGTGGCGGCCCTCGCGGGGGTCTCTCAGGCCTCGGTGTCGCGGGCCTTCAACCCCGGCTCGAGCATTGCCGAACCGACGCGAGAGAAGATTTTGGCGGCGGCGCGCAAGCTCAACTACGTGCCCAATTCGATCGCCAGCAGCCTCACCACCAAGCGCACCAACATCGTGGCGCTGATCGTGGGCAATCTCGGCAATCCGTTCTACGTGCACGTGCTTCATCGGTTCAGCCAGCGGCTGCAGGCGCAGGGTCGCCAGGTGTTGACGTTCACCGTCGATCCGGGGACGGAGAGCGACGAAGCAATCCTCCATCTGCTGAAATATCAGGTGGATGGCGTCGTGCTCGCGGCCGCGCAGCTCTCGACCCGCATGACCTCGATCTGCCACGAGCGCGGCATCCCGATCGTTCTGTTCAACCGCTACATTCCGGGCAGCGATGCCTCGGGCGTCCGTTGCGACAACGCCGCCGGCGGCCGGCTCATCGCGGAAGCGTTCCTTGAAGCGGGGGCGCGCAGCTTTGCCATGATCACCGGCGACCCCAAGGGCACGACGAGCCAGGACCGGGTCAGGGGGTTCGTCGAGCGGCTGCTCGAGGAGGGCATCCGCCGGGCCGACCTGATCGAAGTTTCGGGACAATCGTCCTATGAGGGCGCGGCAGAGGCCACGTATGCCCTGTTCGGCAAGGGAAACCTGGCGCTCCCCGACGCGCTGTTCGGCATCAACGACATCATGGCCATGGGCGCCATCGATACGCTCCGGCATCGGCTTGGTGTGCGGGTGCCGGAAGACCTGATGGTGGCAGGTTTCGACGACATTCCCGAGGGCAGACGCTTGCCCTACCAGTTGAGCACCGTACGGCAGCCGATCGAGGAAATGATCGAGGAAACGCTCGACATCCTCCACCTCGATGATCCCTCCCGTCCCATCGAACGCGGCATCGACCGGCCGATCGCCGGCGAATTCATCGCCCGGGGAACCATCCGGCCCCGCGCCGAGCCCCGAGGCTAGAGCGTTTCATCGTCAGCCAAAGCCGATGTGCGGGTTCCATCGCCTCCCTCCCCCTTGAGGGGAGGGATCGAGGGGGGTTCCTTGCTCCAAACTCGGGGCCTTTGGCCACCCCTCACCCCACCGGCTGCAGCGACCGTCCCCCCAAAGGGGAAGGCGACGCCTGGCACGGCCTCCCACTTACTCTGCGGCGTCACGCACCGGCGGCGTGTAGCCGAAATCGAACTGCGGCGCCGGGCCGTGGCTCGCCTTCATCGCCTGCCGCTTGCTCGCCGTACCGGCAAGATCGGGCTGGTTGTCGGCGGTGCAGATGACGCCGTAGCCTTCCTCGGCCTGCTGCCGGGACACGAGGCCATAGCGCACATCGCGCGCCACGATCGCCGGGTCGCGGTCGAGCGGATCGCCCCAACCGCCCGAGCCCGCGGTCTTGTAGATGATGCGATCGCCCGGATTGACCTTCAAATTGTCGATCTTGGACGGGATGCGAGTAGGCGCGTCAGCACCCTGCCGCTCGATCCATTTGCTCGACGTGCCGCCATGAAGGCCGCCATTGATGCCCCAGGGCGGGACCACCTCACGGTCGTCGTGAATCGAGACCTGACCGGGCTCGAGCAGCCGATAGACCTTCTCGATGCCGGCGCCGCCGCGATGGAGTCCCGGCCCGCCTGAATCCTGGATCGGCCGATAGCTTTCGACCAGCACCGGGTAGTAGTTCTCGATGTACTCGATCGGGGTGGCCGAAAACAGCGGCCACCAGGCATGGCCGTCGAAGCCGTCCCCCTTGGGCCGGCCCGGCACGCCGCCGAACAGCAGTTCCATGAGCTGGAAGTAGCGGCCGGACTTGTCGGTGCCCGAGAAGATGAAATGCGGGCTCGTCCCGTAGCCGGCGGCCATCGACAGCTGCGGCACGAATTTGCCGAGCGCGCCGGCCTGGCAATCGAAGAACCGCGTATGGGTATTGAGGCGGTTGGACAGGGCCGCCGGGAAGCGCGGATTGAGCAGCGAGCCCTCCGGCAGCACGATCTCGAACAGGTCGTAAAAGCCCTCGTTGAACAGCACCGAGGGGTCGAACGACATGATCATGTAGACGCCGAAGAAGAGCTTGCAGAGCCCTTCATGGATATGGAAGTTGATCGGGCCTTCGGCCTGGGCGTCGGTGCCGGTCCAGTCGAACACCGCGATGTCGCCGCGCCGCGAAATGGTCAGCTTCATCCGGAACGGGCCGTTGCCGAGGCCGTCGTCGTCGACATAGTCGGTGAAGCTGACAGGCTCCTCGGGGATGTACTTCTGGATCACGACGCGCATGGCTTCGCGGGTGCGCGCCAGCAACATGTCGCAGGCGGTCATGTAGGTATCGCGGCCAAAACGGTCGCAGAGTTCGCGGACGCGCGTCGCCGCGGTGCGGCAGCCGGCGATCAGCGCCATCAGGTCGGCGCGGTTCATGTCCGGCGTGCGCGAGTTGTTGAGCATGATGTCGAGCACGCCCTGGTTCAGCACGCCCTTGTCGTAGATGCGCACCGGCGGCACGCGCAGGCCCTCTTCCCAGATGGTGCGGGCGTTGGAGGGCATCGAGCCCGGCACGGTGCCGCCGACATCCACCATATGGCCGAAGATCGAGGAGAAGCCGACCAGCACCGTCTCGTGGAAGATCGGCATCATCACGCACCAGTCGTTGTTGTGCGAGATCGATCCCTTGGAGGCGTAGGGATCGTTCCAGACGAAGATGTCGCCCTCGTTGACGTCGCCGTTGAACTTTTCCACCACGTTGGGGATGTAGGAGCCAAATTGGCCCACGATCATCTGGCCGCGATGGTTGCAGATCATGGGGAATTCGTCGTGCTGTTCGCGGATCACCGGCGACAGCGAGATACGGACGACCACGCCATCCATCTCGAAGCGGGCGTTCTTCAGCGCGTTCTCGATGATGTCGAGGGTGATCGGATCGACCGCGGCGGTGGTTGCTTGCGGGCTCATGGCGCTCAGTTCCCCCTCTTCGAGACAGGCCAGATCAGGATATTGCCGGTCGGATCGATCTCGGCGTAGTGGGCCGGCAGCAGGACGGTCGTGGTGTCGTACTGGCGGATGATCGCCGGACCTTCGACCTGCGCGCCGGCGCCGAGCTTGTTGCGGTCGTAGTGCGGGATGTCCCGCCAGGCGCCGTTGAAATAGGCCGGCCGGGTTTCAAGAACCGCGGAGGCCGGATCCTGGTTGTCGACCACTGGGGCGACCTCATCGACCGATGGCGTCGCGCCGCGGGCGACGACGCGCAGCGCCACCAGTTCGACCGGCACGTGGAAACGAACCCCGTAGAGCCGCTCGTGCGTGGCGTGGAAGGCATCGAGCGTCTGGCTCAACCCACCTTTGGCCCGGACCTCTTCGGGGCTGACGCCGACCGAGACCTCAAAACCCTGCTGCTCGTAGCGGAGGTCGAGCGTGTACTCGATCGAGGCATCGGCCTCGGCGACCTCCTGCTCCTTCAGCCAAACCTGGGCCTTGGCTTCGAGATTGGCGAAGCGCGACCAGACTTCGTTGGGGTCGAGCCCCGAGGTCGAGCGGATATAGGTCTGGACGAACTCGTTGCGGAAATCAGCCTCGAGGAAGCCGAGGGCGCACAGCACGCCCGGATTGGGCGGGACCAGCACCGGATAACAGCCGAGCAGTTCGGCGAGCGCATTGGCATGCAGCGGGCCGGCGCCGCCAAAGGCGACGAGGCCGAAGTCGCGCGGATCGAGCCCGCGCTGCACGGTGATCACCCGCAGCGCGCCGAGCATCACTTCATTGGCGATGTTGATGATGCCGCGCGCCGCTTCTTCGGGCGACAGGCCGAGCTTTTCGCCTATGCCGGCGACCGCCTTGCGGGCCGCCTCGACGTCGAGCTGCATGTCGCCGCCGAGCAGCACGGGCGGCAGATAGCCCAGCACCACATTGGCGTCGCTGACCGCCGGCTCGGTGCCGCCGCGTCCATAGGACACCGGGCCCGGGCGCGCTCCGGCGCTGCGCGGCCCGACACGCAGCGATCCGGTGAGTTCGGAGACGTCGGCGATCGAGCCGCCGCCGGCACCGACGCTACGCACGTCGAGCGTCGGCACCTTGGCCGGAAACATGCCGACTTCGGTGGAACGCGAGATCGTCGCCTCGCCGTCGATGATCACCGACACGTCCGTAGAGGTGCCGCCCATGTCGAAGGCCAGGAGCTTGGAAAAGCCGGACCGGCGCGACAGCATTACCGTGCTGGTGACCCCGCCCGCGGGACCGGACAGAACCGTATGCACCGGCCGCTCGGAAGCGGCCGCGGCGCTCATCAACCCGCCGTCGGAGCGGACGATATGGAGGTGCGCCTTGACGCCCTCGTCCTTCAGCCGATCCTCGATGCGCGACAGGTAGCGGCGCATGATCGGCCGCACGTAGTCGTTCATCACGGTGGTGATGGCCCGGTCGTATTCGCGGAACTCGGGCAGGATGTCGGAAGAAAGCGAGACTGGCAGTTGCGGATATTTGCGCGCCACGATCTCCCGCAGCACCCGCTCGTGGGCCGGGTTGGCGTAGGAGTGCATCAGCGAGATGGTGAGCGCCTCGATGCCGGATGAACAAAGATCATCGATCAGCGCTTTGGCGGCAGCGACGTCCAGCTGCCGCACGACCTCGCCCCGCGCGTTCATACGCTCCGGAATGCCGCGCGTGTCGGCGAGCGACGCCAGCGGATCCGGCTTTTCCATGTTGATCCAGCCGAACAGCGGCCCGGGCGTCCAGGCCTTGGCGAGATGGAGGGTGTATTCGAACCCTTCGGTGACGAGGAGCCCGACGCGCGCCCCCTTGCCCTCGAGCACGGCGTTAGTGGCAACGGTGGTGCCGTGCAGGATCAGGTGCAGGTCGGCGGGCGAAATCCCGGCCTTCTCGCAAATCAGGCGCACGCCAGCGGCCACCCCGATCGATTGATCCTCCGGCGTCGACGGCGTCTTGGCCTGGTAGGTCTTGCCCGCCTTGTCGTCGTGCAGCAGCAGGTCCGTAAAGGTGCCGCCAACGTCCACGCCCAATCTCATCTGCACGCCCTCACGCTCGT
>Ga0209233_1000609_pt1 | contig 18325 bp, 14 predicted proteins | sample AraplaCL_Cvi_mCL_FD_184269 | JGI IMG/M metagenome (GOLD analysis project Ga0209233, IMG submission 184269) | Arabidopsis root microbial communities from the University of North Carolina, USA - plate scrape CL_Cvi_mCL (SPAdes) (version 2) | ecosystem: Host-associated > Plants > Roots > Endosphere...
GCCGCTGTAGCGCAGCGCGCGGGCGTCGGTGACGAGACGGATGCGAAAGCCGCGCTCGATCAGCTCGACGCCGAGCGCTTCGGCAGGAAACAGATGGCCGCCGGTGCCGCCGGCCGCGAGCAGAATGAGGGGCGCAGTCGTCATGCTCCTCACATAACCGAGCGCGGGCCGTCCGTCATTATCTCTGTTCAGGCATAACCGCGCAGCGCGCCGGCCGCGGCATCGGTGGCCTCGATCTCGGTGCGCGGCCGCAGCCGCGTCAACGCGAGCATCATGCCGACGCCATAGGCCAGAGAGACGATCGACGAGCCGCCATACGAAATGAACGGCAAGGTCATGCCCTTGGCCGGGATGAGCTGCAGGTTGACTGAGATGTTGATGGCGGCCTGTACGCCGAACAGGATGGCGAGGCCAGAGGCCGCAAAGCGCGAGAAGCTGTCCTCGGTGGCGTAGGCGCGTGACAGCGTGCGGATCACGATGAAGGCGAACAGCGCGACCAGCGCCAGGCACAGGATGATGCCGAACTCTTCCGCGGCGACGGCGAATACGAAGTCGGTGTGGCTGTCCGGTAGGCTGCGCTTGGCGATGCCCTCGCCCGGTCCGAGCCCGAACCAGCCGCCGTTGGAGAACGCCTCCATCGCGGTATCGACCTGGAAGGTGTCGCCAGAGGCCGGGTTCATGAAGCGCTTGATGCGGCCGGCGACGTGCGGGACCAAGAGATAAGCACCGAACAGGCCGGCACTCGCCGCGCCTGCCAGGCCCGCCACCCAGATCATGCGCATGCCTGCAATGAAGAACAGCGCGCCCCACACCATCGAGGTCAGCATGGTCTGGCCGAAATCCGGCTCCATGACCAGCAGCGACACCATCATCAGCAGCAGAACGAGCGCCATCGAGGTCGCCGGCACGTCCGGCCGCCGCGCCGATTCCGAGAACAGCCAGGCTGCGACGACGACGAAGGACGGCTTGGCCGCCTCCGAGGCCTGGATGTTGACGCCAAGCAACGTGATCCAGCGCCGCGAGCCCTTCACCTCCGGCCCGATCGCGAGCGTCAGCACGATCAGCGCGATCGAGATCGCGAAAATGATCAGCGCGCTGCGCCGGATCTGCCGCGGCGACAGGAATGACACGCCAATCAGCGTGACGAAGGACGGCAGCAGGAACAGCACATGGCGGTTGAAGAAGTGGAACGGGTCGAGCCCGATGCGGGTCGCGACCGGCGGGCTCGCCGCCAGCGACAGGATGACGCCGCACAGCATCAAGGCCAGGATGGCGCCTAGCAGCGGCTTATCGATCGTCCACCACCAGTCGGACAGCGGATTGCGTTCTTCACGGGAGAGCATGGGGTGTCCCTCTGGCCATGAGCATGATCCGGAAAACTGCGGGGCGGTCTTCCGGCATACTCAACGAGGCCAACCCCATTGGTCGCCGATGATGGTTATCAGAGGGTTAAGGAAGAGAGCGTCATTCGAGATGTGAAGCGGCGCTCTCCTCACCCACGGACGTCATCCTCCGCGAAGGCGGAGGATCCGGTAGGCCGCGGCCCACCAGTTCATCACGACTGTCTCTGGAATACTGGATCGCCCGGCTTCGCGGGTGACCCAGCAGAGAACCTCACACCACCGGCTTAACGCCGGGCAGCGCCTGCACCAGCTCGCGAAACCTGGCGCCGCGGATCTCGAAATTGCGGTACTGGTCGTATGAGGCGCAGGCCGGCGAGAGCAGCACCGCGGCGTCCTTCAGGCCCGAGGCTTCCGCATCGGCGGCAGCCTGCGCGACGGCGACGTCGAGCGTGCCCGACATTTCGTGCGGAACCTCATGCCCGAGCGTCCCCGCGAATTCCTCTGCCGCCTCCCCGATCAGATAGGCCTTGTGGACGCGCGGGAAATAACCGGTCAGGCTGGTGATGCCGCCGGCCTTGGGCTTGCCGCCGGCGATCCAAAAGATATCGGCGAACGACGACAGCGCATGCGCGGCGGCATCCGCATTGGTGGCTTTGGAGTCGTTGACGAATAGCACGTCACCGCGGCGCCCGACCTGCTCCATGCGATGCGCAAGACCAGGAAAGCTGCGCAGGCCCTGCTGCAGCACGTCCGGACTGACGCCGAGCGCAAACGCGGTGGCCGCCGCGCAAGCCGCATTCTGGGCATTGTGCAGGCCGCGGAGCGAACCGATGCCGCCGATCCCTGCGATCTCGCTGCGCGCGCTGCCGCTGGCGCGCACGATCGTCTCGTGCTCGACATAGATGCCGTCGGGAAGCGGGTTCTTGACCGAAATGCGCACCACACGCTTGCCCGATTGCTCCAGACGATCAGCGCTGGCGCGGGAGAAGTCATCATCGACACCGACGACCGCGGTGCCCTGTGGCTGTACGCCGGCGACCAGCCGTTCTTTCACCGCGGCGTAGTTCGCAAGCGTGCCGTGACGGTCGATATGGTCCTCGCTGACATTGATCAGGATGCCGACGGTCGGATCGAGCGAGGGCGTCAGATCGATCTGGAAGGACGACATCTCGATCACATGGACGCGGCCCATGCGCGGCGGCTCCAGCGACAGGATGGCAGTGCCAATATTTCCGCCCATCTGGGTGTCATAGCCGGCGACCTGCATCAGATGCGCGATCAGCGCCGTCGTGGTCGACTTGCCGTTGGTGCCGGTGATCGCGACGAACGGCGCATCCGGCGCGTGACGCTTGCGCTCGCGGCAGAACAGCTCGATGTCGCCGATCACCTCGACGCCGGCCTCGCGCGCCTTCGTGACGCTCCAATGCGGCGCTGGATGCGTCAGCGGCACGCCGGGCGCCAGCACCAATGCCGAAAAATTCGCCCACGAGACATTGCGTAGATCGGCGGTGATGAAGCCCGCCTTGGCGGCTTCGGCGAGGCGATCTGCGCCGTCATCGCCCGCGATCACTTCGGCGCCGCCGGCGCGCAGCGCGTGACAGGACGCGAGGCCCGAACCGCCGAGACCAAACACGGCAACCGTCTTGCCGGCGAAGGAGGTGACGGGGATCATGTCAGCGCAGTTTCAAGGTGGCGAGGCCGGCGAGCGCCAGCATCACCGAGATGATCCAGAATCGGATCACGATCTGCGGCTCGGTCCAGCCGAGCTGCTCGAAATGGTGATGGATCGGCGCCATCTTGAAGACGCGCTTGCCGGTGAGCTTGAACGAAACGACTTGCACGATCACCGAAACCGCCTCGAGCACGAACAGCCCGCCGATCACCGCCAGCACGATCTCGTGCTTCACCGCGACCGCAATCGAGCCAAGCATGCCGCCGAGCGCAAGCGAGCCGGTATCGCCCATGAAGATCGAGGCCGGCGGCGCGTTGAACCAGAGAAAGCCGAGGCCGGCGCCCAGCACCGCGCCGCAGAGCACGGCGAGCTCGCCGGTGCCGGGCACGTAGTGGATCTGCAGATAGTCGGAGAACACCGCGTTGCCGGCGAGATAGGCGATCAGTCCGAAGCTGGCGGCGGCGATCATCACCGGCACGATCGCGAGCCCATCGAGCCCGTCGGTCAGATTGACCGCATTGCCGGCGCCAACGATCACAAAGGCGCCGAAGATCACGAAGAACCAGCCGAAATTGAGCACGAGATCCTTGAAGAAGGGAATCGCGAGCGATGTCGAGCTGGCGTCGCGACCGAGCCGCACCAGCGCATAGCAGGCGGCCAGCGCAATCAACCCTTCGAGCGCGAGCCGCGCGCGGCCGGCGAAGCCGGAATGCGACTGCTTGGTCACCTTCAGATAGTCGTCATAAAAGCCGACGAAGCCGAAGCCAAGCGTCACCGCCAGCACGATCCACACGTAGGGATTGAGCGGATTGGCCCACAGCACGGTGGAGACGACCAGGCCGGACAGGATCATCAGCCCGCCCATGGTGGGCGTGCCCTTCTTGGAGATGATGTGCGACTGCGGGCCGTCGGTACGGATCGGCTGGCCCTTGCCCTGGCGCAACCGCAGATGGTCGATGATCCAGGGTCCGAACAGGAACACGAACAACGCGCCGGTCACCACCGCCCCGCCGGTGCGGAAGGTGATGTAACGGAAGACGTTGAGGGCCGCGCGGAACATCCCGAGACTTGGGAACGTGTTGGTCAGCTCGATCAACCAGTAAAACATACAATCCGCCTATGCCGTCTCGCCAAAGGCCTGCCGGGACCGCTCACGAATCCCCGCGCGAATCCGTGCCGAGGCGTTCCTTTAACCACGATCAGGGTCCCCGTGCGAATCGTTGCAATCAATTGCGGCAGTTCCCGCCCGGCATACCAGCCCCGCCAGCGATATGACTGCCGCGCCGCGATATCGCCCGATTTCTTGCCCGCGCGGTGATTTCAGGCCTGCTGTAGCGCTGCCGCAAGTCGGGGAACGAATTTGTTCACCCAGAAAATCTTCTTGCTGCCTTTGATGACGACGACGTCACCACGTTTCAGCAGCGCTGCAACCTCCGCGGGCTTGAGTGTCGCCGGATCCTCATGCCAGCCGAGCCGCTTCTCTGCGGGCAGCCGGTCGAACAGGTGGCGCATCAGGGAGCCGACGCAATAAACGCCATCGATGCCGTCGAGATGGCGGATCAGCCCTTCGTGATAGGCCGCAGCCTCGGCGCCGAGCTCGAGCATATCGCCGACGATACCGATACGCCGTCCTGACTCGACGGGCCGTGCCTGTAGGCTGTCCAGCGCCGCCGCCATACTGGCCGGGTTGCCGTTGAAGCTGTCGTCGATCAATACGACGCCGCCGGCAGTCTGCTCGACGCCACGGCCGGTCATGATCCCGACCTGGCCGAGCTCTTTCGCCAGCAGCGCCGGATCAAGCCCGGCGGCGGAGACCGCGGCCAGTGCGGCCAGCGCATTCTGCACCCGGTGCGGCGCGCCCGGAGTGAGTAAGAAATCAACCTTGCGACCAGCGATGTCGGCGCCGACCGCCCAGCTCTCGCCGCGCGGCGTATGCTTCAATTCACGCACCTCGGTGCCCTCGCCGAAGCGCAGCACCTTGCCACTCCACTCGGACGCCGCGAGCCCTGCGGGCAGCACCAGCGTGCCATCGGCGGGCAGGCCGCGCGCGATCGAGACCTTCTCCTGCCGGATCGCCTCCAGGCTGCCGAGCTTCTCCAGATGCACCGGCTGCACATTAACGACGAGCGCCACCGTCGGCTGCGTCAGCTCCGTGAGCCGCGCGATCTCGCTTGTCTGATTCATGCCCATCTCGACCACCCAGACCGAGGCCTTCGGGTCGGCGTTGCACAGTGTCAGCGGCACGCCCCAGAAATTGTTGAAGCTCGACGGGCTCGCGGATGCCCGCGGATAGGCGGCGATGAACTCCTTGGTCGAGGTCTTGCCGGCGCTGCCGGTCAGCCCGATCACCGGCCCCTTGAACCGCGCGCGCGCCGCGCGTGCCAGACCCCAGAGCCCGTCGATCAGCGTATCCCTGACGATCAGCTGCGGCACGGTGATGCCGTCGATCCGGTGCGGAACGATCATCGCCACAGCACCGGCCTCTTGCGCATTCGCAGCGAACTCCCAGCCATCACGGCTGGAGGCAAAGCTCGAGATGAAGCCGCCGCTCGGCGTGCCGCTCAAGGCCACGAACAGGCTACCCGGCTTCACCGCACGACTGTCCTGGGTGACGAAGTCGACCGGCGTATCCGGAAACTCACCGGAGAGGCCCAGCGCATGCGCCACCTCGGCCACGGTCCATAGGGGCGCCTTCGTCATGCCGTCCTCTTTGCCAATGCGTCAGCAATCGCCTCATGGTCGCTGAAATGCAAGACCTCGTCGCCGATGATCTGCCCGATCTCGTGGCCCTTGCCGGCCACGACCAGCGCATCGCCTTCTTCGAGCATATCGATCGCAGCGCGGATCGCCTCCGCACGGTCGCCGATCTCTTGGGCGCCCTTGGCGGTCGCCAGGATCGCGGCACGGATCGCCTGCGGATCTTCACTGCGTGGATTATCATCGGTGATGATGACGTGATCAGCATGCTCCGCGGCGATCGCGCCCATCAACGGACGCTTGCCAACATCGCGATCGCCGCCGGCGCCAAACACCACGACCAACCTGCGCTTCGCATAAGGGCGCAACGCCTGCAGCGCCTTCGCCAAGGCATCAGGCTTGTGCGCGTAGTCGACGAAGATTGGCGCGCCGTTGCGCTCGCCGACCAGTTCGAGCCGGCCCTTGGCGCCTTCGAGCGCACTGAGCGTATCGAACACGGCGTCAGGATCGCTGCCGGTGCCGATCGCAAGACCAGCTGCAACCAACGCGTTCTCGATCTGGAACGCACCGACCAGCGGCAGCTTGATCGCATGCCTGCGGCCGCGATGCGCGATGTGGAGCGTCTGCGCAAAACCTTCGATCGCGGCATCGATCAGGCGAATGCCCTCGCCTGCCCCATCCCCGTTGGAGCCGACCGTCATGAGCCGCAGGCCCCGCGCCTTGGCCGCGGCGATCACCTCATCCGAGCAATCATGGTCGGCCGAGATCACGGCAGCGCCGCCTGGTGGCACCAGGTCACGGAACAGCCGCAGCTTCGCGGCGAGGTAATGCGCGACATCAGGATGATAATCCATGTGATCGCGCGAGAGATTGGTGAAGCCGCCGGCCGAGACGCGCACGCCGTCGAGGCGATACTGGTCGAGCCCGTGCGAGGATGCCTCGAAGGCAAGATGGGTGACGCCGTCGCGGGTGATCTCGTCGATCTGCCGATGCAGCGCGATCGGGTCCGGCGTGGTCAGCGAGCCGTAGATGGTGCGCTTGTCCGACACCAGGCCGATGGTGCCGATGCTGGCGGAGGAATGGCCGAGCCGCTGCCAGATCCGGCGGGTGAAGGCTGCGACCGAGGTCTTGCCGCTGGTGCCGGTGACGGCCGCAATGGTCGCAGGCTGCAAAGGGAAGAAGCGTGCTGCCGCGAGCGCCAGCGCCCGGCGCGGGTTGGACAGCGCGACGAAGGGAACCGGCAGATCGCCGCTCGGCGCCTGCTCTCCGGCGACCGCAACCGCACCTGCTGCGATCGCAGCTTGGATGAAGCGGGCGCCGTCGGTCTTGGTGCCTGCGAGCGCGAAAAACAGATCGCCCGGCCTGACGACGCGACTGTCCACTGCAAGTCCCTGGACCTCAACCGCATCTGCGCGCGGGTCGAGCCTGGTGTCATTACCGAGAAGGTCGCGGAGTTTCATCAAGATCCCGTCCGGCCTCAGCCGGATGATTCAAATCGGCGGGGCCTTCAAGATGAAGGGCTTACTGCGTCAGCCGCGATGCCGCAAGAATTTGGCGGTCCGACGGCGGCAGGTCGAAGCGCGGCTCGATCCCCAGCAGCGGCCCGATCCGGCTGATCACATTGCCAGCAGTCGGCACTGCGTTCCAGCCGGAGGTGATGAAGCCGTAGGTCTCCTTCAGCGGCTGAGGCTCGTCCAGCATGATCAGAAGCTGATATTGCGGCTTATCCGCCGGAATGATCGCCGTGAAGGCGGTCAGCACCTTCTTCTTGGCGTAGCGGCCGTTGACGACCTTCTCGGCGGTGCCGGTCTTGCCGCCGATGTAATAGCCCTTGACGTCGGCGTGGTGCGCGGTGCCGATCTCTGCGTTCAGCCGCATCAGGAACCGCATCTTCTCAGAGGTTTCCGGCTTGATCACGCGCTTGGCGATCGCCCGCGCCTCTTCCTCCGTCCGCTTCATGAAGGTCGGCGGGATCAGGAGGCCGCCATTGGCGAGCGCGCTGACGCCCATCACCGCCTGCAGCGGCGCCACCGCAATGCCGTGACCAAAGGAGATGGTGATGGTGTTGAGATCGCCCCAATGCTTCGGCACCAGCGGCGAGGCGCTCTCCGGCAGCTCGGTGCGCAGCCGATCGAGCTGGCCCATCTTGCGCAGGAACGCCTTGTGCGCCTCGACGCCCTGCGACAACGCGATCCGCGCCGCGCCGACGTTGGACGAGAAGGTGAACACCTCCTTCATGCTGAGGAAGCGGCCCTTCGGCTCGTCGTCGTGGATCGCGAACTTGCCGTAATGCAGCGGCCCGCGCGCGTCCCACATCGAATCCAGACCGTACTTGCCGGTATCGAGCGCCATCGCCAAGGTGAAGGCCTTGAAGGTCGAGCCCATCTCATAGACGCCGGTGGTCAGGCGGTTGATCCTGTCAGGATCGTGCGCCTCCTTCGGGTTGTTGGGATCGAAGTCCGGCAGCGAGACCATGGCGACGATCTCGCCGGTGTTGACATTGGCGACCAGACCGGACGCCGCCTTGGCGTGGAACTTGTCCTTGGCCTTGATCAGCTCGTCACGCAGCGCGTGTTCGACGCGCAGATCGACTGACAGTTCGATCGGCTTCTGCAGGCGATCGGTCGCAAAGCCCGCGCGGTGCAGATCGGCCAGACCCTGATTGTCCAGCCACTTCTCCATGCCTGCGATGCCCTGGTTGTCGATGTTGACCAGGCCGATCAGGTGCGCCACCTCGTTGCCGGTGGGATAGACGCGCTTGTTCTCACGCAGGAAGCCGATGCCGGGAATGCCGAGCTTGTGAATCTCGAACTGCTGTTGCGGCGAGATCTCGCGCTTCAGCCAGACAAACCCCTTGCGCGACGACAGGCGCTCGCGCACCTCGGTCGCGTCGGCATCGGGCAAAGTGGCGGTGAGCAGCTCGATCGCCTCGTCCTTGTCGATGATGCGGCGCGGCTCGCCGAACAGGCTCGGCGTCTTGACGTCGGTGGCAAGCACCTCGCCATTGCGATCGACGATGTCCGGGCGCGCGGTGGCAATCGCATCCTGGGCCGCCGCGCGGCGGGAGCTCGGGCCGTCGGCGCCGAGCGCGAACATCACCAGGCGGCCGCCGATGATGGCATAGATCATCGCGAAGGCGATGATGACGAGGCCGACGCGCGCACGCGCCTTGGCCATGCGATCGACATTGCGCCCGTACAGCAGCGTCCGCACCAGCCGCTGCTGCCACGGCTCTTGCTTTGGCCTATCCGGCTTCGGCTTTCCCTGATTCATCGGAATGTGACCGGTCATTGCGCGTCCTCCGGCTGCTGCAGCACGGATCCGGTGGGCGTGTCGTCCTGGGTCGCGGCGTCGATGGCATCGATCATCGAGCCGATCGGATCGGGATTGCCCGAACGGGCGAAGTTCGGCGGCCGCTCCGGCAGGTTCTTCAAATTATCGTATTGCGTGGCGTTCAGCGGCTTCAGCGGCAGATGTCGCTCGACCAGCCCCTGCAGCCGCAGCGGCGCATCGAGCTTGGCCCATTCCGAGCGCAGCACCGCGATAGCCTCGCGCTGCTCGCGAATCTCGGCGCGAAGCTGCAGCACCTTCTCGACCCGCGCGGTCGATTCCATCTTGATCCGGTAGACATAGGCAGCGGCGAAGATCAGTGCGCCGATCACCATGAGGTGGATGAGCCGCATGCGCTACCCTCCCCTCATCACGTCATCGAGCCGCGGCCAGGATGATTCTTCGCTCACGGCATGCGCGGGTGCCGTCGTCCGCTCCGCACCACGCAGCTTGGCCGAGCGGGCGCGGGGATTGGCGGCAGTTTCTTCGTCGCTCGGCACGACCGGCCGACGGCTCAGGAGCGTGAAACTCGGCGGCTGCTGCACGACCTCCGGCAGGTGGCGCGAGCCGCCGCCGCTTTTGCTGCGCTCGGCCAGGAAGGTCTTGACGATGCGGTCTTCCAGCGAGTGGAACGACACCACGGCAAGCCGCCCGCCCGGTTTCAGCACGCGCTCGGCTGCGACAAGCGCACGCTCGAGCTCGTCGAGTTCCTCATTGACCAGGATGCGCAGCGCCTGAAACGTTCGCGTCGCCGGATGAATATCTCCGGGCTTGGAGCGCACCACGCGCGCGACGATGTCGGCAAGCGCGCGTGTCGTCGTGATCGGCTGCTCTTTGCGCGCGGCGACAATGGCGCGCGCCACGGCGCGGGAATGCCGCTCCTCGCCGAAGATGTAGATCACGTCCGCAAGGTCGCGCTCGGCAGCGCGGGCAACGACGTCGGCCGCCGTCGGACCATTGCCGCCCATCCGCATGTCGAGCGGGCCGTCGAGCCGGAACGAGAAGCCGCGGCCGGCCTGATCGAGCTGCATCGAGGAGACGCCGACATCCATCACGACGCCATCGATGGCATCGATGCCCTGCGCGGCGCAGATCTCGGCCAGATGCGAGAAGCGATCCTCGACCAGAGCGAGGCGCCCGTCCGCCTGTGCGACCAGATCCTGGCCGCCGGCAATCGCGGTGGGATCGCGATCAATGCCGATCACCCGGGTTCCTGCGGTCGCAAGAATCAACCGGCTGTAACCGCCGGCGCCAAAGGTGGCGTCGACATAGATGCCGCCGGTGCGCGGCGCGAGCGCCGCCACCGCTTCCGGCCCGAGCACGGAAATGTGACGCTGGTCAGCCTCACTCATGCGTCGGCTCCACGACCGAGCCGGCGTGCCAGACAGATCATGTACGGCAGCGAGCCCATCGCGCCCAACATCCTCGCGCCCAAAACCTTTGCCGCGTCCGCTCGAACCGCAAAACCGCCTGGCCGGGCGGCCGGCGCGAGAGCTTCGCAAGGCCACCGGCATTCCACGGGCCAGGTGCTGATCTAGCGGATTTCGGCCGTGTAGCACGGTCAATTGCCCGAAATCCGCTGTCGCCCACACTTCAAAAACCCTTTTCTCGCGTGCAGGACCTTCAAACTGCGGCAGCCCGCCGGAACAGGCCATTCACCACTTAGTAACGGCGTTTAGCGTTAAGAAACCGTTGATGATCCACGGCAGAATCTTGGCGTTGCCGGTCTCTCCGCAAGGACACGGGGCCGAAGCGGTCATGCAGCGCGGAGCACACACTGAACCCGAAATGCACCCTATCGCATGTAATTTCCATTGCGGCGGGGAGGTGCAAAGGAGTAGTGGCAGCCATATTGGACGTGTGCCTTTTCCCGCTCGCATGCCTTCGAGATTTTTCATGCCGCTTGGTTCGCCCGCCTCCGACACATCCGTTTCGAAACGCCGGCAGGCGTTGCAGGACGATCCGGCAGCGAACGTGTTCATGCCGGATTCGTCTGTGGTTTCCGAGGTGATTCCGTCGGCAAATTTCGGCGACCGGAACAACGACCGCGTTCCAGACATGATCGTGCTGCACTACACCGGCATGCCGGACGCAGACGGAGCAATCAGCAAGCTGTGCACCGCCGGCACCGAGGTCTCGGCGCATTACATCGTGCTGGAGGACGGCGGCATCGTGCAAAGCGTGCCCGAGGCCAAGCGGGCCTGGCATGCCGGCGTGTCATCCTGGGCCGGCGAGGACGATATCAACTCCTGCTCGATCGGAATCGAGATCATCAATCCCGGTCACGATTGGGGCTATCCGGATTTCCCGTCCCGCCAGATCGCAGCCGTCATCGCACTCTGCCGCGGCATCATGCTCCGGCGCAACATTCCGGCCCATCGGGTGCTCGGCCATTCCGATGTCGCGCCGGCGCGCAAGAAGGATCCGGGCGAGAAATTTCCCTGGCATTCCCTGGCCAATTCCGGCGTGGGTCATTGGGTGCAGCCGGCGCCGATCACACGCAGCGAATCGCTCAAGCTCGGCAGCATCGGCGATGCTGTTCGCGACCTGCAGAAGGCGCTGGCGAAATACGGCTACCCGGTTCCGGTGAATGCTAAATTCGACGGCCCCACCATGGAGGTGGTCACGGCATTCCAGCGTCATTTCCGTCCCGAGCGCGTCGACGGTATCGCCGATCATTCCACGCTGCTGACCTTGGGTGCGCTGCTGTCGACGCTGCCGGCCGAGACTGCCAAATAGTCACTCAGCCGTTCGCGCCCAGTTCTGCAAGCCTGCGCGCATAGAGCCGACGTAGTGGCTCGAGCCTGGTTGCGCCGCACGCCGCACGATAGGCCTCCCGCGCGGCCTGATTCCGGCCGAGCCGCCGCAGCAGATCGGCGCGCACGGCCGGCAGCAGGTCGTAGCCATCGAGGCCGCCGCGGGCGCTGAGCGCGTCGACGATGTCGAGCGCCCGCGCCGGTCCGTCGACCATCGAAACCGCGGCGGCGTGATTGAGTTCGATCACCGGCGAGGGCGCAATCCGCAACAGCACCTCGTAAAGGCCGGCGATCTGGCGCCAGTCGGTCTCCTGATAGCTCGGCGCCCGCGCATGCAACGCTGCGATCGCCGCCTGCACCGCATAGGGCAGCGGCCGGCCCGGCATCCGCAGCACGTCCTCGACCAGTTGCAGTCCTTGCGCGATCTGCTCCTGATTCCAGAGGCCGCGGTCCTGCTCCTCCAGCAGCACGATGTCGCCATCGGCCGTGGCGCGGCCGGCGCGTCGTGCATCATGCAGCAGCATCAGCGCCAGCAGACCCTTGATCTCGCGTGTTTCAGGCATGAGACCATCGAGCAGACGGGCGAGCCGGATCGCCTCGCCGGCCAGATCGGGCCGCATCAGATCATCGCCCGAGGTCGCGACATAGCCTTCGGTGAAGACCTGATAGATCACCGCGAGCACGCCGCTCAGCCGTTCGTCGAGCGCAGCTCGCACCGGCACTTCATAGGGGATGCCGGCAAGACGGATTTTCTGCTTGGCGCGAACAAGCCGCTGCGCCATCGCCTCCTCGCTCACCAGAAAGGCGCGCGCAACTTCCGCCGTGGTCAGGCCGCAGACCGTGCGCAGGGTCAGCGCGACCTGAACCTCTGGGGCGAACGAGGGATGGCAGCAGACGAAGATCAGCCGCAGCATATCGTCATCGAGCTCGGTCGACTCGGCGAGATCGTCGCAGGCCGCGGCGTTGAGCGCGATGTCGTGAGCGACCTGCTGCTCCCGGTCGTGGAAGGCGATGCGCCGGCGGATGCGGTCGATCGCCTTGTTGCGGCCGACATTGACTAGCCAGGCGCGTGGATTGGCGGGGCGCTCACCCCCATGCCAACACTGCAAGGCAATCGCGAATGCGTCCTGCAGAGCGTCCTCGGCGAGATCGAAATCGCCGACGAGCCGGATCAGCGTCGCCAATGCACGCCCGGCCTCGTCGCGGAAGATTTTGTCGATCTCGCTGGACGTCATGCAAGTGCACCGTCATTCCGGGATGCAGGCGAAGCCCGCAGATCCGCATTCTGGAGGTGAGGCGTCAGCTTCCGGGTTCGCGCTTGTCAGCGCGCCCCGGAATGACGCTCTCGATCGCCTAATTGTACACCCAGATCGGCCGCACCTCGATCGAACCGATCCGCGCGCTGGGAATCCGCGCCGCGATGCCGATAGCCTCGTCCAGGTCCTTGGCTTCGACCAGATAATAACCGCCGAGCTGCTCGCGCGTCTCCGCGAACGGACCGTCGGTGGCCAGCATCTTGCCGTCGCGGACACGCACCGTTGTCGCGGTGGTCGTCGGGCGCAACCGGTCGCCCGCTTTGAAGTTCCCGCTCTGAATGATGGACTGGGTGAAGGCCTGGTATTCCGCGAGCGTCTTCTCGACTTCGGCCGGGTCGCGCTTCGCATATTCGACCTCGTTCTGATAGATCATCAGCAGATACTGCATGGGGCTTGCTCCTTGTGATCGGCTGGATTGCCGACATCCAGTCGAATGACGCGCACCTGGAACGACAATCTCAGGATAAATTATTTTCGCAGGTCACGGCGACTTGACGTGTGGCGACCGAACCCTCATGCAGGGGCGTCAGTCGGCCGGACGGCCGCTCCGGCAGGTGCCGAAAGGCCGCCGGGGAGGAAAGTCCGGGCTCCATCGACATGCGGTGCCGGATAACATCCGGCGGGGGCGACCCCAGGGACAGTGCCACAGAGAAGGAACCGCCCGCCTTGGCCTTCGGACCTCGGCGCGGTAAGGGTGAAAAGGTGCGGTAAGAGCGCACCGCGGGTCCGGCAACGGAGCCGGCAAGGTAAACCCCACCGGGAGCAAGACCGAATAGGGACGGCAACACGGGCAGTTCGCGCGAGCGACAACGTCCGTGGGAGCGATGTCAGGCTCGCCGTCCGGGTAGGTTGCCCGAGGTCGCGTGCAAGCGCGATCCCAGAGGAATGGCCGTCACGTATCGCCCGCGCGCAAGCACGGACGGTGCCCTACAGAACCCGGCTTACAGGCCGGCTGATATGTTCATGAGGGGTTCGGCCGAAAACGCCGGGCCCCTCACCATTTTTGGGCCGAGCTTCGACTGATCTCCATCCCTAAGGGTAGAAGGTCCCAAAAAAGGAGGAGCGGATGGAGCTTGAGGCGATCATCGAGAGGGCCATCGAAATTGGTCAGCGCACGGGTTTCATCAGCTTCGATCAGATCAACAACCTCTGTCCAAAGGAGACAGAGCCCGACCATATCGAATCGCTGTTTGCCGCATTGCGCGACGCTGGGATCCAAGTCACCGACGATGCCGCTCCGTCACCGTCCCTCGTCTGCTCGTTCTGCGGCAAGGCCCAGGTCAACGTGGTGCAGTTGATTGCCGGCGCCACGGGGTTCATTTGCAACGAATGTGTCCAGCTGTGCGTGCGAATCATCGCCAACGATCACCCGGAATGGCTACGGAAGCACAGCAAGTTCGTGCATGCGCTGATGGAGAAGAACAGCTAGAGCTTCGTGTCCGAAGTTCACCTTCACGAGAGACGATCCATGAACACCGCCGAATACGCGCTGCTCCTGATCGGGGCCCTGGCCGGCGGCTTCGTCTCGGGCCTTGCCGGCTTCGGCACCGCGCTTATGACGCTCGGCATCTGGCTCTACGTGCTGCCGCCGACATCAGCGGTGCAGCTGGTGCTGATCTGCTCGATCGTGGCGCAGAGTGCGACGCTGCCTTCGATGTGGAAGCGCTTCGATCTTGGCATCGTCTGGCCCTTCATCGTCGGCGGCCTCGCCGGCGTGCCGCTCGGCACGTTGCTGGTCGCGCAGGCCAATCCTGCCACCTTCAAGATCACGGTCGGCGTCCTGCTCCTGATCTTCTCGGTGGCGCTGCACTTCAACCGCCTGCCGGCCGTGAAGTTCGGCGGCCGGACGGCTGACGGCCTGATCGGGTTCGCCGGTGGCATTCTTGGCGGGCTTGCCGGCCTGTCCGGGCCGCTACCGATCCTGTGGGCGACCTTGCGCGGGTGGGGCAAGGACGAGCGGCGCGGCGTGTACCAGCTCTACAACTGGACTGTGCTCACGGTCGCATTCGTGCTGCAGCTCCTCGGCGGCCTGGTCGCACCCCAGATGATCTGGCTGTCGCTCCTCGCGCTTCCCGGCACACTCGCCGGCGCCTGGCTCGGCGCGCGCGCCTATCACGCGATGAATGATCGCAACTTCGGCGATGCCGTGCTGGTTCTCCTCTTCATCTCCGGGCTCACTTTGCTCTGGAGCAGTCTTTAGTCGCCCTGCCAGGCAGGCGCGCATGCGCGCCTGCCTGCTCGTTCATTCCGCGGCCGAGAGCTGGCCGATCTCGGTGGACTGCCGCTCGAACAGCGCGCGATAGAGCCCGCCCTCGCGGCCGACCAGGGCAGCGTGATTGCCCTGCTCGATGATCCGCCCGCGATCGAACACCAGGATGCGATCCAGGCTGCGCACGGTCGCGAGCCGGTGCGCGATCACGATCGCGGTGCGGCCTTTCATCAGCCGGTCCATCGCCTCTTGGATCAGCGCCTCCGATTCAGAATCCAGGCTCGAGGTCGCCTCGTCCAGGATCAGCACCGGTGCATCCGCCAGGAACGCCCGCGCCAGCGCCACACGCTGCCGCTCGCCGCCCGACAGCTTGACGCCGCGCTCGCCGACCAGCGTGCCATAGCCCTTCGGCAGCCGCATGATGAACTCATGCGCATTGGCGAGCCGGGCTGCCTGCTCGATTGCGGCCTGGCTCGCGCCTGGCCGGCCATAGGCGATGTTCTCGGCGAGAGAGCGGTGGAACAGGATCGGCTCCTGCTGCACGATCGCGATCTGGCTGCGCAGCGATTCCTGCGTCGCTTTCGCGATGTCCTGGCCGTCTATCAGGATACGGCCACCGCTGACGTCGTACAGCCGCTGCACCAGCTTGACGAAGGTGGTCTTGCCGGAGCCGGAGCGGCCGACCAGGCCGATCCGCTCGCCCGGACGGATGTCCACGGACAGCGCGTCATAGAGCGGCGTCCGATGGCCGCCGTAGTGGAACGTGACGGCGTCGAACACGATGCCGCCCCCGGTGACGGCGATCGGGCGTGCGTCGGCGGCGTCGGCAAGGCCGATCGGCTCGTCGTGGATCGCGACCAGCTCCTCCATGTCATTGACTGCCCGCTGCAGATTGTTGATGTGCATGCCGACATCCCGCAGATAGGCGTGGATGACGTAATAGCTCGTCAGCACATAGGTCACGTCACCCGGCGAGGCGCGGCCGGCGATCCACAGCAGCACCGAGCCGCCGATCACCGAGGCGCGCAAGCCGAGCAGCACCATGAGCTGCACCGCGGCGGTGATGTTGTAGCGCCCCCAAGTGCGGTTGATGCGCCTGCGCCAGCGCGCAATGACCCGCTCCAGCCTGACATCCTCGCGCCGCTCGGCGCCGAACGACTTCACCACCGCGTTGCAGGTCAAGGCATCTGCCAGCGTGCCACCGATCTTGGTGTCCCAGGCGTTGGAGATACGGGCGGCCGGCGCGATGTAGCGGGTCGAGAACACGACTGTCATCGTGACATAGAGCGCCGCGCCGAGCGCGATCACCGCGCCCAGCGACACCCAGTGCAGGCCGAGCAGCACCATCGAGCCGAGCAGCACCGACAGCGACGGCAGCAGCGCCAGCAGGATGGTGTCGTTATAGAGATCGAGCGCCCACATGCCGCGGGTGACCTTGCGCACGGTGGAGCCGGCAAAGCTGTTGGCGTGCCAGTCGGTTGAGAAGCGCTGCACGCGCGCAAATGCCTCGCGCGCCACGTCCGACATGATGCGCAACGTGAAGGGCACGATGACCTGCAGGCCCGCGAGCCGCAGCACGATCGACATGAAGCCGAGCGCGACGATGGCGCCGAACGCCTGCAGCGCCGCCGCGCGCGCCTCCGCATCCACCGGGCCGCGGGTCAGCGCATCGACCAGCCTGCCGGAGAACACCGGCATGAACAGGTCGGCTGCGGTTGCGCCCAGCAAGGTGGCGGCGATGACAAGGGTGCCGGCGGGCTGCTTCAGCCAATGCCGGAACACGAAGGGGATCACGACGCGGATGGCGGCAGGCCGCTGTCTTGATCTGCTGAGTTCGATGGTCATGGCATCATCCGGCCGCGCTCGTTGCGCGCCGGCTCCGATTGATGCAGACGCAAAGCGGTGAGGACCGCGCGAGCGCCGTGCAAATGAATTCAATGACTTATTGGAAGCTGGAACGATCGTGACATCGGTCACGATCAGTGCGGGCGAAGGCGGCTGTCAGCAGCCGGAAGAAAGGCCCAGCGATGCAAACGAACGCGGGCGAACGATCTGCGCATAAGACATCTTCATGCAAATCTCCCCCGTTCGAGCAATGATCGCGCGCTTATAAATGCATTGAACCGATCTGGCAACCCACGACCGCGCTCACGATGCGGCGAGCGCTCAGTGCCCGCCGCCGCCCCCCATCGCCGCCGCGTTCGGCTTCTTGAGCAGCATCACCATGAAGCTGAGGCCGACGTAGAACAAGGTCAGCATGAAGAAGGCATCGCCATAGCCCATCACCACGGCCTGGCGGTGCACGATCTGCGACAGCTGCTTCATCGCCATCAGCGCGGCATCGCCCATGCCCTGCAGGCGCTGGGTGAAATTGTTCAGCGTCTCGACCGCGGTGGCATTGCCCCAGTTGACGCGCTCCTGCAGGCGGCTGATGTGCAGATCGGTACGGTCGTTGAGCACCTCGTTGATAACAGCGAGGCCCACCGCCCCGCCGAGATTACGCATCAAATTGAACAGGCCGGAGGCGTTCTTGACACGGTCCGGCGCCAAGGTGCCGAGCGCGATGTTGTTGGTCGGCACCATCGCGCACATCATGCCGATGCCGCGCAGCACCTGCGGCACGAACAGCTCCCAGAAATCGAAGTCGCGCGTGATATTGGTCATCTGGTAGGAGCCGAGCGCGAAGATGATGAGGCCGGCAGCGATGATGTAGCGCATGTCATAGCGCAGCATCAGCCGGCCGACGATCGGCGCCATCAGGAACATCACGACGCCGGAGACGAACATGGTCTCACCGATCATCAGCGCGCTGTAGCCGCGGACCTCGGCGAGATAGCGCGGATAGATGTAGGTCAGGCCGTAAAGGCCGATGCCGATGCAGAACTGCAGCAGGCAGCCGACGGCGAAGTTGCGGTTGCTGAAGGCCCTGAGGTCGACGATCGGCTCGCCTGCCGTCAAGACACGCCAGAAGAAGGCCGCCGCTGAGACGACGCAGACGGCGG
>Ga0209233_1000611_pt1 | contig 18290 bp, 19 predicted proteins | sample AraplaCL_Cvi_mCL_FD_184269 | JGI IMG/M metagenome (GOLD analysis project Ga0209233, IMG submission 184269) | Arabidopsis root microbial communities from the University of North Carolina, USA - plate scrape CL_Cvi_mCL (SPAdes) (version 2) | ecosystem: Host-associated > Plants > Roots > Endosphere...
ACAGCTATGCAGGCAGATACTTTGAGCTTTGCGACGCATTAATGATGTCTGATTTCATAAAAAGCAAAAGCTTCACCTAATCGTGAAGCTTTTGCTTTTTAGCGCGATATACATATCGATTAAACCAAAAATCTCAATACATTTATGGCACATAGACCTAATCTCTAAAGTAAGACCAAAATGAAACCAATTATCCTTTTTATCGGCTTTGTTGTACTTTGTATGGATTGCGCGGCTCAAACTGCCCGCATACCTTCGGGCGTTTATCATTGGACAGATGCGCCGGTTACCAAAACCGGTGACGGTGAAATACGCGAATTTATGAAGGGTACCACAGCTGAATGCAGCCTGCTTGAAATACACGCCACCACTCAGCATAAAGGTGCTTCAACAAAACCGCATGCTCAAAAAGATATTGAGGAGTTCATTATTATAAAGGAAGGGAAGATGAAGGTAACCATCGGCACAAAAAGTGGCATTTTGGGCAAAGGCAGTGCGGTGCTTGTACTACCGCTGCAAATGCTGACGATAGAAAATGTAGGGGATGCTGCGCTTACTTACTATACGCTTGAGTTCCGCTCAAAACAACCGATGGATTTGCAACGCTCGACAAAAGCGGGTGGGGCGTTAATGATCAATGCGGATACATTGCATTATAAGCCGTCGGCTATTGGTGGTGGCATGAAATACATACAGCGCCCAACCGCAATGCTAAATGAGCTGGAAATGCACATGACCGAATTAAAGCCCAAAACGCCAAGCCATCCGCCGCATACGCATATAGATTCTGAATTGATTTTGATGTTAGAGGGCCACACCGAGCAATTTATTAACGGTAAAAATTATCAGGGTATTGCCGGCGATATGTACCTGATGAACAGCAATGAGCTGCATGGTATCAAAAATATTGAGGATGTGCCATGTAAATATCTGGCGATACGGTGGAAGTAAAAAAGTTTAAGCGGTAGAAAATTTGTCATCCTGAGCGACAGCGAAGGATCTTATACGCCTTGCTGATTGCTTTTACAAGATCCTTCGCTATCGCTCAGGATGACAACGGGAACCTCTAACGTAACAATAATCACTCAGAAGGTTTCAAAATTGATGAAGCAGATTAGAATCACTACCTTCATCAACCAATTACAAGCCAAAAAATGTACAAGTATCTTGCATTGATCGTTTTTGCGGTCCTGGCGCAAACTGCCCGTGCGCAATATAATTATGATGAGGCAAAAGTGCCCGCATATCATCTGCCCGAAATTTTAAAGACCAACAGCGGCAAGCCGGTAACCACCGTGGCGCAGTGGCAAAAAACACGCCGACCCGAAATACTGGCCCTGTTTGAGCAAAACGTTTACGGCACCATACCTAAAACTTTTGATGGTATTAAATATAAGGTAACTCATACTGAATCCAATGCTATGGGCGGCAAAGCGCATTTAAAAGAGGTGGCTATTACGGTAACCAATGCCGGTAAATCGGCCACCATTAATATGGTCATGTTTGTGCCAAATGCTCGTAAACGCGCTGCGCCGGTATTTCTGCTCATCAACAATCGCGATAAAAACAACACAGACCCGACCCGGGCCGTGAAAAGCGAATTCTGGCCCGCTGAAATGGCTATCGACAGTGGTTATGCCATAGCAGCCATATCGGTCGAAGATGCTGCTCCTGACAATAAAAACACTTACCAAAATGGCGTGCTGCAGCTTTATCCACGTCAATTAACGGCTCCCGACGGTATGAAGGCCATTGGCGCCTGGGCCTGGGCCGCCAGCCGGGTGATGGATTATTTTGAGACCGATAAAGATATCGATGCCAAAAAGGTCGCACTGGTGGGACATTCGCGCGGCGGCAAGACGGCCTTGTGGGCCGGCGCGCAGGACCAGCGTTTTGATATGGTGTTTGCCAGCTGCTCGGGCAATACCGGCGCCTCGCTGTCGCATCGCAGGTTCGGCGAAACTATCAAAGCCATTAATGATGCTTTCCCGCATTGGTTTGCCGATAACTATAAAAAGTATAACGACAATGAAGCCGCACTGCCGGTAGATCAGCACATGTTGATAGCTATGATAGCGCCCCGGCCGGTTTATACCACCAATGCTACGAAAGATCTGTGGGCCGACCCGAAAGGTTCATATCTGTCTATACAGTACGCCAAACAGGTTTATGATCTGTTTGGCAAACCGTCGGCGCTTAGCCAGCAACCTCCGCCGGTAAATACGCCCATTATCAATTCTACCATCGGCTATCATATCCGCGAGGGCATTCATAACTTAACGGCTTACGACTGGTCGAACTTTATCAGATTTGCTAATTACCATTATCATCAACCCCAATAATGAAAAGTATAAGCACCCTAATTATTTCAGCGAGTCTTTGCCTGTTCAGTGTTGCGGCCTCCGCACAAACCCGCGACTATAACATTAAGCGTTTTGGTGCAAAAGCCGATGATAAGACCATCAATACGAATGCGATACAACAAGCCATTGATCAATGCAGCGCTAACGGCGGCCGCGTGGTTATACCTGCCGGAGTATTCCTGTCGGGCTCGTTGCAGCTTAAGGACAATGTAAACATTTACCTGGAAGATGGCGCCATATTAAAAGGCAGTGCGGATATGAAAGATTACGCAGCTATTGATAAGAACGCAAAGAGTCCCCATCATGCGTTTCTATCAGCAGAAAATGCGTCACACATCACCATATCCGGTAAAGGTACCATCAACGGTAACGGGCTTTCACAGACATTTCAATTTGGCGATGATAGCGGTCCGCTGGGCAGCAACGGGCGGCCTATGCTCATTCATATGTCTGGTTGTAAGGATATTACCGTCGAAGACTTGCATTTAGAAAACTCGGCCTATTGGATGCAGAAGTACATCGGCTGTGAAAACGTGCATCTTAACAAACTTACCATTTATAACCACGCCAATTATAACAATGACGGCTTTGATATCGACAGCAAAAATGTGCTGATAGAAAATTGTACGGTCGACTCGGACGATGACGGTCTTTGTTTAAAAAGTGAGGATGCTGGCAAACCCTGCGAGAATGTTACCATCCGCAATTGTACCGTGGCCTCTAATTGTAACGGGATAAAATTCGGCACCGCATCACGCGGCGGATTCAGGAACATCAATATTAGCAATATTACCGTAAAGAAAGCTTCCGAAGATCGTATCAGGCACTGGCAGAAAGGTCTTAAATTTATTGATCAGCCCATAACCGTTCTTTCAGGTATTGCTGTCGAAAATGTGGATGGCGGTTTGACGGACAACGTCAACATCAATAATATCTGGATGACGGATGTACAGACGCCCATCTTTATCAAATTAGGTAACAGAAATGCCGCCAAAAAGCCCGGTGCAGACCCGGGACATCTGCGTAATGTAACCATCAGTAACGTAACCGCCGAAAGCCACAGCAAGATGACGTCAAGCATTACCGGCATACCGGGACATGATGTAGAAAATGTGGTATTAAGCAATATTCACATTTTAGCGATGGGAGCGGGTACCGCCCAGGATGCCCGGATAAACCCAACCGAAAATGCAATGGGATATCCTGAAAACAGGATGTTTGGCCAGGTATTGCCGGCAGGAGGCTTGTTTGTGCGCCATGTAAACGGCTTGAGTTTGCTTAATTGCACCTGGCAGGCACGCCAGCGCGACGAGCGGCCGGTTGTACTGTTAAACGATGTGAAAAGCGTGCATTATGAACTGCTGCGGGCAGAGGGCTTTTCAGATAATCAGCAGATTGTACAGGGCAAATAAACGGTGGTTACAGCGCTACGAAAAATCGCTGACAAATGTTAAAAATAAATAATCTCATATTTAGGCACTTATAAATTTTTTTAAAAAACATTGTGAAATAAGCAAAGAAGTTATACTTTTGCACACTCCAAACCGGAAATGACACTCCTGAATAGCTCAGCCGGTTAGAGCATCTGACTGTTAATCAGAGGGTCGCTGGTTCGAGTCCAGCTTCAGGAGCCTTAAAAACCAATAGGTTAGCCCCACTTATACGAGTGGGGCTTTTTCTTTTATAAGACATTTGCAAAACCGTTGTAAAATCAGACCTTTTTTCTGTTAAAATGAGCTTTCAATAAGAAGAATTTGCTAGCAAACTGTTCAGCAACGGGCTTAAGGCTTGAATAGTGTGATTTGATTTAAACCCGGCGTAACTTCCTCGAACAAATATTTGCCTTTGATATGACGGTTGAACCAGATGCCTTTTACCATGGTGGAACGCATTTCTTTAAATACTTTTTTGGGCACACCTAAATAATGATATACTTTACCGGAATGATAAATAATCTCCAGGGTTTCACTGGCGGCATCATAACTATATTTTTTGATAACAGCCGAAGGCATGGTCACTTTTCATTTTCCGGGATTTCTTCCGGATGTTCTTCAAAATACTGCCGTGCATGCTTTAACCCGGTGGCAATAGCAATGCTTTCATCGCCACTTTCCTTGATAATCTCATTGGCAATTTCTACCGCTTTTTCACGCAGGTAGACAGGCTGGGTCTTATAAGATGGCGGATAGTCGCCGTGATACCAGGGCATATTGTACTCCTTTTTTATTTATGGTGCGCCTTGCAATTCCTGGTTGTCGTCGACTGGCTTATCATGTTTAGCCGCATCAGTATCGCGTGGAATTCCAACAGCAGCCTCGTCGCCTTGTTGTTCGATTGCTTGATTTACTTCATTGCCGCTTTCTAAGTCACCACCGATCTCATCGGCTTGTTCTTTATTTTTCTCTGGTATGTTCATTAGTCTATTATGATTTGCCACTGGTTATCCTCGTTGAGCATATAGCCTAAACCATCGCTCATTCGCTAATTGACGCGGTAATTATTCCAAGGCAACTCCCGAATAAACACAGGGGCGGCTCATTGAGCCGCCCCTGTGTTTATTCGGTTTCAGAAACTGCAGCTTCGTTCACATAGTTTTCTGCTACTTTGGTTAAAAGGCTATCGGCATTTTTTTCCTCGGCCAGTGTTTCACCGAGCAGACGCTGTGCTTCGTTGTAACCGAGAGTGCCTGCCAAGGTGCCCAGGGTGCCGTACGAGGCAATTTCGTAATGCTCCACTTTTTGTGCGGCAGAAATGATAGCGACATCACGAACTTCGGTACCCTTTTCAGTGTCTTCCAGTAATTCGGTTGCTTCTTTCAGCAAACCTTCCATTGCCAGGCACTTCTTGGCTACGGCTTTTTCACCAACAGCATTAAATACACTTTCCAGACGGGTTATCTGATTTTTAGTTTCTTCCAAATGCGTAGTAATGGTTTGTTTCAAGTCCTCCGAAGTTGCACCCTTGATTAGTTTAGGCAATGCTACGGCTAAATGTTTTTCGGCCCAGTAAATATCTTTTAATTCGTCAACGAATAATTCTTTCAAAGCGCTTTCGGCTTCAGGCGTACGTTCCGCAGCTACTGTGTGCGTTTCCCTGTTTCTTTTTGTAGGCATAATGTTTAATTTTTATAGTTTTCAAATGGTATTGTTTTAAAAGCAATTGTTGTTCCATCGCATGCGCTAGATTGCGGCCGACTGGCAGACTGAGTTTTTTACAAGATCTTGGCCGGGAATTCGTAGTGAAAAAGCAGCGTTTTCATACTTTATAAAAACGAAAGCTTTATGTACTACCCACACCGCACAGGCAACGTGGAAAAAAAGGGGCAAGATAAACTACGCCCACTACAAAATCTATGGGTAAACACGGGCGCTGCTCGCTATTGCTTAGGAAAAATTAAATGATATCCCAACCTTGGCAATAAGTGAAATGATCGGAATGTATTTTTATGGCAGCAGCGTGACAGCTTCTTTCGCGTTGAGACGGCTAATCACCCGAAATTCCTTTCCGGCCTGCTCGTTATAGTTCTTGAAAAAATGTTCCAGTTGGTTGATAATGTTATCCGGCAGATCAGTCAGATCATTGACTTCCGAAAATTGCTGCGAGACAAGAGGAACGCCCAGTAAACGATCATTCCGCATGGTTTCGCCATCCCGTTCGGTTTGTTCAGCTTGCAAAGCCCCAATCAGGCGGCAATCGATCAGACATCCTGGAAATGTAGCACTTTCCGAGATTACAATGATATCCAAAGGGTCCCCGTCCGCGCCTTTGGTACCGGGTATCATGCCAAAATCAAACGGAAAGACTAATCCGTAAGGTAGAGTCTTGCTCAATCGAAAACGCTGCGCTTTTGCATCATAATCAAATTTGAGACAGAAGCCTTTTGGGCTTTCGACCATTGCGGTGATCATGTCAGGCTGTTCCATACTTTCCTCCTTTATAGGCTTTCAAATAATTCTTATAGTATTTCTTCGTTTTATCCGCACACTGTTGTGCGTAAATGATCACTTTATGCTGCCAACCCTGATCCAGTCCGAAGGCCATTAGTTCGTCGATAGTACTGGAACCTTGTATGCCGCCGCTGCGTAGTTGTGCAGAGGCGGTCAGCGCCGCCATGTCACCTATGACTTGGTACATATTCCGGTAGTCATCTTTTAATAATTTAAATTTGATGGCATCTTTGACTGGTTGCAATTCCTGGATGGTAAACGCATCGGTGCGAAAAACCGTGGTACTGAGTAAAGCAGCCGGTACGTTTTGCATTCGCTGCTGTATGCTAATCACGCGCGACGCCTCATTCTCCCAATTGAGTTGTTGTATTTGCACATAAGGCTGGACCGAAGACGGACGGGCCTGTTTCATATCAACTAGCAAATATTTATTTTTCGTATTGGTACTTTTTAATAGAAACAAATAACGCTTAACTCCGATGCTTCCAGTTCCCGCCAACCGAAAGACCGCACTCAACACTTTGTAATTATACGGGCCGTCGCTGCTGGTCTTGATCCACTTGTTAATGTGTGCTTTAAGTTCATGGCGCAAGATTTTATCCAATTTAAAATGACGCTCGTCTTCCAGAGACAACATAATGCGTTTTTTTTTGCTGACGGTGCGTTTTTTTAGTAATTCTTTTTTTCCACTTTTAGCGGCAGAACGGAGAAAATCGCAAACAATACCTTTCGCTGTTCGCGGCTCAATACTAATGGCCTTTCCTTTAGCAAGCATGGCGGAATAGGTTTTCAGGAAAAGCTGAGCCATTTTTAACGCCTTTTCGGGTTGGATGTCCAAGTTATCAAACGCGATAAAAATACTGGTTACCATTCGCACTACTTCGTAGGCCGCTGGAGCTAGTATAGCTTCGTCGAAATCATTGAGATCAAAGTAGACCAGCTTATCATCTCCCTTGTAGCTGCCAAAGTTTTCGATATGCAGATCGCCACAGATCCACGCCAGCGGCGAAAGGGGCAATGGCTCCGCGTCAGCTAGATCTTCGTAGAATAAATGACAAGTGCCTCGAAAAAAACGGAAGACATTTTCAGCCATTGCCTCATATTTCGACTGTACCATTTCAGGTAGCAGATCAGTATTGAAACTTTTTAAACGATGGGTTAATGATAGCTTTTTCATTTTTTATACCTCTTATTTAAGGCCGGTATAAAATTATTGGCATCAATGTCAACATTAGAATGTGGTCGGTCATATCCTTTCATATCAATGGCTTCGATTATTGTTCTGATCTGCCGATTAATGTCTGCGATATTAGTTGACTCATAGTAAAAGCATCGTTTCCAGCCACACTCGTTACTAATCGTTCGCATTTTTATAAATCGAATACTTGTGATGGCTAATAAGTCGTACTAAATTTTATATATCCTAATAACACAACTTTCAGAGACTTAAAATGTTTAGACGTCATGATTAAATAGTCTACATGCTATTATTTTCCCTATAGTATCATATCAATATTATCGTTCAGGGCAATTTTTAACACCTTGCTATTTTGGAACACATCATGAATTCTTTTTTATTGTTTAAATGCCCCCTCATCCCCAAGGGTTGGACTATTTTGTGCAAATAATAAATCGAACGAATTAATCAGACGGGTAATGACGTAAAAGTCATAAAAAATGATCCAAAGTGATCCAAACGAAAATGTTTGTTTTTATATGTGGTTGATTTTAAGCGAATTGAATTTTTGGAGTGATCCACCTGATCCAAAATGATACACACTCACGCGTGGATCACGCGCGCGTCAGGTAGTTCCACAAAAAAAGTACTGCCGGCGCCTTCCTCACTCTCTACCCAAATTCGCCCGTTGTGTGCTTCCACAATTTGCTTGCTGATAGTTAGTCCGATGCCAAACGAAGGCTCGCCGGCTGTACCTGTGCGTTGGGCCTCGGGTGCCGGGCTAAACAATTTGCTTTGTATTTCAGAAGGAATGCCAATGCCATTATCTTTTATGCCGATGATGACGCCGGAGGTCGATGCCTGCATCCTGACCTCAATAACCCCGCCCTCGTGGCTGAATTTGATTGCGTTGGCAATCAGATTGCTCACCACCCGCCAAAGTTTTTGCCTGCTGGCCGTGATCATCGCAGGGACAACATTCAATGTGATATGTTGACTTTTGGCTTCTGCCTGGTGCCTCAGTAAATCGGCACAGTGGTGCAGCATTGCCCCAAGGTTAAACAATTTCTTATGTAAGGGTTCTGCCTTGCCCTGTGTGTTTAGTAATTCGTCGGCCAACTCTAAAGCGCTGGTTGTTGAACGCTGAATAATATCCAGCATCCGCAGTTCTTTTTCGGGGCGGTCCTTTTTCAAAAGCAACACTGCGCCAGCCATTTTTGCCGCCCCTATTGGATGACGCAGATCATGCGAAACCACCTTAAGAATACGTGAATTATCTGCATGGCTTTCTTCTAACGCGTTCAGTGTCTGTAGTAATTGCGATTGCTGCTCGCTGATTTGCTCCAGTTCGCGGTCTCTGGCTTGTATAGTTTTCTGCTGATTGATGCGCTCTGTAACATCAAGGCAGGCTCCGATCATTTCAAATGGCTGCCCTTGCTCATCTTTCTTCAGCCTTATCCAGGAGCGAAGATGTCGAATCTCGCCGCCGGGGCGGACGATCCTTTCTTCGAAAGATGTTTCGCCACCCATACGCAGTACCTGTTCTATCTTCAGATACGCCCTCAGACGATCGTCGGGATGCAGGCGCCCCTGGTAAGCGGCAAAAGTGGCTTTAAATGACTGATCAAGTCCATAAATGGTATATAAGGCAGGCGACCATGTTACCACGTCCTGCTGCACGTCCCATCGCCAATTACCAAAATGTGCAAGTTCCTGACTTTGCAGCATCAGTAAATGAGCATCGCGGATGGTTTCGGCTTGCTCCCGGTTCTCCAGCAGAATGCGCAGCAATGCTGTTGCCCGTTCCATAACCTTCATTTCTTCGGTACTCGGTAGCTTCGGCTCTTTATAATACATGGCCAACGTAGCCATTACCCGGCTATGGCTGTCAATCACCGGGTTTGACCAACAGGCCTGCAAACCATGAACGTTTGCAACCTGGCGGTATTTGCGCCAGTTTGGGTGAGTGTCTATGTTGCCTACAATCACCTGCCTGGCTGTGGCGGCTGCGGCCCCGCAAGAACCTTCGCGTTTGCCAATGGCCAATCCTATAATTGCACGCATATAGTCTGGCGGTAATGAAGGCGACAGTGCGCTGCTTAAACGGCCATTGCGAATGCGATGGAACGAACACCGCATCCCCGGAAATAAGGCTTCCAACCCACCCAGGTATCGCAAAAGCAGTTCGTCTAGGTTGAGGTCAAGATTCTGGTAAATGCGCAGTATTTCACCGTCAAGGTGTTCTAACGCGCTGAGCCGTTTTGCCGGTGTCTGATCTTGCATCAGGCCGCGCAATAAAACTTTGCCATCTTGCTCATATACCCCGGCATAATCGCGGATCCAGACCAACTGCCCGTCGGGGCGAACAACGCGATATTCTAAAGTTGAGATTTTACCCGGCGTTAATGATAGCCGGCGGTAATCAGACAAAGCCGCATGATCCTCGGGGTGGATATGTTTTTCCCAGAAATTATGATGCAGTAAGCAATGTTCAGATGTACATCCCAGAATAGGTTCTACCAAGCCTGTCATTGAGGTAAACCGCCGCATGTCAGTGTCAGCTTCCCATACAATTCCCTCAATAGATTGTAACAGATGATAGAGTTGTTCCGGATGATTACTCATAGATACGGTTAAAATAGGTAGTTTAAAAATAATAAATTTTTCACCAGCTTTAACAATAGCATGTTTGCCATAATTACTGATGAATGATGCGGATTACGCCAAATCTGTACTTAAGGTTACGATGATTAAGGGCTTTTTCTTTTTCTGGTCATTAATAGTTCTGTAAAATAGCTTCATATGCCACCCGTATGATAAGTGACAGAATTTAATGATATTTGCGCAAAAAATTAAAAACATAGATGAGTTTATTGGTTATTGGTACCGTGGCGTTTGACGCTATTGAGACCCCTTTTGGTAAGACAGATAAAATTGTTGGCGGCGCCGCTACTTATGCCGGGTTAGCCGCTTCTTACTTTTATGATAAGACTAAAATTGTTGCCGTTGTAGGCGATGATTTTCCGCAAAGTGAAATTGAGGACTTTAAGGCTCACGGCATCAATACCGAAGGCCTGCAGGTTAAACAAGGTGAAAAATCTTTCTTCTGGAGCGGTAAGTACCATAACGACATGAACAGCCGCGATACCCTGGTTACCGAGTTGAACGTATTGGCCGATTTCGACCCGATTATCCCGGACAGTTACCAGGACTGCGAATATTTGATGCTGGGTAACCTAACACCACAAATACAGCAAACAGTTATTAAACGGCTTAAAAATCGCCCTAAATTAATTGTAATGGATACCATGAACTTCTGGATGGACATTGCCATGGACGACCTGCTGGAAACCATCAAAATGGTTGATGTATTAACTATTAATGATGCCGAGGCACGCCAGTTGTCAGGCGAATATTCATTAGTTAAGGCTGCCCGTAAAATATTAACCATGGGCCCCCAATACCTGATCATTAAAAAAGGTGAGCACGGTGCATTGCTATTCCATGAGGACAAAATATTCTCGGCACCGGCCTTACCGTTGGCCGAGGTGTTTGACCCAACAGGCGCGGGTGATACTTTTGCCGGCGGCTTTATTGGCTATATGGCCAAGGTAGGCACGGTTAATTTCAATAACATGAAAAACGCTATCATTTTCGGTTCGGCGCTGGCATCGTTCTGCGTGGAGAAGTTTGGTACCGAAAAAATTAAAAACCTGACAGAAGCAGAAGTAAGCGGGCGCGTACAGCAGTTTGTGCAATTGTCGGCTTTTGAGATCAGATAGTTTTCAAAATTAATCCCATAAAAAAGGCGGAATGTGAAGAACATTTCCGCCTTTTTGCTTTTATAGATAGATATTATTTCTTGCCTCTGTTTAGTTTTATGCCGATGGTTAATTGAAGGCTGTTTGTATTGGATGAATAACCGCCTAAATCTGATTTCATTTCCATGGGCCGTGGGTTGTAATTATAACTAGCATCAAACCATAAAAACTTATAGCTGAACCCTATACCTGCCGATGCGCCGAAAAGGATTTTCCTGGCGGGTGCGGTTGCACTAAGGCTCTTTGTTACCGTATTGGCATTTCCTGTCGAATCATTACCGGCGTTAGGATAGGTGCCATTAGCTGTTTTTACAGGTATGCTCAACATCGGTCCGCCTTTTAAATTGATGTTTGGGGCTATCCTATAAATTAAATGAATCGGCACGTCAACCGTATAAACCTTGCGCGAGTCACTGATCTGGATGGTCTCTGCAGCCTGGGTTGTGTCTTTGGCTGCGTGACTATATACATAGCGTCCACTTACGGTATGTGGTACCAAAAATCTGCTTTGTAAACCTAGGGCCCAACGGTCATTTAAATTATAAGTGCCAAATAATCCTGCATAAATATCAATGGGTAAGCTGCCGTAGATATTGTGGTTCTGCGATTTTGGTGTCAGGCTGCCCATGCCATCCGTCCCTGCAAGTAAACCCCAGTCAAGGTTTTTATAGGTTGAATTTCTTGCGGTTTTTGAAGCTTTAGCGTCTTTCGCCTTTTTATCTGTTTTGCCGGATGTTTTATTTGCTGACGAATTCTCGCCTAAGGTCGCATTCCGATTGATGCTTCCGGATGTCAACATAGCGCTGTTAACCATTGCATTTGCAAAGTTTGCAGCGTTCTGATTGCTATTGGCAACCACATCATCCCAGGTTAATGCGGATGCCGGAGTTGCGGCCTTTATGGTTGATGCGCCATTTACATAGCGACCATCTCCGGCTATAGTATTATGGTTATTGTGATTATTTGTTTGACGACCATTGTTTGACGTGAAGGTATTTTGCTGATTACTCGAATAATGCGGCACGCTTTGCCTTCCGGCGCGAGAGCTACCTGACCTACGACGGGTACCACTACCAGACACCATGCCATTTTTTATTATTGCTGATGGCGATGATAAAAGGTGATTGTTTTTTACATCTCTGCTATTGTTGCGTCCGGTTTTTCCTGAAGATATATTGTTCGATTTTTCACTAGTCGATTTTGTGGCATCAGTTCCAACGGAATGATCGCTAACAACTTTGCTATCGCTTGTCGAAGTGTTTGAATTGGCAATATTATTATCAGCAAATGAACGCGCATTAGCGTCGGTAGATGAGTTATTTTGATCGTTTTTTGAATTATCTATCGAATTATCATTATTTGCACGCTGCAAACTATCAACTTTCAAAATGTTGCCGGCCGAAAGGCTGTCTTTTCTGATCTCGGTTTTATTTTTTTTATGATGGCTAGTCGCCTTTTGATTGATGGCTACATAGGTAACAACGCTACCCATAACCAGGCCAGCCACCACATATAGCAGCTTAAGTTTGGCCAGATTCAATAGCTTAGTGCCCGTACCCAAGCCGCTGCCGCCGCCGCCATGGCCGGCGTTATCACTATCGGCCGATGGGGTATTATCCGGCATATGTTTGTCCAAAAGTTGGTGCATGTCAGACCAGTCAGTCTGCGCGTCGGTACTGATATGCAGCTCATTACGTTTTTGCTGCCAAAGCTTGAGGTATTGGTTCCAATTTCTCATATGGCTTTGTCGCTCCTTTCTGATGCACCGTTGCCATTTATAGGGGTGTTTAACAACGTTCTTAATTTTCTTTTGGCCTCGGCCAGATGCCAGCGCGAGGTACCTTCACTAATATTTAATTGTTCAGCTATTTCTTTGTGACTAAAGCCGTCTATTTCATACAGGTTAAAAACTGTTTGGGTAGCGTACGGAAGCGTTCGTATTTTGGCGAGGATATCCTCATAATATAAATTCTCTAACACCGCGGCTGGTACAAAAAAATCGTCTTCATAATCCTGGTCTACCAGGGTAAGTGAGGTGAATTTTAATTCCTTACGGCAAAGATCAATAGATGTAAAGATCATGATTTTGCGTATCCAGCCACCCAGTTCGCCTTTCTCAGTATCAAAATTCCGGATGGACTGGAAAACCTTCAGAAAACCGTTGTTAAATGCTTCCTTAGCCAATTCTTTATCAGGTAAATAACTGTGACAAACCCGCAACATATCGCTATAAAAAAGCTTATATAAAGCTTCCTGGGCCGCGCGATTGTTGTTCACGCAACCGGTCACCAGTTCATGGATTTGTTGTTTAGGCAGATTCATTCAAAAATTATCACTGACAGAGCTTCCCGATGATGCTCATCGAAGCGAATTATCGAAACGTTGGGTCCATTTGAAAATATTTTTAAATATACAGGAGTTCGGCAATGTTTAGGTGCCGAACCTCCTGTAATTAATGCTGTAATATTGGTTAAAGTGTTACGTGTGTTATTGTAAATGTAACGCCCGAGGTATACGGCCAGGTAATATCCACATAATTATGGCCATATACTATTGAGCCGGTATAAGTTGTATCAGCAACTTTTATAGTTAACGGGTATGACGTACCCACCACCACCGGCGTATTTACCTGAGGAAAAAATTCAACGATAGCTTTTATAGGCTGGTTTGGCTTGGCACAGGTAGTGGGGCCGGGTTGAAGAACATTAGGAATGTTTATTGCAAAATTGTTATTGAATTGCGACTGCCGTAAATTAAATGAACTATTGCCGCATGGATAAGTATTAACAGAATTAATAGTTAATATCACATCCAGAGAATCTGTATTTGGTAATTTCCATATTTTGGGTGTAATAGTCAGGTCGCCGGCTACAGGGATAATCGTGGTGGTATCATGTTGTGCAGGCGGCGGTGGCGGGTTATCAGTTACCGGCGGGTAATAGCTTTCATTGAGCACAGTAATAGTTTTGCTGAGCGGCGCATGCCCCGGATCTTTTGCGGTTACCGTATAAGTGCCGGGTTGATAAAACAGAACAGTGGCCTTGTTTGAATTATGAAACATCAGGCTCGATGGCGTAACGCTCCATTTTACGGAATCTCCATCTGCACCGAGCAAGATCAGGCTGTCGGTCTCCAAAAGTTTAATGGTTGTTTTTTTAGCAATAAGCTGCAATGGTTGTTCTCTGCCTTCTTTTTTGCAGGCAATTATCAAAGTTACCGATAGCAGAACTGCCGCTAATAAATAAGTTAAGTTTTTCATTTTGATTTTTTTAAGTGTAGGGTTTAGGACGTCCTTCTATCTGCATCATCGTGAAGAAATTGGAAAACGTTGGGTGGGAAGAGGAAAAAATAGACCGTCATCCTGAACTTGTTTCAGGATCCTAAAGCGGAGGTAGTAAATAATACGAAAGGATAAGGCTACGCTAATCTGCCTACCGGATCAAAATTTTGAAACACCCATTCATCATGAGGTGCATCGCCAAGTTCGTGGGTGAGGTCCTGGCCGGCCCAATGTTCGTAGTGCTTGCCATTGCGCCAAAGGCGACTGCGGCTTACGTCGTAAATCAAGCCCTTATAGGCAACCCATACCTCAGGCTTATCCTGCCCGTTGCGCAGGGCCAGCTGCGATTTGGTATAAACAGGCAAATCGCTCATCATTAAAAACCGTATTTGGTTAAAGCCTGAAGATAGAGAAACGCTTTTCGTGTATTAGATATACGGATGCGGTGATCCAGGATCTCACCAACCGGCGTACGCTGTATTTTTTTGAATAGCTGCAGATAATAGCTGTAAGCCGAATAAACCCCCAGCTTAACACCTTTCGGTAACAGTTTGATGCCTTCCAGCCCTTTATCAAAATCTTTTTTGATATCGGCCTCAATGGCTTGTTTATCTTGCTGAGTAAAGTTGTTGAAGTCGATGCCGGGAAAATACGTACGGCCGCGGTCGACGTAGTCTGCGCGTATGTCGCGCAGAAAATTGATTTTTTGAAAAGCCAGCCCCAGGCTCAGGGCCATGGGTTCCAGTCGATTGTACAATGCGCCATCACCCTCACAAAAAACCTGCAAACACATCAGCCCAATTACACCGGCCGAGCCGTGGATATAGGTATCGTAATCAGCATCGGTATAAACTTTATGGTCAAGGTCCATCTCCATCGATCGTAAAAACTCTTCGATGAGGTGCTTATCAATGCCATATTGGTTAACTACCAGCTGGAAAGACTGTAACACCGGGTTAAGGCTTATTTTTTGGTCGATAGCCTTAAACGTGTCCTGCTTAAAATCGTGTATGAGCACAGCTTTATCGTGGTTGTGGAAGGTGTCGACAATTTCGTCCGCGTAGCGTACAAAGCCATAAATAGCATAAACAGGATATCTGAATTGCTTTTTAAATGCTTTAATACCTTTGCTGAATGAAGTGCTGTATTTTGTGGTTATTAATTTACTGCATTCAAAACAGGCTTCGTCGTACAGATCCATTGTTTCGCGTAGCGCTTGGGCTCCAAAAGTACATATTTCAAGCCGCCCGCAAAACTATTTGCTTACTTTAGGCCGGTCAAATTATGCAATCTTCAAAACATATTGTAGTTATCGGCAGCGGCTTTGCGGGGCTGTCGGCTGCTTGTGTTTTGGCTAAAGAAGGGCATAAGGTAACCATCCTCGAAAAAAACGATCAACCCGGCGGCCGCGCACGCATCTGGCAGCAAGATGGTTTTACTTTTGATATGGGGCCAAGTTGGTACTGGATGCCCGATGTTTTTGAAAGCTTTTTTACGCTGTTCGGCAAAAAGCCGTCTGATTATTACGAGCTGAAACGGCTTGACCCAGCGTACAGAATTTATTTTGAAACGGCCGATTTCTTAGAAGTGCCCGAGGAGAGACTCGAACTCTCCAGAGCCTTTGAGGCTATTGAACCCGGCAGCAGCGCCAAATTGGATGAGTTTTTAAAACAAGCCGAATATAAATATCGCGTTAGCATGAGCGACTATGTGTTCAGACCTTCGCACAATATCACAGAGTTTATTGATTTTAACCTCATCAAAAAAAGTCTGAAGATGCAGCTATTCAGCAGTATGCGCAGCCATGTGAACCGTTATTTTAAAAATCCGCGGTTGCGGCAACTGCTGGAGTTCCCGGTATTATTTCTGGGAGCGACACCGCAAAATACGCCCGCCATGTATAGTTTGATGAACTATGCCGATTTGGTATTAGGGACCTGGTATCCTATGGGAGGCATGAACCAGATTGTTAAGGCAATGGTGAGTCTGGCAGAAAGCCTGGGTGTGGAAATTCAGACAGATACCGAGGTAACTAAAATTGAGGTCGACAGCAATAAGGCTACGCAGGTAAAAACCAGCAGAGGCGATATCAAAGCCGATATGGTCATTGCCGGAGCAGATTATGCGCATGTCGACCAGCAATTACTGGATGAGCCTTATAGAAACTATACCACTAAATATTGGGACAAACGGACCATGTCGCCGTCAAGTTTGTTGTTTTATATTGGTCTGAACAAAAAAGTGGTCGATATACGGCACCACAACCTTTTTTTTGATGCTGATTTTGAAAAGCATGCCAGGCAGATCTATAATTCGCCGCAATGGCCCGAGCATCCGTTGTTTTATGTTTGCTGCCCGTCAAAGACCGATGCCTCGGTAGCACCCGAGGGTTGCGAGAACCTGTTCTTTTTAATGCCGATAGCTCCGGGATTGGAAGATAATGAAGACATCCGCCAAAAATATTTTGAGCTTTTGCTAACGCGATTTGAAACTATAACCGGGCAAAGTATTCGTGACAATATTGTAGTTAACCGCAGCTATGCCGTGAATGATTTTAAGGCCGATTATCATTCCTTTAAAGGTAACGCTTACGGACTCGCCAATACTTTGGGCCAGACAGCCTTTTTTAAACCCGCGATGCGCAATAAGCATGTTGAGAATTTGTTGTATACCGGTCAGCTAACGGTGCCTGGGCCGGGTGTGCCGCCTGCCATTATATCGGGGCAGATTGCAGCGGGGGAGGCAATAAAGTACCTGAAGATTAATATCGAATAATGAATTTCGGATGTTGAATTTAGAAGTACCTCATCATTCAATATTGGTGTCGATATTCCCCATGACCGTTAAAACCTTTACCAAATCCCGTTTGTAATAAAAATGGTAAATTATTTTGTATGATGCCTTTGTCAACCCAGGTAGCCTGGTTGTTTCTGATGGCTATCCCGATAGCTTGTATTGCGTGGACGGTTACGCACGAGGAAGTTTTTCGTGAGCCGCGCGATTATTGCATCACGCAAAGTAAGGCCGGCAAGACTTTGGCAAGGCGCAAATTCTTTTATCTCTTTACCTGCGAATATTGCTTCAGCCACTATGTGACGATATTGATGCTGATCATTACCGGGTATAAATTGTTACTGGACGATTGGCGCGGATACCTGATTTCAGGTTTTGCCCTGGTGTGGGTAGCCAACCTGTATATGGCCATTTTTGCCTCCATAAAGGTAGATGTAAACCTGGACCGTCTACAGATAAAGAAAGAGGAGCAGGATCAAAATCAAAAGGAAGAGCCTTAATGTTTACTTAAACACCGTTTTTTGATAAACCAGCGGACTTTTGCCGGTTATACTTTTAAAGTATTTATGGAAACTGGTGAAGTTATGAAAGCCACTCTCATAGCATATCTGTTTCAGGTTCATCTTATTTTCTATTAGTAATTTACAGGCATGACCCACGCGTATTTCGTTGATAAACTGCAGATATGTTTTGCTGGTGCGCGATTTAAAATATCGACAGAAAGAATTAGGGCTGATGTTGGCTACCTCGGCCATTTCTTCGATTTGTATTTTGCGTTTAAAGTTGGCTATTGAATAGTTGTAGATGGCATTGATGCGGTCGTTCTCGGAGGTCGCAAAATCAACCCTTGAACCGATGGACGATATGACCTCAACCTGCCTGGCATTGCCAATGCGCATGAGCGATTCC
>Ga0209233_1000613_pt1 | contig 18219 bp, 12 predicted proteins | sample AraplaCL_Cvi_mCL_FD_184269 | JGI IMG/M metagenome (GOLD analysis project Ga0209233, IMG submission 184269) | Arabidopsis root microbial communities from the University of North Carolina, USA - plate scrape CL_Cvi_mCL (SPAdes) (version 2) | ecosystem: Host-associated > Plants > Roots > Endosphere...
CGCAAGATCTTCGGCAATTTCATCGAACATCTGGGCCGTTGCATCACCGGCGGCATTTTCGATGAAGGCTCGCCGCTCTCTAACAAAGAGGGATTCCGCAAGGATGTGATGGCGGCGGTGAAGGAACTGGGCGTGCCCTTCCTGCGCTGGCCGGGCGGCAATTTTTCGTCCAACTACAACTGGCGCGACGGGCTTGGACCGCGCGACCAGCGCCCGCCGCGGCTGGAAATGGCCTGGGGCACCGTTGAGGACAACCGCTTCGGTACCCATGAGTTCATGGACTATGTCGAGCAGATCGGCGCCGAGCCCTATATCTGCTTCAATCTGGGGACGGGCAGCTGGACCGAGGCGCAGCAATGGGTGGAATATGTCAACAGCACCCAGGACACCGAGATCACCCGGCTGCGCAAGAAGAACGGCCGGGAAAAGCCCTGGAAAGTGAAATATTGGGGCCTGGGCAATGAGATGGACGGTTATTGGCAGATGGGCCACCGTTCGGCGTCGGATTATGCGGCGTTCGCGCTGGAAGCCGCCAAGCTTGCCAAGCTGACCGATCCCGACGTCAAGCTGGTCGCGGCGGGGGCCTCCAACTATCGCGCCGGCTCGGACTGGATCGGCTGGAACCGCACCGTGCTGGAATCCCTGCGCGACTATGCCGATTATATCTCGATCCATCTTTATGTCGGCAATTCCGCCAACGACTATGCCGATTTCGTGGCAAGCCCGATCGAGATGGACCAGAAGATCGAAATCCTGGCGGGATTGATCAACGCGGCCATGTCGGCGCGCGTCGATCATGCCACCGGCCAGCTGGCGCGCGATGGCCGCAAACTCTACATCGCCTTCGACGAATGGAATGTGTGGTACCGCGCCCGCGGCGACAGCCAGCGCGGCCGGCGCATTCTGGAAGAGCATTACAATCTGGAAGACGCGCTGGTGGTGGCCGGCTTCCTCAATTCGCTGGTCAATCACGCCGATGTGGTCAAGATCGCCAATCTGGCCCAGCTGGTGAACGTGATCGCGCCCATCTTCACCAATGACCAGGGCTTGTTCCTGCAGACCATCTATTATCCGCTGCAGCTCTTCACCCGCAACGTGCGCGGCAACAGTCTGGACCTTTTGGTCGACAGCCCGGCCTATAGCAGCAAGCGTTTCGACAAGGTGCCTTACATCGATGCTTCCGCCTCGCTGGACAGCGCCGATCTGGTCGTCAATGTCGTCAACCGACACCGCGACCAGGCGATGAATGTCGCCATCGAACTTGAGGACAAGCAGTTTTCAGGCCCGGTCACCATGTCGGAGGTCAATGGTCCCGATATCAAGGCCGAGAATGATTTCGGCAAGACGCTGGTCTCGGCCAAGACCGGTACCGTCGATGCATCGGGTGGGCGGCTGAACCACGTCTTCCCGCCGCATTCCTACACCCAGATCCGGGCCAAGCTGGCGTAGTGGCGCAAACCACCGGCAAATGGCGGGCTTCCAAACATCCGGACTGCACACTATAAGCAAGCCTGCGCGGGTGTAGTTCAATGGTAGAACGGCAGCTTCCCAAGCTGCATACGAGGGTTCGATTCCCTTCACCCGCTCCAACATCTCCGGGGAAAACCGACAGCTGCCCCTCGTTCGCTTTGGCAGCGACCTCTCAAATTAGGTTCAAAATTGGAATGCTTCGGTTTTAGCGATCTCCGCAAGAGCGAAGCAAGCGCCCCGCGCTAATCTCCCGGCGATTTTGATACGGGGTCTATTATGATTTTGTGTAATTTCTTGCGGGACGAATCCGGCGCCACGGCCATTGAGTACGGCCTGATCGCCGCCCTGATCGCGGTCGTGATCATCACCGCGATAACCGCGGTGGGCACGCAGCTGTCGGCCACCTTCAACAGCATCCAAAGCCAGATACGCTAGTGCCGATCGAGTTCCACGCGCTTCGAAGACAGCGGCGGCATCAAGGGTACGCCTGCGCATGGGCGGGCGGGCCGCGGAAATGGCAAAGGCGGCAAGGAAAAACCTTGCCGCCTTGCTTATCCGGAGAGCTGTTTGCCAGCTCACCGTTAATCGTCGAATCGTACGCCGATGCGATAGGCCCGGCCGATGCAATCATAGATGATACAGCTGTAACCGCCGCCGCCGATGGTCGGAGCATTGGGCGGAGGCGCATCGAAGGCATTGTCGATCGCGCCATAAAGCTGAATGTGATCGTTCCAGCGATAGGAACCACGGAAGTCCCCATAGATCACCGCCGGCACATTGTTGTTGTCGATGCTGGTAAAGGTGCTCTGGTTCTGGGTCAGGTTGTTGGTGAGCGCCGCCTCGCCGATGATGCGCGCCTGAGCGGTCAACGACCATGCGCCTTCGGCATAGGTCGATGAAATCGTGGTATGGAGCTTCGGTGTGGTGAAGCCCGTCAGCGGATTGAGCGCGCCGTCACCGCTGACCGCGCCCGCACCGTCGACCGTCACGCCCAGCGAGGTGCGCGTCTTCTCGTCGGTGTAGTTGCCCAGGATGTGCCAGCTCATGGTGCCGTCGAACAGCTCATGCTGGTAGTCGATCTGGAAGTCCAGACCCGAGACGGTTTCCCCGTTGGCGTTGACCGGGCCCTGATAATAGCCGTTGAAATCGCCAGGATTGGTGGAGGCGAAGGTCAAAGCCCCGATCAGACCGGCGGGCGAATTGCCGTTGCCGTCGGTTTCCGACGTTCTGGTTCCGTCAGCCTTCACAGGGCCCTGGCCGAAGAACACGAACTGGCACAAGGTCGGGTTCTTCTGAATCGCGCAGCCGGTGAGGAGCTGGCCGGACGACGGCGAGAAAATACCGCCATGCAGGCTGATCGAATACCAGTCGAAGGACATGGACAGGTTCTCGATCCAATGCGGGGTCAAGACCACGCCGCCGGACACCGTCGTGGCCTGTTCCGGCTGCAGCAGCGGGTTACCCGCCTGGAGCTGGCGGACCTGGAAGCTCTGGCCGGTCGGCCCGGGCGGGTAGGTCTGTGTCTGGGTGCTGACCAGGATGGGCGAGAACAATTCGCCAATGCCCGGCGCGCGGATGTCAGACGACAGGGTGGTGCGCAGCTTGATGTCGTCATTGACCTGGCTGGTCAGACCCAGCTTCCAGGTTTCCACCAGACCGCTGGTGGAATAGGAGGTCATGCGACCCGCGGCGTTGAAATTCAGGTCCTGAACGATCTGGTTCTTGAGGAGCGGAACATCCAGTTCGAGGAAGCCTTCCTGCACATTATACTCGCCGGCAAATTCCGAGAAGTTGCCGGATTCGAACACGCCCGAAGCGCCCAGTTCCAGCGGGTCACGCTGGTTGCGCTGCTGCTCCAGACGGTCTTCAAAGCCCAAGGCCACCGCGATCTTGCCGGCGGGCAGGCCCCAGGGCAGCGTGCCCTGGGTCGAGAGCGAGAATACCGACTGGCTGATGCGATAGAGCGCCTGGTCCGCGACCGCGTCATTATAACGGCCCGGGGCGACATAGTTGAGCGCCGCCTGGCTGACCGTGCCGTCGCCGAACAAGTTCAAGGGCACGCAGCCCGGGGCCAGGCCGCCCGGCTGCAGCACCTGGAAGCCGGCTGCATTGGTCGTGGTGCCATAAGCGGTCGCCGTCAGAGTGGAGCGGCAGGCGATGCTGCCGACCTGCGGCACGGGCACGCCGGCCGCGGTCAAGATGCCCTTGACCTGGGTCGCCAGCGCGGCATTGCCGCCGCCAACTGAATTCGCGCCAGTCGCCTGAACTACCACCGCGTCCGTCGCATTATTGATGGCGACGTTCATGGTGTTGTAACGGGCCCATTGCCGCTCGCGCACCGAGCTGTTCTGGGCATAACCGTTCCAGGACCAGTCTTCACCGAACAGCTTGTAATTGCCGGTCAGCGTAAAGACACCGCGCATCAGCTGACGATAGTTCGCGACGTAATTCTGTCCAATGGCTTTGGACAGATTGAACATCGAAACGTCTTTGGTATTGGTCAGATTCTCGATCGCCGCGCTGCCCAAGGTGAAGCTGGGGATGCCCTGGGCGGCCATTTGTGCCTGCAACGACGCCGGGATAAAGGCATTGTCGGCCTTGATGGTGTAGTTGGCCTGCCGGCCGTCGTTGGCTTGGTTCTCTTCCGCGTTCCAGCCATAGTTCAGCATCACCGACGCGGTAATGTCGGGGGTGAGCTTGTAGCTGGTGTAGCTGAACAGGTTGTAGTTGTGGAATGGCACCGCCTGGATTGGCGCGTTGGCCACATCGGTGTTGGGATTGGCCGAACAGGCGTAGCAATTGCTGCCCGAGCTGACGCCAGTATTGAACGGCACTTGTTGCGCGTTCGGACCCACGAACTGGATGCCCTTGAGCGCATTGGCGGCGGCGGGGTTTGCAACGCCTGTGCCCGCGGCGCTGGCGACAATCAGGCCGCCATTGGTGAAGGACGTGCTGTAGACGCCGCTGGGGGTATGACACAGCGCCGTGGCGCTGCCGCCATTGACCACCGAGCAGGGATAGAGCGCCCGGTTGTTGGTATCGTACCACGGCCGGTTCCACGCATAGAAGGTGTCCGGGCTCATGGTGTAGTTGCCCGCGAATTCGGTATGGCCGCGGCCGCCCATGAAATCGGTGCCGGTGACGAATTCGAGTTTGTATTCCTTGTGGTCGTTATGGGAGTCGTTGCCGAAGGAGGCGTTGGCCTTGAAGCCCGAATAGGTCTTGTCGATGATCAGGTTGACCACGCCGGCCACGGCGTCGGAGCCCCAGGCAGCCGATGCGCCGCCGGTCACCACGTCGACGCGCTGGATGACGCTGGAGGGGATGGTCGAAAGGTCGACACCGCCGATCGCGGGCGGGCCGCCGGAATTGGGGTTGGAGGTGACGACGCGCTGGCCGTCGAACAGGACCAGGGTGCGCACCACGCCCAGGCCGCGCAGATCGACCGTGTCGATACCCGCGTCACCCTGGGAGGCGTTACCGGAGTGGGAGCCGTTGCCGGGCGAATCGCCTCGGCCGCCGACGGCGGGAAGTTCGCGGATCGCGTCGCCGATATCGACCTTGGCGTCGCGCTGCAGGGTTTCCGCACCGATCACCGTGACCGGGGTCGGCGCCGTATAGCCTTGAATGTTAATGCGCGAGGCGGAGACCGTTACGTTTTCGACGTTCTCGGCCGCCTGCTGTTGCTGGGCGTTGGCGCCTGTGGAAGCGGTGGCGACGATGGCGGCGATCGAGCCGCCCAACATGAGCTTCTTGCAAAGACTATCCATGGATTCCCCCTGTAGGCCCTGGTTTTCTTAAACAAAGCCGGCGTGATTTTTTTGTGTACTGGAGTCCCGATCCAAATATTTGTCGTGACTCTGTCGCGATCTGATCCCCAAACGCATCAGGCCGTCAAGCCGCAAAGGGATCGGCACACTGACTGACCGTCAGCGATTAACGTGCGTATTTCCCGCGTTAATGCCTGCAACCGCACGCGCCGCGCAGGTGAAATTCGGCGGCGCAAATCCTGTCCCACTGGATGGAAATTCGCAGGCGCTATATGCGCAGCAACATATCTTGGCCGTGGACAGCGCTGTGCTTGCCGTCATATTAAAAAAGGTCAGCAAACCGCCATTTCTGGCCAGGCCGAACAGTGTCTTCTGGACTGCCGCAAAACCGATAAGGCACTTGCTATTGTGCGGCGCGGCGTGACGCGAGGCGGCGCCAGACAAGCTGCGCAAACGAGTTCTTCCAAGCGTTTTTCGGCCGCGGAATTTAACCGGCGATAGCTGGAAATAGGCACGATGGATCTGCCGTTCCGATGTCGATCGGCAATTGCTCTGCTGGCATTTCAGCGCCGACCGTATCTTTTTTGCTACGCGCTTTCCAAGCGGCTCGCGCGCGGCAACCTGTTCTTCAGCGCCAGATCCGCCGACGGGTGGCCAGCCAGCCGGTCGATTGCGGGAAAAACGCGAACCCACTGGCAGCGCTGACCTTTACCGGCCAAGATGATTCCTGGCTTTGGGCCAGGGAGCGACGCGCGGATATGCCGGCCATGAATGCAGACAAAGACAGCCTGGCCATGCTTTTCACGCGGAGCTGGCTGACATAGGGCGCAAAAATATGACCGCGAATATCAATCATGCGATCGCCCGCGGCTGGCAGTTGCTGCAGGCCGGGAATCTGGCCGCCGCCGACGCGCTGGTGCAGTCCCTGCTGGTGGACGGGATCGGCGACACGGTGGCGCCGCTTTTGGGCGCCATCCGGCTGCAGCAGGGCCGCTTTGCCGAAGCCGCGCCGATGTTCGAACGCGCCCGCGCGCTTTTTCCGGGCCAGGTGCGCTTTACCTTTCTGCATGGCACCGCGTTGGCGGGCCTGGGACAGATCGATCAGGCGATGGCGGCCTGGCAGGCGGCCATCAAGGAAGATCCGAATTTCGCCGATCCCTATCTGGCGCTGGGCCGCGCCCAGCGCAAACGCGGCCAGTCGCAGGAAGCCCTGAGCACCTATCGCAAGCTTCTGCGCGCGCAGCCCAACAACGTGGACGGCTATGTCGCGCTGGGTTCGGCGCTTGCCGAGCTGGGACAGTTCGCGGAAGCCGAAGCGCCGCTGCGCCGCGCCTTGCAGCATTCCGGCGACGCCAAGGTGCTGGCTTCGATACACAACAATCTGGCGATTGTGATGAGCGCCCTGAACCGGCATGCCGAAGCGCTGGAAAGCCTGGAACGCACACAGGCGCTTGCGCCGGACCTTCCCGATCTGGATCAGCGGCGCATCGACAGGCTGTATCAGCTGGGACGCTATGAAGAATGCCTAGGCCTGTACCGCAAGCTCCTGGATCAGAATCCCGGCGATGTGGCTCTGCACCGCGCTTACAACAGCCTGCTTCACCGCCTGGGACGCAACGAGGAATTCCTGACCTCGTATGACCGCGCGCCGCAGACCCGCGAGATTCTGCTGGGCAAGGCGCGTTTTCTGTCGCTGCAAAAACGCATCGCCGAGGTGGAAGAAATCTACAATACGCTTCTGGCGCGCGATCCGCTCGACGCCGCCGCGCTGGCCGGCTGGGCCGACAATCTGATGGCGCAGGGCCGCAACCAGGAAGCCTTGGCGGCTTTCGAGAGCGTGCTGAGCAGACCGGGCGCGACATCGGGTTTTTTTAGCGCCGCCGCCAGCGCCGCGCTTTTGACCGGCGATCCGCAAAAAGCGGAATTTCTTTGCCAATCCGGATTGCGGCATGCGCCTTTCGACCAAACCTGCCTGGCGCTTCTGGGCACGGCCTGGCGGCTCAAAGGCGATGAGCGGGATGAAGCCTTGAACGGTTACGACCGTCTTATCCGCGTCTTCGACCTGGAGCCGCCGGAAGGCTATTCCAGCATGGAAGACTTCAATGCCGAACTGGGCGCCTATCTGGACCGGCTCCATCCCAAGACCGATGCCTATCTGGAACAATCCCTTTATGGCGGCACCCAGACCGAAGGCATGTTGTTCGGCGCCGGCCATGCCTTGGTGGAGAAAATCCGCGTCCGGATCGAGCAGGCGATCTCTTCCTACATCGCGGAACTGAAGCACGACGCGAACCATCCATTCCTCGCCCGGTACAGCGAGAATTTCCGCTATGCCGGCGCCTGGTCCTGCCTGATGCGCGGCCAGGGCTTTCATACCAACCACCTGCACCCGGAAGGCTGGATCAGCTCCTGCTATTACGTCACGGTGCCCGCGGAAACGGATGACCGGCAAACCCGCAATGGCTGGATCAAGTTCGGAGAGCCCTCGCTGGAACTGCCGCTGGCAAATCCCGTTCGCCGCGCCGTGCAGCCGGTGCCGGGCCGGCTGGTGCTGTTTCCCTCCTACACCTGGCACGGGACCATTCCGCTTCAGGCCAGCTCGCCACGCACCACCATCGCCTTTGACGTGACATCGCAATAGCCGCGCGCGGGCTAGGCGGGCGACGGGCCGAGGGAGTTCAGCTTGTATGCCAACGTGTAGCGTTCTTCATAGCAGTTGCGGTTGGGCACATTGCCCCGATGCAGCAAGGCGCCCCGCGCGACCACCAGCCGTCCGGGACGGGGCGTGATGGCGAATTCGGCATCCTCATTGTCGTTGTAATAGATGGTTTCGCCGCCCCAATCGGGCTGCCATTCCAGATTCGCATAGTAGAGCGCCGTGACATGGCGCTCATGGGCCAGGCAGTCGCGATGGATATAATAGGAATCGCCGTAAATGCTGCAATTGACGTAGGCGCGCTGATCGGTGAATTGCTCGCCGGGGAACAGGCTTTCCACCGTTTGCCGCAAGCTGCGCAGAAACGTGTCGCTGGCAATCGTTTCGAACCTGATGTCGCAAACCGCGACCAGGCCCGGCACACCGGCCCGGCTTTTTTCCGACCGCACATAATGCATGGTTCTGACCAGCGCGCCGATGCGCTGTTGCACCAAGGGATCGATCACGCCGTCACACACGAAAAGTTCGCGGCCGGAAATCATCGACTTGCGGATTTTTGGCTTGCCGGTGGTCATGTCTGTTCTGAGAGCGACTTGCGCCTGATACTGTCTCAGGAGCCTGCCCCGATTGCAACGGCGGCCATCACCCCGGTCTTCGACATACCACAGCGCACCGCGTCATTGCCGCCGCAGCACCACAAGAAGGCCGTCGACAGGATTACCTTCCGGATCGTGTTCATGAATGACGCGTTCCAGCTCCACAATCGCGAAACCGGTTTCATGCGCCAGCCGCGCCACATAGACGGCACTGTGCCGGAAGCAGCCGCTCTGCGCGAGCCGCGTGGTCGCGGCCACGGTATAGTCGCCCGCGCCATCCTCCAACGGAAAAAGCGTGAAAATGAAGAGGCCATTGGCGCGCAAGGCTAGTGCCGCAGCCTGAAGCAGCGGCCGCAGATCACCGAAATGAATCAGCGTCGCCGCGGCCAAAACGGCGTCATAGCTGTTGGGCCGCGCTGCCAGAAAGGGCGCCAGATCGGTCTGGAATAGTTGATCGTAGAGGCTTTTGGCGCTGGCTTTTTCCAGCATGGCGGGCGAGATGTCTGCGCCATCCAGGCGGCTCGCAAGATCGCGCACGCCCGCAGCCACCAAACCGGTGCCGCAACCGATGTCCAGAATGTCGGACCGGCTGGCAGGCGTGTGGCGGCGCAAAGCCTCCGCTACCAAGCCGGCGCCGAAATAAGAGCGTTCCTGATCCCAGAAACGCGCCCGCACATCATAGAGACCGAGCAGCTGGGCTTGTGGGGTACGCTGCGGCGCATCGCCCGCGCCCAGATGCGCCAGCAGAAGCCGCGCGCCCCGCCGGTCGTCCGGATCACAAGCCAGGCAATTGCGCAAATGCATCACGGCCTCGTCCGGCGACCCCATTTCGCATGCCAGAACGCCCAGATTGTATTCGGCATCGGCATTGCCGGGATCGAGTCTCAAGGCGCGTTCGAAGCTTGCCCGCGCTTCTTGCCGCCGGCCAAGAGCTTTGAAGACATTGCCCAGATTGTTGTGGGCATCGGCATGATCGGGCTTGAGCGCGATGGCGCGTTCGTAGCTCGCAGCCGCATCTTCCAGCTGCCCGCCCGCCTTCAGCACTATGCCCAGATTGTAATGGAAACTTGGCAGGGTGTTGTTCAAGGCGATAGCCCGGCGGATCAGCGCCGCCGCCCCCTCCAGATCGCCCGCGACAAAGGCCTGAACGCCGGCTTCATGCAGCGCAATCGGATCGGACAAAGCCGGATTGACGCCAGATACCGGCTGGTTTGTCTTTCCCTGCGCGCGGCGCTGTTTGCGGTTCACGTCCCTGCCCTCAAGGGCCAAGACTATGGGATTGAAGAAAGGCGATCCAGCTTTTCAGGCCCGCAGCCGCGCCACCGCCGGCGCCAGGAAGGCTTCCCATTGTGCGGCGCGGCGCGCCCAAGTGCTTTCGCGGTTGACCGCCTGCATCTGCGCGAAGCGCGTTTGCGCCCAGGCGTGTGGATCACGCTGGAATTCCGCTTCATTTTTTTCCAGAAGCGCGGCGATGCCGGCGACATGATCGGCCCGCGCGATGCGGCCGCCCTCCACCGGCAAAAGATCGGCAAAGCCCATGGTGGTCTCGGGCAGCGCGCCCAGATCGTTACTGATCACCTTCAGGCCGGCGGCCATGGCCTCCTGCGCCACGATGCAATAGCTCTCGATATAGGTGCAGGGATAGGCGAGGAAAGCCGCGCGGCGAAAACCCTCGGCCAGCGCCCGCTGGCCCACGCCACCATGATAGCGGATGCGGGGGTTGCGCTTGGCCACTTCATAAAGCGCGGCGAAACTTTTCTCCTGGGCCTGATAGGCGCGCATGGAAGAATAGATGTCGAGCTCCACCTTGCCCTTGATCTGGCCCATCACTTCGACCAACAGGTCCAGCCCCCGAAAAGGCATGCTGGCATAGACGGCGCGGTTCTTTTTGGCGGCGAGCAATTCTTCGGCCGAGACGAACATGTTCTCGAAGAAGGGCGATATGGCATTGCCGATCGCGACGGTGGGAATGGAGAGATGAAAAGCCTCACGCAGCGCGGCGCTGACGCAGACCACGGCATCCAGCCAGCCTTGCGTCGTCTTCAATGGCGCCAGTGCGGGCTGGTCGGGATAGATGTGCAGCCAGGCGACATTGAAGGTCTTGGGACTGCCGCTTTTCACATAAGACGCGATGTCGGGATAATTCACCGCGATCACGGCGTCATAGTCACCGCCGCGAAAAAAGCCCGCCGCGTCCGGCAATACCGGCTGGATCGGCACATGCTTCACCCCCATCAAGGCGGGCGGCGTGCCCTGGGGCAAGGTCGAAACCAGGGTTACGTCATGGCCGCGACCGGCCAGGGCCCGCGCCAGATAGCAGATGCATGACGCCATCCCGCCCAGGGGTTCATGCTCGGGCGTGGCGACATGGAACGCCATGGTGCTGGGATTGAAGAACAGGATGCGCATAGGCCGCGAAGATCACATATTTCGCGTGCAGGACAAAACGGATGACAAAGAAAATGGCGCCCCGCGCGTACGGGACGCCATTTCATCGAAACCAGATCAGATCGTTACGTTGCCGGTCTTGGCCGCCTTAATCAGATGATCGGCGCAGCGATAGGCCAAGGCCGAGATGGTCATGGTGGGATGGTTTCGCCCGCCGGTGACAAAGCTGGAGCCATCGACCACGAACAGGTTGGGCACGTCGTGAGCGCGATGATACTTGTTCACCACACTGGACTTGGGATCATTGCCCATCCGCGCGGTGCCGCGGGCATGCGCGCCACCCTTGGAGTCGTTGATCTGGTCGGCCCAGACCTGGGTGGCGCCGGCGGCCTTCAAAATCTCCACCGACTTGTCGATGAAGAACTGCATCCCCTTATAGTCGTTCTCATGACTGGTGGTGGTGATGCGCATGGCGGGCAGGCCCCAGGCGTCCTTCACTTCGGGGTCCAGATCGACGGTGTTGGTTTCCACCGGCAGCTGGGAAATGAAGTTCACCATCGTCAGGCGGCGATTGGCCTGTTCGATCAGCGCCTTCTTATAGCCGGCGCCCCAGCTCGGGGCGCCGTGCGGGCCGGCCAGGCCGTACTGGATCGGCGACATCTGGCCGCGCGCCGTCATGCGGCCGCCGCCATAGAAGCCGCGATTCTTCACGTCATTGGGGACGTAGGACAGAACGGCGGCGCCAGTGACACAGCCTTTGTACTCGTTCAGCGGATCGGTGAAGAGGCCCGAAGCGCCGCCGCCATTGCCGGTCATCAGATATTTGCCCACCAGCCCGCTGGAATTGGCCAGACCCTGCTGGAAGCGGTTGGACTTGGACAAGAGCAGCAAACGCGGGGTCTCGGTGCCGTTGGCCGACAGAACCACGCATTTGGCCTTCTGGAACACTTCCTCGTTATTGTTGGCCTTGTTGAAATAGGTCACGCCGGTGGCGCGGCCCGATGCATCGACATTGATCTCGCGCACATAGGAATGGACACGGATCTCGCAATTGCCGGTCGCCACCGCATAGGGCAACAGCGCCACCGCGGAAGACGAACGCGCCTTCACCTGGCAGCCATAGCCTGAGCAGGCGCCGCAATTGATGCAACCCGAACGCTGGTTATAGGGCTCGGTGATGATGGCGGCGACATTGGGTGTCACGGTCAGGTTGAGCTTTTCCGCCGCCTTCATCATCAAGGCACCGGAGCTTTTGAGCGGCAGCGGCCGGCACGGATAGGGCTTGGACATGGGCGCGATCAGCGAGCCCGCCTGTTTCAAGGCCGCAGGCGCCGGGCCCGAGATGCCGATCTCCCATTCGGCCTGGGCGTAATAAGGCTCGATCTCTTCATAGGAGACAGGCCAGTCGGCGATGCCGGTGCCCTTCATGGTGCCAAAGCGGCTTGCTTCCTCGAACTCATACGGCAGATGCCGCCAGGACGAGGCGCCATAAGTGACGGTGCCGCCGCCCACCACACAGCCATAATCATGGGTGCCCGGCACCGCCTTTTCATTGGCATTGCGGCGGAAAGTGTTGCGCTGGGTCTTGGGATCGGAGAGCAGGCGGTCTTCTTCGGACGGGAAGCGGTTGATCAGCTCGTCCTTGTTGTAATCCTGCTCATGGCCATAAGCGCCCCAGGAGCCCTGCTCCATCACCACGACCGAGAAACCGGCCTGGGCCAGCTGCTTGGCCATCACGCCGCCGGCGGCGCCCGAGCCAATCACCACGAAATCGACTTCCTCGGAGGGACTGTATTTTTTCATCGCGTTTCTCCCTCAAGCCTTGTCATAGGCGCCGAACGGGGCGCGGAAATTGAGACTGTCGTCAAAGCCGATCTGCTGCCAGCCGATCTTGTGGAAGTTGCCGCCATGCTGGGGCGCGGCGAACATCCCCATGATGGTGTGATCGCGCACCGTCTTGAAGAACGGTGTCTTCTCCATCGCGGTCAGAACCGCGATCTGCTGATCCGACGGCAGCGTGGCGAAGGCCTTGCCGCCGGTCTGGCTGGGCAGGTCGGCCAGGCCCTTGGCGTAAATCTCTTGCTTGTCCTGGGCGAAGGTGACCAGCGCCGTGTCGATGAAATAGATCACCTGGGCTTCGCGCGCGCCGGGCGTGTCCGTGGTCGGATAGATCTGCGCCGCCATGGCATCGATATCGGCAGCCTGGGCTTTGGTGAAATAGGTGAAAGCGCCCATCGCCTGGGCTTTTTCAGCCGCCGCGACCTCGGCCGGCCAGTTGGCCGCCAGCCAGGCAGCGCTGGATGCGCTGAAGGATTTCAGAAGAAAGTTTCGCCTGCTGTCGCTCATGACCGCTTCTCCTTCGCAGAAGACTGTTTGAGATACCGGGTGATGCCGTGCGGCGCGACATTGACCGCGCCATACATGTTGCCATTGGGGGCGACGACCACGCCTTCGCCCGCCTGGTCGTCGGGGACGAAGGCGTCGGGCAGCGCCTTGGAGATGCTGCCGATCCATACGCCCTTTTTCCAGCCGGGATGGATCGCCTCGGTGGAATCGGCGTCGATGGCATAGAGGCGGTCGCCCGTGACATAGAAGCCGCTGGGCCGGCCGAACTGTTTCCATTCATCCAGGAGCTTGCCGTCCTGGCTGAAGATCTGGATGCGATTATTGGCGCGGTCGGCGACAAACAGACGCCCCCTGGCATCGAAGGCCAGCGCATGCGGATTGCTGAACTCACCCGGGCCGCTGCCCGCCTTGCCCCATTGCTTGATGAACTTGCCGTGGCTGTCGAACTTGACCACGCGCATGTCCAACCCGGCCGGAATGATCGGCGCGATGGGGGCATGGCCGTCCGTGACAAAGATATCGCCGTTGGGCGCGGTGATCACGTCGCTGGGCGACAGAAAATGCGTGCCGTCTTCGCCGCGTTGGCCCGCCGTCCCCAACCGCATCAGCACCTTGCCTTCGGGCGACAGCTCGATCACCTGCAGACCCTTGCTGCCATCCTTGGAGATGGCGCCGTCAGTCACCCAGACATTACCGTGACGGTCGACATGCAGGCCGTGCGGAAACACGAACAGGCCCGCGCCGATACTCTTGATCGGCTTGCCGGTCGCCATGTCAAGCTGGACGATCGGCGCCTTGTCGGAGCCGTCACAGCTGTTGGCGCCGCAACGGTCTATGGCCCAGATCTCGCCATGGGGTCCGCGCTCGATCCCGGCGCTGGAACCCCATTGGCCCCCGCCCGGCGGCTGTGCCCATTGATGTTCAGGCGCGCCATAAGGCTGCTTCAACTCTTCGGCCTGAACGGCGAATGGAAGACAGACAAACGCGAGCGCGAGCGCGAATTTCACAATATTCTTCCCTTCCCCGGTGGGCGCTTGCCGCCCTGTATTCAGGCGACGCTATCCCTGCGGCCATGGCCACGTCAAAGCGGCAAAAGCGGCGCTCGCATCTTATTTTACGTTGCGATGCAGCATGCCGCTTTGGACGGCAAATTTGCGCATGGTGCGGCGCATGTTCCATGGCCTAAGGTCCCGACCGTCACAAACAAATGAGCGTGAGATGAAGATTCTGGTCACCGGGTCGGGCGGCATGATCGGCAGAAAGCTGGTCGAGCGGCTGGTGAAGGACAAAACATTGGGCGGCAAAACCATCGAGGGTCTTACCCTGGTGGATGTGGTGGATTCGCCCATCCCGGCTGGCGCGCCAAAAGACAGCAAGGCGATTGTCGCGGACTTTTCGGAAAAAGGCGTGGCCGCCACGCTGATCCAGGACCGCCCCGATGTGATCTTCCATCTCGCCGCCATCGTGTCCGGCGATGCGGAAGCCAATTTCGAGAAGGGCTACAGAATCAACTTCAACGGCAGCTGGGCGCTGTTCGAGGCCATTCGCCTGGAAAGTGAAAAGAGCGCCTACAAGCCGCGCTTTGTTTTCGCATCTTCGCTGGCGGTATTCGGCCCGCCCTTCCCTGACGCCATTCCCGATTCCTTCGCGCCCACGCCCACCACCAGCTATGGCACGCAAAAAGCCATGACCGAGCTGCTCCTGGCCGATTACAGCCGCAAGGGTTTCATGAACGGGGTGGGTGTGCGACTGCCCACCATCTGCATCCGTCCCGGCAAGCCCAACAAGGCCGCGTCGAGCTTCTTCTCCGGCATCCTGCGCGAGCCGCTGGCGGGCCAGGAAGCACCGCTGCCGGTGGGTGACGAGGTGCGTCACTGGTTTGCCAGTCCCCGCGCCGCCGTCGGCTTCTTCATTACGGCGGCGACCATCGACACCTCGTCTCTGGGACCGCGCCGTTCCATGACCATGCCGGGTGTTTCCGCCACGGTGGGAGACGAGATCGAAGCCCTGCGCCAGGCCGCCGGTGACAAGGCGGTGGCGTTGATCAAGCGGGTGGAAGACCCATTCGTGGCCAAGATCGTGGCGGGATGGGCCGGGCGTTTCGATCCCAAGCTGGCGACCAGCCTGGGCTTCACCGCCGAGAAGAATTTCGGCGAGATCATCAAGGTCTATCAAGAAGACGAAATGGGCCAATGAGGCTGTCGCGGCGGTTCATTCTTCCGGCGCTTGCGGGCAGCGTGCTGGCCGGCGGCGCCAACGCCGATCCCAGCGACGATGACGGCGATCCACCCATGCCGCTGAAGCTTGTCGTGCTGGATATCGGCGGTACGCTTATTGCGGACCATGGCGAGGTTCCGGACGCTATGCTGGGCGCGTTCGCCCGTCACGGCATCACGGTGACGCCGCAGGAATTCAGCGAATGGCGCGGCGCTTCCAAGCGCGGCATGGTGCGCCATTTCGTGGCCCGCGAGAAAAAGAGCGAGACGCTGATCGAGCCGATCTATGCCGACTTCACCCAGACCGTCACCAGGGCTTACGAAAAGGTGCAGCCGATCCCCGGCGCCGAACAGGCGCTGAAGGAACTGACGGCGATGAAGCTGATCCTGGCCACCACCACCGGCTTTGACGGACCGTTGACCAGATCCATCCTGTCGCGCCTGGGCTGGCAGCATTATTTCGTTGCCAGCATCACCAGCGACGATGTCAGCGACGGGCGCCCTGCGCCTTACATGCTGTTTCGCGCCATGGAAGCAGCCCACATCAATGAAACTGCCGTCGTGATGGCGGTGGGCGACACGCCGCTCGACCTTCAGGCCGCCAACAATGGCGGCATGGGCACGGCCATCGGGGTTTATTCCGGCGCTGCGACAGAAGAGCGCTTGCGGAAAGAACGCAACAGCGGCGTCTTACCCAGTGTCGCGGAATTGCCTGACCTGATCCGCCGCGGCCTGCCGCTGGGCCATTGCCGGGCATAACAAAAGAGGACGTTATGAAGAAGCTGATGCTGGGCGCGGTTGTCCTGTTTGTGCCGCTGGCCGCCATGGCGGCACCGTCGGTGACCGATTGGGCATCTTACGGCCATGATGCCGGCGGCGGCCGCTTTTCGCCCCTGACCCAGATCACGCCCGGCAATGTCGGCCAGCTGCAGCTGGCCTGGACCTATCACATGAACCCCGCGCCGGACGCCAAAGCCAATGGCCGGCTGCCCACCTCCACCACCACGCCGCTGGTGGTGAACAATGTGCTCTATCTGGGCACGCCCTATGGTCGCGTGGTCGCGCTGGACGCCAGCACGGGCAAGGAAATCTGGGCCTATCAGCTGCCCGGCAGCGACCAGCCGCCCTATCGCGGCCTCTCCTATTGGCCCGGCGACGGTCATCTGGGTCCGCGCATCATCTTCGGCAGCGCGCAAGGACGCCTGATCGCGCTGGACGCAAAGACCGGCGCGCCGGCCAAAGGCTTCGGCACCGACGGCGTGGTCGACACCAAGACACCCGAAATCATGAACGGGCTGACCAACGCCTATTACGGTTATTCCTCGCCCGCCAACATCTACAAGAATCTGGCCATCATCGGGAGCCGCGTACAGGAAGCCCCCGCCAAGGGCGCGTCCGGCGATGTGCGCGCCTGGGATGTGAGGACCGGCAAGCTGGTCTGGACCTTTCACACTATTCCCAGGCCGGGCGAGAAATTCCACGATACCTGGGAAGATGACGGCTGGAAGCAGCGCTCGGGCGTCAATGTCTGGAACATGCTGACCATCGATGCGAAACGCGGCATCGCCTATCTGCCGATCGCGGCGCCGACCTTCGACCGCTATGGCGGCGATCACAAGGGCGCCAACCTGTTCAGCGACTCGGTGGTGGCGGTGAATGCGGCGACCGGCAAGTATCTCTGGCATTTCCAGGCCGTGCATCACGATATCTGGGACTATGACCTGGACACGCCGCCGGTGCTGCTGGAAGTGAACAAGGATGGCAAGCACATCCCGGCCATCGCGGTGATGAACAAGGACGCGCTGCTTTACATTCTCAACCGCGTGACGGGCGAGCCGATCTTCGGCGTCACCGAAACACCGGTGCCCAAGTCGCCGGTCGCCAGCGAAACGGCCTGGCCGACCCAGCCGATCCCCAACAAGCCGCCGCAGCTGGCGCGTTCAAGCTTCTCGCTGGATGAAGTGGCCAACCTGACGCCAGAGCAGCATGCGGCCTGCGAGGCGATGATCGAGAAGGATCATCTGACCGGCTCCGAGCGCTTCCAGCCCATTCCGCTGGATCACGGCATTGTGCGTTTCCCCGGCGGCGAAGGCGGCCCGGAATGGGCTGGCGGCGCCTTCGATCCCAAGCTGGGCCTTTTCATCGTCAACACCAACAATTACGGCTACATCGAACAGTTGAAGCCCGAAGCCAATGGCGAGATGAGCATGGTCTCGGGCCGCTTCATCGACCGCAAGAGCGGGCTCTACTGCCAGAACCCGCCCTGGGGCCTTTTGACCGCCGTCAACGTCAACACCGGCGACATCGCCTGGCAGGTGCATCTGGGCATTTCCGATCAGCTGCCGGAAGGCAAGAAGGACACCGGCCGCCCCAGCAATGGCGGCCCCATCGTCACCGCCAGCGGCGTGACTTTCATCGCCGGCACCGACGATCAGCGCATGCGCGCCTTTGATTCAAAAACCGGCAAAGAGCTGTGGACGTACAAGCTCGACTATTCCGCCCATGCCACGCCCATCACCTATCAGGGCAAGGATGGGCGGCAGTATGTGGCGGTGGTGGCAACCGGCGGATCTTATCTGGCCAGCCCCGCCGGCGGCGACAGTCTGGTGGTCTTTGCCTTGCCGAAATAGAGCACTGCCGTAAATCCAAAACTACTCACCATGGCCGGCCTCCGAGCCGCCCATGGTGAGCTGTGTTTCAGCGATAGGTCGCGTCGTCCACCCGGCCGAGATCGGTGTCGAGCACACCCAGGGTGACGACGGCGAAGGTCAGGACTT
>Ga0209233_1000614_pt1 | contig 18193 bp, 12 predicted proteins | sample AraplaCL_Cvi_mCL_FD_184269 | JGI IMG/M metagenome (GOLD analysis project Ga0209233, IMG submission 184269) | Arabidopsis root microbial communities from the University of North Carolina, USA - plate scrape CL_Cvi_mCL (SPAdes) (version 2) | ecosystem: Host-associated > Plants > Roots > Endosphere...
GGTCGCGGTCCCCATGCCCCAGCCGACCAGAAAGCCGTTCTCGTCACGCATCTGCTTGGGCTGCAACGGACGACCCGCCCAGCCGAACCGTTCGGCGGCTCTTGCGTAGCACTGGCGCAGCGCCTTGGAGGAAAACGGCTTGCCGGTGGTCGGCTCGACCTCGGCATAATTCTTCAGCCGGAACTCCAGCGGATCGATGCCGCAGGCGAACGCCGCCTCGTCGATCGCGCTCTCCAGCACGATCGATCCGGTGGCCTCGCCCGGCGCGCGCATGAACAGCGGCGTGCCGGTGTCGACGCGCACCGCCTCGTGCGCGGTGCGGATCGCAGGGCTCGCATAGAGCGTGTGCGAGGCGTCGGCCGCGGGCTCGTAGAAATCGTCGAAGCTCGACGTCGTGACGCGCGCCTCATGATTGATCGCGGTCAGCTGGCCGGCATCGTCGGTGCCGATCCGGATGCGCTGGCGGGTCGGCGGACGATGGCCGACCGGCCCATACATCTGGCTGCGGCGCAGCACGAGCTTGACCGGACGGCCGATCAGCCTGGCGGCCATGATGCCGAGCACCTGCGGCCCGGAGATCAGCCCCTTGGAGCCGAAGCCGCCGCCGAGAAACGGGCTGTTGATGTGGATGTTCGCCGGCGGAATGCCGAACAGGCCGGCGATGCGCATCTGGGCGAACCCCATGCCCTGGCTCGGCGTGTCGATGAACAGGCGGTCGCCGTCCCACACCGCGACGATCGCATGCGGCTCCATCGCGTTGTGATACTGCGCCGGAGTCTCGTAGGTCGAATCGGTCAGTTTCGCAGCCGCGGTCATGCCGGCATCGATATCGCCGTGGCGGACTTCGGCGGGGTTGCCGATCCCGACCACCGGTGGCGCATAGGCCTCGCCGGCGTCGAGGCCGACGCGCGCGATCTCGACCTGGTAGCGCGGCGACAGCAGCGCCGCGCCTTCGGTCGCGGCTTCCAGCGTCTCGGCGATCACGACCGCGATCGCCTGGTTGGCGTAGCGCACCTCGTCGCTCTGCAACAGCTCCATGCGGAAGGCGAACGGATTGCCCTTGGCGTCGGGGTCTTCCGCGAGCTCAGGCTTGTGCGCCGGCGTCATCACGTCGATGACGCCGGGATGGCGCTTGGCGGCGGCGACATCGAGCGCGGTGACGCGGCCGCGCGCGATGCAGCTGGTCGCGATCACGGCATAGACCATGCCGGGCGGATGATTGTCGGCGGCATAGCGGGCCTTACCGGTGACCTTCAGCACGCCGTCGGTGCGGGTCATCGGCTGGCCGATGTTCGAGCCATGCCTGATATGGGCGGGGTCGCGGGTCAGACTGAGTTCAACCGTCATGCGTTACGCTCCTGCAACGGATGAGAAGGGAGAGCCGGGCAGCGCGGCAATGCGGTCCGGCGTGCCTGCGGCAGCAAGGGTGAGCGCGCGCACGACGATACGCTGCGCGAGCTCGATCTTGAAGGCGTTGTCGCCTGACGGCTTTGCGCCAGCGAGCGCAGCGCGCGCCGCCTCGCGAAAAACCGCCGCATCGGGCGCGGCGCCCGCGAGCACCTGCTCGGCCTCGCGCGCCCGCCACGGCTTGGCCGCAACGCCGCCGAGCGCGAGCCGGGCGTCACGGATCCTGCCATCCTCGATGCGTAAGGCCGCCGCGGCCGAGACCACGGCGAAGGCATAGGATGTCCGCTCGCGCACCTTGATGTAGCGGGCATGCCTGGCGAAGCCTTGCGCCCCGGCCGGCAGCCGCAGCGCGACGATCAGGTCGCCCCGCTCCAGCGCAGTCTCGCGCTCCGGCGTTTCGCCGGGCAGCCGATGCAGCGCCTCGAGCGGCAACTCGCGCCGGCCGCCCTTGCCCTCGATCTCGACGATTGCATCGAGCGCGACCAGCGGCACGCAGAAGTCCGACGGATGGGTGGCGATGCAGCCCTCGCTCCAGCCGAGCACCGCGTGCAAGCGGTTCTCGCCCTTCAACGCGTCGCAGCCGGCACCCGGCCAGCGCCGGTTGCAGGCGCTGCCGGCGTCATAGAAATAGGCGCAGCGGGTCCGCTGCATCAGATTGCCGCCGACGGTTGCAGCATTGCGCAGCTGCGCCGATGCGCCCGACAGCAACGCCTCGGCGACCGCCGGATAGGTACGTGCGAACGCGGCGTCATGGGCGAGATCGGCGTTGCGCACCAGCGCGCCGATGCGCAAGCTACCATCGGAGAGATGCTCGATACGATCGAGCCCGGGCAGACGCGTGACATCGACGAGGCGGCTCGGCCGGCTGACACCGCCCTTCATCAGGTCGAGCAGGTTGGTACCGGAGGCGAGATAGCTCGCGCCCTTCTCGGAAGCCGCCGCGATCGCGTCTGCGACGCTGGCCGGCCTGACATAGTCGAAGTTCATCATGCGGAGCGCCTCTGCTTGCTGGCGGTCATGTTGGATTGTGCCTCGAGCACGGCTTCGGTGATCCCCTGATAGGCGCCGCAGCGGCAGAGATTGCCGCTCATGCACTCGCGCACGCGCTCCGGATCGTCGCCGGCCTGCCCTTCCTGGATCAGGCCGATGCCGCTCATGATCTGCCCCGGGGTGCAGAAGCCGCACTGGAAACCGTCATGGGCGATGAAGGCGGCCTGCACCGGATGCAGCTCGCCGCCGCGCCCGACGCCTTCGATGGTCGTGATCTCGGCGCCGTCGTGGCTGACGGCGAGCGCGAGGCAGGAATTGATGCGGCGGCCGTCGACCAGGATGGTGCACGCGCCGCACTGGCCGCGGTCGCATCCCTTCTTGGTTCCGGTGAGATCGAGCCGCTCGCGCAACAGGTCGAGCAGAGTGACGCGGGGGTCGTCGAGGACAATGTCCCGGCGGACGCCGTTGATGGTGAGACTGAGTGGGAGATTCATGCAGGGCTCCGATCCGTGTATGGTCGGGTTGAATCGAGGCAACGCGAACCCGTGGCCGCCGACGCATGATCGGCGCGCCTTGTCAGGCCCGGTGCTGGTCGCCATATACGGAGGCATCCTCCGTTTACAAGGGAGGGTAAAAAGAAAAAGCAATGGCCGGTTCATCACCAGAAATTGTCCGCAAGCCGCGCGCCGACGCCGTGCGCAACCGCGAGCGCGTGCTGGAAGCGGCCAAGGCCGTGTTTTCGGCCGGCGGCAGCGAGGCGAGCCTCGAGGCCGTGGCGCGCCATGCCGGCGTCGGTATCGGCACGCTGTATCGCCACTTCCCGACCCGCGAGGCGCTGTACGAGGCGGTCTATCGCCGCGAGGTCGAGCAACTCGGCGATCTTGCCGAGCAGCTGCAATGCGCGCCCGAACCGGTCGAGGCGCTGCGGCGCTGGCTGCGCGCCAATGTGGAATTCGTCGCCACCAAGAAGGGCATGGTGGCAGCCCTTGCGCTGGTCGCGCACGGCTCGACCGAACTGCACGCCTATTCGTTCGATCGCCTGACCAAGGCGATCGGCACCCTGCTGGCGCGGGCCGTCGCGGCCGGCGCCATTCGCGACGACATCAGCGCCGAGGACGTGCTGCGTGCGCTGATCGGCATGTGCTACATGCACGACCAGGCGGGCTGGCAGACCACGGCACTCAGGCTGTTGGATGTGTTCGTGGACGGGCTGCGGCTGCAGCCGGCGGCCAAGGCGGCGTCCACGGCGAAACCCGCGAAGAAGAAGGCCGGCCGGCCGCGCTCGCCGTAGCTGCTACAAATATATCGTAATCAGAAAAACTCCTCGCGAAGGCCACGTGTTGGGCCTGCGGATGCCGGCCATTGAACGAAGGTCGAATGAGCGATCCGGTGTTTCCATTCGCGCGCCATCCCCGGGAATGACTATGCTGGCAAAAAACAGGTAGACGCGAAAGCCAACTCCGCGATCTGCCGATTGGCCATGGCGAGGAAACGCGCGTTCGCGCTCGAGCTTTTCGAGGACGAGTCCCGGCATTCGGGAAAAGATGCGCCTGCCGTTCATTTGGATTGCCGAAATGAACGAGAGCATCTCATCTCCGTTTATCCGCTACCCTATCGGCACCTCGCTGCTGATGGCCGGCATTCTGTTCGTCGGCATCGTCGCCTATCCACTGCTTCCGGTCGCACCGCTGCCGCAGGTCGACTTTCCGACCATCCAGATCTCCGCAAGCCTGCCGGGCGCAAGCCCCGAAACCATGGCCTCCTCGGTTGCGCAGCCGCTGGAGCGGCAGTTCGCGCAGATTCCCGGCATCGCGCAAATGACCTCGACGAGCTCACTCGGGTCGACCGCGGTCACCATCCAGTTCGATTTGAACCGCAACATCGACGGCGCCGCCAACGACATCCAGGCCGCGATCAACGCCGCAGGCGGCCAGCTGCCCAAGAACCTGCCGTCGCCGCCGACCTATCGCAAGGTCAACCCGGCGGACTCGCCGATCCTGCTGTTGTCGGCGACCTCCGACACGCTGCCGCTGATCCGGGTGAGCGATGCGGTCGACGCCCAGCTCGGGCAGCAGATCAGTCAGATTTCCGGCGTCGCTCAGGTGTTTATCGGCGGACAGCAGAAGCCCGCGATCCGCGTGCAGATCGATCCCGCCAAGCTGGTCGCCAAGGGGCTCTCGCTGGAAGATATCCGCAGCCAGATCGCCATCACGACGGTCGACAGCCCGAAGGGCAGCATCGACGGCGCGAGCCGCGCCTACACGATCTACGCCAACGATCAGCTCCCGGATGCCAAGGACTGGAATGACGTTATCGTCGCCTACCGCAACGGCGGCCCGTTGCGGATTCGCGACATCGGCCAGGCTATCGCCGGACCGGAAGACATGAAACAGGCGGCTTGGGCGGACGGCAAGCGCGGCGTCTTCCTCGTCATCTTCAAGCAACCCGGCGCCAATGTCATCGGCACGGTCGACAGGATCAAGGCGCAACTTCCGAGACTGATTGCCGCGATTCCGCCCGCCATCAAGATCAAGATCATCAGCGACCGAACATTGACCATCCGCGCCGCCGTCGAGGACGTGCAGATCACGCTGCTGATCACCATCGTTCTGGTCGTCATGGTGATCTTCGTCTTCCTGCGCAGCTTCTGGGCCACGGTGATTCCTGCCGTCACCGTGCCGCTCGCCCTGCTCGGCGCCTGCGCGCTGATGTGGGTGTTCGGCTATACGCTCGACAACCTTTCGCTGATGGCGCTGACGATTGCGGTCGGCTTCGTGGTCGACGACGCCATCGTCATGCTGGAGAACATCACGCGATACGTCGAGCAGGGCGAGCGGCCGCTTGCCGCGGCGCTGCGGGGCGCCGGCGAGATCGGATTCACGATCCTGTCGATCAGCATTTCACTGGTCGCGGTGCTGATCCCGTTGCTGCTGATGGGGGGCGTTATCGGCCGGCTGTTCCGCGAGTTTGCGGTGACCCTGGCGATGGCGATCTTCGTCTCGCTGGTGGTGTCGCTGACGCTGACGCCGATGATGGCATCGCGCTTCCTGCGCGCGCATGGCGAAACCAGGCACGGCCAGCTCTACCAATGGAGCGAGGCGGCATTCGACAGGATGCTGCATGGCTATGAGCGCGGCCTCGATCTGGCGCTGAGCTGGAGCCGGACCACGCTCTGCATCTTCTTCGCGACGCTGGCGCTGTCGGTCTATTTGTTCGTAATCATACCGAAGGGATTTTTCCCGCAACAGGACAACGGCTTCCTGAACGCCGTGTCGGAGATGGCCCAGGACATCTCGTTTGCCGACATGAAGCAGCATCAGGAAGAACTCAGCCGGATCGTCCGGGCCGATCCCGCGGTCGACAGCATGGCCGAGTTCATCGGCGGCGGCGGCACCGCGCTGAATTCGGGCCGCATGTACATCACGCTGAAGCCGCACGAGGAGCGCGACGCGGACGCGCAGCAGATCATCGCGCGGCTGCGGCCGAAGCTCGAAGCGGTCGAGGGAGCACGCCTCTACATGCAGGCCTCCCAGGACGTCCGGCTCGGCGGACGCGCCACGCGAACGCAGTTCGAGTACACGCTGCAGGATGCCAATCTCGCCGAGCTGAACGAATGGGCGCCGAAGATCCTGGCCAAGATGAAGACGCTGCCGCAATTGCGCGACGTGGCGACCGACCAGCAGACCGAGGGAACAACGCTGACGATGACCTTCGATCGCGACACCGCGTCGCGCTACGGCATCCAGCCGCAATTGATCGACGACACGCTGTACGACGCGTTCGGCCAGCGCCAGGTGGCCCAGTACTTCACCCAGCTCAACAGCTATCACGTCATCCTGGAGATCCTCCCCGAATTGCAGGGCAAGCTCGACACGCTCAACAAGCTCTACATCAAGTCACCGACCACGGGCGACGAGGTGCCGCTCTCGGTGTTCTGCAAGTGGACGACGGTTCCGGTGCGCCCGCTCGCGATCGCCCACCAGGGGCAGTTTCCCGCGACCACGATCAGCTTCAATCTCGGGGAAGGCGTGGCGCTCGGCCAGGCCACCGATGCCATCCAGAACGCCGTCGCCGATCTCGGCGCTCCGGCCACGCTCAGTTCGAGCTTCCAGGGCACCGCACAGGCCTTCCAGCAATCACTGAGTTCGGTCCCGCTCCTGATCCTGGCTGCGCTGGTGGTGGTCTATCTGATCCTCGGCATGCTCTATGAAAGCTACATCCATCCGCTCACGATCCTCTCCACGCTGCCGTCGGCCGGGGTCGGTGCGCTGGCGATCCTGATGGCGTTCGGGTTCGATTTCAGCCTGATCGCGCTGATCGGCATCATCCTCCTGATCGGGATCGTGAAGAAGAACGGCATCATGATGGTCGACTTCGCGATCGCCGCCGAACGCGAGGAGCATTTGTCGCCGCGTGAATCGATCCGGAAGGCGGCGCTCTTACGTTTCCGCCCGATCATGATGACGACGATGGCCGCCCTGCTCGGCGGCGTGCCGCTGATGCTGGGCACCGGAACAGGCGCGGAAATTCGTCAGCCGCTCGGCTATGCGATGGTTGGCGGCCTGATCGTGAGCCAGGCGCTGACGCTGTTCACGACGCCGGTCGTGTATCTCTATCTCGACAGATTCTCGAACGCGCTGTCGAACTGGACGGCGACGAAGCGGGACGACGATGACGAACCGTCCGTAAGGAACGCCGCCGAATGAGAGTTCGTGTCCGTCCGCGGGGCCTCAGCCGAACCTGACATCGTAGCGCTCGATCGACAGCTCCTTGGTGTCGATCTCGGGCGTCTTGCCCCGACGCTTCGGCGTTCGCTGACCGGTCAAGCCCGGCATACGGTGCGCGCATACCGCGCATAAAATTCACGAGGGCGCTGAGGTCATCAATTAGCTTGCTGACCTTCGTCGCGGTGGCGGTTGGCACGTTCGCGTTCGGCCTGTTTGCCCAGCCTGCGCGGTTGCGGCGGCCCGGCTATGAATAGCCGCACATGCGGCCGACCGATCTTGCTACGATAACCGTGGAGATTCTCCTTAAGGTAAACCCTCTTTGACCGATGCAATCATTGCAATTAATGTCTAACGATCGCGCGCGTTCAAAGTCCGGGACTATCGACAGATGCCTGTCACCTAACCTTGTACGCCAAATATACCTCGGCCTGGGTTGGGCAAGTTGGCTGATGCTTCTCTCAAGATTATTACATCTCGTTCCGCACGATGAGGCTGAAAGTGAGGAGTATAGCCTGTTTCAAGGCTTCTCTACGCCAATACTGCGAATATCGCCTATACTGACTTCGATCCTCGCTCTGCCACCTGACTTAGTTGAGCTCTTTATTCCGCACCGCCATGCTTTGACGATGAGGGTGAGAGGCGGTTACGGATATCACATCGTTCCCTTTCAGTATGATGCGGTAGGAGCCGTTCCGCTGGGACGCGAGATGCCGTTCGTCATCATTCATTCCGACGAGCACACGTTCGAGTGGGTAAAAGGATTTATATCCAAACTGGAGCAACCAATACTGCACGTTTCCGACGTACCAGACTCTAGCGCAACTCTGCGATCTCGGTTCAACAGAGGAACCCTCCGCAGATACGCAAAGGCCGTCTATCAGTGGCTCGAGCCTGAGGCCAGCCGATTGGATCTACTTAAGCTGCGCTCGATCATTACGATGAAGCCAGACCGATTCAGCCGACCTACTCCGCTGCGCTCGGCACAACACTTTGCGACGCTGCCTAATGAACTCGCGCTTCGCTCAATCGGATTTAAGCTCGCCACGCCCAATCCACTACCCACATTTGCAGAAATGGAAGGCATTCCCTCCGTCCTCGACGGTGACATCTACAAGCGAGTAATCGAGTCTGCAGACGCAGTCCAAAGTATTCGAAACCAAGTTTTGGATACGCCGAGTATTCTAGGTACTCCATCACTCGATTTGATCGTCGCCGCCCCAGCCCTCTATAAATTCCACTATGTCGGAACGACGCGCTTACCACCTGCCGATCGCGCCCTGAAGGAAATTACGAAGGTCGCACGGTTAGTTACCCGGCTTTCAACAATTCGGAATTACTTGACTCCGGAAGAGGCCCCGCTTTTCCAAACCGAGAGTAGCCGTCATATATTGGCTACGCGCAATCGCGAATTAGCAGCCTTTGCAACTTCAGTTGCGATCAAAGCCGCGACACGTTTGGTGCCAACACTACGTCTGCCTCCAGCAGTCAACTTGATAAGAAACAATCTCGGAATGATTGGCGGCTGTGCACGCGGAGACAACCCCCATAGGACATGGAAGCTAGAGCGACTAGCAGGCCGCGCGGTAGAGAAGATAGAGTCAACGGTTCCGACTGGCTACCTTCCTTTTCTATCGGGCTGGGACAAAGGTATCAAACTCTACACAGACGTTCCGCTTGAATGGATGCGGATCGACGGCATCCCTCTCGCGATTCGCCATAAGGTAAGCCGCATACCTTGCACTCCTGGAAACATACTGAACTTACAATCAATAAGGAATGAGAATATCGACATCGAGGTGCAGCACTTGGCAAAGGTCTTGGTCGTACGATCATTCTTGCCCACCGAAAAACAAAAGCTACGCAATGCCCTGGAATCAGCCTTGATTCGCAACAATCTTAGAGAGCTTGTAACGTTCGTAGATATTAGCTCTGTGGATGGCCTAATCGAGGCGCTGGCCCAGACGGAGTACTCTGTCCTTGTATTTGACGGACACGGCACCCACTCGGAGGAGACGGATCTGGGGGGATTGATCATCGGTGGCCAGCCGATCAACGTCTGGTCTCTAAGGAAGCATCTAAACTTACCGCCTATCGTCTTGCTCAGCGCGTGCGATACGCATCCCATTGACGCGAGTCACGCATCAACGGCAAATGGATTGTTCGCGGCTGGCTGCACAACGGTTCTTGCAACCTTGATGCCGGTGAATGCGATCTATTCAGCGAGATTCATCGCGACGATACTAGGTGCGCTCTTTCAGCTAGCAACAAATCAGGGCGATTCATTTAAGTTGAGCTGGAATGAGCTCGTTACCTTTGCGCTGCGGAAGGTGTATTTCGATGAACTGGATCATCGGCTAGCCCAGGTCCTCGGACCACCTCAAGGAAATATGGATAAGCTACCGGATGCAAGCGACCTCCAATATTGCGAATGGAGGTTGGGTGCATTGGAAAAGAAGTGGAAGTTGCGTGCATCGAGTCTCAAAGAGTTCATCGCTCGACAATTTCGCTACACCGAATGCTTGAACTACATCCAGATGGGAAATCCAGAACTGGTAAACCTGTGTTCACCTGCGTACATGACCAACTGGCAAGAGCGGTCTGCATTGATTGAAAAGAATATCTACGACTCCTAGGCGGCGGGGCCACCTCCGCAATCGCATGAAGGGACGGCAGTGCCCGTGGTAATGGTCACTCAGTTCTTCGGAGCGAAAACGCCTCACCCGAACCTGTGATCGTAGCGCTTGATCGACAGCTCCTTGGTGTCGATCTCGGGCTTCTTGCCGGAGAGCATGTCGGCCAGCACCCGGCCCGAGCCGCAGGCCATGGTCCAGCCGAGCGTGCCGTGGCCGGTGTTGAGGTGCAGATTCGCAAACCGCGTCGCGCCGATCACCGGCGGGCCGTCCGGCGTCATCGGGCGCAGGCCGCACCAGAAGGTGGCCTTGGGCAGGTCGCCGCCGCGCGGAAACAGGTCGGTCAGCGAATGGTCCAGCGTCGCGCGCCGCGCGTCGTAGAGCTTGGTCGAATAGCCCGAGATCTCGGCGGTGCCGCCGACCCGAATGCGGTCTCCTAGCCGGGTGATCGCGACCTTGTAACTCTCGTCCATCACGGTGGACTCAGGCGCGCCGCTCGCGTCCTTGATCGGCACCGTGATCGAATAACCCTTCACCGGATAGACCGGCAGCGAAATGCCGAGCGGCCGCACCAGATGCGGCGAGTAGCTGCCGAGCGCCAGCACATAGGCATCCGCCGTCATCAGACCAGCGCTGGTCGCAACGCCGGTGATGCGGGTGGCATCCGCGTTCAGTCCGTCGATGCCGACATTGAAATTGAAGCGCACGCCGATTTTCTCGGCCTCCAGCGCCAGCGCCTGCGTGAACATGTGGCAGTCGCCGGTCTCGTCATGCGGCAACCGCAGCCCACCGGCGAATTTCTGCTTCACGCCGGCCAGCGCCGGCTCGGCTTTGATGCAGCCGTCACGGTCGAGCACCTCGAACGGCACGCCGTATTGCTTCAGCACGGCGATGTCGTCGCCGGTGTGATCGAGCTGGGCCTGCTCGCGAAACAGCTGCAGTGTGCCCTGCGCTCGTTCGTCGTAGCGGATGCCGATGTCATTGCGCAGCGCCTGCAGGCAGTCGCGGCTGTATTCCGCGATCGGGATCATCCGGCTCTTGTTCACCGCGTAGCGCGACGTGGTGCAGTTGCGCAGCATCTTCAGCAGCCAGAGCCACATCACGGGATCGAGCTTCGGGCGGATCACCAGCGGGCCGTGCTTCATCAGCAGCCACTTCACCGCCTTCACCGGCACGCCGGGGCCGGCCCAGGGCGACGAATAGCCCGGCGAGACTTCGCCGGCATTGGCGAACGACGTTTCGAGCGCAGGCTTCGGCTGACGATCGATCACCGTCACCTCATGGCCGGCACGCGCAAGGTAATAGGCCGAGGTGACGCCGATCACGCCACTGCCGAGAACAAGGACCTTCACTTTTCCTCACATCCTGCAGCGAAAACGCAATCGCCGCTGCGAAACCACTCTGCTTCGCAACGGCGACAGCAATTTGTAGAGCTAGCTAAAGTTTAGCTAGCAATTATCAGGCCACGCGCTTGATGGCGTCGCCGAGGATCGAGACGATATCGTCGATATGCGACTTCTCGACGATCAGGGGCGGCGACAGCGCCAGCGAGTCGCCGCTCATGCGGAAGTAGAGGCCGCGATTGAAGCAATCGACCATGACGTCGTAGCCGCGCGCACCGACGGCCCCGTCGCGCGGCGCGAGCTCGACCGCGCCCATCAGGCCCTGATTGCGAATGTCGACCACGTTCGGCAGGCCCTTCAGCGAGTGCAGGCCATCGCGCCAGTAGTCGGAGAGCGAGGCGCCGCGGGTCAGGAGACCCTCATCCTTGTAGATGTCGAGCGTGGCAAGACCTGCGGCGCAAGCCACCGGATGCGCCGAATAGGTGTAGCCGTGGAACAGCTCCATGGCGTTGTCCGGGCCGACCATCAGCCCGTCATGGACCTGGCGGCTGGCGAACACCGCGCCGCACGGCACGGTGCCGTTGGTGATGCCCTTGGCGGTCGTCATCATGTCCGGCGTCACGCCGTAGAAGTTGGCGGCGAACGGCGTGCCGAGGCGGCCGAAACCGGTGATGACCTCGTCGAAGATCAGGAGGATGCCGTGCTTGGTGCAGAGCTCGCGCAGGCGCTGCAGATAGCCCTTCGGCGCCGGCAGCACCGCGGTGGAGCCCGGCACCGGCTCGACGATCACGGCCGCGATGGTGTCTGCGCCATGCAGCGCGACCATCCGCTCGACATCGTCGGCGAGCTCGGCGCCATGATCCGGCTGGTCCTTGGCGAATGCGTTGCGGGCGAGATCATGGGTATGGCGGATGTGGTCGACGCCCGGCAGATGGGTCGCGAACTGGCGGCGGTTGGCGACCATGCCGCCGACCGACATGCCGCCGAAGCCGACGCCGTGATAGCCGCGCTCGCGGCCGATCAGGCGGGTGCGGGTCGCCTGGCCGGCGGCCCGATGATAGGCCAGCGCGATCTTCAGCGCGGTATCGACCGATTCAGAGCCCGAATTGGTGAAGAAGATCCGATCCAGCCCCTTCGGGGCGATCTCGGCGAGGCGCTCGGCGAAATCGAACGCCAGCGGGTGGCCCATGTTGAAGGAGGGCGCGAAGTCCAGCGTGGAGAGCTGGCGCTCGACAGCGGCCGCGATCTGCGGGCGGCCATGGCCGGCGTTGACGCACCAGAGACCGGCGGAGCCGTCGATCACCTGCCGGCCGTCGAACGAGGTGTAGTACATGCCCTTGGCGGAGGAGAACAGCCGCGGCGCTTTCTTGAACTGCCGGTTGGCCGTGAAGGGCATCCAGAACGAATCGGTCTTGATGGTGTTCGGAATCTGATGAACGGTCACGGCGGCGCTCCATTGCTGACTGCGCCTAGTCGGACCACTCTTCACGGCACTCAACAAGTCCTTTTCTGTCGCACGGCAAGCCATTGATCTTGTTGAGGCGATCTGCGACTATTTGTTCGATCCGCAACACCTGCAACAGGGATCTTCCATGAGCGTCGACATCGGCGGACGGCTTCGATTCATCCGCGCGCGGCACAAGCTGTCGCAGCGCGAGCTCGCCAAGCGGTCCGGCGTGACGAATTCGACGATTTCGCTGATCGAGTCCAACCAGATGAACCCGTCGGTCGGCGCGCTCAAGCGCATCCTCGACGGCATTCCGATGGGGCTCGCGGAATTCTTCGCGATCGAGCCGGAGCGGCCGCGCAAGGCGTTCTACCGCGCCGATGAGCTGACCGAAATCGGCAAGAAGCCCATCTCCTACCTCCAGATCGGCGACAGCCTGTTCGGACGTGCGTTGCAGATCCTGAAAGAGCGCTACGAGCCCGGCAGCGACACCGGCCGGGTGCCGCTGGTGCATGAAGGCGAGGAAGGCGGCATCGTGGTCTCGGGCCGGCTCGAGGTCACGGTCGACGACGAGCGGCGGGTGCTCAACGCCGGCGACGCTTATTACTTCGAAAGCCGCCGCCCGCACCGCTTCCGCTGCATCGGCGCCAAGCCGTGCGAGGTGATTTCGGCCTGTACGCCGCCGACATTTTGAACCCGGCGCAGGCGCTGCGCGACCCAAGCCGCAAGGGCCGCATGTCGCGGTCTTGCGGGTGACGTCGATGCCTTGCTCCCCACGGCTTGCGGCCGCCGTCGCGGCCATCTCGGTCCTTGCGCCCGGCGCGTCGGCTGCGATGGACGATTTCCTGCGCGCATCGAGCAGCGCGCCGACCGCGATCAGGCTGTGCGGTGATAGCGGCGACGACCGGATCAAGACCGCTGACTGCAAGAAGGCCGGCTACGACAAGCTCGTGGCGCAGATCGACAAGGCGTTCGACGCGGCGCTTCCCAAGCTGCCGGCGAATGTCAGGCCGCTATTGAAGCGCGACCAGGCCTGGTTCAACGAGACGATCCTCGACGCCGCGGACGTGCTGGCCGATTCCGACGAGGACGAGCTGAAAAGGGGCTTTGCCGCGGCCTTGCGCCGCCGTGCGGCCGCGCTTGAGGGCATCGCATCCGGCCGTCCGGGCCTGTCAGGCAACTGGGTCAATGCCTTCGGCCACCTCACGCTGACGCCGAGCGAAGGCGGCGCCTATCGCCTCGCCGCCGATCTGCGCGGCGACTATGGCGGCGATCGCAGGCGAACCTGCAAGCTGACGGCCGATCTGAAGCCCTCGGGGACTGCCTGGCTCTCCGGCCCCGTGCTGATCGAGGCCGAGACGGCGCCCGACAAGCCCAAGACCAACATGGCGACCGATGCCGCCGCCGCCTCAAGCAAGCCGCCGTCAATAAAACTCCGCCGCCAGGGCGACACGCTGCGGATCGTCGGCACCATCGATGACGAGGAGTTTGACGGGCTCAACGACTGCTCGTCGATGTGGCAGGTCACCGGCAGCTACTTTGCCGCCGGCAAGGATGCGGCATCCGACAAGGCCGACACCGCGTTCATCGCGCCGACCTTCGACTGCACCAGGCCCGAGACCGCGACCGACGAGGAAATCTGCGCCGATCCTGATCTCGCCGACAATGACCAGCGGCTGAACCGCGCCTGGAAGGCGTTGCAGCCGCGGCTCGACGAGGCGACGCGGCGCGCGCTGATCGAGGACCAGCGCAACTGGGTGAAGAGCCAGACCGAACAATTCCCGGAATTCCTGCATCCGGCCTGGAACAAGCAGAGCTCGCAGGTCCACTTCACCGTCGATGCGCGCGATCACGTCAACGGATTGCAGCGCGAACGCCTGGCGCTGCTCGAAGGCTTTGACGACAAGCGCAGCGGGCTTGCCGGAGTCTGGCTCGCCTATAACGCCATCATCAAGGTCACCGTTGACAAAGACGGCGCGCTGAAAGCGGCCGGATGGAAGTGGGACCAGGGCGACTGGAAGGCCGGCTGCGACTACGAGATGACCGGCAAGGTCACCGGCGGCGCGTTCCGCTCCGACGAGCAGCGCAAGAATCCGGATACGCTCGAGCGCGACCATGCGATGCTGATCGTCAACCGGCAGGACGATGCCTTTGCCAGGAAGCGCACCGGGAAGGACGGCACCGAGGACAGCGCCGACGAGGCGAAATGCAAGCGCCGGCTCGACAACTCCTCAACCGCGCGGCTGTTTCCGGCCCGTCCCTCGCCCGACATCGACAGTTTCAAGGGCTCGATCAGGTAGCGGCGCGGCCGGGCGGCTGCGCCATCACAGATTGCGGGTCTGGTGGTCGCCATAGGCGATCACGAACGCGACCGTCGCGAACATCATGGTCACGGCGATGACGACGAGAATGGTATCCAGGGTCATGACGGTCCTCCAAGATTGGCAAACCAAAGGCTAGTGCGCCGGCCGGAGGAAGCCTTGCGGCAGATCAATTTTTCGACGGGAATCGATCGCGCTTGAAACCACGCCGGATTTGCCGCGTAAGCTCAAGGATCGACCAGGGAGCCTTCCGATGCGCGTGATCGCCCTCATTGCCGTCATTCTGGTCGCCCTCGCCTCGCCCGCCGGAGCCGACGACGTCGGTGCCGCGCAGGACGTGATCCGCGCCCAGGAGCAGGCCTTCGGCCGCGACGACGCCGCGGCGGCCTATTCCTATGCCGCCCCCGCGATCCGCCAGATCTTTCCGCAGGCCGATATCTTCATGTCGATGGTGCAGAACCAATACGCGCCGGTCTATCGCCACAGGAGCTTCGAGTTCGGCGAGGCACAGAGCGCGGGCGACCGGATCGCGCAACGCGTTCACATCGTCGACGCCAATGGCGAGGCGTGGGAGGCGCTCTATACGCTGGAGCGGCAGGCCGACGGCAGCTTGAAGATCACCGGCTGCTCATTGCTGAAGGCCGGCCAAGCAGTATGATCGCGCGGATCGGGTCCGCAACGGTCACCCCAAGACAGTCGCTTCAGGACAAGCCCTTTCTCAGCCGGAGCCTGTCTTCAAGCCAGTCGAATATGACTTCATTGGCCAATGTAGGGTTGTCGATATGCCCCTGCATGGCGGCGGTTTCGGCACGCCGGAACAGGATCAGGCTGGCGTCGCGATGAATGCGGCTCAATTGGTTGCCGAATTCAATCAAGGCGCCCGGAAGGAGCCAGCCGCCCTCACCCGCGGTGACGAGGAGCGGACAATCGATGCTTCGCGAGATCGCATTGGCTTCATCGAGCCATCCGGCCTGCTCGCCGTCGCCGGCTTGCCGATAAAAGAAACTCTTCTCGTGCGAGTCCCAAATTCCGGCGTCGCAAACGGCCGCGGCAAACCGGGCATCACTCGCGGCTGCCCGGGCGACCAGGGACGAGTTGCAGGCGTCCGCCACGATGGCGATCCGCGTGCTGTCGACACCGGGCTGCTCCGAAAGAAAGTCGAGGACGCGGCTCATCGCCGCCTCGAACTTGTGGCCCTCCAGCCGTTCCGGCGACAAGGCCGTGTCAGTCCCCAACAGATCCATGGCGAGAAGCGAGAACCCGCGCTCGTTGGCGTGACCTGCGTATTTGGTGATCAACTCTTCCTTGTAGGAACCTGGCTCGCCAATGCACACGATGACGGGTCCATCGTCGCGCAAGGCTGACGGCAGGTAGTAGGCCTGAAGGGACAGGTCTTCCGTCCAGGGAACGGAGAGCACTTGGCCGGCCGGAACCCGGGTCTTCAAAAAGCTGGTTGCGCATCGCCGCATGCCGTCGACGGCACGATTCAGCAAATGGTTGGCGTATCCGGGAGGCCTGGCGGCGGCGTGAAAGTAGGTGGTCGCCCGAAGCCAGTTGCGACGGGCGGTGACCAGATTGTTGTTCAGCAACGAAAGCTCAGCTCTCGCCTCGTTCAGTACCGCGGTCTTGATCCACTCTTCGGACCACGAGCTCTCCGAGGCGAGGTTTATCTTGCTCAATGTCAGCCAGCATTCGGAGACCGTCGAGCCGCCTTCCTGTGCGGCGGCCAGAAGCTTGATGAACTCCGCCGACAGATCCTCGCGATCCGGCCAGGCAGGCCAGCCCTTGTCATCGAACTCGACGCTGCTTGACGAGGCTCCACGCGCCCCACAGTGCTCATGCATACTTCGTCAACTCGTTCGCACCCGGCTCCGCTGCCGGTACGCGTGAAAGGTACGAGTCCGCCCGTTGGGGTCGACGAGCCGCCGCTTCGGTCGCCACAAAAAATCGGCGCCGAAATCGCAAACGCCAATCACGCGGCTCTCCCAAGAAATTATTCCAAATCGGATTCATATAATTGAAGTAATTCGGCGGCGGCAAATGTTGATATGGCGGCGCAGGAATGCGTTGCGCTTATGCCTGAGGGCGAATGTTGCTGCAGCAATCGTTGCCGAGCAAATGCTCGGTCATGTTCCGGAAGCCATCGACTCGCTTTGTCTCGTGTGGCGAACTTGCCGTCGGTATACTCACGGGATCGCGAGAACCGGCACGCCGTCACTCACTCGGCCGTGACTTCGCAACGCAGGTCGCTCGAACGCGCGTCGGTACTGCGCAGGCTTATCCCGGCACCGCTAAGGGGATGCGTTGTCGCCGTCGTCCTGCATCGCCCGCGTCCAAGCTCGGGATCGCGCGACCATACCGCCTCAAATGAAAAACCTCCGGCAGGGCATTGCCGGAGGTTCTGGAGGTTTCATGAAGAAGTCTGATATCTCCCTCGTCATGGTCGGCAGAGCAACCGACACCCAGTTTGTACATGATAGACTAATGTTAGTAAATCATACAACAGACTCTTCTTTCAAAATCAAAGCCTCGACAGTTTCCCGTCGAGGCTTTGGGTAGCGATCAAGTCCGGATCAACCGGGCTTTACCAGTTGCGCTGCGCGCGCAGCAGCAGCATGTAGGTGTCCTGGTTGCTGAGAGAGTAGACGGCGGCCGGCTTGCCGATCGCAGCGCTACCCGGGTAGGTGATCGTGCCAGCGTAGTTCTGATCCAGATGGGTGTAGGTGAAGTCAGCCGAGAAGGTCAGGTTCTTCACCGGGGTCCACTGGGTCTGCGTACCGATCTGAGCAATGCTGTAGTCGGGGTTGCACGAGGTCAGATTCGAGGTGGCGCCGATCAGGACGCCGAACGATCCGCCCACGCCAGTCCCGCCCGGGCCGCAGATGTAGCCTTTGGCGGTGCTGTTGTAGTTAACCTGGGCCCACGCACCATAGACACTGGTGTTCCAATAGGGATTCCAGTTGTGGACGTACGCACCGCGCACGCCGTACGTCGTGATCAACTGCTGCGAGCCGCCGCTGACGAACACGCTGTCCGGTGCAATGCCGAAGCCGATGCTCTGGTAGGCACCGGGAACGCTGGTGTTGCCGAAGTAGGTGAACGCACCGGCACCCGAGAGATCCTGGATGTTGTAGCGCGTTGCGCCGTTGGTATAGACGCCCTGGACGTTGATGGTATCGCCAGGTCCGGTCGGGATGTTCTTGATCGACAGGGCCAGCTGACCTGCCCAGCCCCACTTGTCGTCCGGATGACCGGTCAACTCGGTGCCACCGTAGTAGGCCGCGTGATTGTCATGCGCCGCGAACGACGCTTGGAACAGACCCCAGGC
>Ga0209233_1000615_pt1 | contig 18172 bp, 16 predicted proteins | sample AraplaCL_Cvi_mCL_FD_184269 | JGI IMG/M metagenome (GOLD analysis project Ga0209233, IMG submission 184269) | Arabidopsis root microbial communities from the University of North Carolina, USA - plate scrape CL_Cvi_mCL (SPAdes) (version 2) | ecosystem: Host-associated > Plants > Roots > Endosphere...
CGATGGCGACGGCGACAATCAGGATGGCGCCCTGGAAGACCGCCTGCCAGTTGGAGGAAAATCCGAAGAACACGAGCGAGGTCGGCACCGTGGAGAGGAAGGCGACGCTCAACAGGATCAGCCAGATGCTGCCCCGGCCCCCGGCCAGCGACACGCCGGCGAGAATGACGCCGGCGATCACCGGCAATTGGTAGGTCGCGCCGACGGCCGGCGCAAACGGCCCGTTCGATGCCGCGAACAGCACGCCCGCGAGGCCGACGATGGCCCCCGACACGGCGAACACCGTAAAGCGCGTCTTGCGCAGCGAAATGCCGCGCGCCTGCGCCGCGAAGCGGTTGCCGCCGACGGCGATCATGTGCCGTCCGTAGCGCGAGCGCGGCACCAGATAGCCGACCAGCAGCACCAGGATCACCATCGGCCACCAGATATTGGGCAGGCCGAGGAAATAGGTGCGGCCGAAATCGGAAAACCCCGATTTGAGCGGCGCCTGTGCATTCTGGAAGATCAGGAACATGACCGCCGTGCCGATGAAGTTGGTGGCAAGCGTCACGATGATCGGGTTGAGCTTGCCGAACACGATGATCGAAGCGTTGGCAAGACCCCAGGCCGCGCCGACCAGAATGCCAGCAACGACGACCACCGGCACCGGCACGCCGCGTTCCAGCAGCCAGGCGACGACCGAGCCCGAAAGCACCAGCGCCGTCGGCTGGCTCAGATCGAGGATGGCGCCGGACATGCCGATGAGGGCCTGGGCGACAGCCAGGATGCCCACGATCGCCATGGTGAAGGAGACCGCGAGCACCGTCTGGTGCGAGAGGAAATCAGGACGATGGATGCCCGACGCGGCGATCAGCACCAGCCAGGCCCCGGCGACGATTGCCGCCGTTCCCCCGCCCGCAGGGAGGTTGGCACGCCAACCTCCCATTCGGCTGACGTCGGGCGATGGCGCCGTGCTGGCCGCGTCGGTCATCTAGCCGCTCGTCCTCAGCTCTTGGGGCAGAACAGGTCGAATTCGGTCGTGCCGGCGGGAGCCGCCAGCAGCGCCGCGACACGGCCAGCGGTATCCGGAATCTTCTGCGCGGCCTCCGCGGAAACCGGGCAGGGCTTGACGCGGGAGGCCGGATCGCCAGCGTCGTCCTTCACTGCCGGCGGCTTGCCGGCGGCGATCGGGTCGATCACGTCCCGGAGCGCGTAAACGGCATAGCCCTCGAGGAAGTAGAAGACCGAGCCCGCGAGGTGCGGGTCGACGTTGTTGCCGGTGATGAACGAGCCATCCTGGCCCCAGGCGATGATGTCGTCGGCGCGGCCGAGTTGCTCGGCGGCCTGGACGGCACCGAGCACGCCACCGTCATTGAGTCCGACGACGAGGATCTTCTTGGCATCGGGGTGCGCCGCGAGCACGTCGCGGGCCGCCGGCAGCGCCACCACTGCCTGGCCGTTGCCCTCGAACGAGATGTACTTGTCCTGCGGGATATCGGGGCAGATGTGCTGGAGCCCGGTGCGCATGCCGCCCGTGCGCCAGGTATTGACGATGCCGGCGCCGGCGCCCTCGGACGAGAGCACGAGGTCGACATCGCAGTTCCACTTGTCCTTGGCGATCTTGCCGAGCGCTTCACCGCCGGCAATGCCCGCTGCAAGGTTGTCGATGCCGACGAAATAGAAGCCCTTCTGGGCGATGTCGTAGGTCACGACCGGGATGTGCGCCGCGCCGAACTTGGCGGCGAGCACCGGATTGACTTCGGCGCGGCCGTTGAACTCGATGACCGCGTCGACTTTGTCCTGGATGAAGATGTCGGCGTTCTTGGTCGCAACGGCCGGATCGGCGTTGTTGCTGAGCTCGACGAAGTCCCAGCCGCGCTGCTTGGCGAGCGCCTGGGCGACGTCGCCCTGGGCCTTCATCCAGTCGCAGCAGGTGTCGCCACCCACAGCCATGCCGAGCTTGAAGGCCTGTGCCGGCCCGCTCAGCGCCACGCTTGCGGCGAGCGCAAGCGCAATCGTAGCCATCGTCGCAATGCTGCGACGCCGGATAGTCGTCATTTGGTGTCCCCTCCCTGGGATCGTTCGCTTCAGGTCGATGCGTTGCAAGTCGGACCGGACTGCCTGGTGCCGTCGTCTTTTGGCGACGGTGCCCTTGCTGCGGGCAAGCTTCAGGCGGCCACGGTCTGGCCTTGTTCCTCCCTCTTGTCGCCCGGAATGGCCCCGGTGATGAGACCGACCACTTCCGAGACGGCGGTATCCTTGATCGAGCGGGTCGCGATGGAGCGCCCGAGCCGCATGACGGTGACCCGGTCGGCCACTTCCATCAGCTGCTGCATGTTGTGGGTGACGACGATTACCGCGACGTCGTGCTGCTTGAGATCGCGGATCACCTCGAGCACCTGCCCGGATTCCCGCACGCCGAGCGCCGCGGTGGGTTCGTCGAGGATGACGATGCGGCGGCCCCAGAGCAGGGCGCGGGCGATGGCGAGGCATTGCCGCTGGCCGCCCGACATGCCTTTGACCGACACGTTGATCGACGGAATCTTGACCTTCAGCGCCTCCAGCACCTCACGGGAGCGGCGGCGCATCTCGCGGTCGTCGACCAGGTCGAAGAAGCGCGCGAGCGGGTTCTTGTGGCGCTCTTCGCGGCCGAGATAGACGTTCTGGTAGGCGCTCATCGTGTCGACCAGCGCCAGGTCCTGATAGACGGTCTCGATACCGGCCTCGAGCGCGTCCTGCGCCCGCCGCATCCGGATCTCGCTGCCCTCCATGAAGATTTCGCCGCCGGTGGGCGCGATCACCCCCGATAGAATCTTCAGCAGCGTCGACTTGCCGGCGCCGTTGTCGCCGACCAGCCCCAGCACTTCGCCGCGCTGCAGCGTGATGGACGCGTCGGCCAGCGCCACCACGGCGCCGAAATTGCGCTGGATGTTGCGGGCTTCGAGAACAGGCAGGCCGGTAGCTTCGAGACTGGGCATCTATGTGTTCCGTATTTGGAACGGCTGTACCAATACCAGAACGCTAGTTCTTAACGCCGGACCCTGTCAAGCGGCCTCATGAAGATTGGACGACGGTGCCGGTGCGTGCTGCGATGGGGAAGGGGGCTCTCGGAACGCAGGGGTAGAGACGGCTCGTTGTCTCCCCCCTCGGAAGGGGCCCCGAAGGGGTCGCCTCGCCGGCTCGCCGTCAACGGGGGATCGGTCCCGCTAGAGGCCGAGCCGGTAGAAGCCGTTGGCGTTGTCGCGGTAGATCTTGCGCGTTTCGGCTTCACTCAGGCCGAGGTCGGCAAAGGCCTCGTCGAGCACTTCCACCCAGCGCGGCAGGGTCGTGGCCGCAAGGCAGATCGGGTAGTCGCCGGCGTAGATGGTGCGCTCGACCCCGAAGGCGTCGAGGGTGGCGGCGATATAGGGCCGCAAATCGGCCGGCGTCCAGTTGACGAGGTCCGCCTCGACCGGCAGGTCGGAGAGCTTGATCACGAGGTTGGGGTATTTCGACAGCGCCGCGACGTCGGCGCGGTACTGGTCGAGCGCGCCCTCCTTGATGCCGGGCTTACCGCAATGGTCGAGGATCAGCGGCACGCCCCGGCTGATGCGCGGCACGAAGTCGCGCACGATGTCCATCTGCGTGTGGTTGACGTTGATTTCGAAGTGCCAGCCGAAGGTTTCGAGCAGGTTCACCCCTTCGACGAAGCTGTCCGAGAGGGTCAGCCGGCGCGGATCGGCATCGAACTCGACGATGCGGCGAATGCCCTTCACCATCGGGTGGTTGTCGCGCATCGCGTCCAGCATCGCGACGACGCGGGCGCCCCATTCGAGCGGCGCCATCGGCACGATGCCCTTGATGCGGGGATCGCGCTTCGCCTCGTCCTCGACGAACTCGATCTCCTCGATGTACTGGCCGCCGCCTTCCCAGAAGTCGGCATAGCATTCGAGGAACACCATCGCCTCGACCTCGACGGGCCCGCAGTCCCGCCGGTAGTCCTCCACGTGATAGGGATGGCTGAACAGCGGGCTGCCCTCGAAGCCCGAGTATTTGAGCCGCGTCTGGTCCCAGATGTGGAGATGCGTGTCGATGACGGGAAAATTCGGCATGTCCGGCCTCTGTGGGTCAGTTCGTCCTGTGGCAAGGATCGGCGATGGCCCGAAAGCCTGTCAAACGAATTGTCGGCGGGGCTATTCCCGGCGGCCGCGCAACTGGTGCCGCAGCGTCTCCCACCAGACCCGGTAGGGCCGGGCGAGCCACCATTTGGCCGGCAGGTAGCCGGCGTGGCGCCGCACCACCTCCATCGCCTCGCGGTAGTGGTCGACCCGCCGCGAACGGGTCTTGGTCGCCTCGTGCACGCGGTTGACGGCGACGAACACCTCGGTGAACGCCGGGGCGCCGCCGCTCTGATAGAGCCGCCACCAGAGGTCGTAGTCCATCGCCATGTGCAGCCGTTCGTCGAGCCCGCCGACCGTCTCCCAGGCGCTGCGGCGCATCAACGTGCCAGGCTGCGAGATGAGACACCGTACCGCAAGGCCGCGCGGGCTGAACGGCTGCACCCAGGTGGCACGGCGCCTGCCGCTCGTCTGGTCGATGTCCCAGGTGCGGCCATAGGCCATGGGCGCGGTGGGGGCGCGCTCGAGCGTTTCGAGCAGGCGCACCAGGGCCCCCGGCAGCAGCCAGTCGTCGCTGTTGAGCCAGGCGACGAACGGCGCCCGGCCGCGCACGATGCCTTCGTTGATCGCCGCCGCCTGACCGCGATCGCGCTGGCTGCGCCAGCCGGCGAGCCGATCCGACCACCCCTTGATGATCTCGACCGACCCGTCGGTCGATCCCCCGTCGAGCACGAACACCTCGACGGCCACGCCCTGGGCGAAGATCGACGACAGCGCGTCGTCGAGAAAGGCACCCTGGTTGAACGAGGGCACCGCAATGGTCACGACAGGATCGGTCACCGGCAGCCCTTCGCCGTGCCGCCATCCGGGCAGTCCGTCGGCCGGCCGAGAGATTTTGGCCCTTTGCGTTGCCGGACGAGCACTATATCTGAGCGCACTGTAGCATTTGCACTCGGGGTCGGCGGCATATGACGCATCAGAAAGTTGCCTTGGTAACCGGCGTTACGGGTCAGGACGGTGCCTACCTCTCCCAACTCCTGCTGGACAAAGGCTATCTCGTGCACGGCGTAAAGCGGCGTTCGTCGTCTTTCAACACCGGCCGCATCGAGAACATCTATCAGGACCCGCACGATTCCAATCCGCGCTTCGTGCTCCACTACGGCGACATGACGGATTCGACCAACCTCATCCGCATCGTCCAGGAGACCCAGCCGGACGAGATCTACAACCTCGCCGCCCAGTCGCATGTGGGCGTGTCGTTCGAGACGCCCGAATATACCGCCCAGGCCGACGGCATCGGCACGCTGCGCCTGCTCGAGGCGATCCGCATCCTCGGCATGGAGAAGAAGGCGCGCTTCTACCAGGCCTCGACCTCCGAGCTCTACGGGCTGGTGCAGGAAACCCCGCAGCGGGAAACCACCCCGTTCTATCCGCGCTCCCCCTACGCGGTGGCCAAGCTCTACGCCTACTGGATCGTGGTCAACTATCGCGAGGCCTATGGCATGCACGCCTCGAACGGCATCCTGTTCAACCACGAAAGCCCGCTGCGCGGCGAAACCTTCGTGACCCGCAAGATCACCCGCGCCGCCGCGGCGATCCGGCTCGGCAAGCAGCAGAAGCTCTTCCTCGGCAACCTCGACGCCAAGCGCGACTGGGGCCACGCCCGCGAATACGTTCGCGGCATGTGGCTGATGCTGCAGCAGGAAACGCCCGACGACTACGTGCTGGCGACGGGCGTCACCACCGAGGTGCGCCAGTTCGTGGCCTGGGCCTTCGAGGACGTCGGCATCCACCTCCGTTGGGAAGGGCAGGGGGCGGAGGAAAAGGGCATCGACACCCGCACCGGCCAGGCCGTGGTCGAGGTCGATCCGCGCTATTTCCGACCCACGGAAGTCGACCTGCTGGTGGGCGATCCGAGCAAGGCACATGCCCGGCTGGGCTGGCGGCACGACCTCCCGGTGCGTGAACTCTGCCGCGAAATGGTCACCGAGGACCTCAAGGTGATGGAAACCTCCACGGTGATGAAGGAGGCCTGACATGGCCGGCTACCCGCTTTCGGGAAAGACGGTCTGGGTCGCCGGACACAACGGCATGGTGGGCGCCGCGACCGTCCGCCGGCTGGCCGTCGAAGGCTGCCGCGTGCTGACCGTCGGACGCAGCGAACTCGACCTCAAGGATCAGGCCGCCGTGCGGGCTTGGCTCGGCGCAGCGCGACCGGATGCGGTGGTGCTGGCGGCGGCGAGGGTCGGCGGCATTCTGGCCAACGACACTTATCCCGCCGATTTCCTCTACGACAACCTGATGATCGAGGCCAACATCATCGAGGCGTCGTTCCGGGCAGGGGTCGAAAAGCTGCTGTTCCTCGGCTCGTCGTGCATCTACCCCAAGCTCGCCGATCAGCCGATCGTCGAGGAGGCGCTGCTGACCGGACCGCTGGAACCCACCAACGAGTGGTACGCCATCGCCAAGATCGCCGGCATCAAGCTGGCGCAGGCGTACCGCCGCCAGCACGGCAGCGATTTCATCTCCGCCATGCCGACCAACCTCTACGGCCCGGGCGACAATTTCGACCTCGCGTCCAGCCACGTTCTGCCGGCGCTGATCCGCAAGGCGCACGAAGCCAAGCTCGCCGGCCTGCCGGAGATCGTCATCTGGGGGTCCGGCAGCCCTCGCCGGGAGTTCCTCCACGTCGACGACTGCGCCGATGCGCTGGTATTTCTGCTCAAGGGCTATTCAGAGGCCGAGCACATCAATGTCGGCTCGGGCGACGATTTGACCATTATCGACCTGACGCGGCTGGTCTGCGACGTGGTCGGCTATGAGGGGCAGATCGTCCACGACTATGCCAAGCCCGACGGGACGCCCCGCAAGCTGATGAGCGCCGGCAAACTCAGGGCGATGGGCTGGTCGCCTCGTATCGCGCTCCGCGATGGTATTGCCGCGACCTATGCCTGGTTCCTCGAACATGAAGCCCAACGGGTTGCTGAATAGTCATCTGGTCGGGGGAGGATCGTTTGGGGCGACTCAAGATAGTTTCCGCCGGAGAAAGTAGCTTGGGTACTCTGCGACAAGTTAATCCCAGTTAAGCGGGGCAACCGGACTGGCGGCGATTTCAGCTTGTCTGATATCGCTTTGGTGAGATTGAAGTTGAGCCGCGTCACGGGCGAGCAGGTCAGCCGTGACCGGCGTCGCCGAGTGTGCTAGAGGCGCGGGCGAACAGGAACATCGGCAGAGGGACGGGCACGTGGTTGACGCCACCCAGACAGCGAGCAAGGCGGCGGCGCGGATAACGGTGATCTCGGCCGATGCGAACCCCAACCAGGGGACCGCCGACCTGATCGCCGGCCTCAGGCTCTATCCGCTGTGGTCGCGCCTCGCCCTGCACGAGGTCCGCCAGCGCTTCCGGCGCTCGCTCCTCGGCCCGCTCTGGCTCACCCTCAGCATGGGCATCTGGGTGGCGGCGATGGGGTTCGTGTTCTCGGCCCTGTTCCACCAGAACGCCGGTCAGACGCTGCCCTATATCGCCATCGGCGTCATCTTCTGGAGCCTGCTCACCAGCTCGATCAACGAGGGCACCAGCGTCTTCATCGGCAATGAGGGCTTCATCCGCAACGTGCCGCTGCCGCTCAGCGTTCACGTCTTCAGGATGCTGGCGCGCAACCTCATCATCTGGGCCTTCAACATGGTGATCTACGTGGCGGTGCTGGTGTTCTTCGGCATCCTGCCCAACGCCAATCTCTTTTGGTTCTTCCCGGGCTTCGCGCTGTTCATGATCAACGCGGCCTGGATGGCGCTCGCCGCCGCCATCCTTTCGACGCGCTTTCGCGATATCCCGCAGGTCATCGCCAACGTCATCCAGGTGGTGTTCTTCCTCACTCCCGTGTTCTGGTCGCTCGAGAGCCTGCCGAACCGGCCGGCATTCGTGGTCTTCAACCCGTTTTACCACCTGCTGGAGGTCGTGCGCGCGCCGCTGCTCGGCCAGGCACCGGCCGTGTCTAGCTGGGGTTTCGATATCGGCCTCGCGGTCGTCGGCGTCGCGGCGACCCTGCTCCTCTATCGCCGGGCCTTCGCCCGCATTGCCTACTGGGTGTAGCACGTGGCCCATATTTCGATCCGCGACCTGTCGGTCGAATTCGCCATCTACGGCACCAATGCGCGGTCGTTGAAAAACACCGTGCTGGCGCAAGCGACGGGTGGCCGCGTCATGGCTGGCGCTCGCGACGTGGTGGCGGTGCGTGCCCTCGACCACCTGAACCTCGAGATCGCCGACGGCGACCGGGTCGGCCTCGTCGGCCACAACGGCTCGGGCAAGACCACGCTGCTGCGCGTCCTCGCCGGCATCTACAAGCCGGTCGGCGGGCAGGTGACCATCGAAGGCCGGGTAGGAACGCTGCTCGATCCTTCCGCCGGCATGGACTCGGAGGCGACCGGCCTCCAGAACATCTACATCCGCGGCTACATCCTCGGCATGAGCAGGCAGGAGATCGAGGCCAACCTGCCCGATATCGCGGCCTTCACCGATCTCGGCGATTTCCTCGCTCTGCCGGTAAAAACCTATTCGGCCGGCATGGCGGCACGCCTGACCTTCGCCATTTCGACGGCGCCGAAAGCCGACATCCTGCTCATCGACGAGGGGATCGGCGCCGGCGACGCTGCCTTCCAGGAGAAGGCGCAGCGCCGCATCGAGGGGGTGTTCGCCCGCACCCGCATCGTGCTGCTGGCGAGCCATGCGGAGAGCTTGATCACCCGCTTCTGCAATCGTCGGCTGACCCTGGAGCGCGGCGAGGTGGTGGGTGACGTGCCGCTGGCCCAGGCGCCGGTCCCCGTCGACTAGCGTCTCGAGATACATTTCAGAAACGCCCGATGCTGAACTCCGGCCGCTCGGCCGTCCCGTCGAGGAGGCCCGCGACGAGCCGCGCCGTCACCGCGCTCAGCGTCAGGCCGAGATGCCCATGGCCGAAGGCGAACACCAGGCGGGAATCGCTGGGGTGGCGGCTGATCACCGGCAGCGAGTCGGGCGTCGAGGGGCGGCGCCCCATCCATTCGCGGCCACCTTCGGGCAAGGCGGGCACATAGCGGCGCATCTTGGCGCGCATCGCCCGCGCCCGGCCGAAATTGGCCGGCGTCGAGGGGCGCGCCAGTTCGACCGCGCCGCCGACCCTGAGCCCATCTACCAGCGGCGTGGCGATGAAACCGTGATCGGCGAAGCCCACCGGCAGCGGCAGGTTCCAGTCTAGGTCGGTGAACGTGGTGTTGTAGCCACGCTCGGTTTCTAGCCTGACCCTGAGGCCGAGCCGCCGCACCAACTCGCGCGACCACACGCCGGCTGCGACCACCGCCTTGTCGTGGACCGCCTCTTCGGCGGCGGTGACGACACGGATGCCGTCCGTCTGCTGTGCGAGCCGCAGCACGTCGCCGACGATCCGCTGCGCCCGTCCGACGGCAAAGGCCTGGTGGTGGCGCAGGATGGTCAGCGGGTTGGAGGCGGTCCAGTAGCCCGGCTGCCTGATCGCGCCGGCGAAGCGGCCTTCGAGCTGGGGCACGAGTGCCCGGGCTGCCTCGGGCGACAGCCGGTCATACTCGTAGCCGAGGAGTTCCTTGACCGTTTGTGCCTCGGCGATCCCTGCCGCGATCGAGGCTTCGCTGTCGTGCACCGAGAGATAGCCCGTGGGCCGCAGGTGATGGTCGAGCCCGGCGATGCGGGCGATGGTGAAATGATCCTCGAGCGCCGTCCGCATCAGGCCCGCCAGTGCCGCCCGGGCGTGCCGACCATGCTCGGGCGTCGCATGGGCGAGGAACGACAGCAACCAGGGCGTCAGGGCCGGCAGGTCCTGCCACCGCACCGTGAGCGGGCCCAGCGGGTCGAGCAGCCATTTCGGCACCGCCATGAGGATGCCGGGGCTCGCGATCGGGGCGATCTCGGGCAGCGCGATGAGTGAGGCATTGCCCGCCGATGCCGGCAGGCCCTCCGGCTCGCGTTCGTAGACGGTGACCTCGTGCCCATCGCCGATCAGCCAGGTGGCAATCGAGGCCCCGATGATCCCGGCGCCGATGACGGCGATGCGGCTCATGCGCGGATGGCCGTCGCCAGATCGACCCCCGACACGGTGTCGCGGGCGATGTAGCTCTGGATCTGGCGCACGATCTGGGCGGCGTGCGCATCGGCCAACTGGTCGGCCAACTCGGCTTCGCGAGCGGCGATCGCCGCCACCATCGACTCGTGCTCGTCGACATACTGGCGCGGCAGGCGGTCGTCGAAGGATTGGTAGTAGAGCCTAAGGATGCGCCGCCCCTCGTCGAGTAGCCGGGAAAACAGCGCCGTGAAATAGAAATTGCCCGCCGCTTCGGCGATCGCGACGTGAAAATCACGGTTGGATTCGATCATCCGCCCGGCGTCGAGACTGGTCACGGCCTCGGCGTATTCGAGCTTGAAGCGATTGATCCGGTCGAGATCGGCGTTGCTCCGGTGCACGGCGGCGCCGCGCGTCGTGACGCGGTACATCAGCGTCAGCGCTTCGAAATAGACCGGCAGGCGAACGAAATCGATCGCCGACACGATGGTGTTGCGATTGGGCAGCGTTGTCACCAGGCCCTCAGCCGCCAGCCGCACCAGCGCTTCGCGAATCGGCGTGCGCGACATGTCGAACTGCTCGGAGAGCTGCACCTCGTCGAGCGGGCTTCCCGGTTGCAGCCTCAGGTCGATAATCGACTGCCGCACCCTCTCGTAGACGATCTGCGCCCCCGAGCCGCGCACCCGCACCGGCGCGCCGTCGGCCGCCTCGCCCTTGCCGCCTTTGTCCGCCCTCGCCATCTGCCGCCCCGCTTTGCCCCTCGCCTCGCCAGAGCTAGCACGGCGCCGCCTCGTTCCATCGGCCGTTCTTGCGCCCATCAACCGGGATCGTGGGGCCTATAGCGGGCCGTATTTGCTCAGATCCGGGCGGGTCCGTAGCCCCTCCTCGGTGATTGCCCGCACATGGGCTGCATCAACCGCCGAAAGCGGCAGGCGCGGCGCCCGCGTCACGGGCGAGGTGCCGCGTACCAGATGCTCCACCAGCTTGATGTTCTGGACGAAACGGGGGCCGATATCCATGTGGAGGAGCGGCAGGAACCAGCGGTAGATTTCGAGCGCTTCGGCAATCCGTCCAGCCACCGCCAGCCGGTAGATGGCCACCGTTTCATGCGGAAACGCATCGACCAGCCCGGCGATCCAGCCGCTGCAGCCCAGGATCAGGCTTTCGAGCGCGAGGTCGTCGACGCCGGTCAGCAGCTGGTAGCGGTCGCCGACGGCGCGCAGCGTCTCGTTGATGCGGCGCGTGTCGCCGGTCGATTCCTTGACGGCGACGAATTTGGGCTCGTCCGCCATTTCCGCCAGCATCTGCGGGCTCACATTGATGCCGTAGGCGAGCGGGTTGTTGTAGATGATGATCGGCAGCGACGACGCGGCGGCGACCGTCTGGTAGTGCGCCATCACTTCGCGATCGTCGGCGAGGTAGCGCATCGCCGGCAGCACCATCAGCCCCTCGACGCCGAGCTTTTCGGCATCGGCGGCGAGCCTGGCGCCGGCACGGGTCGAGTCCTCGGCGATGGTCAGCAGCACCGGCTTGCGGCCAGCCGCCGCTTCGACCGCTACCCGGGCGATGTCGAGCTTTTCCGCCGCCGTCAGCGTGCTGGCTTCGCCGAGCGACCCGCAGGCGATGATCGCATCGACCCCCGCCGAGAGCTGGAATTCGACATCCGCCGCCACGCCGGCGAAATCGACATTCTCGTCCTCGGTCAGCTTGGTGGTGATGGCGGGGAGCACGCCGCGGAAATCGCTCTTCTGCATCGGTTCTGCCTGTTGGTGATGACGAAGGACCTGGCTGGCGCTTCGAGCCGGAACGTACGTCATCGCGGCCTTGTCGGCAAGTTGTCGACAAGGATGAACGGCGCTGCTTCGCCGCTCCCTTCTCCCGCAAGGGGACCGGGCGATCGAAACGGGGGCCTACTGCTCCAGCGGCCGGGAGGCCTCGCGGATGGCGCGGTGGACGTCGCGCTGCAGCTCGATGAAGGGCGTCGTCTCCATCACCGCTTCGCGGCGCGGCCGCGCCAGCGGCACGTCGAACACCTGCGTGATGCGTCCCGGACCGATCCCCATCACCGCAATGCGGTCGGAGAGGTAGACAGCTTCCTCGACGTCGTGGGTGACGAACAGCACGGTCAGCCGGTGCTCCTCCCAGATGCGGGTCAGCAGTTCCTGCATCTGGTGCCGCGTCAGCGCGTCGAGGGCACCGAACGGCTCGTCCATCAGCAGCATCTTGGGGCGGTAGGACAGGGCCCGGGCGATCGCCACGCGCTGCTTCATGCCGCCAGATAGCTCCGAGGGATACCGCTCGGCGGCGTGCGACAACTGCACGAGCTCGAGATGCGTCCTCGCGATATCGCGGCTCTCGGTCCGGCCGTGGCCGGCGGCCTTGAGCGCGAACTCGATGTTCTGCTGCGCCGTCAGCCAGGGCAGCAGCGTGTAGGACTGGAACACCACGCCGCGATCGAGCCCCGGCGCCACGATCGGCGCTGCGTCGATCGCCAACTCGCCGTCGTCATAGTCCTGCAGGCCCGCGACGATCGACAGCAGCGTGCTCTTGCCACAACCCGACGTGCCCACCAGCGACACGAATTCGTTGTCGGCGAGGTCGAGCGTAATGCCGCGCAGCACCTCGTTGCGCTTCTCACCCGTGCCGAAGCTCTTGCCCAGGCCCCCGATGTGCAATTTTGGCGTCATGGCTCGGCCCCGGTGACCATTGAAACCCGCGGCCACACCCACATCGTCATGCCGCGTCCCCGCGCCGGAACAGCGCCTTGCTCGCCGCCTTCATCGCCTGGTCGGTGATCAGGCCGAGCACGCCCAGCAGCAGGATGTAGCCGATGATGGTGTTGGTCTGGAAATAGCGTTGCGACACGGTGATCCGGTAGCCGAGGCCCGAGGTGGCGGCGACCAGCTCGGCCAGCACCAGCCAGGTCCAGGCCCAGCCGAGGCTGATCCGGAGCGTGTCCCAGATCCCCGGCATGGCGCTCGGCACCACGATCCGGGTGAGGATGCGGCGGTCCGATAGGCCCAGCGTGCGCCCCAGCCCGACGAAGTCGCGTGGCACGCGCTTCACATTGTCCATGATCATCAGCACCTGCTGGAAGAAGGTGCCGATGAAGATGATCAGGAATTTCTGCCCATCGCCCGTGCCGCTCCACAGGATCGACAGCGGCACAAATGCCACCACCGGCATGTACCGCACGAAATCTACCAGAGGCTCGATCGCCGCTTCCCAGGTGGCGAAGCTGCCGATCATCACCCCAATCGGCAGCGCCAGGACAGTGGCGATGAGGAAGCCCACGAGGATGCGATAGATCGATACCCCGAGATCGACCCAGAGCGTGCCCCGCACCGCGAGGCCATAGAGCTGGGTGACGACGCTGACCGGATTGGGCAGGAAGATCGAGGGCACCAGCCCCGATGCCGTCACCGCCCACCACACGATGAGCAGCACCGCGAACACGCTGCCCGAAATCAGCAGGAAGCTGGCCCGCCTGATCGGCGTACCGATGGCGGACGACCTGATGTGACGGGGCTTGGTCAAGCGGGATCCTTGTGGGGGAGCGGCAGGTTGGCATTTGCAGCCGCCCCCCACCCTTGATCCCTCCCCTCAAGGGGGAGGGAGAAGATGGGCGAGGCCCTGCCGCAATTCCTCCCTCCCCTCTGAGGGGAGGGATGGGGTGGGGGGCTTTTGCAGACCTTGCTCTACTGCGCCGCGGCGGCGACGAAGTCGGCGTCGATCATCTGGGCCGGGGTGACGTCGGCGGTCAGCAGGCCGGCGTTCTTGGCGGCGGCTTCGACGTCGGCGAAGGTCTTGGTGGAGAAATCGCCGGTCAGCGCCGTCTTGTTCTCGGCCAGCGAGTAATATTTCACGCCGTCGAAAGCGGTGTTGAGGTTTTCCACCGTGTCGCCGACCGCCTTTGAGATGATGGCGCGGCCGCCGGGGGTATCGGCCTTGTAGTCCTTGAGCGCCGCGTCCCAGCTCTTGATCATCGCCAGCACCTGGCCGGGCTTCGACTTGATCACGTCGTCGCGCACCACCAGCACGTCGGAGATGAGGCCGGGGTCGTTGCTCGCCGGAAACAGTAGTTTTACGTCCTTGTTCTGCCCCATGGCAGCGGTGAGATAAGGCTCGTACGTCACCGCGACCGGTACCTTGCCGGCGATCAGCGCGCTGCCTGCATCGGCAGCGGGCATCGGCACCGGTTGCACGTCGGCGATCGACATGCCGTTCTTGGCGAGGGCGTATTTGAGCAGGATGTCGCTCGTCGTGCCCTCTTCGAACGCCACCTGCTTGCCCTTTAGGTCGGCGATGGACGTGACGTCCTTGCCGGCGATGATGGCGTCGGCGGTCATCGACACGTCGAGCAGCAGCACCACCTTGATCGGCAGGCCGGCGGCGATCATCCCCATCGCGGTGTGGGTCGCGATGTTGGCGCCATCGAGCTGGCCGCTGGCCAGCGCCGCGTTGATGTCCTTGTCTTCGGTGAAGTTGACGATCTGCACGTCGGCAAGGCCATTGGCTTTGAACAGCCCCTTGCTGTCGGCGACGTCCCACTGGCCATAGCCTAGCCAGGGCTCGATGCCGAGCTTGAAGCTGCCCGCCTCGGGCGTCGTCGGAATGGCATCGGCCGCCTGGGCCGCGGCCCCCGCCAGCAGCGCGAGCGCCGCGCCCGCCAGAAGGCCAGTGAGTGTGCGCATGATGGTGGTTCTCCCCGTGAGACTTGGTCGAAAGACCTGGGTCCTGCCCTGTCGCCGGGCAAGAGCACGCGATCGCCTCAGATGTCAAACGGCGGGCGGGCGGCTGTCAACGGGCGGCATGGGGAAGGGCGCGGGCTGGTTTGGCTGAGGTCGGTGTTTTGGCCGGAAACGTGGACGCCCCCCCGCGCACGACGTGTCCAGCTATCGTGACACCAGTCCAAGCTTGATCAGGCTCTCTGCCGTTGCGACGATCGCGTCTTCGGGTGGCCTCGGGCGCCAATCGAGCAGCCGCATGGCCTTCTCGCTTGTCGAGTTGAGATTGACCCCGAGCAGCGGCACGATGCCGCGCAGGCTGGGGTTGCAACGAGCCGCAATGCGAACCAGCCAGTTTGGCAATTCCAGCGTCGAAACCCTGCTTGCTGCACTGCCAAGGCGACGCTTCAGAATTCTGGCCACCTCGACCATCAAAAGGCTCTGGCCGGAGATTGCGATGAAGCGCTCGCCCCTGGCCGCGTGATGAGTCATGGCCCGCAGATGGAGGTCGGCGACGTCCCTCACATCAACGAAGCCCGAATTTATCTTCGGGCAGCCGGATTGCCCCTCCAGCATGTTCTTGATCATCCGCAACGAATGCGAATAGTCGGGACCAAGCGCCGGCCCCATGACGGCGACCGGATTTACCGCCGCGAGTTCGAGCTCGCGTCCCTCGCGGGCGATGAAATCCCAGGCGGCGCGCTCGGCGATGGTCTTCGACTTCTGGTACGGCGCGACGTTGCCGGTCAGGTCGGTCCAGTCGGACTCGTTGAAGGGCCGCTGCATCGGCTTGTGCCCGACGGCGATAGCGCCGATGGCCGACGTCAGCACGACCCGCTTGACGCCGGCATCCCGGGAAGCGCGAAGCACCCGCAGATTGCCATCCACGGCAGGCCGGATCCAGTCTTCTTCCTTCACCTGGCTGCCGGAGGGGGTCGGCGACGCACCATGCAGCACATAGGCGCATCCGGCGACCGCTTCGGCCCAGCCTTGGTCTGCCCCAAGGTCTGCGACGACGAATGACAGGCTCTCGCCCGGCTCCGCTCCCCCCACCCTCAGGTAGGCGCGCACCTCCGCTTCCCGTGACAGGGAGCGTACGGTGGTCCGGACACGGTAGCCGGCGCTCAGCAGCGCCAGAATGCAATACTGGGCGATAAAGCCCGTCCCGCCGGTCACCAGAACAAGGTCATTGGGCATTTCGATCTCCTTCAGCTAGCGGGGAGATAGACAGTCCCTCCCGTACGGAGAATGCTTGATTAGGCGCATTTCTTGCGCGATAGGACGGAAATGAGCAGCGACCCATTTTCCGATATCCTGAAGTTCACCAGGGCCGATGCCTTGGTCACCGGGGGCTTCACCGCCAGCGGCACATGGGCGATCCGTTTCCCTGCACCCAGCACCATCAAGTTTTTCGCGGTGGTGAAAGGCTGTTGCTGGGTCAGCCTCGAGGGCGAGCCGGAGCCGGTGCGTTTCGATACGGGCGATATCGGCCTGCTTTCGGCCCCACGCTCCTTCACGCTGGCGAGCGCGCCAGGGGTGGCGCCGGTCGAGGCGATGAGCCTGTTTTCGCAAGCCGGGAGATCAACCGCGACCCTGGGTGACGGAAGCGAGTTCGCCCATATCGGGGGGCATGTGCATCTCGACCGCACCAGCGGGGGGCTGCTGGCCGACGTGCTGCCGGGCTGGATTCACATTCGCGCGGCGTCGTCCGAGGCGGCGAAATTCCGATGGCTCCTGGACCAGTTGATCGAGGAGCGGCAGCATAGCGAACCCGGCGCCCAGCTCGCGTCCGAGCAGATCGCGCAGATGCTGTTCATCCAGGTGCTGCGCGCGCGCCTCAAGACGGCCGAAACCATGCCTGCCGGTTGGCTCCGCGGCCTCGGCGACCCGCGCATCGCGCCGGCGCTGAGAATGATGCACGGCGATCCGGCTCGAGCCTGGCATCTCGACGAGCTTGCGAGCGCCTGCGCGATGTCGAGAACCACGTTCGCCCTCGCCTTCCGGACCGTCGTGGGCGCGGCGGCGATCGCCTATCTTGGCGAGTGGCGCATGCGCCTCGCCGAGCGCGCCTTGCGCGAAGAGTCGACGCCGGTGGCGCTGGTCGGGCGATCGCTCGGTTATGCGTCCGAGAGCGCCTTCAGTACGGCGTTCAGGCGGCACACGGGAAAGTCCCCGCGAGCCTATCGCGTCAACCCGGACGCCTCGGCCCGCACGCCCGACGATGAGGCGGAACTCACGCTGGCCTGATACCCGCTTACCGTCCCAGCAGCCGGTCCCGGATCTCCGATACGGCGTTCTCGTGCGACGAGAACCCCTCGTAATGGGCCAGCCGGCGGGCCTGTTTGGCGAGCGCCGGATAGCCGGCGGAGGTGACGTAGCCGATGGACGAGCGCTTGACGAAATCGTCGACCGAGAGCGGGCCGTAAGTACGGGCCCAGCGGCTGGTGGGGAGCACGGCGTTGGGGCCGAGGACGAAATTGGCGATGGTGACCGGGGTGTGCGGGCCCATCAGGATTTCGGCCGCCTCGGTGATGTGGCCGAGATGGGCGAAAGGCTCGGTCGAGAGGATTTCGAGGTGTTCGGGGGCGAAGTCGTTGATGAAGCGGTAGCTTTCCTCGATCGATCGGGTCAGCACCACGCCGCCGCGTTTGCCGGTGAGCACGGCCTGCGAGAACTCGACCCGCTGCGGCGTCATATGCGCCCAATAGCCGGGCAAGGCGGCGATCGCGGCGTCGGCGAGGGAGCGGTCGTGCGTGACGAGATAGGCCGATGAATCGGGCCCGTGCTCGGCCTCGATCAGCAGGTCGAGCGCCGCCACGGCGCCATCGACCGAGCCATCGGCGAAGATGATCGCCTCGGAGGGGCCGGCGGGCAGGCCGGTGTCGATCTGCGACGACAGCACCGACTTGGCCGCGACCACCCACCGGCTCCCCGGCCCGACGATCTTGAGCGCCGGCCTGACCGTCTCGGTGCCGAACGTCACGGCCGCGACGGCGTGGGCGCCGCCGACCTTGTAGACCGCGTGCACGCCGGCGAGGCGGGCGGCGACCAGCGTTGCCGCATCGACCGAGCCATCCTCGGTCGCCGGCGTCACGATGGCGATACGCGGCACGCCGGCGATCACCGCCGGCACCGAGGTCATCATCGTCACCGAGGGGAAGGCGCCCTTGCCGCGCGGCACATAGAGCGCCACCGAGCGGATCGGGGTAAAGCGGTCGCCGGCGAAGGCGCCGGGCTGGATTTCCTTCAGCGACATCGCCGGGGGGCGCTGCTCCTCATGGAAGCTCTTGATATTGCC
>Ga0209233_1000616_pt1 | contig 18129 bp, 11 predicted proteins | sample AraplaCL_Cvi_mCL_FD_184269 | JGI IMG/M metagenome (GOLD analysis project Ga0209233, IMG submission 184269) | Arabidopsis root microbial communities from the University of North Carolina, USA - plate scrape CL_Cvi_mCL (SPAdes) (version 2) | ecosystem: Host-associated > Plants > Roots > Endosphere...
GGAATGGATTCCGGGTTCGCCTCTCCGAGGCGCCCCGGAATGACGACGGGGCCTAGGGCTTCGGCCTTCCCGCGTCCATCGCGGCGCGGTGGACGATCTGGCCCATTTCGCTGGCCTGCTCGGCCAGGGTCTTCATCTGGGCCTGCACATAGTCGCCGTGCAGCCGCATCACCTCGGAGAGGTCCTTGGCGTGGACCAGCGACTGGGCGTAATTGAGCGAGGCCTGCACATTGGCTTCCGCGAAGGCGAGCGCCCTTATGCTGAGATCCTTCGCGCCCGCCCGCATGGTGGCGCCGTGCTCCTCCAGCGAGCCGGCGGCGGTCTGGGCGTTGGCCAGCAGCTTGTCGAAGGCTTCGCGGGCCTGTTTGAAGCTCGATTCCGCCATGGACTTCATCTCCGGCGGAAGCTCGAAACGGTCACGTGCCTGATCGGTCATGCCTGCCACTCCTGTCATGTCGTGTGATGTCTTGTGATGTCTTTTGCGGCCCTTTCGGCCGTCCCCCGACGCACCCGCCGCCAAGTTTAGCGGCCAAGGGCGTTGCCGGTGTGACGGCGGGCCCCGCCGCTCACGAATCCTGCGGATGCAACCGGCTTGCGGCTTGCGGGTTCAGCCACATTAAGGTTATCGCGGCTTTCGGCCGCCCCTCGGAGCGGGGGCCGTGGACCTGCCCGCCCCCGCGGGCAATACTAACCCTTTCTTAAGGCTGTCATTCCCGGCAGCCGCCCACGAGATGCGCGACAGCGAGACGTGAAGCCGGTTGGATGACGAGTTCGGATTTCCAGTTGCGAGGCGTGGGTGATCCCCGGCTGGCCGTGCATGCGACGTCGCAGCTCGCCACCTGGCTCTGGTCGATCGACGGCACGCGCGTGCTCTGGGCCAATCCGGTCGGCGCCAAACTGTTCGGCGCGGCGAATTCCACGGCGCTCGCGGACAAGACGTTCGGACCTGCCGACAGCCATCGCCGCCAGGTGGCCCGGCTCGCCCGCCAGCTGCCGGCGAACGGCGCCATCAGGCTGGAGCGGCTGCGCGGCTTCGGCGCCCGGCTCGGCACGCTGATGACCTGCGCCTGCGCGCGGCTCGACTTCGCCGATGGCGGCCACGCCGTGCTGGTGACCGCGATGGATCCTTCGGGCCGCACCATGCCGCTGGTCGAGCGGCTGCATCGTCTCGTCGACGGCGCCAAGGTGCCGATGGCGGCGTTCGCACCCGACGGCCTGTTCGCCGGCGCGAGCGAAGCCGCCCGGCCCCTGCTCGGCTTCCGCGATCTCACCGAAGCCGGCCTCGAACAGGCCCGCAGCGATGCGCTTCGCGACGGCCGCGCCGCGACGCCTGTCGGCATCGGGCAGATGGTGCTGCAACGGGTCGGCACCGGCGACGATGTCGGCCTGGTCGCGCTGATCGAGCCGGGCGTGCAGGCGGCGGCTGAAACGAGGACGGACGCGCCTGAAGCTGCTGAAACGGTCGCTCGACCTGCTGCGCCTGAGGCGCCGCCGCCGGCGATGCCGGACGATGCGCAGCGCGCGCCGCCAGCCGAGGCGCCGGCCGAAATCGCGCTGTTCGACGCCTTTGCCGAGCCGGCCGAGACCATTGCGCAGGAGCCGCCCGCGCCCGAGCCGGCGGCCGAGATCGTCACGATCCAGGACGCTGTGAAAGACGCGCCGCACGATGCCGCGCCAAAGACTCCGGTTGAAAACCCGCCCGAGGCCATCGTCTCGCCGCAGGCCGCGCCGATCACATCGGCCATGGTCGAGCCGCAACCAGCCGAGCCGCCCGCACCGCGCCAGCATCCGCTGCGCTTTCTCTGGCAGATGGATGCTGAGGGCCGCTTCGTGCTGGAGTCGAGCGAGTTCATCCGCCTGATCGGCACGCATACCGCCGCACGCTTCGGCCGCCCCTGGCGGGAGATCACCGACGAATTCTCGCTCGACCCCGACGGGCGCGTGGCGCAGGCGCTGGATAGCCACGACACCTGGGCCGGGATCACCGTGAACTGGCCGGCCGATGGCGGCGAGCATCTGCCGGTCGAGCTGGCGGGCCTGCCGGTCTACGACCGCGACCGCAACTTTGCAGGATTTCGCGGTTTTGGCGTCTGCCGCGATCTCGACGGCCTCAACCGCCTCGATGCGCTGCGCCGCTATGAGCTGTTCGTCGCGCCGTCCGCGCAGCACGGCCCGTCCGCCGATGTCGTTGAGCCCGAGCCAATGGCGGAGGCACCGCCGATCGAGCCGCCTGAGCCTGAACCAACGCCTGAGCCCGTCGCCGAACTGCCCGAACCAACAACCGAAGCGAATTCACAGACAACCGATTTGGAAACGCCCGTGGAAACGCCTCCCAATGTCGTGCCGTTCCGCCCCGCCGGCGATGCGAGATCACCCGGTGATCAGAGATCGCCGACGCTGACGCCGGTCGAGAACAGCGCGTTCAACGAGCTCGCACGGCAATTGTCCGAGCGGCTCGAACGCGAGCGCGAGACGATCGCATCGGTTGCGTCAGAGCCGCCGGCGGCGGAGTTCACACCCGAACCGCCGACGCCGGAGCTCGAGGCACCGCAGGCTGCGGCCGAATGGCTGACCGAGCCCGCGCCGCCCGCGCAGGGGCACAGCGTGCGCGACCGCGCGCTGCTCGACCTGGTGCCCTCGGGCATGCTGATCTATCGCCTCGATCGCCTGCTCTACGCCAACCCGGCGTTTCTCGCGCGCATGGGCTATGCCAGCCTCGCCGCGCTCGAGGATGCCGGCGGGCTCAATGCGCTCTATGTCGAGCCGGGCGTGTCGTCGGCCAGCAGCACGTCGCAGGCCGGAACGCCCGTGACGATCAGCGCAACGGTCGCGAATGGCGAGCAGCCGCTGCCGACCACGGAAGCCCATCTGCACACGATCGACTGGGACGGCGACAGCGCGCATGCGCTGATCTGCGCGCTGCCCAATCCTGCACCTGTTGTGGCGGCCATCGTTGCCGCACCCGCGATCGTCGCGCCGCCCGTCGCCGCCGAACCCGTGGTCGCGGAATCCTTCCCCTACATCGTCGAGCCCGAGCTCGAAGCCGGCGATGCGGACGCGGAGGATCTCGCCGCGATCCTCGACACCACGGCCGAGGGCATCGTGATGTTCGATGCCGAAGGCAACATCCACGCCTGCAACCGCAGCGCCGAGGCGCTGTTCGGTTACGACGGCGAAGCGCTGATGCAGCAGAACCTGGTGACGCTGTTCGCGCCCGAGAGCCGGCAGATCGTCGTCGACTATCTGGAGAATTTGAAGAGCCAGGACATCGCGAGCCTGCTCGACCACGGCCGCGAGGTGCTGGGCCGCGAGAAGAAGGGCGGCGTGATTCCGCTCGCCATGATCATGGGCCGCACGCGGCCCGACGGCCCGAACTTCTTCGCCGTGTTCCGCGATCTCTCCCAGAGCAAGAAAGGCGAGAGCGAGCTGACCCAGGCGCGACGTCTGGTCGACGGCGCGGCCAACGCCAAGGCCGACATGCTGGCGCGGATCAGCCACGAGATCCGCACGCCGCTCAATGCCATCATCGGCTTTGCCGAGGTGATGATCTCGGAACGGTTCGGCACGCTCGGCAACGAGCGCTACGGCGAATACATGAAGGACATCCGCGCCTCCGGCGAGCGCGTCATCGCCATCATCGACGATCTCCTGGAGCTGTCGCGGATCGAGACCGGCAAGCTGGATCTCAATTTCGCCAACCTCAATCTCAACGACCTGGTCGAGGCCTGCGTGGTGGTGATGCAGCCGCAGGCCAACCGCGAGCGCATCATCATCCGCACCTCGCTGGCGCATGCGCTGCCGCAGGTGACGGCGGATGCGCGCGCGCTGCGGCAGGTCACCATGAACCTGATCTCGAACTCGATCCGGCTCGCCAGCGCCGGCGGCCAGGTCATCGTCTCGACCGCGCTGTCCGACCGCGGCGAGGTTGCCTTGCGCATCCGCGACACCGGGCACGGCCTCAGCGAAAAGGAAGTCGCGGCCGCGATGGAGCCGTTCCGCACCCCGCCGCCGGGCGATGCCGCCGACAATTCCGCGCTCAGCCTGTCGCTGACCAAGGCGCTGGTCGAAGCCAACCGCGCCCGGTTCAACATCAAGAGCGCAGGCCATTCCGGCACGCTGATCGAGGTGGTGTTCGTGCCGGTGGTGGCGGGGGCCTAGGGCGGCGCGCAGACAGTCGTTCGCGACCGCGGCAGCGGCCAATTGCATCGTATTCGCGCCAGGGAACCGAAGGCGTCGTCGCGGCTTAAGCTGGGCAAACCTGCTTGTTCCTGCTCGCCAATTTCGCTGCCGCAACATTCGCATCCTCGCGTGATCTCAAATGTCCGAACGACTGAAATCCGCGGCATCGAAGAAGACTCCGCTCAAGCGGGACGACGGTGTCCCGAGCACCGCCGAGCGAAAGCCGCTACCCACGGGTGCGTCTGCGCGCATGAACGCTCGGGTCGCGCTTGCCCTCGCCCTCGTCGCACTTGCGTTGTGGACAGCGGCGGGCTTTCTGCCGGCCTTGATCTGGGCCGCAATTCTCGCAACCGCGTTGTGGCCGCTCTACGTCAAGTTTGCGGCGCGCGTGAGCTCCGGCCCGTCCAATATGTCCGCGCTCGTCTTCACCCTCATCGTGGCGCTTATCCTGTTTACGCCCATGTCGCTTGCGGTCTACCAGATCGCCCAGCAAGGCAACCTGCTGGTCGGCTGGATGAAGAAGGCCGGAGAGAGCGGGATCGAAGTCCCTGACTGGCTTGCCCGTCTGCCGATCGCCGCAGAGAGCGTGCAGCAATGGTGGCGCAGCAACCTTTCGGATCCCAAAGCCGCGACGGAATGGCTGAAATCCGTCAATGCGGACAACGCATCCGATCTCTTTCGCACATTCGGCGGGCAGCTGCTTCACCGACTTTTTCTGCTGCTGTTCTCGCTGCTGGCCCTGTTCCTCCTGCTGCGCAACGGCCGGTCAATCGCGGATCGCATCCTGGAGACTTGCGATCGACTTTTTGGCGAAGCGGGAGAGGGTCTCGCCGAGAAGATGGTCGACGCGACCCGCGGCACCGTGAACGGCACGGTGCTGGTCGCGGCCGGCGAGGGGTTATTGATCGGCGTGGGCTATCTCGTCGCGGGCGTGCCGAGTGCCATCATATTCACGATACTCACGACGGCTTTCGCGATGCTGCCGTTTGGCGCCTGGTTTGCTTTCACCGTTGCCGCCCTGGTCCTGCTCTCAGACGGAGGCAGCGGATTAGCAGCCGCCGGGGTCTTCTTCTGGGGCGCCATCGTCATGTTCGCCGGCGATCATTTCGTGTGGCCGACCCTTGTGGGCGACTCCGCGCGGCTCCCGTTTCTGTTCGCTTTCGTCGGAATCTTCGGAGGCCTTGCCGCCTTTGGTCTGCTCGGCCTGTTCCTAGGCCCGGTCATCATGGCCGCCCTGTTGGTGGTCTGGCGCGAATGGATTTTTCGCCCTGTCCCCGAGAAGGCAGCCTGAGTCAACGCTGCCGGTCCGGGGGCGCGCGGGCCTTCCCCGAAATAATGGGCACGCTGATCGAGGTTATGTTTACGCCCGTGGTGGCGGTAGCGTAAGGCGCAGCCGCAATGACGAACGGTTGCAGCGTCGCCCTTAGTCGCCGAACCACCGCGACGCGGCCTGAGCAGCTTCCTCCTCGTCTGGCGTGCTGTCGCAGGCCCAGGCGACAAAACCATCGGGGCGCACCAGCACGGCACTCAGGCTGAGCCGATCCCTGGGTTCGCCTACGACATAGGTGATCCGATCGCTCCAACGGCTTGCAAGCGCTTGAAGCGGTGAACGCGCGTCGAAGTCCAACAACAGCCCATTCGCTTGTCTGAGGCGCTCTCCGACCGTCGTGCCGTCAGGCCATTCGAAATCGGGCGCGCTCCGGCCGACCAGTGGATGGCGGCCGCCGAGATCGTAGCGGAGCGAAACGCCGCGCACGCGTTCCGCGAAATAGGTCGCGCCATCTCGGGTGCCGATGAGATCGCGAATGACGGCCTGGAGCGCGCGGGCACCCGGCTCCGGCCGCATGATCGCGACCTGCGCGCGCGACCAGTCGAGGATCCGTGCGCCAATGGGATGCCGCTCGTGCGAATAGGTGTCGAGGAGATTTGCGGGGGCGCGACCGCGGATGACCGCGGCCAGCTTCCAGCCCAGATTCATCGCATCGCCGAGACCGAGATTGAGGCCCTGGCCGCCGAGCGGCGAATGGCTGTGGGCAGCGTCGCCCGCAAGCAGCACGCGGCCCTTGCGATAGGTCGTGGCCTGACGGGCCCGGTCCGTCCAGGTGGCGGCAAGCCGGAGCGTCGTGATGGTGACGTCGGTGCAGGAGACACGGCGCAAGACCTCCTGCACATGCTCGACCGTGACCGGCGCGGCGCGATGGAACGCGCCGCCGTCGAAATCGACCATCGCGATCATGCCTGACGGCGCAAAGGTGTACATGCCCGTGGCCGTATAGTTGCGGCCCGGCGTGAGCTTGTCGGGATCGGCGAGCTCGACCGCGATGGAATAGCCGGTGAACTCCGGATCGGTGCCGACGAAGTCGAAACCACATATCTTGCGCACGGTGCTGCGGCCGCCGTCGCAACCGACCAGCCAGCGTCCGTGGAAAGTTTTGCCGGCCGCCTGCACGGCGACGTCGTCTTCCGAAACGGAAATGGCGTCCACACCACACCCGCGTCTGATCTCGACGCCCAGGCTGCACGCGCGCGCGGCCAGGACGGTTTCAAGCGTTTCCATGTCGACTGCGATGCTCGCATCCGCCGGCGTCGGCAGGCGATACGGCCATCTCGCGGTATCCACGTCGTCCTGATAAAACTGGATGCCGGCGAAATGCCCCGCGGGCCGGCGCGTCTGCTGCATCCAGTGCGCGGCACGCTTGATCGCACCAGCGCTGGCGTGCTGCGCGGTCACGATCTCGTCCAGCAGGCCGCGCCGGTGAAAGGCCTCGCACGTGGGGAGCGAAAGGCCCCGCAGGCCGAACGGCAACTGCTTCAGGGCCGAATGCGGGTCCTGCGCCTGCTCCAGCACCAGGACCGAGAGACCGGCGAGCCGCAGCTCGCAGGCGAGAAACAGGCCGACGGGGCCGGCGCCGGCAATGACGACGTCGTAGGGATGAGAGAATTGCGGATTCGCGGATTGAGTTTGCATGGGACGCTCCTGGGGTCGATGTTCGACCGGAGCGTTCCCTGAGGCACGGGGATCACACGGACGAACATGGGGACGCCGCCATGGCGTCCGCTGTTCGTCGTGGGGATCTCGTGCACAAGGCCAAAGACCAGAGCTTTCGTTACCGAAAGGATTTGGGCTGACCAGACCAAATCTGCCTTTTCCGACGCGAGCTGTATAGTTTCGCGGCGATCGTTCCGCAACGAAAAAGGCACGGCGCGCCGCAAGCGCCGTGCCTTTCACATGCGAGGCACGGCCACCGAGCTCCGCCTTCGCTAACGCGGCAGTTCTTTGCCGGCTCGCCTATCGCTTGGCAGGCGGTCCGCTCTTGTTGCCGGGCAAACCCTTCACATTCGCAGGATCCTGCTCCTGGACCGACTGGTTTTGAGAGCTCGAACCGACGGTTCCGGTCTTCGCGGGCGGACCGTTCTTGTTGCCGGGAGCGCCAGCGATCCCGGCTCCGGAATTCTGCGCACTGGGAGAGGTGGCAGTTCCACCCGCGCTGTCGGCGCGATTGCGGTCTCCCGGCACGGTCGCGGCCGCGCCCGGCTTGTCCTGCTCTCCGACATAACCCGAGGCGCCGGAGTTCTGCGTCTTGATACCCTTGTCGGCCTCACTCTGCATGTTCGGGTTCGGCGTCGTCTGCGCGAGCGCCGGCCCAGCCACGAGCGGGACCATCATCAGGATTGCTGCCATTGTTGTCCGCATGAGCATTCTCCTCCATCTGCCCCATCGCGCTCAACGCCCGGCGAGAGAAAGATTTCCTCGGCGACAGCGAATAAGCCTGGAACACGGACAAACAAAAAAGGGCACGGCTCACGCCGTGCCCTTTCGCATTTCTGTGGCTCTAGATCAGCTGTAGATCTCGAACAGGCCGGCGCCGCCCTGGCCGCCGCCGATGCACATGGTCACGACGCCCCACTTGGCCTTGCGGCGGGCGCCTTCCTGAAGCAGATGGCCAGTGAGGCGGGCGCCGGTCATGCCGAAGGGATGGCCGATCGCGATCGAGCCGCCGTTGACGTTGTACTTATCGGGATCGATGCCGAGCTTGTCGCGCGAATAGAGGCACTGGCTGGCGAAGGCCTCGTTGAGCTCCCAGAGATCGATGTCGCTTGCGAGCGCCGGCGGCCAGGTCATCGTCTCGACCGCGCTGTCCGACCGCGGCGAGGTTGCCTGCGCATCCGCGAGACCGGCCATGGCCTCAGCGAGACGGAAGTCGCGATGGAGCCGTTCCGCATCCCGCCGCCGGGCGATGCCGCCGACAATTCCGCGCTCAGCCTGTCACTGACCAAGGCCTTGGTCGAAGCCAACCGCGCCCGGTTCAACATCAAGAGCGGTGCGCGCATGTGGGCTCCGATAGCTGTGCAACGGAGAAAGAAATTATCAACGTGAACTAGCACACACTTTTGCGACGTCAAACGAGTGTATTACTGCGTATCCCATGTTAGGTTGTGTATCGGCCCGAATGGATCGCACTCCACATGAATCAGCCACTGCAACCGGAACGTGTTGGCGTAGTGCTCGTTCACGGTATCGGGGAGCAACGACGTTTTGAGCATCTTGATGCGCAATTGCGGGAAATTGCTCGCGCACTCGCAGCTCGCCAGTTTGGCGGCTCTCCAAGTCAAGTTACGATCGAAATATTTGGCAGCGATTTTGCGCCGTTTGCTGCCGAGCAAGACACGTGGGCCTCAGGCGATCGGGCTACCGCCCGTGTGGTCTTCCGCGATGCAATGACCAATCGGATCCTGCATATCTATTTCCACGAGGTCTGGTGGGCCGACGTCAATGAACCCTTTTCGCTATCGAAGCAATTTCGATTTTGGCTGTGGGGCTTGATCATCGCCTTCATTCCAATGAAGCATCACAGTAGTCTCAGGGGAGCACGCACCTCGCGCGACCCTGTCGCGCCCGGCGGAGTTACGCCTGGTCAAATTCGGTGGGTACGAGTCAGGCTGTTTGGCGTGTCATTTGTCGCAGTACTCGGCGCGATGTCGGTGGGATTATTCACGTTCCTTGCCAAGCGGCTCGTAAATTTGGAGCCGCCTGATTTCGTCAAGGTGTTTGTCAACTATGTCGCCGGCGTAAAGCTCTACAATCAGCGAAAGCGCTTTGGGCGCGGCATCTTCGCAAAGCAAATGGATTTTCTAGACTCAATGAACGAGCCGCCGCGGGTTTCTGTTCGCAGGCGGATGATACGCACCATCGCACAAGCGGCGCGGGCCAACTATGACCGATGGTATGTCGTCGCTCATAGCCTAGGCACGGTTGTCGCATACAACGGTTTGATGGAAAGTGCTTATGCGTGGCCGGGTTACTTTGATGAAGCAGGCTGGGGCGAACTCGTAGCTGCGGGAATGGCAGGTCCCGCCCGACCCGGCTGGCAATGCCCCGACGGCAGCACGTTGCCAGCTCGACCTGTATGGTGCCGGAGTAACCATATTGCCTATCGTTCCATGATCTTCGGGAAGTTGCACGGCGTCTTGATGATGGGCTCTCCGCTTGAGAAGTTTGCAACGCTTTGGCCGGGCCGTGTGCCGATTACAGCCGAACCCGCGTTTCGTTCCGGAACGGCCTGGTTAAGCATCTATGATCCGCTCGATCCTGTATCAGGTATCTTGCGTGCGTTCGATGAGAGCGACCCTGTTCTATCACCGACTCCTGAGACGATCGGATATGCGGCCGATTGGCGGCTTTTGATAAGTCATATTCGTTATCTGACATGGCGGCCCGGGGGTTCTACACTGGCCGACGGCCTGGCTGAATGGCTTGTCACGGGAAACAGAAGCAAGATCGCTGTAAACGCCGGCCGTCGTTGGTTTCGACCCTTTCAGGGCGGTCTGCGACTTGATCGTCATATGCGACGCTCGATTGCTGCATGGCTATGGTGGTTCGCGGCCGTCTTTATCCTCACGGCGCTGGGAAGCTGGGCTTTGCCAAAGCTCGGAGATGTCGTGGCAAAGGCCGCAAAGCCATTGTCGCGCTTTCTGCCAAGCGCGCAGGTCTCAGATTGGTTTGCGCAAATAGCGTCATCGACGTCGCCAGCATGGAACGAAGTCTCGAAATTCGTTGAGGCCATTCCGCCGCTCTTGCAAGACGCCTTGATGCTTTGGGCCGTCGCTATCGCGCTGCCTTTGATCGCAGGCGTCTGTGCAAGGGTTTTCTATTTGCGACGAGATGCAGACGATGGTCGCAAGGTTCGGACGAATGCCGAATTAACCGGGGATGCCGTCCGACCGGAACCCAACTATGCCAGCATCCAGCCTTGGCATTGTGTGGACGGGGTCTGGCAATAAGTTCGGTTGACCCTCGCCATTTGATGCAAGAGACGCGTTAAGGCCGAATAGAAATCAAAGACTCGCGGAACGATGGGCGGATGTTTTCCGCTATACCCGAAAGATCATCCGGATGAAGACCGGCGAGGAAGCTGAAGAGTTGAATGCAATTTTGCAAGAGGCCTTCGCCCTCGAGCAGGCCGGCGACGTATCCAGAGCGCGCGACGGGTACCGAAAATTTCTTGATCGGGCCACGTCGCAGACGGGAGCGTTGATTGAGAATACGGGCGCCTGGGCAACCTTGCGTCTCATCGAAATCTCTACCGATCAGGCGGAACGCACGCTCAGGAGCGAGCGTTTGGTCAACTATGCGCGCCAGTCCAATGATCCAACGATTATTGAGAAGGCGATTGATGCAGCTGTTCAACTCGGCGATCCCACAGAGGAAAAACGGACAGAAGGCGCGGATCAGTGGCTGAAGGTCGCCGAAGAGCTGGGACTACGACGGACAACCGACCGCGGGTTTACGCTCGCGTTTTGTGCGTATGCCGCGTTGGCGATGTCCCGTGGACCGGACATCGTCATGGCTCGTCGATATCGCACGAAGGCCATTGTCCAGGCCGCTCGCTTGCGGTCAGTGGAGGCAGCTTCTCGAGCGGTTGCGAGCGGCCAATTCTACGCGGAGGCTCTATCAAGCCGGCCGACTAGCCGAGCATACAGAAGAGCCCTCCATGTAGCCTTGCTTATGGCTCTATGGCTTCGTGACGAAAACGGTCGCGCTATGGCGGCGGCCGCCGCAATCAATCTGGCCGCAATCTACCAGTCTGCCGGTTCTCGGTGGCGGGCTGAAATGGCCCTAGCTCTCGCGGAAAAATGGGGGCAGAGCAGTGGGTCACCTTACGGGCACGAACTGGCAGCAAAAGCTTGTCTATGTCGCGGCTGCATCTACCGAACCGGAAAGCGCATCTTCCAGCATTTTGAGCGCGCCATTGAGCACGGCCAGATATCCGCCACCGGAAAAGGGCTTGAGTACGCTACCGCAGCGGCACTCAATCTTGGGAATGCAATGATCGCACGTAACAGGGCACGCGGCCTTGGACTGTATGAAGCCGCAATGTGGCTAGGGGCGACCAGCGGAACCAGCAGCGCTGTAAATTACAGTCTGATAGCGGTCCAACGTTTTGCCCATTGTTTGGATCCCGCGGGTGAAGCCGACCGCTTGGTCGAAGTGATTGAGAGCGGAATTACACTCGCAGACAAAACGGGTGCTGTTGCGGCTGGCGCGCGCCTACGAGAGCGCCTCACAGAGATTCAGACTGCTACCGCCGAGCCAGCTCCAGCGACCAAGGGCGTCGTCGTCATTCATGGTGTAGGCCATCCCGTTGAGGGACAGTTTATGCAAAACATTGTCAACTCGCTCGAGAATTGGCTTTCTCTGAATGTACCGGTAAGAGGGTCGCTGATCCGTCCCGATGTTCAGACCGAGCAAGCTGCGGACGGTCGCCTTTTCATAGTGATACGACATGGCGCTCAACGCTGGATGATCACCGAAGCTCACTGGTCGGAGGCAATTACCAGCCCTCCGTTCGTCGAGACGGTCCGATGGTCGGCACTTCACTTTTTCCAATACAGTGCGAAACTTGCCCGAGACATGGCTACAAAAAACCTGCTTCCGACCATACATGGCCTGGCAAGGGTCGGTTTGGCGGTGGCCATCGTTCTCGTTCAATTGCCGGTCGCGATTGCAGCTTTTCCGGCAGCGCCACTTGTAGTGTGGATAGCAAGAACGGCCGCTCGAAGAGTCTGGACGTCTGTCGTGAATGGGATGGAGGAGCGTACCAGCGACCCGATGATATGGAGGGCGAACATTTCAACGGCGCTTCAAGCTTGGCGGCGACGTACACCTAATCTCGTTTGTACAATGACGCTGGGTGTTTGTGCGACGATCATTGGCGTTGTGGGCTATACTAGCGATCTTTATTGGCGGGAAAACTGGATCTACGGTGCCGGCCTCTCGGTCTATTTAGCGACGGTTCTTCCAATATGGTTTCACAATATCGCCAAGCGTATCGCGACCGATCTACGGACTGACGCTGGCCCGGTTGCTCTTTTGAACGGCGCAGGCACACTAACACTTAGCAAGTATGGCTTGCTGAATGCTCGCCTCGAGGCAACGTCCGTTCTACAAGCGTATCGGGACAGCCTGTATCTCATCGCGACGATGCCGGCGACTGCCGCTCTCAACGCCGCGCGGCAATGGTTGCTTTTGAACAATGAGTTTAAGCTTCTGCGATACGCTCAGTGGAACAACCTCGGTCGTGGGGCCCTGAGCCGGATCGGAATCTCCAGCGTGATGGGCAGCCTGATACTGTTCAGGCTTTTCAATACGATGCTTGCTTTTGTTCTCTACGTTATCGGTTCAATCGTTATTTTTCCCGTTGCGCTGCTGGTCTGGGCAATATCGGCGTCGAGCACGACCGCGGCATCATCGTCGATCCTCGAGCGAGTCAAGCGACGGCTCGATATGGTCCTATTGGGAACGGTTGGAGACATCTATCTGTTTACGCACAACGGAGATCAAGCTGCAATCATAAGAGACGAGTTGAAAGATAGTATCGATGCGATCGCGGCGCGCTCTGACGAAGTTTGCGTGATTGCCCATTCGATGGGCTGCGCCATATCATTTGAAACCTTAGCCGATGAGCAGAATGCGACGTTGGCGCGGAAGGTGCGGACCTTGGTGACTGTCGGGGGGATTCTTCCAATGGTCTGGCGAATGCCGCGTTTGCGGATGGCGTTCGCGGGCCGGTTGCCGTCACACATACGGTGGCTGAACCTGTGGGCGAGGTTGGACCCGGCCGAGGGTGGACCATTGCCATCCGCTCTTATAGCTTGCGATGGCAGGGACGTTGACGCAGCAAGAGCTGCGGCCTCCTCGAGCCTTCTCTCTTTTACCAAAGTGGGCGATCCCAAGCCACGCACGTTCCAAGAAGTCGTGGTGAGTAATGAGGACGATGTCTGGCGCGATCATACGACTTACTGGCGGAACAGTCAGGAAGTCATCCCAATACTCGTGCGCGAGATCTGGGGTAAGGGAAGTTCTGAGCCGACGGCAAATTTCGATAGGGAGGAAGCTGTGCGCGCCTTCCGGCAGCGTTTGCGCATCCTTTGCACGTCATTCCCGCGGATGCTCGCGTGGTATGTCTTCCCATTGGTGGCTGTGGCCGTGTGGTATGATTGGGAAAACCCAAATGCGTTGACCAATCTTGGCACCCTTGAAATCGGGCGGATGACGCTGGCCTTAGCCGCCGGAGCTGGGTGTTCGATGATAGCTCATTTCTTTGTGTGGTGGTTGCGCAGGAGCCTGTGGGAGCGATACCTCGAAAATCTTCCGATCTTTAGCGCAAGCGTTCTGCCTCCGTCTCCTCTTGTTGGCGATATGGAGGGCGGCACAGGAACTGTCCTAGCCATAGGCCTCGGCGACCCGCTGTTTCAAAGATAAGCGACAACCGTTTTCGTTTGGCGAAGCGCTGCCGGATCAAGTGCGGTCTTCCTCCGTGACACGGCAATGAGCTTCCGATTCTGGCCCGCGGCAAAGTCAGGCGATGGTCGCTTTCCCACCTCTGTCCGAAGCAAAGCAGGCATCAGTTGCGCCGTGAATTTTATTCGGTACACATCCCGTCTCGTGCCCAAATAAGAAGGCACGGCGCTTGCGGCGCCGTGCCTTTCACATTCGCGTGGCTCTGGATCAGCTGTAGACCTCGAACAGGCCGGCGCCGCCCTGGCCGCCGCCGATGCACATGGTCACAACGCCCCACTTGGCCTTGCGGCGGGCGCCTTCCTGGAGCAGATGGCCGGTGAGGCGGGCGCCGGTCATGCCGAAGGGATGGCCGATCGCGATCGAGCCGCCGTTGACGTTGTACTTGTCGGGATCGATGCCGAGCTTGTCTCGCGAATAGAGGCACTGGCTGGCGAAAGCCTCGTTGAGCTCCCAGAGATCGATGTCGTCGATCTTCAGCCCATGGCGCTTGAGCAGCTTCGGCACGGCGAAGATGGGGCCGATGCCCATTTCATCCGGCTCGCAGCCCGCGGCCGCCCAGGCGACGAAGCGGCCGAGCGGCTTGAGGCCGCGCTTCTCGGCGTCCTTGGCTTCCATCAGCACCACGGCAGCGGCGCCGTCGGAGAGCTGGCTGGCATTGCCGGCGGTGACGTACTTGCCCGCACCGCGCACCGGCTCGAGCTTGGCGAGGCCCTCGAGCGTGGTCTCGGGACGATTGCACTCGTCGCGGTCGACCACGTAGTCGACGATGCTCTCGGCCTTGGTCGCCTTGTCGACCACCTTCATCTTGGTCTTCATCGGGACGATTTCGTCCTTGAACTTGCCGGCCTGCTGCGCCGCGGCCATGCGGCGCTGCGATTCCAGCGAATACTCGTCCTGGTATTCACGGCTGAGCTTGTAGCGCTCGGCGACGATGTCGGCGGTGTCGATCATCGCCATGAAAATGTCGGGGGCGGCCTTGAGCAGATCCGGATCGACCGTCTCCTTCGGCGTCGCGCCGCCCGGCATCGAGATGCTCTCGACGCCGCCGGCGACGATGCAATCTGCGCCGTCGGAACGGATCGAATTGGCGGCCATCGCGATGGTCTGCAGGCCCGACGAGCAGAAGCGGTTCACCGAGACGCCGCCGGTGCTCTTCGGCATGCCGGCCAGCAGAGCCGCCTGGCGGCCGATGTTCGGCGCGCCATGGGCGCAATTGCCGAGATAGCAATCCTCGACATAGTCCTTCTCCACGCCGGCACGCTCGACGGCGTGCTTGATGGCGTGGGCGGCCAGCGACATCGGCGGCGTGATGTTGAACCCGCCGCGGCCGGATTTGGCGAGGCCCGTGCGCGCATAGGAAACGATGACGGCTTCACGCATTGTCTTCTCCCTTTCGAAAATTTGTCCAGAGGCCTTGATAAGAGGCTTTCTCGGCGCCATTGGTACACAAAGTTTGGCGGGCTTGGGAGAAATAAAGCACCCCGCTGCATCAACAAAAACGCCGCCCTCGCGAGAGGGCGGCGACATTGTTCCGCAGGTCGGAATTTTATGATATGATGCCCGTCATTTCCAGGTGGGCGCCGCCCGGCCATGACGATCGAGAAAGCCGATTAGAACGTCAGCGCCTTGACCTGCTTGACCTGCGGCAGAGCCTGCACCTTGGCGAGCAGATCCGCCGGCACCGCGCCGTCGACCTCGATCAGCGCGATGGCATCGGAGCCCGGCGCGACGCGGCCGAGATGGAAGGTCGCGATGTTGATCTTGGCGTCGCCGAGCAGGCTCGCGAACTTGCCTATGAAGCCCGGCTTGTCCTCGTTGGTCACGTAGATCATCGACTTACCGAACTCGGCATCGACGCGGATGCCCTTGATGTCGACGAGGCGCGGCTTGCCGTCGGCATAGACGGTGCCCGAGACCGACCGCTCCTGCCGCTCGGTGGTGACGGTGACGGTGATCAGGCTCTCATAGTCGCTCTGGGCGGCGCGCACGATCTCGTCCACCACCATGCCGCGCTCCTTGGCGACGACGGGCGCGGACACCACGTTGACCTCGCCCAGCATCGGCCGCAGCAGGCCCGACAGCACAGCCGAGGTGATCGCCTTGATCTTCATCTCGGCAACGTGGCCCTCATAGGTGATCTCGACCTTGAGGATGCCAGACTCAGTGAGCTGGCCAGCGAACGAGCCGAGCTTCTCGGCGAGCGCGATGAACGGCTTCAGCTTCGGGGCCTCTTCCGCGGTGATCGAGGGGAAGTTGACCGCGTTCGAGATCGCGCCGGTCAAGAGATAGTCCGACATCTGCTCGGCGACCTGGAGCGCGACGTTCTCCTGCGCTTCCGTGGTGGAGGCGCCGAGATGCGGCGTGCAGATCACGTTGGGATGGCCGAACAGCACATTCGTGGTGGCGGGCTCCTCGACGAAGACGTCGAAGGCGGCGCCGGCGATGTGCTTGGAATTGAGCGCATCGACCACGGCCTGCTCGTCGACGAGACCGCCACGGGCGCAGTTGATCAGGCGCACGCCCTTCTTCATCTTGGCGATTGCGGCCGCATCGATGATGTTCTTCGTCTTCTCGGTCAGCGGGGTGTGCAGCGTGATGAAGTCCGCACGCCTCAGGAGGTCGTCGAGATCGACCTTCTCGACGCCGATGTCCTTGGCGCGCTCGGGCGAGAGGAACGGATCGAACGCGATCACCTTCATGCGCAGGCCGAGCGCGCGGTCGGCGACGATCGAGCCGATATTGCCGCAGCCGACCACGCCGAGCACCTTGCCGGTGATCTCGACGCCCATGAAGCGGTTCTTCTCCCACTTGCCGGCCTGGGTCGAGGCGTCGGCCTGCGGGATCTCGCGGGCGAGTGCCAGCATGAGCGTGATCGCATGCTCGGCGGTCGTGATCGAATTGCCGAACGGCGTGTTCATCACGATGATGCCCTTGGCCGTGGCGGCGGGGATCTCGACATTGTCGACGCCGATGCCGGCGCGGCCGATCACCTTGAGGTTGGTCGCCTTCTCCAGGATCTTCGCGGTCGCCTTGGTCGCGGAGCGGATCGCAAGCCCGTCGTAATTGCCGATGATCTCGGCGAGCTTGTCCTTGTCCTTGCCGAGATTGGGCTGGAAGTCGACCTCGACGCCGCGATCCTTGAAGATCTGCACGGCAGCCGGCGAGAGCGCGTCGGAAATGAGAACTTTGGGTTTGGTCATGGGATGTGTCCTTCACACCCTCCCCTGGAGGGGGAGGGTCGGCGCGAAGCGCCGGGGTGGGGTGAAGCTGCAACAAAGAAAATTGCCGGTGCGCCGTGTGGAGAGATCACCCCACCCCGACGCACCTGACGGTGCGTCGACCCTCCCCCTCCAGGGGAGGGTAAGAACTTACGCCGCCTTGGCGAGCGTGGCCTTGGTCTCGGCGAAGGCCCAGTCGATCCACTGCGTCAGGATCTCGACGTCCTTGGCTTCGACGGTGGCGCCGCACCAGATGCGCAGGCCGGCCGGCGCATCGCGGTAATACGCGAAGTCGTAGCCGGCGCCTTCCTTCTCGATCAGCGCGACAAGCTTCTTGGAGAACTCCGCCTGCGCGTCTTCCGAGAGCGAGGTGATCGCGGGATCGGTGAACTTCAGGCACACCGAGGTGTTGGAGCGGATCGAAGCGTCCTTGGCGAGGAAGTCGATCCAGGGCGTCTTCGCCTTCCAATCAGCCAGCACCTTGGTGTTGGCATCGGCGCGGGCGATCAGCGCCTTGAGGCCGCCGATCGACTTGGCCCAGTTCAATGCATCGAGATAATCCTCGACGCAGAGCATCGACGGTGTGTTGATGGTCTCGCCGACGAAGATGCCTTCGTTGATCTTGCCGCCCTTGGTCATGCGGAAGATTTTTGGCAGCGGCCAGGCCGGCTTGTAGGTCTCGAGCCGTTCCACGGCGCGGGGCGACAGGATCAGCATGCCGTGCGCGGCCTCGCCGCCGAGCGCCTTCTGCCAGGAGAAGGTGACGACATCCAGCTTGGCCCAGTCGAGCGGCTGCGCGAATGCGGCGGACGTCGCGTCGCAGATCGTGAGCCCTTCGCGGGTCGCGCTGATCCAGTCGGCGTTCGGAACGCGCACGCCTGACGTGGTGCCGTTCCAGGTGAAGACGATGTCGGACTTCGGATCGACCTT
>Ga0209233_1000617_pt1 | contig 18099 bp, 14 predicted proteins | sample AraplaCL_Cvi_mCL_FD_184269 | JGI IMG/M metagenome (GOLD analysis project Ga0209233, IMG submission 184269) | Arabidopsis root microbial communities from the University of North Carolina, USA - plate scrape CL_Cvi_mCL (SPAdes) (version 2) | ecosystem: Host-associated > Plants > Roots > Endosphere...
ATCGCATCGGGCAGGCCGACGCCGTAAATCGACCAACGCCCCTGCGGCGGAACGTCGGCGGGAGCATAGTCGAAATACTCGTCTTCCGTCTCCAGGAAGCGATAGTAGATTTCGTAGAGTTCATCGCCGAGCAACTGCTGCGGCACCTCGTCGCCCCACGGCGGCGGCACCGCATCGGTGCCAAACAGGATGCGGTCCTGATAGCGCTCGAAGAACTGGCGACTCGCGCGCGGCTGGCGTCCGAGTTCGCCGACGCGCGCGCTGATGTCGACATGCACGTTCGGGTAGCGGTCGAGACAGGCGGAAATCGCCGCGAGGTCCTCGGCCTGCGAGCCGACATGCATCAACACGAAGGTCGTGCGTGGATGCCGAGCGATGACGCGATCGCGCGCGGCGATCAGTTCCTCGTAGCTCGGAAATTCCGCGCCATAGAACGACCAGTCGGGATGATTGGCGAGTTCCTCGTAACGCTCGTTGTGCGCGTCGGTCGGCAGAAAGAAGGCGGCCGGATCGGCGCTGTGGATGAAAATCGGCAGATGCAAATCCGCGCAAGTCGCCCACATCGAATCGAAGCGGCGATCGTCGATGGTGAGGCGCACGCCTTCGTCGATGCGTTCGCGCAGATACAGTCCCAGCGTCTTCAGCAGTTTCAGCCCGCAGGCGCCGGCGCGCTTCGCCTGCGCCAGTGCGTCGGCTTGGCGTTGCGAATAATCCGACTCAGCGATGTATTCGAACGACGGCTCGGTCATCGTCAGAAAACGGCCTGGTGCGGCGCGGTCGAAACGCGCGATCGTCGCTTCCAAACCCTGACCGACGCCCCCGGTCAGATTGACCATCGCGCGGATGCCTTTGCGCTCCATCAGCGGCAGCAGCTCTTCCGGTGAAGTGAACCAAGTCATCTCCTCGCCCAGCGACACGCCGCTGCGCGTCGCGCTCATCCACGACAGATGCGTGTGCACGTCGATGACCGGAAAACGCGGACGCTCGATGCGCGTCTCGCGCACGCGCAGCATGCTGCGCGGCTGAAAGTCGGCGAGACGCAGGTCCGCTTTGCCGGAATCCCGTGCGGTTTGCAGCGGATTCTTCCCGGCACTCCCGCGCACGATCGACAGCGGCGGCGTGCAGCAAAAACATCGCGCCCGCGTCGGCGAAGAAAGCGTGGGCTTGGGCTGTGTCGAGGTTTTCATCGTAGTCATCCTAGGCTTTTCGCGCGACGAGAAAAGCCGCCGCCGCAATCAATTTCGATAAGAGCGGAGCGCACCGCCCCCAAGGCCGCCCTTCAAACAACGAAATCCCGCCTCCCAGGCTTCGTCGGCATCCCAATGCTCGACCACCCGGGCCATCGACGGTAGCCATTTCGGCCGGACTTGCCGCGCCAATGTGAAAGGCACTTGAAAGTTTCGTTTTATTTCGATTATGGTAGATATGAACTTTCATTAACTTTCATTTTACGTCAATTCTCTTCGAATGCCAGTCTCCAGCCACCCTCTCTCCCCTTCGGCCGAACTCAGCCGGTTGCTTGCCCTCGACGCGGAGGAGCAGCGCCAGGCCGGTTACGCCGACACCTTGCGCGAGATTCTGCAGCAGCCACAGACGTGGTACGGCACCGCCGAACTGCTCGCCGGCCCAAGCGTCGCCGCTCTCCTTTCGCAAGTCCTGATTTCGCGCCCGGAGCATATTGTCTTGACCGGCTCGGGCAGTTCGGTGCACGCCGGTGAGTGCCTGGCTGCCGTGCTGCAGGCCGCGCTGCGCATTCCGTGCCGCGCCATCCCGGCCGGCGATCTGCTGACCGATCTGCGCGGCACCCTCGCCCCGGGGCGCGGCCTGATCGTGTCGATCGCGCGCTCGGGCGACAGCCCGGAAAGCGCCGCCGTGGTCGATTCGATCCTCGCTGCGGCACCGGCTTGCACGCATCTGGTCGTCACCTGCAACGCGAACGGCCGCCTGGCCACGCGCTACCGCGACGAGTCGCGCGTGCGCGTGTTGTTGCTCGATGCGCGCACGAACGACCGCAGCCTGGTGATGACGAGCAGTTTCACCAACATGCTCCTCGCCGGCGGCGCGCTCGGACAGGCCGATGCCTACAAGGCGCAGTCCGCACGGGCCGCCGATGTCGCCCAGCACCTGTTCGACTATCACACCGATGCGCTGGCGATGACGGCGCGCAAGAATTTTTCCAACGCTGTCTATCTCGCCAGCGGCCCCGGCCTCGGCGCCGCGCGCGAATCGGCGCTGAAGATGCTCGAGATGTCGGGCGGCGCGGTGGCAACGATGGCGGAGACCTTCCTCGGCCTGCGTCACGGCCCGATGTCGGCGCTCAATCGGCCGAGCCTCGTCGTCGCATTTCTGTCCGCGCAGGCGAACGTGCGCGACTACGAATACGATCTGCTGCGCGAACTCGAGCGCAAGCAGCTCGGCCTTGCGCGCGTGATCGTCGGCGAAGCCATTCCCGCCGGCCTCGTCGGCCCCGGCGATCTCGCCATCGACCTGCCCGCCCTCAACACGCTCGGGGAAACGCAGCGGCACGCGGTCGACGTCGTCGTCGGCCAGTTGCTCGCCTTCTTTCGCTGTCTGCATCTGGGCCAGAAACCCGACGCACCGTCCGCCGGCGTGTTGACGCGCGTGGTCGAGGAATTCGCCATCCATCCTGCGGGCGAAACGCGATGAAGCGCGTCGCCATTGCCGGCGAAATCAATGTCGACCTGATCTTCACGGGCGTGCCCGCGTCGCCGCAGTTCGGCAGCGAAACGCTCGCGGAAACGTACACGCAATGCCTGGGCTCGTCGTCGATGATCCTCGCGATGGGACTGGCGCGGCTCGGCGATCCGGTGCGCTTCGTCGGCCGCTGCGGCAACGATTCCTTCGGCCAGTTCTGCATCGCTGCATTGCGCGATGGCGGCATCGACACGACGTTCATCGTCGCGGATGACGACTTGCGCACCGGTGTGACGATCGCGATGTCTTCGCGCAGCGATCGCGCGCTGCTGACCTGGCCCGGCGCGATCGCCGAACTCGGTGCTGACGAGGTGAGCGAGGCCGCTCTCGCCGACGCGCAGCATCTGCATGTCTCCTCGTACTACCTGCAAACCAAGCTGCGCCCTCAACTCAGCGAGTTGTTTGCGCGCGCACGCGCGGCCGGGCTCACCACGTCGCTTGATCCCGGCTCCGACCCCGCGCAGCACTGGGGCCGTGAATTGATCGATGTGCTGCGGCACGTCGACCTGTTTCTGCCAAACCAGACCGAGGCCTATGCGATCACCGGTGCGGGCACACCGGAGGAGGCGCTGCGTGCGCTCGACAACGGCGTTACGCGCACGGTCATCAAGATCGGCAGCCGCGGGGCGATAACGCTTGATCACGGCAAACCGTTGTCGGCGCCGGGCTATCCGGTACAGGTCGTCGATACGACTGGCGCCGGCGATTCGTTTAATGCTGGTTTTATCCACGCCTGGCTGCGCGATCTGCCGCTGCTCGACTGCCTGCACTGGGGCAATGCCTGCGGTGCCTTGTCCACGCGCGGGGTCGGCGGCACCGCGACGCAGGGCACGGTCGACGACGTGCTCGCTCTGATCCACGCGGAATAAGGAGCGACGCAATCCGATGAAAGCGCTGCTCGACATCGTGGCCCGCCATCGCTCCGGACAGCCGGTCGGCATTCCTTCGATCTGCTCGGCGCATCCGGTCGTGCTCGATGCCGCGTTGATCCACGCTCGCGACAGTGGCCAGCCGGTGCTCATCGAGGCCACCTCGAACCAGGTCAACCAATTCGGCGGCTACACGGGTATGCGCCCTGCCGACTTCCATGCCTTCGTCATGGACAAGGCGGACCGCGTGGGTCTCGCGCGCGAGCAGGTGCTGCTCGGCGGCGATCATCTCGGTCCGAATTGTTGGCAGGACGAACCCGCCGCCGCGGCGATGGCGAAGTCCGGCGTCTTGATCGACGACTACGTCGCCGCCGGCTTCCGCAAGATCCATCTCGACTGCTCAATGTCGTGCGCGGACGATCCGACCGTGCTGACCGACGCGGAAGTCGCTGCGCGCGCGGCGCGACTTGCCGTCGTCTCCGAGCGCGCGTGGCAGCGCAGCGGTGGCGAAGCACCAGTCTATATCGTCGGCACCGAAGTGCCCGTGCCGGGTGGGGCGAAGGAAGAGCTCGACGAGCTGCAGGCCACGCGCCCCGAAGCGATGGCAGCGACGGTCGAAGCGCATCGCAAGGCCTTCGTCGAACACGGCCTCGACGATGCCTGGCAGCGCGTGATCGGACTCGTCGTTCAGCCCGGCGTCGAATTTGATCATCACGATGTCGTCGACTTCCAACCGGAGAAGGCACGCGCGCTCAGCGCGGCGATCGAGAAATTTCCCGGGCTGATTTACGAAGCGCACTCCACCGACTATCAAACCTCCGATGCGCTCGCCGCCCTCGTGCGCGGCCACTTCGCGATTCTCAAAGTCGGCCCCGGCGTCACCTACGCATTGCGCGAGACACTGTGGGCGCTGTCCTTCATCGAAGACGAACTTCTTCCGGCGGCGACGCGCTCGGATCTGCGCAACGTCGTGCTCGACGTCATGCACGCCGAGCCGAAGTACTGGAACAAGTACTACACCGACGCGAGCCGGCTGACGCTGGATATGCAGTACAGCCTCAGCGATCGCGTGCGCTACTACTGGGCGCATCCGCGCATCCGCGAGGCTTGCGCCACGTTGCTGCGCAACCTCGATGCGGCTTCACCGGCGGGAGCGTTGCCGCTCGCGTTGCTCAGTCAGTACCTGCCGCGGCAGCACGACGACGTGCGTGCCGGGCGATTGATCAATTCCGCGACGAGCCTCCTGCGCGCCGGAGTGACCTATGTGTTGCGCCAGTACGCGCACGCCTGTGCGCAATCTCTCTGAGCGTGCGGCATTGGGAAACGAAGCAAGCCAAATGAACAGGACCGAACGAACACGTTCGCGATAAGGGACGACTCACGACAAACGACCGATCACGGTCCGACTTTTCTTGATATGGGGAGCAACAATATGAAAGCAGTACGCGCAACCCGCGGCGATGCAATCCGGAAATCGCCGCTCGCCGCAAGCCTGTCCGCCGCCTTGGCCGTGATGCTGGCTGCCGCTCCGCTTGCCGCGCAGGAGGCGACGCAGGAGCCGGACAAGAAGGATGCAAAAACCGCCGAGCTGGGTCTGGTCGAGGTCACCGGTTCCAACATCAAGCGCACCGACATCGAGACTGCATCGCCCTTGCAGATCATCTCCAAGGCGGAGATCGAAGCCATGGGTGCGCGCACCCTCCTCCAGGTGCTCGACAACCTGCCTGCTGCGCGACCGGCGCAACAGGACTTCAAGTCGCTGTTCACCGGTTCGGACGGCGCATCCCAAGCCAACCTGCGCGGTCTCGGTGCGCAGGGCACGCTGGTGTTGTTGAACGGTCGGCGCCTGTCGTACTACGGCGCGCCGGCGGGTTTCCAGACCCAGTTCGTCAACATCGACGCGATTCCCGCCGCCGCGATCGAGCGCATGGAAGTGCTGACCGACGGCGCCTCTGCCGTCTACGGCACCGATGCGGTTGCCGGCGTGATCAACGTCATCACCAAGAGCGCCTATCAGGGAGCCGAACTGAGCCTGTCTTCCGACAGTTCCTCACGCATCGGCTCCTACGGCGAGCGCCAGGCGAGCATCACCGCAGGCATCGGCAACCTCGCCGAAGACCGCTACAACATCTATGGTTCTCTCAACCTGTACCGGCGCGATCCGATCCCGCTGAGCGATTGGTACGACAAGAAGCCGGCCCAGTACTACGTCAACAACCCGAACTACATCAAGAATTTCCGCCTCACCACCGGTAGCGCGCCAGGCGTATTCAACCCCGGCTCCTATTTCGCGTTCGATCCGAAGACCGGCGCGCGCGTCCAGGAAGCAGCGCCCGGCTGCAACACCGCGATCGTCGAAGCCGCCGGCACACGCTGCGTGTGGCAGACCTGGCTGAACAACCAGATCGATGCAGGCGCGCAATCGGATCGCTCTACTGGCTATCTGCACGGCACGTTCCAGTTGACCGATTCGTTGCAGGCGTTCGGTGAAGTGACCTACACCGACATCGATCTGAGGGCCAACGGCGGCACGCCGCGCACCTTCGGCACCACGACCGGCAACCCGACCAGTTGGTTCGCGCGCAACACCGGCACGCAGGTCAACCAATTCTTCTATCCGTACCTCGGCCCGAACAACGAGTACAACCACGCCAGCCCCGCGCTGAAGGCATTGATGGGCGGAGTCGTGGGCCTGCAATACCTGCTGCAGGACGTGGGCAACAACTATTTCGGCCAGCGCAACACCGACAAGAGCTACCGCGCGCTCGCCGGCCTGCGCGGCAGCTTCGGCGACTGGAGCTGGGAAACCGCGCTCACCACCGCAGGCTCGGCATCGGTCACCTACCAGACCGTCAACGTCAACCTCGATGGTTTCCAGAAGGCATTCGGCCCGTTCACCGTCGACCCGGGGACGGGCCGCGTGATCATCTCCGACCATCCGGCCTACAAGTTCGGCGTCATCAGCGAGGAGAATGCCAAGCTGCTGCGCGAAGCCTATCCGACCTTCGATATCCGTTCCTGGACTCGGCTTACCACGTGGGACGGCAAGGTCGAAGGCGCGCTGGCCACGCTGCCGGCGGGCGAGATGCGCGCCGCGTTCGGCTTCAGCGTGGCGCACGAGTCGTTCTACACGCCGGGCAACACGGACGCGGCGAACGGACTGATCACGCAACAGGGCGGTTCCTGGTTCGACGGCAAGCGCACTACGGGCGCGTTGTTCGGCGAAGCGGTTGCACCGATCACCGACAAGATCGAAGTCGACGGCGCGCTGCGCGTCGACAAGTATCCGAACTTCGACGCCAACATCGCGCCGAAGATCGGCATCAAGTTCCAGGCGCTGCCCGAGCTGCTGTTGCGCGGCACCTATTCCGAAGGCTTCCGCGCGCCGAGCCTGGCCGAGGCCGGCACCGGCGGCGTGTTCGCCCAGCTCGGCGGCTACCGCGACGAGGTCCGCTGTGGCGAGACCAACGCGATCGCCAATCTGCTGCTGCAGTCGAAGCGGCCGGGTGACGTGGACCTCGGCAAGTCGCTGCTCAACACCGATTGCAGCCGCACGGTGGCGCGCATGACCCAGCCGAACCCTAACCTGCAGCCGGAAAAAGCCAAGATCAGCACGCTCGGTTTCGTCTACGAGCCGACCAAACAATTGTCCGTGTCGGCCGACTACTGGTTCATCTACCGCCGCAACGAGATCGCCGCGCCGGACTACACGCGGGCTACGGACATCACTTCCTCGACCCGCTTCCCGATCACTGACACCGATCGCGCCAACGTCGCGGCGGTAGCGGCGATGTGTGCCGACCCGGCCAGCGGCGTGAGTTGCCCCGGCACACTGCCGACCTACACCGTCGGCAACGTGGCTAGCGTCATCGGCCAATACAAGAACCGCGGCCGCACCCTGGTCGACGGCTTCGACATCGACGCGCGTGCCCGCTTTCCGCTCGATCGCTGGGGCAAGCTGACCCTCGGCTTGGCCGCAACGATCGCGAACCGCAACCAGGTCTACTACGACGACGAGACCCGCTGGTACTACGGCAACTTTATCGGCTACTACGGCTACCCGAAAGTGCGCGCCACGCTCAATGCCGACTGGAACTACGGGAACTGGACCACGAGCCTGTTCTTCAACTACACCGGCAAGACCAAGTGGGCTTGGGATCAAACCGACACCGACAACACGCCGGAGAACTGCACCGCTGGCGGTCTGGCATTGCCCTCCAACCTGTGCCATGGCGTGCCGGCATGGTGGACGGCCAATCTCAGTGTGAACTGGAAGCCGGTCGAGAAGCTGCAAGCGGGCTTCACGATCAAGAACCTGTTCAACCGCCTGCCCTTCTACGATCCGAACAGCTTTCTCGGCGACGCCAGCGACTACACAAACAACTATGGCCGCGTCTACAGCGTTTCGCTGAACTACAAGTTCCTGTAACCGCGACTTTCCGACGTCACAGCAGAACACCAACGACCAGATGGGAGCTTCTATGCGGAATCTTGTTTATGGCGCAAGCGCGCTGTTACTCGTCTCATGTGCCTCGGCGCTCCACGCGACGACATGGAATGTGCCCTTGGGCGGCAATGCCTACATCACGCAATCGAAAAACAAACCGGACGAATCGATCGACAACACCGGCCTGCACAACTGGGATTCAGCAAATACCACGATCAGCACGTACGTCGACGTGTTGCAGCCGGGCGATCTGCGGGTGTCGTTGGTCGGCGGTCTGTTCGGTTCGATACAAAGCACGGTCAAAGTATCGATCGGCGGTCAATCGCAAACCGTCGCGCTGGCGCCGGCCGGCGTGGCGAACTCGGTGTTCCCGGTGGGCACGTTCACCATCGACCAGCCAGGTTACGTGAAGATCGACTTGCAAGGCGTGTCGAACGACGGCGGTTACTTCGGCGACATCTCCGCGCTGCAACTCGACGGCTCGGCGACCACCGGCGGTTTGCTCTTCGCCAACGATCCGGACAATTTCTACTGGTCGCGGCGCGGCCCGTCGGTGCATCTGGGCTTCGACGTTCCGGCGGCGACGGAATATTTCTACAGTGAAGTCACCGTGCCGGCCGGTCAGGATCCGGTCGGCACGTACTACATGGCGAACGGCTTCAACGTCGGCTACTTCGGCATGCAGGTGAACGCGCCGAACAAACGCTGGATTCTGTTTTCGGTGTGGGATCCGACCAACGGCAGCACCATGCTCGTCAGCAAGGGCAACCAGACCGTTGTCAACAATTTCGGCGGCGAAGGCACCGGCGGACAAAGCCACCTGATCTGCAACTGGCGCGCGGGCAACACCTATCGTTTCGTCACGCGCGCGCAGCCCGACGCTCAGGGCAATACGCTGTACTCCGCCTGGTTCGGCACGCCGCAAAGCGACGACGGCTGCGGCGACAATGGTCAGGGCAGCGATCAGGCGCAGGCATCCGCCGGCGTCAAATGGCATTTCCTCGCCACGTGGAAATACCCGGGCACGGCGATGTATCACAAGGGCGTGTACTCCTTCCTCGAAAGCTTCAATCCGGACACCGGCTACATCGGCCGCCGCGCGAATTTCGGCAACGAATGGGCGGTCAGTTCGAGCGGCGTGTGGACCGAAGTCACCTCGGCTTGGTACGACGTCGATCCGACCGGTCTGAACCATCAGCGCGCGGACTTCGCCGGCGGTGCCGACGATAATCAGTTCTATCTGCGCAACGACGGCTTCTTTACGCCCTCGGTCGCCTCGGGACAGCGGTTCTTGCGCACGCCGAACGGCACGCATCCCGATGTGGATCTGAGCAACTTGCCTACGCAGTAAATGCATCGCGGCAGCCAGTGCGACGATGGTACCGGCTGCTTTTCGCCTATCGACAAGACGAGAAATACCATGTTCACAACATTTCCCCGCTTCGCCGCACTTTCGGTTTCGCTCGCTGTCGCCGCCACGGCTTGCGCGTTTGCCAAGGAGGACGGCGCTGCGTCCGCGAAGACGGCACTGACCCTGAGCAAAAGCGGATCGAGCCTAGGCAATGACGCAATCGCGGCGACGTGGAACCTCGTCGACGGTCGCCTCAGCGACTTCGTTGTCGCCGATCGCGCGGGGACGGCGCCGCTGAAGATTACCGACCCGTTCACTCTCGTTCTTGCCGACGGCAAGACGATCAAAGCGGCCGACATGGCGCTCGTTGGCGAACCCGGCAAGCGCACGCTGTCTGCCAACGCGAAGGCCTCGCGCCTCGTCGAACATTTCGGAGGCCAGAACGCCAAGGCGAGCTTTCGCGATGCCGATGGCCGTTTCCGTATCGACTGGCAACTCGAGCAGCGCGACGGATCGGCCTATCTGCGCGAACGCGTCACCATCACTGCGCTCAAGCAGGATGAATCGATTGCCGAAGTCGGATTACTCAAGGTCGAAAACGTTCTGGGCGCCACCGTCTACGGCGACGTGAAAGGCTCGCCAATCGTGTTCGGGCGCTACTACTTCGGTTTCGAAAATCCGCTGTCGGAAAGCGAAGTGCGCGGCTCGCGCGCGCGAGCTTTCATCAAGCGCAGCCTGCCGCTGCGCAAAGGCCAGGCGATCGATTACACCGCCGTCGTCGGCACGACGCACGAAGGCCAACTGCGCCGCGACTTCGCGACCTATGTCGAGCGCGAGCGAGCGCATCCGTATCGGCCGTTCCTGCACTACAACTCATGGTACGACATCGGCTACTTCACACCGTACACACCTGAACAAGCACTTGATCGGATCAAGACGTTCGGCGAGGAACTGAGCGTGAAGCGCCACGTCAAACTCGATTCGTTTCTGTTCGACGACGGTTGGGACGACCGTAGCGGCAGTTGGCACTTCAGCAAAGACTTCCCCCAAGGTTTCCTGCCGCTCAAAGACGCGGCGGCGAAATACGGCGCCGCGCCCGGCGTGTGGCTATCGCCGTGGGGCGGTTACAGCAAACCGAAGGAGGAACGCGTGAAGAACGGCAAGGAGGCCGGCTACGAAATCATCGACAACGGCCTCGCGCTGTCCGGACCGAAATACTACCAGCGCTTCCACGACGCAGTGCTCGAACTGCTGACGAAGAACGGTATCAACCAATTCAAGTTCGACGGCACCGGCAACGCCGACAAAGTCTTTCCGGGCAGTCGTTTCGACAGCGACTTCGCCGCGGCGATCGAACTGATCGACAATATCCGCGTAGCCAAGCCCGACACGTTCGTCAATCTCACCACCGGAACGTATCCATCGCCGTTCTGGCTGCACTATGCCGATTCGATCTGGCGCGACGGCGAAGACGACGACCTCGCCGGCGTCGGTAGCAATCGCGAACGCTGGATCACCTATCGCGACGAGCAGACTTATCGCAACGTCGTGCAGAAGGGTCCTTTGTTTCCGATCAATTCGCTGATGCTGCACGGAATCATCTATGCGCAGATGAACAAGCGTCTCAACACCGATCCGGGCCACGACTTCGCCAACGAAGTGCATTCGTACTTCGCCAGCGGCACGCAGCTGCAGGAGATGTACATCACCCCGTCCCTGCTCAGCAGCGCCGACTGGGACACACTCGCCGAAGCAGCGCGCTGGTCGCGCGCGAACGCGGAGGTGCTGCGCGACTCGCATTGGATCGGCGGCGACCCAGGCCGCCTCGATGTCTACGGCTGGGCGGCGTGGTCGAAGGACAAGGCGATCGTCACTCTGCGCAACCCCGACGCGAAAGCGCAGCTCGCCGTGATCGATCTGCAGCGCCAGCTCGAACTGCCGCCGGGCAGTGCGCGGCGCTACGCCGCCAAACCCGTCTGGGGCAGCGGCGAGACGACGAGTTTCGACGCCGACCACGCGACAACGCTGACGCTCGCGCAGTTCCAGGTGCTGACCTTCGAGCTGACGCCGCAGTAAGCGAATCGCAAGACCACACGACGGCCGCCTACTCGCCACGAGCGGGCGGTCGGTGTTCGACCTCGCGACGTCCCGTTCCGAATCCTTTGACATAGGAGCTAGGCAATGCATTCCTCAATGAAGAATTGTTTGTTGCGCTTCGTCTGCTTCCTCTGCGCGCTGTCAATGTCGGCATCGCCGGCATTCGCGGTGATCGCCGGCGGCATGGTTTCGAATACCTACCACTTCCCGTCGAATGCGAACGGCTACAACTCGGTCAGCGCGTCGATCCAAGTCACCGACGAGCCGGGCGCGAACGGCAATACGTTCTACGCGCATCAGTTCTACTTGGTCGGCGATCCCAACGGCGGCGGCTACACCGGCATTCAGCAGGGTTCGAACTCGACAAAGATCGCGATATTTTCGATCTGGAATGTCTCGTATACGTCGTCGGAAGGCTCGAACTGCCGCAGCTTCGGCGGCGAGGGCACGGGCGTCACCTGCCAGATCAACTACGCGTGGAGCGTAGGCGTCAATTACACATTCAGCGTGGCGCAAATCGCAACGAATGCCGGCACCGGCAACAGCACCTGGCGCGCGACGGTCACCAATACGCGCACCGGCGTCAGCACGACGATCGGCGACATCTACGTACCGACGAGTTACGGCAAGCTGCAACCTGTCGCCGCGCAATTCGTGGAGAACTTCACCCAGGGTACGCAGCAGTATTCTTCGTGCTCGCAGGTGCCGGCGACGACCGTGGCATTTCGCAGTCCGCTGATGGACGGCGTGCCGGTCACCTCCGCCTCGACGACGACCTACGGCGACTGTGCCTCCATCGCCCGCTCCGAGTGCAGCACCAACAACACCTGCATTGCGACGATCAACCAGAACGGCATCGTCGGTACGAACTTTCTCGCGCAGAATGCGGTGAATCATTACTGCGCCGACACGTTGGCCGGCGGCACAAGCCTCGGGCTCTACACCTGTGCGCAGGGGCAGAACAACGCGAACCAGATTCTCTCCATCGACGCGAGCAACCGCCTGTTCCTGAGTAATCGCAGCCTGTGTCTGCAGGCGAACGGCAGCAATGCTGTGCTCGCAACGACCTGCACGGGCGGCGACAACCAGGCCTGGCTGTACATGCCGAATTCCAAGGCGTTTCTCAACGTCGGCGCCAATCAATGCCTGAATGCCGCGGGCGGCGGCGTGTTGAGTGCCATGGTCAACGTATACGACTGCAACCAGCTCACGTATCAGCAGTGGACCAAGCTGTCGCCGTAGCTTTCGCCAAGCGGATGCTCCGCCCTTCGCGGGCGGAGTGTCGACGCCTCAGTTCAGGCCGAGCAGGCCGTCGACATCGGACAGATGCGCGAGGTTGCGCAACCCCTGCGGCGCGTTGAGATAGCGCAAATCGGCGCCGCGCGCGCGCGCCTGCGCGACCCAGGCGATCAGCACGGCGAGGCTGACGCTGTCGGCGTCGGCCAGCGCGGACAGATCCACGTCGAGCCGGCCGTCGCGCGACGTCAGCGGCGCGGCACGCAGCGCATCCGCGGCGTTGTAGAACGTGATCGCACCGTGGACTGCGACGACACCCTGCGCGTTCGTTTCGATGCGCAAGGCGCGGCTGTCCGCGACGGCGGGACTCACTTCTTGATGCCTTCGGAGTCCATCGACTCGAGCGCTTTGGCGCCCTGCGACTCCAGCCGCGTGGTCAGCGCGTCGAGGCTCGACTTCTGGATTTCCTCGGCGACCTGATTGCGATAGTTGGTCACGTAGGAAATGCCTTCGATGATCACGTCATAGGCCTTCCAGTCGCCCTGCGTGGTCTTGCGGAACGCGTAATCGACCGGCACGAGCTTGCCGTCGTCGAGCACGACCTGGGTGCGCACCAGCGTGCGCTTGTCGTTGAGCTCACCCTGCTGTGGCAGCACGCGCACGCGGCCTTCGGTGTACTTGAGCAGGCCTTCGGCGTAGCGGTGAGTGATCGAGTTGTACATCGCCTTGGCGAAGCGCGCGCGCTGCTCCGGCGAAGCCGTGCGTGCGTTTTGGCCGAGCACGAGAATCGAGGCGTAGTCGATGTCGAAGTGCGGCAGCACGATCTGATCGATGACTTTGATCAGGCCTTCGCGGTCCTTCGAAAGTTCCGCGCGGCGCGTGTCCATCGTCTTGCCGAGTTCGTCGACCAGATTCTGGACGACTTGATTCGGATTGGGCGTGTCCGCGAACACGGGGGCCGCCGTCGCCAGCGCGAGTACACAAAACAGAGAATACAGAATGCGCATACGTCACCTTATTTTTGTCGTCTGGGATGCCCATGCATCCACTGTCCATCCTTGCCTTACGGTTTCGCCGGCGGTTTCGAGGCATCGGCCGGTTTGTCGCCACCGGGCTTGTCGCCGCTGCCGACCAGATACTTGCCGATCAATTCCTCGAGCTGCATCGAACTCTGCGTCAGGATGACCTCGTCGCCGTTTTTGAACATATCCGGCGAGCCGCCAGGCTGGATCGCAACATACTGGTCACCCAATAAACCGCTGGTGAATACCGCGGCAGCCGAATCGTCGGGGATTTTGTTGAAGCGCTTGTCGATCGACAAAGTGACGAGCGCATCGAGTTTGTCCGGTTCCAACACCACATTCGCCACCGAGCCGACGCGCACGCCGGCGATCTTCACCGGCGCGCGCAGCTTGAGCTGGCCGACGTTGGTGAAACGCGCCTTGAGATCGTAGCTGTCGCCCTGGCTGAAGTTCGCCACCGAAGTCGTCTGCGTCGCCAGATACGCGAGCGCAGCGAAGCCGAGCAGGATGAACAGTCCGGTGCCGATCTGGAAGGATTGTCTTTGTGCCATCGTTGTTCCCTTGCCTTACATCAGGAAGGCAGTCATGACGAAATCGAGCGCGAGCGTCGCGATCGAAGAAAACACCACCGTGCGCGTGGTCGCATAGGCGACGCCCTCGCTGGTCGGCGCGGTCGTATAGCCCTGAAACGTCGCGATCAGCGTGCAGACCGCGCCGAACGCAACGCTCTTCCACACGCCGTTGATCACATCCTTCCACACGTCCACGCTCGAGGTCATGTTCGACCAGAACGTGCCGTTATCGAGTCCGAGCCAGCTCACGCCGACGAGGTGCGCGCCGAAAATGCCGAGCGCGTTGAACACGCAAGCGAGCAGCGGCATCGCGATCAGCCCGGCGATGAAGCGCGGCGCGACGACGTAGGCGAGCGGGTCGACCGCCATCATCTCCATCGCGGAGATCTGATCGGTCGCGCGCATCAGGCCGATCTCGGCCGTGATCGACGTGCCGGCGCGGCCGGCGAACAGCAGCGCGGTGACGACCGGGCCGAGTTCGCGGTACAGCGACAGCGACACCACCGTGCCGAGCGCCGCGGTGCCGCCGAAGATCGACAGCACGTAGTAGAGCTGCAGGCCGAGCACCATGCCGACGAACAGGCCGCAGGTCATGATGATGGTCAGGCTCATCGCGCCGACGAACCAGATCTGCCGTACCGTCTCCCTGAAATGCCTGAAGCTGCGCGGAACGGCGGCGAGAATCTGCAGCAGGAACAGACCGCAGGCACCGACCTGGGCGATGCCGTCGACGATGTAGGAAGGTTTGCGCACCGAGCTCATGCGCGCGCTTCCGCGAGGCCGAGCTGCACCGCGTAGTCGGGCGCCGGATACTGGAACGGCACTGGGCCATCCACGGCGCCGGTGAAGAACTGCTTGGTCCACGGCGTTTCGCCACGCGCGAGCTCGTCGGGCGTACCGTGCGCAGCGATCTTGCCGCCGGCGATCAGGAAGATGTGGTCGGCGACCTGGCGCACCGCGGCCAGCTCATGCGCGACGAGGATAGTGGTGATGCCAAGCGTCTCGTTGAGCGTGCGGATCAGCTTGAGAATCTGATTGAGCGCGATCGGATCGAGGCCGACGAACGGTTCGTCGTAGATGATCAGCATCGGGTCGCGCACGATCGCGCGTGCGAGCGCCACGCGCCGCATCATGCCGCCGGAGAGCTCGTGCGGCATCAGATGCGCCGCGCCGCGCAGGCCGACTGCCTGCAGCTTGGTCAGCACGAGATTGCGCAGGACGACCTCGGGCAGATCCAGATGCTGGCGTAGCGGAAAGGCGACGTTCTCGAATACCGAGTAGTCGGTGAGCAGGGCCGAGTTCTGGAACAGGTAGCCGATCTTCTCGCGCAGAGCGAACAGCGCCGCGCGATCCAGCTTCACGACATTCTGCCCATCGACCAACACCTCGCCCGCGTCGGGGGCGAGCTGGCCGGTGATGTGGCGCATCAAGGTCGTCTTGCCGGTGCCGCTCGGGCCCATGACTGCGGTGATGCGGCCGCGCGGAATATCGACGTCGACTTTGTCGAAAATCGTCTTGCTGTTGAGCACGGTCGACAGTCCGCGAACCTTGATCAATGGATCAGGGATGAGGACGTCGTCGGCAACAGGCGCTCGCAATTCGGCGTTCATTTCATGCAAGAAAACGGCGCTCTGCGCGCCCGGGAGACAAGCACCTTACCCGAAGGGCGCAGGCAACGGAAGCTGTGTGAAATTGCGGTTAAGCGCAACGTCATGCGGCGTATCGAAGAACCTCTGCGCCTGCAGAAAGCAGGCCGTGGCGCCGGTTCCCGCAGCGCGAGTTCATTCTTCCTTGAGCAGGTCGGCGAGCAGCGCGGCGTAGCGCTCGCGCTGATTGTCCGCGCGCAGCTGCCGCGTCGTCACGATCGAACGCAGATCGGACAGTGCGGTGGCGAAGTCGTCATTGACGACGATGTAGTCGAACTCGACCGCATGCGCGATATCCTCGCGCGAATCGGCGAGACGGCGGCGGATCGTCGCTTCCGCATCCTGCGCGCGCGAGCGCAAGCGGCGTTCCAGCTCGGTGCGCGACGGCGGCAGGATGAAGATGCTGACCGTATCGGTCATCTGCGCGCGCACCTGGCGCGCGCCCTGCCAGTCGATTTCGAGCAGCACGTCCTTGCCGGAAGCGAGCGTGCGCTCGACCGCGGTGCGCGCCGTGCCCTTGAGATCGCCGTGCACAACGGCATGCTCGAAGAACTCGCCACGCTTGATCATTTCCTCGAACACGCCGCGCGAGACGAAGTGGTAATGCACGCCATCCATCTCGCCCGGCCGCGGCAGGCGCGAGGTATACGACACCGAGAGCACGATGTTCGGCTCGCGCTCGAGCAGCGCGCGGGTAAGGCTGGTTTTGCCGCCGCCCGAGGGCGCGGCGATGATGTAAAGGGTTCCCGACATCGGCCTATTCTATATTCTGCACCTGCTCGCGCATCTGCTCGATCAGCACTTTGAGCTCCACCGCGGCCTGGGTGGTGCGCTGATCGACCGACTTCGAGCCGAGCGTGTTCGCCTCGCGATTGAATTCCTGCATAAGGAAATCAAGCCGGCGCCCTGCGGGATCGGGCGCCGACAGAATGCGCCGCGCTTCGGCGATGTGCGCGGTCAAGCGATCGAGTTCCTCGTCGACGTCGATGCGCGAGAGCTGCAGCACGAGTTCCTGCTCCAGCCGCCCCGAATCCGTGCGCAGCAATTCGGCCGACTGGGTGATCTCGGACAGCTTGGTTTCCAGACGCGCGCGCAACACCTTGCGGATGTCCGGCAGCCAGGCGCGCACGCTGGTGACAATGTTCGCTATGCCTTCGAGGCGATCGCGCAGAAAGCCGCCGAGTCGCTCGCCCTCGCGCGCGCGCGTGGCGACCATGTCCGTCAGTGCGCGTTCGAGTACGTCGAGCGCGGCCTGGCGCAGGCCTTCCTGGTCGACCTCCTCGCGCTTGAGCACGCCGGGCCACGACAGCAGGCTGGCGAAATCGACGTTGAACTTCGGAAAACGCTCGGCGAACACCGCGGCGGTCGCTTCGAGCTGGTCGAGCACGCCGTCGTTCAAGCGGATCTCGCTCGACGAAGCGTCGCTCGCGCGAAAGCGCAAATTCACATCGACCTTGCCGCGCGTGAGCTTGGCTGCGACGCGTTCGCGCAGCGCAGGCTCGATCGCGCGCAATTCGTCGGGAAGGCGCGCGTTGAGTTCGAGATAGCGGTGGTTCACCGAGCGCAATTCGAAGCTCAACGCGCCCCACGGCGTGTCGGCATCGGCGCTGGCGAAGGCGGTCATGCTGCGGATCATGGGAGCTGAGGGCCTAGGGCTGAGGATGCGAAGTATGCCATGCGGAGACGTAAGGTCGGCCGCTGTGCGGCCCGCGAGGAGTGAGGAGTAAGGGAAAGTCGGTGCGCTTTTCCTCACTCTGTACAGCGCGCCGCAGGCGCGCGCCCTCACTCCTCATGCCTGTTAAACTTCGCTCCCCACGCACTGAGCCCCAACGCATGCCCCAACTTTCCCGCCCCAGCGGCCGCGCCGCCGATGAATTGCGCGCGGTCACCATCGACCGCCACTACACACGCCACGCCGAAGGTTCGGTGCTGATCGCCTTCGGCGACACGCGCGTGCTGTGCACGGCGAGCGTCGAGGAAAAAGTCCCGCCGTTCCTGCGCGGCAAGGGCGAAGGCTGGGTCACGGCCGAGTACGGCATGCTGCCGCGCGCGACCAAGGAACGCACGCAACGCGAAGCCGCGCGCGGCGGCCAGGGCGGCCGCACGATGGAAATCCAGCGCCTGATCGGTCGTTGTTTGCGCGC
>Ga0209233_1000618_pt1 | contig 18087 bp, 14 predicted proteins | sample AraplaCL_Cvi_mCL_FD_184269 | JGI IMG/M metagenome (GOLD analysis project Ga0209233, IMG submission 184269) | Arabidopsis root microbial communities from the University of North Carolina, USA - plate scrape CL_Cvi_mCL (SPAdes) (version 2) | ecosystem: Host-associated > Plants > Roots > Endosphere...
ACGGCCCGCAGCGTCCAGGTCACGGCGGCCCCGATCAGCCCGAACGTCGACAGCGCATAGAACAGGAAGGCGACGAACGGGACGATTTCGGCCACATGCAGCTTGGCGATGACGTCCGGCCGCGCCTTCGCCTGCAGCGCGATGTAGGGGACGATGGCGAGGCCGTTGAACCATACCCCGATCAGCAGCCACTGGCCGACCGCCCCTGCCTCCGTGGCCAGTGCCGGGCCGATCCAGAGATAGAGGAACGGCCTGATCAGGAAGGCGCCGCCGATCAGGAACGGGATCAGCATCACCGCCAGCGTCACCGTGCTGTCCTCCGCCAGGGCCTGCCGTGCGGCATCGTCATGGGCCGACATGCGGGGGAAGATGACGTTGGCGAGCGTACCGGGCAGCAATTGCAGCCGCATCACGAGGTTGTAGGGGAGGGTATAGGGCGAGACCGCGACCGGACCCAGCATGCCGCTGATCGCCAGCCGGTCGAGGTTGAAGATCATCGGCGACACGATGCTGGTGACGCTGGTCCAGAGCCCGTAACGCAACAGCTTTGCCGACCAGGCCTTCGACAGCGAGCGCGGCGTCCGGTGGCGCTGGCGCCAGGCGAAAAAGGCAAGGCTCACCGGCAGCGTGGCGCGTGCCACCGCGCCGGCAATGAGCACCGTCTGGAGGCTCGGCCCGAAGGCGAGCGCCGCCCCGAGCGGCAGCACCTGGAACACAACGGACATGGCAAGTTGCGCCGCGCTCAGCTCGGAAAACCGCTCATGGGCCTGGAGGAACGCCGAAAGGATGGTGCCGAGCACGAAGATCGGCAGGCAGAACGCCACCCAGAAGATGCTGGCGCCGGCTTCCCCCGTCAGCGCTGTGGATACGCCCATGGCGGATTGCATCAGCGGATAGAGGCCGAACAGCAGGATCAGTCCGCCGACGATGCCGAGCGCCAGCGCGATGAGGCTCGCCGACCAGAAGATGGCCCCGGCGTCCGCCGCCTCGTGCTTGTGCCTGGCCACCATGTTGCCGACGGCCCGGTCGAGACCGGCGTTGAACAGCGTGAAGTAGTCGAACAGCAGCCAGACGACGACGATCACGCCGTAACGTTCGAGGCCGATGACGCGCAGGTAGATCGGCACCGTGACGATCGTCACCGCCAGTTGCAGGATTGACGATCCGAGGCTGACGATCGCACCCCTGCTGAGACTCAATTCCGCCCGTCCGTTCCATATATTGCCGGCCCGATGCCGACAGAGACCCAAAGCCATCGCAGGAAGCGCGAGGCCGATCAACGTTTTGGCTTATAGCGGTTCAGCATGGCAGGGATGCGCGGTGTCCTAATACATCGTTAATGCCGGAACCGGCGTTCTATAATCTCGCATCTTAACGACGCGGTCAGAATTCCATTGCCGTTGTCGCCCGTGATTGCTTTCATCCGGCGATTCCATCAACTGGAATTGCCGCGCCTGCCCGCTGACAGTCGAGAGACCTCCCGCCGCATGGATGATACGCCAGTCGACTTGCGCGCGCTGATCGGAACCATCCGGCGACAATATCGTCTCATCCTGCTGGTGCTCGCGGCGACGCTGGCCGTTGCGCTGCTGGTGGTGTTCGGCCTCCGGCCCACCTATACGGCGACCGCGCTGGTGCTGGTCGACCCCAGCCACAAGGACCTGCTGGCGACGACCGCACCGGTCGACTCGAGCATTTCGGACAGTGCCCGGGTCGACAGCGAGGTCGAGCTGGTGAAGTCGCAGCGGACGCTGCTGGCCGTGATCCAGCAACTCGACCTCGTCCACAATCCGGAGTTCGGGCCCCGGCTCGGCGTCCTCGACAAGGTGCGGATGGCGATCCACCTCGGCCAGCCGAGCTTGCCGAGCGGCGAGCAGGCGCTGGGGGTCGTTACCGGCCAACTCGATGCCGCCGTCTCGGTGCAGCGCCACGGCACCACATTCCTGCTGCAGATCAACGCGCAGACCGGCGATCCGGCGCTCTCGGCCAAACTGGCCAATGCCGTCGCCACCACCTACATCGCCGACCAGCGGCAGACCAAGACCGATTCCGTGCTCGCCTCGCGTGACACGATCCAGTCGCGGCTGAGTGCGGCCAACGCCTCGGTGGTCGACAGCGAGGAGGCGATCGACGCCTTCATTCTCTCCAACTTCAATGCCTTCGCCCAAGGCTCGACCAAGGACCAGCTCGTCGGCATACGCGACCGGCTGCAGGCGGTCGAGAACGACGAGTCGGCCAAGTCCGGCAAGGCCGACAGCATCGCCAAGGCGCTGGACGGCGCAGATTGGGCGCAGCTGACCGCCCTCGCCGCGACCGACGCCGCGACGACTCTCGGCCAGCGGCACGGCGACCTGCAAAAGCAGATCGCAGCCCTCACTCCCGGCACCGACGGCTCGGGCCTCCGCGCCCAGCTCGCCGACGTCGAGGCACAGCTCCGCCAGCTGGCGCGAGCGGAGATTGCGAGCCTGAGGAGCGACGTGGCGGCCGACAAGGCCCAAGGCACCGACCTCAAATCGCAGCTGCGCAATGCGGCGGTGGCTGGCGACCTGCCGCCGGCGCTGCTGACCAACCTCTACGAACTGCAGCAGAGCGCGCAGGTCGCACGCTCGCAGTACCAATCGCTGATCGCCCGCGAGAAGGACCTCGAGACCGAGGCCTATCTCCAGGTCGCCGATAGCCGCCTCGCCTCGGAGGCGACGCCGCCGTCGAGCCCGTCGTTTCCCAATACCCGGCTGATCCTGTCGCTGGCGGGGCTCGCCGGGCTCGCGCTTGGCTTCGGCGCCGCTATGCTGCGCGAAAACCTCATCGGCGGCTTCGTCTCGCTCACCCAGGTGCACGCCGTGCTGCGCGTCCCCGCCATTGCCGCCGTCCCCTGGCAGCGCCCGCCGCGCAGCGACAGCCTCAAGCCGCTGAGCGTCGCCGACCTGATGACCACGGCGCCGCTCTCCGCCTACGCCGAATCGATCCGCATGGCGCAGGTCGGCGTCGACCAGGCGTTGCGGCGGCGCTACAAGCGGCTCGACGAAGCCGAGCAGCGGCTCGGCGCGCTCGTCATGGTGTCATCGGCCGAGCCGGGCGAGGGCAAGACCACGATTTCCCTGAGCCTGGCGCGCGCTTTCGCGGCCTCGGGGCGCTCGACGCTGCTCATCGATGGCGACCTGCGGCTGCCCCGCCTGCACCAGCACCTGCAGATGGAGCCCTCGGCCGGCCTGATGAATTACCTCTCGGGAGCAGGGAACGGCACCCGGCTCGACGAGATCATTGTCGCCGATCGGGCTCTCGACCTCCGGGTCATCGTCGGGGCGGGGCGCAGCGAGGCGCCGACCAACCAGTTCGTCACCAACCGGTCGCTCAACAATCTGCTGAGCGCCGCGCGGCGGCACTTCGACATGGTGATCGTCGACACGCCGCCGATCACGCCGGCCGTCGATGGCCTCTACCTCGCCGAACACGCCGACGTCGTCGTCTTCGTGCTCAACTGGGCCCACACCTCGCAGCTCATCGCCCGCAGCGCCGTCGAGGCCCTGCAGTCCTCGGTGCCGGAGGGGGCGGAGATAGTCGCCGTCCTCAACCAGCAGCGCGGCAGCACGCCGCGTGGCGGCGACTACTACGGCTACGGTTAAGCCTGGCGTCAGGTCTACGCACTACTCCTCATCTGCGACAAAACACCGGTTGATTGGCCGAAGATTGCGCTATGTCATAGGTGCATGGCTGGCATACGACGATAACTGACGGCGCGGCGCGGAATTGTCCGTGCCAGCGAGCGGCGCGGGTCGGCTGGCGCGGGGGAGAGGGCGGCAATGGCGGGCGACCCCATTCGGGAGGCAGGCAGCATGCTTGCCGGAATGGTCAAGATCGGCGACGAACGCGCCGACGAGTCCCGCACGGGCAAGCCCTCTATGTCGTTCCGCCTGCCGCGAATCTACGTCTGGATCGGCCTGGCCATCCTGAGTTGGGTGCTGTTGATCGCTATCGTGGTGGCGGTCGTCCGCCTGCTCTAGCCCTTCGTATATCGCCTGCCCCCCAAAAGTGCGCTTCCGCGTGGGGCACCCGGCGCGACCCGGATGCCCTGAGCGCTCAGCAGAGCCCCACGATGGCGGTGGCCGTGGTGCCGCTGGCCTTGATGCGGGTCGCCTGGATCGGCAGCAGGGTGCCGCCCGCCACGCCGCTGAACACCACTTCCGCCCCCGATCGCAGCACGACGTCGATATCGCCGCCGCCACCGACGTAGAGGGCACGGGTCGTCTCAGCCAGGTCGGTGCCGTCGCTCGGCGCAATCGCAAAGGCGTGCGACGCCGGTGACGTGGGGGCGGTTGCAAAACTCTGATAGCGGTCGGGCATCTCTTCCTCGCAGCCTTGTTGCTGCGCCCACTCTAGCCGCGACGCCGACCGCGGGGATTTGTCAGGATCGCGCCGCCCGGTCCGTGGCTGCGGCACCGCCGCGGGCCGCGAGAAAAGCGCGGCTTTCGCCCAGGACCCTGTCCTGGAAGCCGATGTCGTGCGCGAGATCGGAGCCGCGCATTGGTTGCCCTCTTTCGTCGAAATAGATGCCGGTCGCCCCGGATCGATCCGTCACGACCTGGGTCAAGACCGTGGCGGCTTTCTCGGGCGTGCTGCGATAGCGTGCAAAGGGCGGGAGGCGGGTGACGATCTGCCCGAACAGGAACGACACGGCGGGGTTCTGGACGCCGCCCAGGCCTGTCGCCGGGGTGATGCCGGGTTCGACGGCATTGAAATGGAGCCGGGGGTTTTCCCGCGCCAGGCCGAGCGTCGCCGCCAGGACGCATTGCTTGGAGGTGGCATAGGCATCGATGCCGGGCATTCTGGTGCCGCCCGGCTTCCATTGCCCTTGCGCACTTGCCTCGACGGAGATGAACTGGCCGCCCCGCATCCCCATTGCCTTGGCGGGCCGCCGGTTCGGATCTTCGATCGCCGAGGCCACGAAGGCCACGTTGGCGCCGTCCGGCAAATGCGGTGCGAGCGCCTCGGTGAGGGCGAACGGGCCGAGGTAGTTGGTGGCGAATGTCAGGTCCCAGCCTTCGGCGTTCTTTTCGACCTGCAACGGCATGATGCCGGCGTTGTTGAGGAGGCCGCGCAAGTTGAAGGGCAGGGCCGCAATCTCCGTCGCGGCGCGCTCGATGCTCGCCGGCTCCGCAACATCGCAGACGACAGAGACCGCCCGGCCGCCGGAGCGCTCGATGGTGGCCCGCACGTCTGCCAGCTTCCGTTGGCTGCGGCCGACGAGGACGACGACGCCATGAGCCGCGAGGTCGAGCGCGGTGCGATACCCTATTCCGGACGTCGGACCGGTGATCACGTAAGCCGTTTCGGCAGGGGAATTGCTCATGGAGGGGTCCTTGTGTGTCTGGCTAGTCAGTCATTCAACGGGGCAAAAATCACGCGATCATCCGCCAGACGGCGTCGAAGCCGCGCCGGCTATGGTCTGCCGCGTGTTGGGGGTCGCTGCGGATGAAGTCGATCGTCGCCTCCGCCGTCGCCGACAGCAGGGTAGCGACGAACGCCAGGCTCACGTCCGCCATCGGCCCGCCCGAGCGGCATCGGTCGACCAGTTGCGCCAGCGGCGACATGGCGTTCTGACCCGCACGGTGGCTTTGCGGTGTGATTTCGTCCGACGTCCCCAGCAGAGTGAGAGTGCGGCGCTTTTCGGGATTGCTGCTCGCCCATTCGAGCCAACCCGACCACGCGCTCCACAGCGCCTGCCGGTTGTCCGCCAACTGATCGATCCCGGTGCTCGAAGCCGACGTCATTTCGGACTTCAACGCGACGTAGAGCACGTTCAGGAGATCTGCCTTGGTCTCGAAATAGGTGAACAGCGAACCGTTGGCGACCCCAGCCTCCCTGGCGATCGTCGCGGTGGGTGCGCTCAGCCCCTGCGCGGCGATTACCCGGGTCGCCGCGTTCAGGATTGCTTCCCGCTTGTCGTCGCTGAGTGGTCTCGCCATATCCGCTGAATATAGATGGCTGACTGCTCAGTCAAGTATCGCCGAAAATCCAGCGGGTCGCATGCCGCCAGTCAGCGGGGGTGCATCAGTCGTACTGCTGCCCGTAGGCGGTCGGTTTGGTGCTGCTGCGCTGCTGGTTCATGACCCCCACGATGTCGGCGCCAGCCGGGAGCGACTCCCGGAGCAGGGCGATGGCGGCTCGAGCTGCCTGCTGCGAGGTGCGGGCCCAGCGCACGGCGAACACGGCGATGTCGGCGTGCTCGGCGAGGTAAAGCGCGTCGACGATCCGGGTGATGGGCGGCGAATCGACGATGATGATGTCGAAGTGGTGCTGTGCGGCCCGCAGCAGTGCCGATAGCGCTTCGTTGCTGACCAGCCGGTCGGTCGGCATGTCGCTTGCGCGCGCCCCGATGATGACTCGCAGGTCCGTGCGCGGGTCGTTGACGACGATCTTGCCCAGCCCTTCGTCATTGGGGTCGCGAAGATAGTCGATTAGGCCCGCCGATGGTTCCAGTTGCAATTGTTGGTGCAGCCGGGGCGCACGCAGGTCGCCATCGACCAGAAGCGTCGCCCGCCCAGACGCGACGAACGCCCGCGCCAGGCTCAGGGCGACCGTGGTCTTGCCTTCCGCCGGCATGGCCGAGGAGACGAGCACCACCAGCCCCGGCGTTTCGCCTGCCGACGCATTCGGCGGGGCGCGGCGCCGCAGGCGGCGTTCGGCCTGATCGACGCCGACCTGCACCATGCGGATCGCCTCGGCGTAGACCGATAGCGGCGCGAGGGCCATGATGTCGGCGACGCCGGCCTGCTTGAGGTCGGCGTCACGGGGCTGCCGTTGCCAAGGCACGGCCACTACCGAGGTGAGGCGCAACACGGCTTGCACCTGTCCGAGCGAGGTGAAGCCCCCAATGAAGTTCTCGCGCAGCAACGCCGCGCCGATCCCCAGGACTAGCCCCGCCAGCAAGCCGCCACCCAGGATCAGCTTTGGATTGGGCGCCGAGGGTTGGCCGGGCGGACCAGCAGGAGAAGCGAGGCGGCTGTCGGAGACCTGCAGGAAGGCCTGCGTCTCGAGGTCCTTTTCGCGTGCGATGAGGGCCTGCAACTGCGAGCGGGCAATCTGGGAATTCTGCTGCAACTCGTAGAGCCGGGTCATCATTTCGGGCGGCATGTCGCTGGTGATGGCCAGGTCCCGCATCTGCGCCTTGAGGTCGGCGGCCTGCGACTGGTTGCTGGCGATCTGGTCCTTGAGGCCGACCACGCTCTGCTCGGCATTCGATTTCAGCTGGTCCTCGATCTGGCCCAGGCGCTTCCGGAGGTCGGTGGCGCTCGAGGTGTCGGCCTTGAGGCCCGAAAGGCTGCGCTCGATCGCCTCGCGCTGCTGCTCGAGCGCCGTCACGGCATCGGACTGGAGGCTCGCCGCGACGTTCTGCCAGTCGGCCAGCGCCACGCCCCGGCTGACGCTGTCGGCGCGGGCGGCGAGGTCGGTCTGCTCCTGCTGCAGGCGCTGGATCTGGCCACGGATCGAGGCGATGTCGGTCTTGCCGGTCGCCTGCGACGTCTTGTCGAGATTGCTGCCGATGAAATCGTCGACGGCCTGTTCGGCATTCACTACCGCGGCATTGGCGTCGCCCAGCCGCGCCTCGATGATCTGCCGGGACGCAAGCACGGCATCGACTTTCACCTGCCGCTGTTCGGCGATGTAGCCCTCGGCCACCGCATTGGCGAGCTTTGCCGAAAGCTGTGGATCGCCGGTCTGCGCCGCGACCTGGATGAGGAACGTGCCCTCCACCCGTGATGCCGAAATCGCTTGGCCGAGCTTGCCCATCACCGCATCGAGCGCTTCTTGCCCTGAGGGCAGGGCCGGCTGGCCGAGGTGCATCGCCAGGCGCAGCTTGTCCATCGTCCCCAGTTGCGGCCGGAATTCGGGCGTGTTCACCAGGTCGAGATCGCGCGCCACGCGCAGCAGGGTCGGGGCCGTGTCGACCAGCCGAACTTCGCTTTCCACTCGCGCGCCCGCGGAGTTGTCGAGGCCCGGTTGCGGCTCGCTCGACAGGAGGTCCTTCTGGGAGGGATCAACAAGCAGCAGCGCCGCGGCGGTATAGACCGGCCTTTGCGTTACCAGCACCAGCACGGCGACGGCCAGTGCTGCGACCAGCACTACCGCGATCAGCGCTACTTGCCGCCGTAAGCCGCCAAGCAGGGCGCGCGGATCAAGGTACTGGTCCTGCATGGGCACTCCATTCTGGCGGCACTAGGCCGGGCCCGAGCGGGCAGACAGGGCAACTCTGCCGTAACACTGTCGCCAGTAGTGCCAATTAACGAAGAATTGTTGATGCTATGGTTTAAATTTGCCCGTCGGTCGAGCGGCATCAGCGCGCGCGGGCGGGTTTGTTGTTTGTACCGAGTCACACACCTATGGCCAACTCGCCGCTGCTTTCGGATCTTGGCGTCGCCATAAGATCGAGCCGCCCGCAGTTTCTCATCGCCTGCCTGTTCAGCCTTGCCATCAACATACTCTACCTGACATCGCCGCTATATATGCTGCAGGTCTACGGCAGGGCCGTTACCAGCGGTAGCCTGATGACTTTGCTGATGCTTACCGTGGTGCTGGTGGCGGCGTTCCTGGTGCTCGGTATTCTCGACGCGGTGCGGGCGCGCGTCCTGCAACGGGTCGGCGTGCGGCTCGAAAACGCCCTCGCTCCCGCCATGCTGCGCGCCTCGCTTGAGCAGGAACAGCTGCAGGCTCGTCTGGCTGTGGTCAGGGATTTCGACCTGGTCAAGCGAGTGATTTCGAGCAACGCCGTTGTGCCGTTCCTCGATTTTCCCTGGACGCCGATCTTTCTCCTCGCCGCCTTCCTGCTGCATCCCATGATCGGCTTCTTTACGCTCGGCTGCGCCGTGCTGCTGGTGGCCTTGGCGCTGCTCAACGAGGCCGTGCTGCGCCGGCCGCTGGCCCGGCTCGCCGCCGCCTCCGGCAAGGCCGGGGCAATGGGCGAGGCGGGGGCCCGCCACGCGTCGATCACTCAGACGCTGGGCATGCTGCCGCAGGTCGCTGCGCTGTGGGGCGACGCCCGGGTAGACCAGGCCGAGGCACAGCGCACCGTCGCTGACATCGAGAGCGTCATGAGCGCCCTGATCAAGACGCTGCGCCTCGCCATGCAGTCGCTGGCGCTGGGGCTCGGCGCCTGGCTGGTGATCACCCACCAAAGCAGCGGCGGCGTCATGTACGCCGGCAGCCTGCTGATGGCGCGCGCGCTGCAACCGATCGAGCTGATTTCGGCCCATTGGCGTACGCTGCTGGCGGCCAAGGCGGCTTATGGCCGGCTCGCATCGCTCGGCGGTCACCGCGCCCGCCGGCCGACCAGCCTGCCGGCCCCGACCGGCCGGGTCGTGGTCGAAAACGGTCATTTCACCCTGTCGCGGCCGCAGCGGCTGATCCTGCGCAGCCTCAACTTCGAGCTGGAGCCCGGCACCAGCGTCGGCATCGTCGGTCCGAGCGGGGCCGGCAAGTCGCTGCTCGGCCGCCTGCTGGTCGGCAGCGTTCCGCCGTCGCTCGGCTCGGTCCGGCTCGATGGTGTAGCTTTGGCGGGTTGGCCGCGGGAGCAACTCGGCAGGCACATCGGCTATTTGCCGCAGCAGGTTGAACTGCTGCCCGGCAGCATTGCCCAAAACATTGCCCGGTTCACCCCGGACGCCGACGCCGAGGTCATCGAGGCGGCCCAGCGGGCAGGGGTGCACGAGGCGATCCTGCAACTGCCCGACGGCTACGATACGGAAATCGTCGCGACCGGCGACGAGCTTGCCGGCGGCCTGCGCCAGCTCATCGGCCTCGCCCGGGCGATCTTCCGCCTGCCGGCGCTGATCGTCCTCGACGAGCCGCTGGCCAATCTCGACGCAGAAGGCGAGAGGGCCCTCATCGATTGCCTGTTCGCGCTGCGTGGCCGCGACCGGACCGTGGTGACGATCTCGCCGCGCGGCGGCGCGATGGCGGCGATGGAAAAGCTCGCCGTGCTGCGCAACGGGACCATCGAACTTTTCGGCTCGACCGACACTGTGCTGTCCCAGCTCGGTGCGCCGCGGGTGGTCCGGCCGCGCGAGGCGCTGGTGAGCAATGGTTGATCTGGTCGAGTTTGCCGGCCCCGGCAGTACCGCCCCGCCAGTTGTCCGCCAGGCGCGCGACAGCGCCACCGGCGCCATCGTCGTCGGCGCACTCGCCATTACGCTATTCTTCGGTGGCTTTCTCGGCTGGGCCGCCTTCATCCCGCTTGATGGCGCGGTGACCGGCGACGGCGTCGTCACGGTCGCCGGCAATCGCAAGAGCGTGGCGGAGGTCGATGGCGGCACGGTTACCTCGGTCTCGGTATCCGAGGGCCAGTACGTCAAGGCGGGGGACGTGCTGCTGACGCTCGACGACAGCCGCGCCAGGTCCGACTACGAGATCAACCGGCAGCAACTGGTGCTGGCCGAGATCCATCTGGCCCGGCTCAAGTCCGACCTCGATGGTGGCAGCTTCATCAGCTTCCCGACCGACCTGATGGCGGGGAGCGATCCCTTCGTCGCCCAGGCGATGGCCGACGAGAGCGTCGACTTCGAGGCACGTCATGCTGCCACCGCGACGCTGCAGAAGGCCATCGAACAGCAGATCACAGCAATTAACGACCAGATCACAGCAAAGCAGGCGCATTTGAGCGCCAGCAGCGACCAGTTGTCCTCGCTTCAGGCAGAGAAGACCGACCTGTCGAACCTGGTCGCCGCCAAGGTCGTCACCCACGACCGCTGGCTCGATCTCCAGCGCTCGATCTATCAGGTCCAGGCCGAAGTCGCCGACACCGATGCCGACATCGGCGCCCTCAACCAGAGCATCCACCAGCTGCAGCAGCAGAGCCAGCAACTCGATACCGACCGCCGGTCGCAGGCCTCCGGCGATCTCGTCACCACCCAGGCCAAAGTGCTGCAGTTGCAGTCCGCCACGCTCAACACCCGCGCGGCACTCAACCGGCTGCGGGTGGTGGCCCCTTACGAGGGTCGGATCGTCAACCTCAAGGTGTTCTCGGTCGGCGGTGTGGTGCAGCCGGGCCAGCCGCTGCTCGACATCGTCCCCAGCCAGGCGCCGTTGGTCATCGAGGCGCGCCTCCCGGTCGACAGCATCAACGATGTGGCCCCGGGAGCCACGACCGAGGTCAGGTTTCCCGCCTTTCCCGAGCCCGAAAATGGCGGCGTCACCGGCGCCGTCGAGCGCGTCTCGGCCGACCGGCTGACCGACGACCACACCGGCACGCCCTACTACGAAGCCTCCGTCACCATCCCGCCCGAAACGCTGAAGCGTGCCGGCGTGACTCTCTCGCCGGGGATGAGCGCCACGGTGCTCATCCACACCGGCAGCCGCACCGCGCTGCAATATCTGACCGGTCCGCTGCTCGACGCGTTCGCGACTTCATTCCGGCAGCGGTAGCAACTCGGCACGCTAATTCTGCATAGGCGCTGGGTTCCCGCCAATTCGCATCGAATTTTATCAAAATTCCCAATTGGGCGGCAAAGGCGCCGGCGCACTGTTCCTCCAGACCTCATTTCGGGAGAGTGACAGATGAAGTTTCCGCGTAAGATCGCCGTGACAGTCTTGGCGCTCGCCGTTGGCCTCGCCAGCAGCGGTGCCGCCCTCGCCTATGCGCCCTACAATGCCCGGCTGCCCAGCCGGGTGGACCTCAGCCACCTGCCGCCGCTGGCGTTCCAGCTGTTCTGCCTGCAAAATCCGCAGGAATGCCGCACCAGCGGCCCGAGCCGCGTCGGCATGAACAACGGCCTGATGGACAAGCTGCAGCGCGTCAACGCCAGGGTCAATGCCAGCATGCGGCCGCGCAGCGATGGCGATGGGCGTGATGTCTGGACCGTCGGCGCCTCGGCGGGTGACTGCGAGGACTATGCCCTCAACAAGCGCCACATGCTCGTCGCCATGGGCGTTCCGGCCAGTTCGCTGCGCATGGCGGTCGTCCGTACGGGCTCGGGTGAAGGCCACGCCGTGCTGGTCGTCCATACCGGCGCGGGCGACTATGTGCTCGACAACCTCACCAACGCCATCCGCCCGTTCGGCCAGACCGGCCTGCGCATGGTGTCGATGGAAAGCGGCAACCCCGATCGCTGGGACAGCTGAGCAGGCTCGGCCTGGCAGAATTCAACGGCTCCGGCTTCACGCGCCGGAGCCTTTTCTCATTGCAAGGTATTGAGGCTGCTGGGCACCAGGGCCGAAGTCAGAACCTGATCCTGGCAGGATGAAATCGTCTCGGAGATCGTCGAAATCCGCTGCGCCTGCTCACTGTCGCTCGACGCCTGGCCGGCCAGCTGAACGGCCTGGGCGACTTCGCTGGTGAACTGGCCGCAGCCCGATGTCTGGACGAGACCGGCAAGCTGCACCACCAGATCGGCGATCGCCTTGTCGCGGTCGGCGTCGTCGGAGCCCTTCGGGATCAGTTCGCCGAGCCAGTTGGTGGTGCCCGAAACGCACTGGCCGCGATGGGAATTGTTGCCGACCTTTTCCTCGGTCGCGATCTGCTGGCAGAGCGACACCAGGCTGGTCGTGGCGGTAGCGTCGATCGCGCTCCCCGGCTCCGGCGCACTCGCCCCAGCATTCGCAGCGCCGAGCGCCAACATGCTGCCGCCAATCATCAGGATACTGAGTAGCTTGCTACGCATCGCACAAATCTCGCGGAAACCATGATATTTCGTTAATACTTCTTGCACCATTCTGTTGACGATGCAACCTGCGGCGGCCATTCGCAAAATGCATGGCCGTTAATTGGTTACTGAGGCCCCCGAGGCGATCCGAGACAGAGGTGCGTGTAGGAGTGCTGTCGCGAGCCATGAAGACTGTGGTGGTGGCAGTGACGTTCGGGCTCCTGTTCGGCGGCAGTTACGTGGCGACCACCGAAGGCCGCGCGCTGCTCGACCACGCTTTGAACCCGGATGAGGCGTTCGAGGCGTTGGCTCAGGGGGATGCCAGGCCGGCCACGTCGCCGTTCAGCAAGCGCTCCAGCCTCAACTCGTGTCTGGCGGCCCTGACCTCGAGCTATGGCCTAGCCCAGCCGACGGAGAGCCGCGATGGCGTTCTGGACGCCTGCGACACGATCACCCGCGAGATCACGAGCGAAAACCCCACGGACAGCTTTGGCTGGTCGATCGCCGCCCTCGTCGCGGGCGAGCGGCGCAACAACGCGGCCTTTAGCGATGACCTCCATCGCTCGTTCGAGACCGCGCGCTACGAAGACTGGGCGGCCGAACTTCGCTTCCATATCGGGCAGGATCATTGGGAGCTTGGCGATCCGCGCTTACAGGCCGAGCAGAAGCAGGACGTTGCCGTGATGGCGCAATCGAACGAAGGTGCCGCGGCCATTGCCGACAGGTTCGTCGCGCGGGCGGATTTCCGGGATCGCGCATCATCCTGGCTGAATTCCCTGCCGCCGGGAGATGCACAGCGGGTGATCGACGCGATCGATGCCGCCCGCAAGGCGCGATCGCCAAGTTGAAGCGGTCCTTCCTGCCATTCAGGCCAGCGCCGATGACGGCGACCGAGGTAACGGGCCCGGGCAGCCAATGGCGGGACTCGGTGCATCAGCCCGGCTCGAAAGTGGTCGCAGCGCTACTGGTGGCGGTTCTGGCATTGGCGCCGCTGCCATTCGGCAGCAATATTCCGCTGGCCTGGGGCGTCGTCGCGGTGGCTGCCGGATTGTTGCTGGGGGCCTATGGGGTTGCGCTGTGGATTTCCGGTCATGGTCCGCGCTTCGCCCCCGGCCGGCTGCTGCCTGAGGGCATCCTGTTCGGCCTTCTCTGTCTCTGGCTGGCAGTCCAGGCGCTGCCGCTCGGCGCCCTGGTGCCGATCGCCTTCACGGGGCGGCAGGGGCAGACAGTTCTCGCCGCCCACCTGAGCCTCGCGCCAGGCGCCACCTGGCTCATGCTTCTTCGCATGGGCACATATTTGTCAGTCTTCATCGTCACGCTGCAGTTGAGCGTCAATAGCCGGCGTGGCGGGCTGATGCTGCGCGCCATCTACTTTGCCATCGTATTCTATGCCGTGCTCGGGCTCTACATGCTGACCCAGATGAACGATACTTTCTTCGGGATCAGAAAGCTCGCTTACCTCGGTTCGGCGACGGCTACGTTCCTAAATCGCAATTCCTACGCAACGTTCCTGGCCTTCGGCGCGGTCATCGGCCTGGCGCTCGTGGCCGGCGATTGTCGCGCCGCCTGGGCTCGCGCCGAGGATGATGGCGCCGGGCTTCGCCGCATACGGGCGGGCACCTGGGTCGTCGCGATCGGCTGGCCACTGGTGCTGGTGGCCCTGGTTGCCTCGCAATCGCGCATGGGGCTGGTGGCGGGGCTTGCAGGCTGTGCCGCGGTAATGCTGCTGGCGCTGCGCGGCGTGCGTTTCGCCGCACGCGTCTGGCTCGTCGGCCTCGCCCTGCTGACGGCCGTGCTGGCGGTCGCCGGCCTGCTCTTCGGCACGCAGCTGGTTGATCGGCTTGTGTTTATCGCCCAGGGCCTTGGCGGCCGGCTCGACATTTATCGCGAAGTGCTGGCGATGATCGCGGCGCGGCCCTTGCTCGGCTATGGGGGCGGCAGCTTCGAGCTCGCTTTCCCCCTGTTCCACGCCCCGCCGCTGCCGGCCCTCGAATCCTACGACAAGGCCCATTCGACCTATCTGGGTCTGTGGGCCGATCTGGGGATCGTCGGCGGCACGCTGCCGATGGTCGTAGTGGCTGGCCTTTGCCTCAGGGCGCTGCGGGCCCTGTCGCGCAATGCCGATGGCAGTGCACTCTCCCTTGCCGGGCTCGGCGTCGTCGCCGTCGGCAGCCTGCATTCGCTGGTGGATTTCAGCTTGGAGATCGAGGCGAACACGCTCGTCTACGTCGCCGTATTGGCCATGGCGGTCGCCCGCATGAGGCAGCATCCAGGCTGAGCGACAACACCGCACCGGTGGGGTCGTCGGTGCCGATCGCGCGGCGCCGGTGCCGGTCAGTTGACCGCTCCAGCAATGTTCAGCCAGCGAGGAGTACCATCCGGGGCCGACGGGCTGCGGGAATCCCTGATCTCAAGCCAGGTTTTTGCCGGAAACCGGGCCTGCTCGACGCATTATTGCCTTGCATTTAAGCAGAATTTGCCGATTCAATTGTCGAGCCGAACCCGCAGAACGCCGCAAGCTAGCGGGCGCCGGCGGGCGGGCGGGTGGCGCCCAGTTTCCAAGCGGGGGGCGATCCCCGCCCGCCATACCTTCTCAAAGATGCGGCTGCAGGGGCTTTCGCCCCCACCACTACTGAGCCAGTGCGCAATCAGTCTCCGGCGGCCGAGCGAGTGGCCGGCGGTGCCGCTTGCTAGGTTTACGCCGCCCGGGCAGGCGCCTTGCGCGTGCGCTTGGCCGGCTCGTCGGACTTGCGGCCGAGGCCGTTGGACTTCGCCAGTGCCGAACGGGTAGCCGAATAGTTCGGCGCGACCATCGGATAATCGGCGGGCAGGCCCCATTTGGCGCGGTATTCATCGGCCGACATGTCGTAGGTCGAACGCAGGTGCCGCTTGAGCGACTTGAACTTTTTGCCGTCCTCGAGGCAGATCAGGAACTCGGGCGTGATCGACTTGCGGATCGCCACCGCAGGCTTCAGCGCTTCTTCCGTCTCGGGAGTCGCCGGCTTGTCGAGGCCGCGCAGTGCAGCAAAAACGTCGGCGATCAGCTTGGGCAGGTCGGTGGGGCTCAAGGCGTTTCTGCTCACATAGGCAGCCACGATGTCCGAGCTGAGCTCAATCAGTTCGTGCTCGGATTGAGCAACAGGTTCGCTCATGTGCGATTCTTCTCTTCACAGTGTTCTTGGGAAAACTTCCGCGTCATAGTCCCAGTCGCCGCACATTGCAAGTTACAGTCCTGCAAGATTCCCGATCTTCGTTGAGAGTATATTACACCTGCATTCGGCGCATTGCTGGCGATGACGCTTGCCAGCATCCGCCGACTGGGATGGAGGCTCTAGTCTAGTATTGAGACCTCGCCCCAGATTGTTCGTGCACCGTTCCAATTATGGCGCGATTGTGCTGGCCGACGGCGCGTCCCCTGTGGCGGCGGCCTGGCCCACGAGGCCGCTCACCAGGCTTACCAGGACTTGAGCGGGCGGAGCGTGGGGGTCTTCTTGAACATGTTGGCGTCCATGCGGCCGAGCAGTCGGTCGAGCACTTCGATGGCCGTCGCTTCGGCGGGGCCCTTGTTGAGCATCACGCACTCGGCGCGCGAGGCCATCGCCGCATCGGTCATTTCGCCGCGCGACGGCACGCCTTCCTTGATCAAATCTTCGAGCACCTGGGTGGCCCAGATAGCCGGAACACCCGCGGCCTCGCATATCCAAAGGATTTCTTCCTGCATCTCGGCCAGGCGCTCGAAGCCGATCTCGGCCGCGAGGTCGCCACGCGCGATCATCACGCTGAACCGGCGGCGCCCTGCGGCGCGGGCGATGAGTTCGGGAAGGTTGGTGATCGCCTCCGGGCGCTCCACCTTGGCGACCAGCGCCAACGACTTACCCCTCTCGCCGAAGGCCGCCAGCGCCTCATCGAGCAGGTCGAGGTCTGCGGGCCGGCTGACGAAGGAATAGCCGAGCATGTCGGCGCATTCGGCGACCACGGCCAGATCGGTCCGATCCTTGTCGGTCAGGGGCGAGAGGTCGAGCACAGTATCGGGAAAGTTGAGGCCCTTTTCCGGCTTGACCTTGGTGCCCCCGCTCTTGGCTCGAGTTACCCGGATCAGCACCTCGCCGCCGGTCTTGCTTTCGACCAGCCCCTCGAGCCGGCCATCATCGTATCGGACCCGGTGACCGACGGCGAGTTGCGCGATGATCTCGGGCAATTCGACCGTTGCGGCGATGGGCGCCGCGGTATCGACGACTGGCTTTGCGCTGGCTGTCAGGCGCCAGAGATCGCCCGGCGACAGGGTGTTGTCGTGGTGCTTGGCGACGGCTGTCGCCTCGGTCCTGATCTTGGGGCCGGCGATGTCCATGAGCACCCCGATGTGCCGCCCGGTCGAGCCGGCGGCAGCGCGCACGTGCCGCGCCATTCGGCGCCACGCATCGGCACCGTCATGCGCGCAGTTGATGCGCGCCACATCCATACCTCGCTCGGCGAAGTCGAGAACCATCGCCGCGTTGTCTGCAGCCTCACTCGGCAGCGTCACCATGATGCGGGTCCGCCGCCCGGCAGGGGGCGGCCCGAAGACAGCGTCAGTCGCGACCTGCAGCCGGGATTGGCCGGCAAAGAAGGCTTCCTCGTTCGGCGCGGGAAACGGGGGAGCAACCCCGGCCAGCGCCGCCAGCGCCGCGAGCGTGGCGTCGAGCGTTGGCAGTACGCGGCTTTCGAGTCGCCCCAGCGACGACAGTCCTCGCCACATCAGCTGCCATTGCAGCGGCCTGAGGTCGCCGTGGCGCAGGGCGATGTAGTGCGCGAGGTTGGCGATGCCGGGGTCCGCCGAGCCGGGCGCAAGGCGCTCGAGGATCTCGGCGCCGCGCCTGGCGGTCGCCTCCCGGAAGGCGACGAGTTGCGCGAGGAGTTCCGGCAACTCCAGCCGCTGTTCCAGGGGTACGTCGAAATCCATCGCAACCTCGCGGGGCTCGGGCCGATCCGCCTCCTCTATAGGGGCAGCCCTGTTGCACTCGTTTGACACGGGTCACGTTGGCCGCGCCGCGGCGGCTTCCGGCACCGTGCCGGGGCCAAATTCATTGGGCCGCGGGCGGGATTGATGGCATGATTGGCGCGCCGAACGATCGGAGGCGCGACTCAACAGGGGCGGCAATGCCACAGACCACCGAAGGGCAGCTCTCTCGCCTGGCCTCCATCCTCGAGACTGCCGTCGATGCCATCATCAGCATAGACGCGGCGGGCAATATCGAAACTGTCAATCCGGCGGCCGAGCGGCTGTTCGGCTATGCGCGCGCCGAGTTCATCGGCCGCAATGTCCGGTTCCTGATGCCCGAACCCTATACCACCGAGCACGACAACTACCTCAGGAACTACATCTCGACCGGGCGGCGCAAGATCATCGGCATCGGGCGGCAGGTGATCGGACGCCGCAGCGACGGATCGACCTTTCCGATGCACCTGTCGGTCAGCG
>Ga0209233_1000619_pt1 | contig 18026 bp, 14 predicted proteins | sample AraplaCL_Cvi_mCL_FD_184269 | JGI IMG/M metagenome (GOLD analysis project Ga0209233, IMG submission 184269) | Arabidopsis root microbial communities from the University of North Carolina, USA - plate scrape CL_Cvi_mCL (SPAdes) (version 2) | ecosystem: Host-associated > Plants > Roots > Endosphere...
CTTGGCGTCGCGTGGGTGCAACTGGCCGGCGGCGACGTCGCGCTTCATCGCTTCGATGTCGGCCGCTGAGCGATCCAGGCTTAAGAGTTCGTACCAGCGCCACATCAGTTCGTCGCCAATCTTCATCGCCTTGTTGACGATGTCGATCGCCGGCTCGTTGATGCCGACGTAGTTGCCGAGCGACTTCGACATTTTCTGCACGCCGTCGAGGCCCTCGAGCAACGGCATCGTCAGCACGATCTGCGGCAGCTGACCGGCCTCCTCCTGCAGCTGGCGCCCGACCAGAAGATTGAACTTCTGATCGGTGCCGCCAAGCTCCACGTCGCATTGCAATGCAACAGAGTCGTACCCCTGCACGAGCGGGTAGAGGAATTCGTGGATCGCGATCGGCTGGTTGCCCTTGTAGCGTTTGGCGAAATCGTCGCGTTCGAGCATGCGCGCCACGGTGTGCTTGGCCGCCAGCTTGATCATGCCGGCGGCATCCATCTTGCCGAACCATTCGGAATTGAAGCGGACCTCGGTCTTTTCCCGGTCAAGCACCTTGAACACCTGGTCGGCATAGGTCCGGGCGTTGGCCTCGATGTCCTCGCGGCTGAGCGGCTTACGCGTAGCGTTCTTGCCGGTCGGGTCGCCGATCATGCCGGTGAAGTCGCCGATCAGAAAAATGACCTGGTGGCCCAAGTCCTGGAACTGGCGCATCTTGTTCAGCAACACGGTATGACCCAGATGCAGGTCCGGCGCGGTCGGGTCGAAACCCGCCTTGATACGCAGCGGCCGGCCGAGCTTGAGCCGCTCGGCGAGGTCCTCGCGCTTGATGATTTCCTCGGCACCGCGGCCGATGAGGTCCAGGGCCGCTTGGATTTCGTTCGACATCGTCTTTTTCACCCGCTTCAGGCTATAAGTATATTTGTATAAATGCCCCGATCCGTTCAGTTTTCGACAGATCGAAGTTAAAAAATCATTATTCGAGAAAATCGCCGCAAACCCTTAAAAAACAAAGGATTGACGGCGCCAAAACGACTGGATATGGTACGCCCTGTTTTGTCGGAAACAGACCGTGAACCTGAACAAGTCCGCACACGGCGCCCAGCGCACATCACACTCCTGCGCTACTCGTATCGCTCCGCAGAACGGCGATGCCGACGCATCCACAAATGCAACAAAGTGGACTTTTATACAAACCATAGCCAAGGCGCCGCTGTCGTGGCGGCACCGGCATGTTGTCCTTGCCGGCGCCGTCCTCGCAGTACTGGTCGCCGCAGGTACGACGATTCCGACTTGGGCACTCGCGATGCGCGACTCGGGCCACGCGCCGCGCACCACGCTCGACATTCCGCTGCCGACATTATCGCCAGAAGACGCGGCCTTGTCTGCCGCGATCGACGCGGCGAACAGCGATCCGCTCACCGACGACAGCGCCTGGCAGGTGGTCACGGTCAAATCCGGCCAGACCCTAGCCGACATTTTCTCGCAGCAGAACCTCAACGCGACCGATCTCGCGCGCCTGCTCGACGATCCGGGCAACACGCACTGCCTGCGCAGCATCCATCCGGGCGACGAGTTCGCCTTCCTGCGCAACGACGACGGCAGCCTGCGCGCAGTGCGCTTCGACCGCGATGATCATACCCGCGTGATCGCGAGCTTCGCCGCCGACGGCATCAAACAGACCGAGCTCGACCGCAACATCGAGCGCCGCACCCACGTCGCCCACGGCGTCATCGATTCCTCGCTGTTCGGCGCGGGTGAAGAATCCGGCATGAGCGACGCGATGGTGCTCAAGCTCGCCAACGCATTCGGCTACGACATCGACTTCGCCCAGGACCTACGCCAAGGCGATAGCTTCACCGTGCTCTACGACGACGTCTACCGCGAAGGCGAACGCCTGCGCGACGGCGACATCCTCGCCGCCACATTCATCAACAAAGGCAAGCGCTACACCGCATTCCGCTTCACCAACAGCGCCGGCGAGACGAGCTACTACACCGTCGAAGGCCGCCCGCTGAAGAAAACCTTTCTGCGCACGCCGCTGGACTTCTCGCGCATCACTTCTTACTTCTCCGTCGCGCGTCTGCATCCGATCCTCGGCACGATGCGCGCGCACAAAGGCGTGGACTACGCCGCGCCGCAGGGCACGCCGATCCGCTCCGCAGGCGACGGCAAGATCGCCTTCCGCGGCTGGCAGCCCGGCTACGGCAACGTCGTCATCGTGCAACACAACGCGCACATGACCACGCTGTACGGCCACATGTCGCGCCTCGGCGGTTACGCGGTCGGTCAGCACGTGGCACAGGGTTCGACGATCGGCTACGTCGGCATGACCGGCCTCGCCACCGGCCCGCACCTGCATTACGAATTCCGCATCGACGGCCAGCATCGCGATCCGCTCACGGTGACCACGCTGCCGCCCGAGCCGCTGCCCGGCGTCGAACTCGCCCGCTTCCGCACCCAGGCGCAGCCGATGCTGGCCAAGCTCAACAAGCTCGAAGCCACCCAGCTCGCTTCGGCGAAGTAAGTGGATTTTCGCAATATGCCTTCTCTGCCGTCATTCCCGCGAAAGCGGGAATCCATCTTGATCTTCTGCGCAAAGAAAAATGGATTCCCGCTTTCGCGGGAATGACGAACATTTTTTGTTCGCTTCGATCCCACCGTGGCCACGCTCTATCTCGGTCTGATCTCCGGTACCAGCGCCGATGGCATCGACGTCGCGCTGGCGTCGTTCGCGCGCAAGCCCAAGCTGCTGGCGAGCCTGGCGCATCCTTATCCGGAAAACTTGCGCCGACGTATCCTCACACTCGCGCAGGGCGACGGGCGCATCGCGCTTGACGAATTCGGCGCGCTCGATGTCGAGATCGCACGCGCGTTCGCCGCCGCCGCTACTGCACTGCTGCAACGCGAAGGCATCGCCGCAAACAAGATCCGCGCACTCGGTTCGCACGGCCAGACTGTGCGGCATCGCCCGCTCGGTGCCACGCCATACACGATGCAGCTCGGTGATCCGAACGTGATCGCCGAATTGACCGGCATCACCACCGTCGCCGACTTCCGCCGTCGCGACATCGCCGCGGGCGGCCACGGCGCGCCGCTCGCGCCCGCGTTTCATGCGGCGATGCTCGAACGCGATAAAAAGACCCGCGTCGTGCTCAACCTCGGCGGCATCGCCAACATCACCATCCTGCCGGGCGACGAGAGGCAGCCGCTGCGCGGCTTCGACACGGGTCCGGCGAGCTGCCTGCTCGATGCGTGGATCGCCAAGCATCTCGACCAGCCCTACGACAAGGACGGCGCCTACGCCGCCTCCGGCCGCATCGACGAAACCCTGCTCAAGCGCCTGCTCGCCGACCCCTACTTCGCCGAGCCGCCGCCGAAAAGCACCGGCCGCGAAGTGTTCCATCTGACTTGGCTCAACGAACATCTGCGCGGCCTCGCGCTCGCGCCGAAGCACGTGCAGGCGACCTTGGTCGCACTGTCAGCGATCACGATTGCGGACGCGATCCGCGCGTACGCACGCGGCGCGCGCGAGGTCTGGGCCTGCGGCGGCGGCGTGCACAATCCCGTGCTGATGATGGCGATCGCCGATGCGCTGGCGCCGATTCCGGTCGAAAGCATCGCAGAGATCGGCATCGACCCGGATTTCGTCGAAGCGATGACTTTCGCCTGGCTCGCGCGCGAACGTCTCGACGATCGCGCAGCGCCGAACGTGCACACGGTTACCGGCGCGCGCGGACCGCGCGTTCTTGGCGGCGTTTATTACGGCGACTAAGCGGTCGACGACTTCGCGTCGAGTCGCGCGAATTGCCCACCGAGCGCCATCAGCAGCAGCAGGCCCGGCACTGCACAGACGAGACTGACGGCGAAATAGACGACCCAGCCATAATCCGCCGCCACCCAACCCGCGAGCGGGCCGACGAAGATGCGCGCCGCCGAATCAAGTGCGCTGAACAGCGCGTACTGCGTGGCACTGAAACGTTTGTCGCACAGCGCCATCAGCAGCGCCACAAATGCGCCAGTGCCCAGACCCGAAGTGAAATTCTCCGCCGCCACCGCCGTCACCAGCGCCGGATACCCTTGCCAACCAAGCGCAATGGCGAAGAATCCCACCGCGCCCAACCCTTGCAGTATTCCGAAAATCCACAACGCGCGGCGCAACGACCAACGCTCGAGCAGCAGGCCGCCGGCGAAGGCGCCGACGACGGTCGCAGCGAGTCCAAACACCTTGTTGACCCAGCCGACGTCGCTCAACGCATAACCCGCGCCGCGCAACAGAAAGGTGCTGGACAGGCTGAGCGCGAACGCATTGCCGAGTTTGTAGACGAGAATCAGCGCGAGCCACTGCAGCGCTTTGGTTCGCGTGAGAAATTCGCGCAAGGGCTCGACATAGGCTTTCAGCAGAGAATGCGCGGACTCCTCCGCCACCTGCCGCTCCGGCGCGATCATTGTTCCGACCATGCCGATTCCCATCAGCACCGCCATGGCCAAATACGCGTAACGGAAGCCGTAAGAACCGGCGAGGATCAGCGCGAAACCGCCGGAGACGACCATCGCGATGCGATAGCCGCCGACGCCGAGAGCGGCGCCCAGACCGCGATCCTGCGGCAGGAGTTGATCGGCGCGATACGCATCGACCGCGATGTCCTGCGTCGCCGACAATGTCGCCAACGCGATGGCGAGGAGCGCAATTGCCGGCAGCGAGGTCTGCGGCGACAAACCCGCAATCAGCACGAGCGCGACGACGATGCCAAGCTGCGTCCATAGCATCCAGCCGCGGCGCCGGCTGAGGAAAGGCAAAGAATAACGATCGATCAGCGGCGCCCAAAGAAACTTGAACACATAGGCCAGCGCGACGAGTTTGATCGCGCCGATCGTTTTCAGGCTCAGGCCGCTGACCGCGCACCAGGCCTCGAGCGTCGAAAAGGAAAGTGCAACCGGCAGCCCGGAACCGAATCCAAGCAGCGTGATCGCACTGAGCGTGCGCGTGCGCTGCTCGCCGCCGGTTTGGGGGGAGGTCTCCGTCACCGGTACTCGACCAGCATCGGCGCGTGGTCGGAAAACCGCGGCGCGGGCGTGATCTCGCAGCTCTTCACCTTCTTCGCCAGGCCCGGCGTGATGATCTGGTAGTCGATGCGCCAACCGACGTTGTTTGCGCGCGCGCCGCCGCGAGCCGACCACCAGGTGTATTCGACCGCATCGGGTTTCGCGACGCGGAAGCTGTCGTGCCAGCCGCTTTTCGGCGCCGGGGTGTCGTCGCCGTGCGGGTCGGCGATCAGGCCGTTGAGCCACGCGCGCTCCGGCGGCAGACAGCCGGAATTTTTCTGGTTCGAGGTCCAGTTCTTGATGTCGTTCTTCGAGCGCACGATGTTCCAGTCACCGCAGAGCACGTAATCGCGGCCGGACTTGAGCCACTCATCGAAGATCGGCTTGAGCCAATCCATGACTTTGTACTTGAACGCCTGGCGCTCGTCGCCCGAAGTGCCCGACGGAATGTAAAACGACACGACGCTGAGTTTGCCGAAACGCGCTTCGATGTAGCGCCCTTCCTCGTCGAACGGCGCCCAGCCGAGCACAGTGCGTACCTCGTCCGGCTCGCGCTTCGCATAGATCGCCACGCCCGAATAACCCTTCTTCGTCGTCGCGTCGCGATAGAAACAATGGTGGCCGTCCGGGCGGAACATAGGGTCGGACAGCTGGTTTTCCTGCGCCTTGGTCTCTTGCAGGCACACGACGTCGGCGTTCTGCGTCCTCAACCAGTCGAAGAAACCCTTGTTCGCGGCGGAGCGGATGCCGTTGGCATTGAAGGTGAGAATTCGCATCGTGGGATGTCAGACGAAGGGCGAGCAGGGATAATACAACGCCTCGCATTGCCGAATTCACGCCCGCATGCTTCCTTACCAACAATCCTTCCTCGACCTCGCCCTGGCCAAGAACGCGCTGCGCTTCGGCGAATTCACGCTCAAGTCCGGCCGCGTCAGTCCGTATTTCTTCAACGCCGGCATGATCGACTCGGGCGCGGCGCTGGCCACGCTCGGGCAGGCGTACGCGCAGGCGGCGCTCGATTCCGGCATTGCTTTCGACATGCTGTTCGGGCCGGCCTACAAAGGCATTTCGCTAGCCACGGCGACCTCGATCGCGCTCGCCGACATTGCCCAACGCGAAGTGCCGGTCGCGTTCAACCGCAAGGAGGCGAAAACGCACGGTGAAGGCGGCGTCGTGATCGGCGCGCCGATTCGCGGTCGCGTTTTGATCGTCGACGATGTGATCACGGCGGGCACGGCGATTCGCGAATCGCTGGCGTTGATCGCCGCGCAAGGCGCGACGGCCGCCGGCATCCTGATTGCGCTCGATCGCCAGGAACGCGGACAGGGTGCGCTGTCGGCCGTGCAGGAAGTCGAGCGCGAATTCGGCGTGCCGGTCATCGCCATCGCGCGCCTTGCCGAGCTGTTCGCCTTGATCGCTGCGCGTCCGGAACTCGCCGAGCACCGCGAACGCATGGAGACCTATCGCCGCACTTACGCCGCTGCGGAATGACGCGGCGGCGCGCACAAATCGCCGACACACGATCGTTGTATGCTTGAACAAACGGATACCTTTTTGACTATGCGCCTTCCCATCGCTCTGACACTGACGCTCGTCTTCGCCGCTTCCGCCCACACCGCCTGGGCGCAGAAAAGCACGCAACACAACCGCTATCGCTGGACCGACTCGCACGGCGCGGTGCAGTACGGCGACTCGCCCACGGCCGATGCACTGCAGAACGGCTACGACGTGATCGACGCGCGCGGCACCGTGATCAAGCACGTCGACCGGGTGAAAACCGCCGAGGAACGCAAGTCCGATGCCAGCGTTGCCGACGCCGCCGCGAAGGAAAAGCAGCGCGCAGCGGAGGCCGCACTGGCCGATCGGCAGTTGTTGCAGGCCTACCCGTCCGAAGAGACGCTGATCGAGGCGCAGAAAAAACGCATCGCCGCGGTCGACCAGGAGCTCGCCAACGTCAAGGTTAGCCAGGCCGATCAGGAAAAAAGCCTGACTGAGCAGCTGGCCTACGCCTCCACGTTCGAGCGCGACGGCAAGCCGGTGCCGGCGCCGGTCAAACAGCAGATGGAAACGCTGCGCGTCAACATCGAAAGCCAGAAGAAGTTCATCGCGACGAAGGTCGCACAGCGCGCAGACTTCGAACAGAAGAATCAGGCGGAACTCGCCCACTATCGCGAACTGCGCGCGGCGCAAGCGCGCGGCGCTTCGCAACCCTGACCGGGAAAACGGTGCGCTGCGACCGGATCGATCGCAGCGCCGCAGCCGGCTAGAACGGCAGCTTCAGCTTCGAATTGATCGCGAGCAGTTGCGCACGGAAGAGATTCTGGATGCGCTTGAGCGTATCCATGTTGTCCGCATCGAAGCGCAGTACGAGCACGGGCGTGGTATTCGACGCGCGTACGAGTCCCCAACCGTCCGGCCAATCCGCGCGCACGCCGTCAATCGTGTTGATCGTCGCGCCTTCGAACTTCGCCTCTTTCTGAAAGCGATCGATGAATTTGTAGTGCTCGCCTTCGGTCATCTCGATTTTGAGCTCGGGCGTGCTCACGCTGTTCGGCAGCGACTCGAAAATCTCCTGTGGCATGCGCTGGAGCGCATCGGCAGACAAAATCTCGAGCAGGCGCGCGCCCGCGTAGAGGCCGTCGTCGAAGCCGTACCAGCGTTCTTTGAAGAAAAAGTGGCCGCTCATCTCGCCGGCCAATTCCGCACCGGTCTCGCGCATCTTGCCCTTGATCAGCGAGTGCCCGGTGCGCCACATTATCGGCACGCCACCGGCTTCCTCGATCACAGGCGCGAGCTTTCCCGTGCATTTCACGTCGTAGATGATCGTCGCGCCCGGATGACGCGTGAGCACGTCGTGCGCGAACAGCATCAGCGTGCGATCCGGGAAAATCACTTCGCCCGCCGGCGTGACGACGCCCAACCGGTCGCCGTCGCCATCGAACGCGATGCCGATATCGGCCTTGATCTGCTTAACCGTAAGGATGAGGTCCTCGAGGTTATGCGGATCGGACGGATCGGGATGGTGGTTCGGAAAGTTGCCGTCGACCTCGCTGAACAGCGGTACAACGTCGGCGCCGAGACGCTCAAACAGCTGCGGTGCTATCGCACCAGCGATGCCGTTGCCGCAATCGATAACGATCTTCAGCGGACGCGCCATGCGCACGTCGCTTAGAATGCGTTGAATATACTCCTCGTTGACGTCGCGCTTTTCGACCAGACCAGCGCCACCTGTGAAATCTTTTTCGACGATGCGCGTATACAGTTTCTGGATCGCGTCCTCCGCCAGCGTCTCGCCGCCGAGCACGATCTTGAAGCCGTTGTAGTCGGGCGGATTGTGGCTGCCCGTAACCATCACGCCGGAGCTGAGGCCGAGGTGGTGTGTCGCAAAATACAACACGGGCGTCGGCGCCGCGCCGATGTCGGTCACGTCCGCGCCGGCCGCACGCAAGCCTTCGATGAGAGCGGCCGAAAGGCTCGGACCGGACAAGCGGCCGTCGCGGCCGACCGCGATCGTCTTCAAGCCGCGGCTCGCCATTTCGCTGCCGATCGCGCGGCCGAGCAGGCGCGCGACGTCGTTATTCAAGGTTTTGCCGAGCACGCCGCGAATATCGTAGGCGCGGAACATGCTGCGACTGACATGCACCTCGTGTTCTTCGGCAGGCTCCGATTTGGCGGAGACGACGGGGCGGGCTGCGGCTGGCGACATCGAAACGGGTTCCTGAGGAATTTCTGTGAAGTCCCCCGCATCGTCCTGCTGCTTGCGCCGCAGCATCGATTCGAACGCCGCGCGCCAGCCGATCAAGCGGGCATAGAACATTATTCCGCCTATCGCGAGCGCGAGCAAAGCCAGCACGCCGAGCAGCACGAGGCTGCGTGGCATCAGAATCAACGACGTCGCCGGCACGATGCCGATGCGGAACATGCTGTTCGGCACCGCTTTGCTGAGATTGTCCGGCGCGCCCACGGCCGAGGTACCGACGCTCGCCAGCACGAGATCGTTTGCACCGGTGCCTTGGCGCAGGTCGAGCCGGCCGGCATCAGAACCCAACTTGCGGAATGTGGCGAGCACCGGCTCCAACGACAGCGCGGCGTAGGCATAGGCCAACGTTTCGTGGTCTTGCGTCACCGGCAGCGCGAACACGAGCGCACGCTTGCCGTTTTCGCCCATCGCCGATTGCGCGGGCGTGGTTTCGTGCGTGCGGTTCACCTGCACGAGCATGGCCGAGCGCGCGTAACCAGTCTTGGCGAAATCGGTGGCCAGCACATCGGAAATGTCGGCGCGATAGAAATCGATGCTGACGAGTTCGGGCAGCGCTTGCTTCACCGCCTGCACCGCAGGCTCGCGTCCGTTCTCCCAGGATTCGGCCAGCGGCGAGGTCACGGCGGCGCTGGCCAGCACATGCTGCAAGCGCGTGCGCGTATCGATCAGCAGCTGACCGAGTGCGTCGACGACGTTGTCACGCGCGGCTTCGATTCGCGCAACGCTGTCCTGCTCGGTGTAGACGAGCCAGGCTTGCCAAATGAAGAACGCGCCGAGAACCCAGAGCAGCAACGCGCCGATCAACAGAACGTAACGACTCAGACCGACGTTCTCGGACAGTCCCTTAGGTTTGCTTGCCGGTTGCACGGCAACGGTGGGCGGCGCCGGTTTGACTCCGTCGAGTTCGGCGTCCGCTAAGGTGTCGTCTTTCTTTCTCGCAAGCCAGCTTCCCATGCACAATTCCCCCTGAGGCGTTCCGGGGCGACAGCGATGCGTCTACACGCTGCCGGAATGACCGAAACCTCCGACGCCGCGTTCACTGGCATCGAAGTCTTCGACCACTCGAAACTGCGCATGTGCAACTGGCATGAAAACCAATTGCGCGATGCGTTCCCCCGGAGTGATGGTATACGCAGCATTAGCGCGATTCCAGCACGAAATCATCAACGGACCTTGATAATCCGCATCGATAAGACCGACGAGATTTCCGAGCACGAGTCCATATTTGTGACCCAGTCCCGATCTGGGAAGAATGACTGCGCAGTAGTTCACGTTTCCGATGTGAATCGCGATGCCGGTCGGGATCAACGCGCTCGCTCCGGGCTCGAGCGTCAACGGCGCATCGAGTGCGGCGCGTAGATCCATGCCGGCCGATCCCGGCGTCGCCTGCGCGGGCAAAGGAATGTCTTTGCCGAGCCGCGCGTCGAGAATTTTCAATTCGACATCGATCATTCCAGTCTTGTCCGGGATCAGCTCATTTCTAGATTAAGGATTGAACCACGAAGGGCACGAAGGACACGAAGAGGGCAAGAGCAAAACTGTTCTTTGCTGTTCTTTGCTGTTCTTTGCTTTTCTTCGTGTCCTTCGTCTCCTTCGTGGTTCAGGCTTTCGCTTTGGTTTTTGCTTTGCTTTTTTCGCCCTTCGCCGCGGCATAACGCTCAGCGACACGCGCGACGAGTTGCCGCGCGAGCGCGAGCTTGTCCGCACGCGCCAAACGTTCGGCGCCGTCGCGCGAGATGAGCAGAATTTCGTTTTCGCAGGTGTCGAAACCTTCGCCATCGCCGACTTTGTTCGCCGCGATCAGATCGAGTTTCTTGCGCTCGAGCTTGGCACGCGCGTAGGTCTCGATGTTCTGCGTCTCGGCCGCGAAGCCGACGACGTACGGCCGCGGCTTCAGCGCGGCAACGCCGGCGAGGATGTCGGGATTCTCGTTCAAGGCCAGCGTCAACGCGCCGCCGGTTTTCTTCAGCTTGTGCGGCGCGATTTCGTGCGGGCGGAAATCGCCGACCGCGGCCGCACCGATATAAATGTCGCTCTTCGGCGCGCGCTCCATCACCGCCTCGCGCATGTCGCGCGCGCTGCGCACGTCGACGCGCGCGACGCCCGCCGGCGTCGGCAGATGCACGGGCCCGGCGACGAGTTGCACGCTTGCGCCCTGCTCCGCTGCCGCCTGGGCGACGGCGAATCCCATGCGCCCGGAACTGCGGTTGCCGATGAAGCGCACCGGATCGATATCCTCGTACGTCGGCCCCGCGCTGACCAGCACGCGCTTGCCGGACAACAGCCGCGGACCGTGCAGCGCCGCCAGCTCAGCGATGATTTCGTGCGGCTCCAGCAAGCGACCGAGACCGGATTCCGGCTCGGCCATGCGTCCTTCCGCCGGGCCCAAGATGACCGCACCGCGTGCACGCAGCGTGGCAACATTGGCTTGCGTAGCCGCATGCGCCCACATGCGCAGATTCATCGCCGGCGCGATCGCGATCGGCGCGGTGCTCGCCAGGCACAGCGTGGTCAACAGATCGTCGGCGAAGCCGTGGGCGAGCCGCGCGATCACGTCCGCGCTCGCCGGTGCAATCACGATGCGCTGCGCCCAGTGTGCAAGTTCGAGATGGCCCATGGCCGCTTCGGCCGCCTCGTCCCACAGGCCGGAACGCACCGGCTGGCCGGACAAGGCTTGAAACGTCATCGGCGTGACGAAGCGCGCGGCGTTTTCGGTCAGGACCACGCGTACGTCCGCGCCCGCGTCGCGCAGCCGGCGCACGAGTTCGCACGCCTTGTACGCCGCGATGCCGCCCGAGACGCCGAGCAGGACACGCAGGCCGGCCAGGCCGTGTCGAACTTCGCGTTGTTCCGCCATGTAGGAAATCCAAAGACAACAAAATGCGCTTATAGCTTACCGGAATTTGCGACCCGCCCGGCTGCGCCGGCACGGCATATCGATTGAAACTTTCGCCATGACGATCCCTCAATGGCCCCTCGACGAACGACCGCGCGAAAAACTCATGGCGCGCGGCGCCGCGTCACTCTCAGACGCGGAACTGCTCGCGATCTTCCTCGGCAGCGGACGGCGCGGGCACACCGCAGTCGACCTCGGCCGCGAGCTGCTCGCGCGCGACGGCGGACTAAAGGCGCTGCTCGAACTCGACGCCGCCGCACTCGCCGCCCTGCCCGGACTTGGCGCGGCCAAAGCCTGCCGCGTGCACGCCGCGCTCGAACTCGGCCGGCGCTATCTCGCCATCGCTCTCGATCGGCCGGATGCGTTGGCCGATCCGCTCGCCAGCGCGGAGTTCGTCCGCGCCAAGCTGGCGGGTTTTCCCTACGAAGTGTTTGCCTGCCTGTTCCTCGACAGCCGCAATCGCATGATCGCGTTCGAAGAGTTGTTCCGCGGCTCGGTCAACGGTGCCACCGTGCATCTGCGCGAAGTCGTGCGGCGTTGCCTCACGCACAATGCGGCGGCCGTGATCTTGCGGGTTTATGTTGTCAATTAATTTGTTGCACCATCATATAACTTTTTGTTTTTTTAGTTTTTTTTTTGCAATTTCAATGACATTTGGTGCAATCAGAATGGTGCATGCTGATTTCTGCCGACCGACTCTTCTGGAAAATATCAGGCGCGACAGGGCGCTAGAGAGCGAACGCGACTCAGACTCATAACGAAAAATTAATTTTGAATAGCCTGTCCAGCGAAACTGCCCCGTCACGTTAGGATTTCGGCAGGCCCCGAGGTTCACCGCGAATGGCGGGACCCCAATCAGTTGCAGTTTGCATGAGGCACATATTCCTGCGCTAAGCCAAAGGCCGCCGGTTCGAACCGCGCCTCCATCGCTTCATTCTAGATCAAAGATCTACACGGATCCTTGATCCATTAACAAAGTCTTTCAGTTCTGTCCTAATCGCAGCGTCCCTTGCCTGGATCAACGCCTTGAGTTGCGCGAGCAGCTTGCCATTTGGCATAGTGAAGTCATCCTCAAGTAAGAGTGCCGACTGCCAATCGCTACGCGCAAAGTGCCCTTGTTTGAACTCATGCACGTCTTGGAGAAATGCCCACATAGATTCGTCGCTCTTCGAGATGTTGAAGGACTTGTCGAGTAACGAGCAGTTATCTTCCTGCCATCGTGCAAGGTCTGACGGAGGGCAAATATTTTGACGCCGTCATGACCGCATGCAGAAATATGGACGACGTCATAGCAAATGCTGAAAGAGCTTTTGTTGGTGATACAAAACCCGGGAAGACTTCTCTCCGACAAGCGTTGTTCTCTGAAGCGTATGTCATGCATCGCACTGCGGCCATATCGCAACTGATCAACTTCATACATAGCGGATTGTTGGGACGCCGGCAGTTCGGACGAGAGTTTGAACTGGCTATCAGGAAAGCTTGGTCTGTTGCTGGGACGCCTGGCCAGTTTTACTTCCTGATCGGACTGACAAGATTCACGGCTCACGAACAGGAACTCGTTCCGTACGTAGCGCAGCTCCTGAGAAACATCAGATCTTTTCCCTATCATCTTCAGCTTGATCTGATTGATTTTGCAAGCCGTGTTCGTGAGGCGGACGAGCCGCACCGAACCGCAATGATCGACGCATTGAACGCATCCCTCAATAAGCTGGGGTGGATGATGAACACCGCGATCCTTGAGGCTCTAAGTGCTCTTGGAGCCTTGCAAGAGGAGGAGGAAAATCACACAGAAGTTGTTCGGCGCGAAATCCAGAACGCGCTGACCACGGAAGGACCAGAGGGTGATCAGGCTGCCTGGGGAGTTTATTCGTGTCAGTTCGATCATCCTTTCGATTCTGCATATTGGGAAGTTGTGCAGGAACTCGATGGTGCGCAGAAGAAGCTCTTGTTCACCAAAGCTTGTCGCGGTGCAACCAAGCCTTACATTTCGTTCGTCGGCATCCTCATCCGGCAGTTGTCCGACTTAGATGATCCTGCTGTGGCAATTGCCATTGCGCCATGGACTGAATTGCCCGATCGACAGCACTTCATGCCTCAAGATGCCATTGAGGTTTTTGTGGCGGCGCATGAGGCACTAGGACGCCTTGGTATCGAGCTTCCAGAATCGAGAGGCCATCCTTCAACACTGGCAGGCCGCGCCCTGCTGGCCTGCGGGGAGCTCTTCTATTGGTCGAATCGACATGATGTAAAACATCCTGAGACCTCGATCCATACGCAGGCAGCACGATCTGTCCTCCTAGACCATTCCACATGTGCAAGTGCCGGCGTACTGCAACTCACCATGTCGAAAATGATTTCCATTGATGGCACGCGCAAATCGTTGAAGGACGACTATCCGAACTTGGCTGCTGCTGTTTGCCGCGAGGCACTTAAGAGGCCAGAACGGCAAGTTTCGTTCTATACACATGTATTTCGGGATGCGGCGAGCATTGCAACCTTCTCGATCCAAGTCCTGGGAGCGTTGGGCGACAGAGATGATCTGGTCATCCTGAGGGGCCTCTGCGACCAAGAGAGTTACGGCGTCGACGCGCTAGACGCTATCAAGAAGATTGAAGCACGCACGAACCACAGGTAAATCCTGGGTCTGGTCGGACTCCATGCCGCCTCGTATGGCATGTTTGCAATCATCTCCCGCCGACGCTTGGTCGAGCGGCCGGTATTGGCCCCTGACGGCCACCGGAAAGTGCTCCACTTTGGGCCACTCAAAGTGCTCCACTAGCAGATGGACTACTCTACAACCGGCTCGTGCGCTCGAGATCGTTTCTGAGTAGTGCGCTTGCGGTTGCGTGGCTCCGTATCCTCCATCGACATCGTGGAAGCTTGCTAAGGCCGCATGGGGTGCGGTGAGGCGGCAATGGATTCAAAAGGAACGGCATCCGGCAAGAGCGGAAGCCCTCTGATCTGATTGCGTCGGTTGATCTCGGCGCGGTAGGCAGCATCCAGATAGATGCTCGGTTCATCTGGAGTGCGAGTCAGTGTTGCCGCCGGGCCTAAGTACAAAAGGGCATCGCCATTCATGCCGGAAAACACATTTTCCATGGCCGCTGCGAATTTGGCACTGATCTTCGCCGATTCGGCTTCGGTCTTGTTAGGCATGCGGATCGGCGGCATGGGCGGCGATGCATGACATCCAGGCTTGCCCAGGGCATCTTCAATCGACCCTGACGGTCACCCAATACTCCACTCGTGGCCACCTCAAAATACTCCACGTCTGCTTTCGACCCATAGCAGCCGGTAGCGAATGGCTGCAATTGGGCTGCCTGGTGGTGCGGAGTGCAAAAAAGCCGTCGTGAGCTCGCCTGGATTCCTCAATCAGCTTTCTAGCATCGAAGCTAGTTGATCCAACGGGCTACGAACCCCTAATGCTCGATTGAGGACGTGGGTGTAGATCATGGTCGTATCGACATGTCGATGGCCCAATAGCTCCTGGATCGTGCGAATGTCTTGGCCACTTTCCAGCAAATGGGTGGCAAACGAGTGTCTCAACGTATGTGCTCCTATGGGCTTGGCAATCCGAGCCCGGGCTGCTGCCCGCTTGATTGCCGTTCCCAGCGTTCCCTCATATAGATGATGTCGACGACGCACTCCGCTTCGTGGGTCGACCGACTCATGATCAGCCGGGAACACCCAGAACCACGCCCAGCTCTCACCCGCGCGCGGATATCGGTGTTGTACAGGGAGAGGGGTCTCCACGCCAAGTCGACCTAGTTGGCGATCCACCGTCCAGAGGGACTGGGCGTACTCCAACTGGCGACGTAGCGGTCCCTCCAGTGTGGACGGCAATACCGTAATCCGATCCTTGTCGCCTTTGCCCTCGCGCACGATGATCTGACGGCGTTCGAGATCCAGATCTTTGACACGAAGCTGCAGGCACTCAAGCTTGCGCATGCCCGTCCCGTAACTATGCGGTCAAGTGGACCGCTGCGACGTCGCGCGGTAATCTGACGCTCACTGTGGCAGCGGCCACTTACCTTAAGCGTTAGGTGTCTATCAATGCATCTCATCAGCCCATCTGCTGCAATCGCAATCTGCATGTTCGTTGCGTCATGCGCTGCTGCTCCAGAGAGTAAAGAGCGCCCTCAAGTCAGATCCGGCACGGTCGAGGAGCAAATGTTGGCTGGCATTGCTTCGGCAAAAGCCGACTTGAAAAGCGGCCGCTTCACATTCCGACATCCGGGACCTCCTCCTGTAGTCGGGGCGCCCGATCGCCGCGCGCAAATCTTAGAAAGGTATGGCGTTTACGAGCAATCTGTAGGTGATGTCTACTCGCTAGAAGGGGAAGCTTTCCGCACTGCATACAATCTCATCATGGAGGCTGCACTTGAACAGAAGTTGGGCGCAACCTTCTGGCAACGTGTCAACAGTGAGGTCAAAGCGCAATCTGATCCCGCGCAGTACAAGCTTGCGCCTGCGCACTGATTGCGACGCGACGCCTAACTATTCGGTCAAGTGGACCGCTGCAACGAGCCACGGTAATCTGACACTCACTGTGGCCGCGGCCACTTACCTCAAGCGTTAGCCTGCATGAAGCAATGGCTCCTCTACCCCGTGGCTGGCACAACAGTAACCGCTGTTCTCCATTGGCTTGTTGGCATTGCCATCGGCTATTCCGCGCTCATAGCATTCATCGGCTGGCCGGTTGTTGGCACAATCGTTACGGCTGATGACGATCTCCCTGGCGGTTTCAGTAATCCGGACGGCACAGCAACACCTGATTGGGAGACGCCAGAGTATTGGGGCAGGTTGTTCGGGGGCGGCTCCGTCGTTTGCCTCGCATTCGTGGCACAGCTTGGCTTTGCTGCTCCGCGGCTTACGTACTTCCTTTCGGGCGCTTTCCTCTGCGCAATTTTGTCCTTTTTGCTTTTACGCCGTGCTTGCAATTCATCTCAGCACGCAGGCTAACCATTCGGTCAAGTGGACCGCTGCGACGCGCCACGGTAACCTGATGCTTGCTGTGGCATCGGCCACTTACCTCAAGCGTTAGGCTTATATGAAGCGATTCGCAATTTTGGCTACTCTTCTGCTGCCTTGCTTCTGTGCGATGGCGCAAAATGAAGTTGCTCCAAAACAGATGGCGTCCGCGGTCACATCCACTGGTCAGATTTCTGAGGCCGATTTCTTTGAGGTAAGTGCGTCGAAGCTTGATGCCGCTAAGGCTTGGCTAAAAGACAAACCAGCTTTGTTGCTTCAATCGCAGCGCGACATTGAGTTTTTCGGCCAAAAGAACTTCCGCTGTCCGGCAGAAAAGTGGCCCTACCTATTCGCCGTAAACTATCAGAATGGGGGCACGGGTTCTTTTGCTCTTGAAAGGTCTGGGTCGGCAATCTTAGTTCATCATGCTTCGCTAGGCCCCGCATCCGCCACTCAACAAACCGCGCTTGTAGCGTGCCTAGATTTCCGGCCCAATCAAATTATCAGTCACATGTCTGGTGCACTATAAGCCTAACTATTCGGTCAAGTGGACCGCTGCGATGGGCCGCGGTAACCTGACACGCACTGTGGCAGCGGCCACTTACCTCAAGCGTTAGGCCTTAGCTTTCGCTTCGAAAATGCAAAGTCATCAGCCACCATATCTCAGTCGGGCGTCGTTGCGTGACGGGTACTACGTCTTACGCGAGGAGGGTCAGTTCGTTGCTTTCGAGCAAGAGCGTGGCTGTCGCCTTCATGAGTCTCGTTTCGCCGATCTTGCAGCTGCTGAGCGTCATATTTACGGGCTTCGTTCAGCGCAATCCGTGCCATCACGGGCTAAGGCCTAACTATTCGGTCAAGTGGACCGCTGCGACGTGCCACGGTAATCTGACGCTCACTGTGGCAGCGGTCCACTTACCTCAAACGTTAGGGCCCTTCAATGTCTCGCGATGCATTTCTCGCCGAGTTTAAGCGCTCATTCGTTCCAGTTCTTCGCATCCAGGGGTTCCGAGGCTCGGGGGTCACGTTCCGGCGTCAGCTCGGCTTACTGACACATGTTGTCAACCTTCAAGGCAGCAGCGGAGGGGAGCACTGCTACCTTAATTTAGGAGCACATCTCAGTTTTCTTGCTCCTGTTGGAGGCGAGCCACCGGACCCAGCAAAGCTCAAAGAGTACGAGTGCGCGTTTCGTACTAGGGTAAATCCCGAAATTAATCCTTCCCTTGGATGGTCTTACGGCTCCAATGCCAAAGAAATCAACGCAAACATCGCAACACTTTGCACCGAGTACAGCGCTCAAGGCAGCCGCTTCTTCCAGCAATTCGCGTCATACCCTGAGTCGTTTTCTTCGGTTGAGCCTGCCTCCCTCGA
>Ga0209233_1000620_pt1 | contig 17982 bp, 17 predicted proteins | sample AraplaCL_Cvi_mCL_FD_184269 | JGI IMG/M metagenome (GOLD analysis project Ga0209233, IMG submission 184269) | Arabidopsis root microbial communities from the University of North Carolina, USA - plate scrape CL_Cvi_mCL (SPAdes) (version 2) | ecosystem: Host-associated > Plants > Roots > Endosphere...
CGGTGCTGCACCTCGATTGCGAGGCCGATACCGCCCCGTTCGACCTTGCGGCGACGCTGTCGCTCGTCACCGAGACGGGCGCGGCAATGGTGCTGGCCACCCGCTTCGCCAGGCTCGAAACGGGCGGGCGCCAGATAGTGAGGCTCAGCTTCGACGGGGTCTGTGTCAGCCTCGCGCCGGGCGAGGCGCTGCGGCTTTCCGTAGCCGGCGCCGGCGCGCCCGCGTTCACGGTCGCTTACGGCGTCGATCCCGGGCGACCGCTACGCCGGCTGCCGATCACCGTCACCGTCCACCACGAGCACTCGCGGCTGAGCCTGCTGCTGGCGCGGTGACGCGCCGGCTCACTTCCCGAGCAGCATTGGCTGGTTCGGTCGGTGCCGGCCAGTCCCCCGCGCGTTACTCGAAAGGAGCGGCGGTCGATCTCAGGAGGTTACTGACAATCAGGCCACGCTGACATCACACTTCGCGTGTTTTTCTTGGGTCTTGCGGCGATATTGCGCTGAGTCAATATCTTCATTTCAAAACGATACCATCTTGCTGCAAGATAATCATCGTAGTTGGCCGAAATGTCCCATCGCTCGTCGCTTAAGCTCCACGACGATACTTCAACTTATGAGATACGCCTGCTCGACGAGAGCCGCTTCGGCGTCTTTGCTCTCAATCGACTGGCGGCGGGTCCGTTCACCGACCGGCAGCAGGCCATAGATGAAGCGCTGGAACTTGAGGCCGCGCTGGAGCGCATAGTGGCGGCCTTGGATGTTTGCTGGGGCCGATAGTGGGCCGGCCGACGCAGGGAAGCAATCCGGCTGTCGCCATCGCGCGTCCGGGAGCGATTGGCAGAACCGGAAAAGAAAAAGGCCGCCCGGATTACCCGATGGCGGCCAATTCCTGAGCACTATCAGTGCCCTAATTTGGTGGAGCCAAACGGAATCGAACCGTCGACCTCTTGAATGCCATTCAAGCGCTCTCCCAACTGAGCTATAGCCCCGAACCTTGGGAAGCTCTCCGGCAGCGGGCCGCCGGAGAACGGTGCACTCCTTTAGTCACGTGAACGTCGCGACGCAAGTGCCAATTTCAGTTCCTGTGGATGACGCTCAGCGCTCGTCGCCGCCGCCCACGTCGAAGTCGAGGTCACCCTCCTCGTCGTCTTCCTCTTCGAGGAACACGTCGGAATCGTCCTCGCCGATGTCCTCGACGTCTTCCACGTCCTCGACCTCGGGAATCTCTTCCTCGGTGCCGGCCTCTTCGGCATCGGCATCCTCGAGCGAAACGATCTCGGGCGCTGCCTCGTCGGCCAGCTCCTCGGTCTCGACCTCTTCTTCTTCCTCTTCCTCGTCGCGCTCAATGACGCGGCCGCGGACGCCCTGCTCGAAGAAGGAGCGGGGATAGGATTTTCCGGTGTACGGGGAGACGATCGGATCCTTGTTCAGATCGTAGAACTTCTTGCCCGTCTCCGGGTCTTCGCGTTTGGTACCGCGGTTGTCTGCCATTTGGACCTCAGCGTGAAGGGGACAGGCGTTGAGCCGGCCCGTCCGGTTAAGGACAATAACTCCCCCTGTCAAACCGAAAATGCGGCGCAAAAGCCAGCGCTGGCGCGGCGTCCCGGGATGGCTGGAGCGCTGCGGGATGTGGTAAGCGAGGGCAACGCGTGCAACCTCCCCCGCCGCAGGTGCAATGGTCTCCCTTTCCGACGAGCAGACAGCCGACCGTCCGCTCACCGTGCTGAGCAGCCGCCCGCTGCGCGGTCGCTTCAGGGTGGGGCCGGACCCAGAGCTGTTCTGCCTTGCCGCCATGCTCGGCGCGGTGAGCACCGGCACGACCGTGCTCTATCACGACGCGGTCGAGTTCGACGCCAATCGGCGCGCCACGCTGGAGCTGCTGCGCGAAGTCGGCACGACACCGGAAGTGCTCGACGACCGCTGGGAAATCAACGGGCTCGGCACCATGGGCCTGCTGGAGCCGGAGCGGCCGCTCGATTTTTCTCATGCGGAGCGGGCAACCCCGCTAGCGCTGGGCCTCCTCGGTCCTTACGGCTTTGCGAGCCGCCTGATCGGCGACACGGCGCCGGGTGCGGCCTCGCTGTCGCCCACCATCGAGGCGCTGCGCACGCTGGGGGTGGACATTCGCGAGCAGAAGACCGGCCGGCTGCCCATGACGCTGCGCGGCCCGCGCAGTGCGGTGCCGTTCGAATTGCGGCTCGCCGGCGCCCTGCCCCGGACGAAGACGGCGCTGCTGCTGGCGGCCCTGGCGCTGCCGGGTATTTCGACGCTGATCGAAGCCGAGCCCACCGCCGACGAGCCGGAGCGGCTGTTCCGCCATTTCGGCGCCTCGATCGCAGAGACGAACGGCCCCGGCGGGCGAATGCTTTCGATCGGCGGCCTGCCGCGGCTCGGGGCCCGAACCTTCGAGGTGCCCGGCGATGCCGACCTGGTGCCCTTTCCGCTGCTGGCGGCATTGGTGGTGCCCGATTCAGACGTGCTGATCGAAAACGTCGCCATGCTGCCGGCGCGTCAGGCAGTGCTGGCGGCCCTGCGGGAAATGGGTGGAACGATCGAGGAAGTTGACCGGCGGCTGTCGGCCGGCACCGAGATCGCCGACCTGCGCGTCTCGCATTCGCCGCTGCTCGGCATCGACGTCGAGCCGCGCGGGCTCGATGCGGCGGCCATTCCGCCGCTTGCCGTGGCCGGCGCCTTCGCCGCCGGCGAGACGCGGCTGCCGCGCCTCGGCTTTACCGGCGAGGCGGGCTTGCACAAGCTGCTGGCCGAGACGCTCGCGGGGCTCGGCGCCAGCACGCGCGCCGACGCGCGGGGGCTCACCGTCGGCCGGCCGGAGCGCGGCCGGCAGCTCGGCGGCGATCACGTCGTGCCGGGCGGCAATCCCCACGTGGCGGCGGCTTTCGCGGTGTTGGGCCTTGGCGCCGGGGAACAGGTGACGATCGACGACGAGGTGCCGCTGAATGCGGCGTTCCCGCATCTACTGAGCGGCCTCGAGGCGCTGGGTGCAGAATTTTACCGCCTGGAGGCTGCATGATCATCGCCGTGGACGGACCCGCAGCGTCCGGCAAAGGAACGCTCGCGGCGGGCCTCGCCGACCATTTCGGGCTGCCTTACCTCGACACCGGCCTGCTCTACCGGGCAGTCGGGAAGGCGGCGCAGCGCTTCGACGGGCAGCCCGAGTTTGCCGCCGAAGCGATCGAGGCGGCGCGGCGGCTCGAGCCGCGGGGGCTCGACCGCGAGGCGCTGGTGAGCCAGGAGATCGGCACGCTCGCCTCCAAGGTTGCCCAGATCGCCGAGGTCCGGCAGGCCCTGTTCGATACGCAGCGGCAGTTCGCGCTGCAGCCGGGTGGCGCGGTGCTCGATGGCCGCGACATCGGCACGCGCATCGCCCCCGAAGCCGACGTCAAGATTTTCCTCAGGGCCGACAGCAAGGCACGCATGGAGCGCCGGGCGCGGCAGTTCGAAGCGCGCGGCCTCGCCGTGAACCGCTACGAGCTCTTCCACCAGATCGAGGAACGTGACGCGCGCGACATGGCCAACCCCAATGGCGGCTTCTATCCGGCCCCCGATGCCTACTTGCTCGATACGACGCGCCTCGGTATAGAGGCCGCACTCCGCGCGGCGATCGATATTGTCGAGGCGGCCAAAGCTGGCAGGGCCAGGTAGCGGGTCGACCCCCGCGGCCTGAATTCAATCCCGGTGGCTTTGGTTTTGCCCTGGCAATCCCCATATCGGGGAGGCCGGCTGTCGCGCCGGAAAAAACTCAACGGCATCTTCAGATGAGCGTCCCCCGTACCGGGTCCTGCTGGCATTGGCCAAGGGGCCGGACGCCGCGTCACAGGCAATGCCGTCACCCCAACATGCAACAACCGGTACCGCTGGAGACTACATGGCAGTCCAAACTGCAGTGAAAGAAGATTTCGAATCCCTCCTGATGGATTCGTTTATGGACAACGAGCCGCTGGAAGGCGCCGTCGTCAAGGGCACGATCGTTGCCATCGAAAAGGATCTCGCGATCATCGACGTCGGTCTGAAGACCGAGGGTCGCATCGCGATGAAGGAATTCGGCCAGGCCGGGCGTGACGGCACGCTCAAGGTCGGCTCGGTCGTCGAGGTCTATGTCGACCGCGTCGAAAACTCGCTCGGCGAAGCCGTGCTAAGCCGCGAGAAGGCCCGCCGCGAAGAGAGCTGGGTCAAGCTCGAGGAAATGTACAACGCCAACCAGCGCGTTGAAGGCGTCATCTTCAACCAGGTCAAGGGCGGCTTCACCGTCGACCTCGAAGGCGCCGTGGCGTTCCTGCCCCGCTCGCAGGTGGACATCCGTCCGATCCGCGACATCGGGCCGCTGATGAACGTGCCGCAGCCGTTCCAGATCCTCAAGATGGACAAGCGCCGCGGCAATATCGTCGTGTCGCGCCGTGCGATCCTCGAAGAGAGCCGCGCGGAACAGCGTTCGGAAATCGTCCAGCAGCTCGAGGAAGGCCAGGTCGTCGACGGCGTGGTCAAGAACATCACCGATTACGGTGCGTTCGTCGACCTCGGCGGCATCGATGGCCTGCTGCACGTCACCGACATCGCCTGGCGCCGGGTCAATCACCCGTCCGAAGTGCTGTCGATCGGCGAGACGATCAAGGTGCAGATCATCCGCATCAACCACGAGTCGCACCGCATCAGCCTCGGCATGAAGCAGCTGCAGGCCGATCCGTGGGATGGCATCGCCGCCAAGTACCCGGTGGGCGCCCGCTTCACCGGCCGCGTCACCAACATCACCGACTACGGCGCGTTCGTGGAACTGGAGCCGGGCATCGAAGGCCTGATCCACGTTTCCGAAATGAGCTGGACCAAGAAGAACGTCCACCCCGGCAAGATCGTCTCGACCAGCCAGGAAGTGGAAGTCATGGTGCTGGAAGTCGATCCGGACAAGCGCCGTATCTCGCTCGGCCTCAAGCAGACCCTCGCCAACCCGTGGGAAACCTTCGCCGACAAGTTCCCGATCGGCTCCACCATCGAAGGCGAAGTCAAGAACAAGACCGAGTTCGGCCTGTTCATCGGCCTCGACGGCGACGTGGACGGCATGGTCCACCTCTCCGACCTCGACTGGAACAAGCCCGGCGAGCAGGCGCTCGACCTCTACAACCGCGGCGACATCGTCAAGGCCAAGGTGCTCGACGTCGATGTCGAGAAGGAGCGTATCTCGCTCGGCATCAAGCAGCTGGGCAACGACCCGGTCGCCGATGCTGGTGACGCGCTGCGCAAGAACGCTGTGGTGACGGGCGTCGTGACGGAAGTCAACGATGGCGGCATCGAGGTGAAGATCAACGGCACCGAGCTCACGGCCTTCATCCGCCGCGCCGACCTCAGCCGCGACCGCAACGACCAGCGCCCGGAACGTTTCTCCAAGGGCGAAAAGGTCGACGCACGCGTCACCCAGGTCGACCGCAAGACCGGCAAGGTCGCCCTCTCCATCAAGGCGCTGGAAATCGCCGAGGAGAAGGAAGCCGTGGCCGCTTACGGATCGTCCGACTCGGGCGCTTCGCTCGGCGACATCCTGGGCGCCGCGCTCAAGGATCGCGACCGGCACTGAGCTTTCGGGCCCTGCCGCATAAGCTTCGGGCCCGCGCTGCAAAGCGCGGGCCTTTTCGTCATCGGCGGCCAAGGGGCTCGGCGGTCGCCGTAACGGAGATTTTGAGCGATGCGCCACCTCGGCATGTCCTGGCGGACGATGAGCGCCCTCGACATCGAGGCGATCGAGGGCATCGCCGGCACCGTGCACAGGGACTTCTACGAAGCGCCCGAAGTGCTGATCGAAAAACGCAACCTCTATCCCAACGGCGCCCACGTGCTCGAAATCGAGGAGCGCGCCGTCGGCTATGTGCTGAGCCACCCTTTCACGAGCCGCTCGATTCCGGCCCTCAATACCCTCCTCGGCGCCCTGCCGCCAAACCCCGACACCTACTACATCCACGATCTCGCTCTGCTGCCTGTGGCGCGCCGCATGGGCGCCGCCGAGTTCATCGTCAACGTGCTGGCAAAACATGCCGGGGCCCGCAGTTTTGGCAGCGTGAGCCTCGTCGCCGTCAACGGCTCCCAGGGTTTCTGGGCTCGCCAGCGCTTTGCCGCCATCGACCTTCCCGACCTTGTCGCCAAGCTCTCCGCCTACGAGCCCGACGCCCGCTACATGGTGCGGGAGCTCGGTTGAATAGCTACAAATCTGTAGCTACACTATACTCGGCAACGCATCGCGGGAGCTGTGCGTGGAGTTCGAGTGGGACGAGAACAAAGCCGCCAGTAACGCTCAGAAACACGGCGTGCGCTTCGAAGACGCGACGAACGTTTTCGAAGACCCGTTTCGTCTGACGGAGCCGGCCAGGCTCGTCGACGGCGAGATCAGGTATCAGACCCTCGGCATGGCTGGGCCGTTGCTCGTGCTGGTGGTTCACACGCCGCGCCAGCGCCACGGCGAGCAGACGGCGCGATTGATCTCGGCTCGGCCGGCGTCGCGGGTGGAAAGGCATAGATATGAGCAAGGAAAAGCTGGTTCGATATAAGTCGGCCCCGTTGACTGAAGAGCAGGTCGGCCGACTGACCGCTCTTGCCGAACTTCCCGACGAGCAGATTGACTTTTCCGACATGCCCGAACTCGGAGAAGACTTCTTCGACAACGCGGTACGGGGCGACTTTTATCACCCGGTGAAGCGACAGACGACGCTGCGCCTCGACGCCGATATTCTCGACTGGTTCAAGCATCAGTCCAACCCGGACGGCAGCTCGAAGGGTTACCAGACCCGTATCAATCTGGCGCTGCGCGCCTACGTAGCGGCGCAGCAGAGACGAACTAAGCGGGTAGGCTGAGGGGCCGCCCGCCTGGATCGCCAGCCGCCTTTCCCGGCCCATTCTTGCATGTGACGCGTGCGACAGGCTAAGTCCCTTGGGGACTTGCAGAAGCGGCGGTTGAAGATGAGCACGGATTCGAGCGATGCGGTGGCCCACCAGGTGGCGGCGGCCGGACGGCTGCAGCGGTCGCGGCGGCGCTGGCGGATACTGACGTTCCTGGCGCTGATCGTCGCCGTGCTGGCGGTCGCCGGCCGCTTCGCCACGGTCGGCGGCACGGCTGGTCAACAGATCGCGCGGGTCGAGATCACCGGCACGATCGGCAGCGATCGCGACCGGACGCTGCTGTTCAAGCAGCTCGGGGACGATGCCAACGTCAAGGCGGTGCTGCTGTCGATCAACAGCCCGGGCGGCACGACCGCCGGCGGCGAGGAACTCTACGAGTCGCTGTCGGCGCTGCGCGCCAAGAAGCCGGTAGTGGCGGTGATCGACGAACTCGGCGCTTCGGCGGCCTATATGACCGCCATCGCGTCCGATCGCATCTACGCCCGCAGGCTCTCGATCGTCGGCTCGATCGGGGTGCTGTTCCAGACCTTCAACGCCGGTAAACTGCTCGATACCATCGGGGTGGGCATGGAAAAGATCGCCTCCGGTCCGCTGAAGGCCGAGCCCGACATCGACAAGCCCATGTCGCCCGAGGTCCGGGCGTCGCTCACCGCGCTCGTCACCGATTCCTTCAACTGGTTCGTCGACATCGTCGCCGAGCGCCGCGGCCTCGCCCGGCCGGACGCCCTGGCGCTGGCCGATGGACGCATCCTCACCGGCCGCCAGGCGCTCGACGCCAAGCTGATAGACGCCATCGGCGGCGAGCCCGAGGCCCTGGCGTGGCTGCAGCAGGAAAAGAAGATCGGGGCCGGCGTGCCGGTGGTGACCAGGGTGCCGCAATCGGACCGGGGCTGGGGCGGCTTCGGCAAATGGGCGGGCTCACAGGCCCGGGCCGCCCTCGGCCTCGGTGCCGAGGGGCCGGTCGCGCTTGACGGGCTCGTGTCCCTTTGGCAGGTTGGCTCCTGATCGACTAATCCATGGGCCGAAGGCGTGAACGAGCATGAAAGCCGGGGGGCGGGGATGATCAAGTCGGAACTAGTGCAGATGCTGGCGGCGGAAAATCCGCATTTGTTCCAGCGGGACATCGAGAATATTGTCAACGCGATACTGGACGAAGTCGGCGACGCCATGGCGCGCGGCGACCGCGTCGAACTGAGAGGCTTCGGTGCGTTTTCGGTGAAGAACCGACCGGCCCGTGTCGGCCGCAACCCGCGGACGGGCGAGCAGGTCGACGTGGGGGAGAAATATGTGCCCCAGTTCAAGGCCGGCAAGGAGATCCGCGAGCGGCTGAACCGATAGTCGGTTCTCCCTTTCGCCCCAGGACCTGATCATGTTGAGACGTATCGCCGGTTGGGTCGTGCTGGTGCCGCTTTCGCTGGTGCTGATCGCTTTTGCCCTGGCCAACCGGGGAGCGGTGGTGCTCAGCGTCAATCCGTTCCTGCCCGCCGGGGCCCCGATGGCGCCGGCCATCCCCGTACCGCTGTTCCTGGTAATCTTCGGCTTCCTGCTGCTGGGCGTTATCCTGGGCGGCATTGCCGGCTGGTTCGCGGCCGGGCCAATGCGCCGCGAACGGCGGCAATGGCAGCGGGAAAGCGAACGGCTCGGCCGTGAACTCGACCGGTTCCGCAAGGCCAACGCTCCGGCGCGGCGCGCCACGGCTCCCCTCGACATCGACGACCTGGTGGACTCCCCCTAGCGGCACATGACTGATCCCATCGTCATCAAGATCTGCGGCATCAAGACCTCTGCCGTGCTCGAGGCGGCCATCGAGGCGGGCGCCGACATGGTCGGCTTCATGCATTTCGAGCGCAGCCCCCGCTATATCGACATCGATACGGTGGGCCAGCTGATCTCGGAAGCGCGCGGCCGGGTCGAGACGGCCGTGGTGCTGGTCAACCCGGATAATACGCTCGTGGCGCAGGTGGCGGCGCTCGGCCCCGACTGGATCCAGTTGCACGGCCACGAAAGCCCGCACCGGGTCGAGGCCATCCGGGCCGAGGCGGGCGTTTCGATCCTGAAGGTGATGCCGATCGGTACCGCCGAGGATGTCGCCGCTGTCACCGATTTCGTCGAGGTTGCCGACCGGCTGCTGCTCGATGCCAAGCCGCCCAAGCATGCCGACCGGCCGGGCGGTCTCGGCGTGGCGTTCGACTGGGAGTTGCTGAAGGCGCTTGACCCGGAACTTCCATTCATGCTTTCCGGAGGCCTGACGCCCGACACCGTGGCGCGCGCGATCAAGCAGGTGAAGCCGTTCGGCGTCGACGTCTCCTCGGGGGTGGAATCGGCGCCGGGGGTGAAGGACGTGGAGCTGATCCGCGCTTTCATCCAGTCGGCTCGGGCGGCCGCGTAAGGTTGCAGTCGCAGGAGTTGTACGTGAGCGATTTCGGGGCCAACAGTCTCAGGAACGGCCCCGACGAGCACGGGCGCTTCGGCATCTTCGGCGGGCGGTTCGTCGCCGAAACGTTGATGCCGCTGATCCTCGACCTCGAACGAGCCTATCGTGCCGCGCAGGCCGATCCGGGTTACCTGGCCGAGCTGGAAAACCTTGGCAAGCACTATACCGGCCGGCCTTCGCCGCTCTATTTCGCCGAGCGGCTCACGGACCATCTGGGCGGCGCCAAGGTCTATCTGAAGCGCGAAGAACTCAACCATACTGGCAGCCACAAGCTCAACAACTGCATCGGCCAGATCCTGCTCGCCAAGCGGATGGGCAAGACGCGGGTGATCGCCGAGACCGGCGCGGGCCAGCACGGGGTAGCCACGGCCACCGTCTGTGCCAAGTTCGACCTTCCCTGCACTATCTTCATGGGTGCCACCGACGTCGAACGGCAATGGCCGAACGTGCTGCGCATGAAGATGCTGGGCGCCGAGGTTCGCCCGGTCACCGCCGGCGCCGGCACGCTCAAGGACGCCATGAACGAGGCGCTGCGCGACTGGGTGACCAATGTCGAATCGACTTACTACCTGATCGGCACCGCCGCCGGCCCCCACCCCTACCCGGAGATGGTGCGCGACTTCCAGTCGGTAATCGGCCGCGAAATCCGCGAGCAGATGCAGGAGCAGGAGGGCCGCCTGCCGGACGCCCTCGTCGCCTGCGTGGGCGGCGGCTCGAACGCCATTGGCACCTTCCATCCCTTCCTCGACGACCCCAGCGTAAAGCTCTACGGGGCCGAGGCGGGGGGGCACGGGCTCGAGGTCGAGAACGGACACGCTGCGTCGATGACCGGTGGCCGGCCCGGCGTGCTGCACGGCAACCGCACCTATTTGCTGCAGGATGCCGACGGGCAGATCCTCGAAGGTCATTCGATTTCGGCCGGCCTCGACTATCCGGGCGTCGGTCCGGAACACTCGTTCCTGCACGACACCGGGCGGGTCAGCTACCAGGCCATTACCGACAAGGAGGCGCTGGCTGCCTTCCAGCTCTGCACCAAGCTCGAGGGGATCATCCCGGCGCTCGAATCGGCGCATGGCCTCGCCCTCCTGACAAAGATCGCGCCCGCCATGTCCAAAGACCAAACGATCGTGCTCTGCCTGTCGGGGCGCGGCGACAAGGATGTCGAAAGCGTCGGCCGCCATCTCGGGATGGCGATGTGATGGCGACCCGTCTCGAAGACCGCTTCGCCGCCTGCGCTGCCGAGGGGCGCCCGGCGCTCGTTACCTATGTGATGGCGGGCGATCCGGACCTGGCGACCAGCGAGGCCATTCTTGCCGACTTGCCGAAATCGGGCGCTGACGTCATCGAACTCGGCATGCCGTTCTCGGACCCGATGGCCGACGGACCGGTGATCCAGCTCGCCGGGCAGCGGGCATTGAAGGCGGGGCAGACGCTGGCACGGACGCTCGCCATGGTGGCACGTTTCCGCCAGGTGGATGCCAGGACGCCGATCGTGCTGATGGGCTACTACAATCCCATTTACGTCTACGGGGTCGGCCGCTTCATCGATGACGCGCTGGCCGCCGGCGTGGACGGATTGATCGTCGTCGACCTGCCGCCGGAGGAAGATGCCGAACTCTGCCTTCCGGCGCTTGAAGCGGGGCTCAATTTCATCCGCCTCGCGACGCCCACAACGGACGACCGGCGGCTGCCTGCCGTGCTCGCCAACACGTCGGGCTTCGTCTACTACGTCTCGATGACCGGCATTACCGGTGGCGCCATCAAGAACAACGCCGCCGTGGGCACCGCGGTCAAGCGCATCAAGGCGCATACCGCCCTGCCGGTGGTCGTCGGCTTCGGCATCAAGACCGGCGACGATGTCGCCTCGATGGGCCGTGAGGCCGACGGCGTCGCGGTCGGCACGGCGCTCTGCAACGCCATCGGCAACAGCCTCGCCGATGGCCATGCCACCGAGAACACCCTGCCTGCGGCGCGTCGCCTCGTCATCAGCCTCGCCGAGGGCACACGGCGGGCGCGGACCTGAAGCGACGCCGGGGTCGCTACGGTTTGCCGTAGCCATCGGTCAGCGTGCCGAGGAAGGCGATGACCTGCTGGCGCTCATGCGCGTCAAGCGCCGGCGCATCGCCGGGATGGCGGTCGAAGGGCGCATCGATCACATCCATGTTCTTCCGGTAGCGGTCCGGGACATCGTCGAACTTTTCGACGCTCCCATCCGGGCTTCGCGCGTAGAATTTCTCGGGGTGGATGTCGCGCTCGACATAGAAGTCGAGCACGTCCTCGAGATTGTGGAAGACGCCGTTGTGGAAGAACACCTTGCGCGTCGCGACATTGCGCAGCGTCGGCGTCTTGAACAGACCGCAATTGGCCGGGTCCCTGGCATAGCTGTCGGTGCGCATCGGACCGCAGATGCCCAGGTCGTAGTAGCCCGCATCGGCATTGGCCGGGATATCGCGGTTGCGCGGGACGCCCAGACCCTCATATTCGAAATCGCTGAACAGCGGTGGCAGGCCATCGGGCGTGGGCTTGTCGAGGTGGCACGAGGAGCAATTGCCCTTCTTCTCGTCCTCGAAGAGTTTCAACCCCGCGGCCTCGTCGGCCGTGAGTTGCGCCTTGCCGGCGAGATAGGCGTCGTACTTGCTGGAGAACGGCGAGAAGTCCCGGTCCTCGGCCTCGTAGTGCGCCAGCGCGAAGCTCGCTTCGCCCATCGCCATGGCCTCGTCGTCGAAGATGTGGGCGCCGAACAGCGTTCTGAACTCGTCGGCGTAGGCCGCGCGCTTCAGGCGCTCGACCACCTCGTGCACGCTGCCATTGGCCATTTCGAACGGCGAGAGCAGGGGCCCGGTCGGCTGCTCCTGCAGCGTGTCGGCCCGCCCGTCCCAGAAGAAACCGCCTTCGGGCACTGGATTGGCCTGGGCCTGCGCCGCAAGGTCGGCCTTGGATTGACCGGTCGGGGTCGCCGCGGTCTGGGTGGTGACCGCCTGCCCCTCGACCTCGAACAGGCTTTCCGGGCCGATCGAGAAGGGCGGCGTCCGCGTCATGTAGCCGAGCGAGGGGGTGGCGCGGATACCGGGACGGCGCATGTCAGGGCCGCCCAGCTGGACGGCAAGGCCGTTGCCAGGGGCGAACGCCTTATCCGGCTCGTGGCAGCTGGCACACGATTGCTGGCCCGAGGCGGAAAGGCCGGCATCGAAGAACATCCGCTGGCCGAGCCGGGCCATGAGGCTGAGGGGCGGCTCTGCCGCCGGTGTCGCCGGCGCCGGACTACCGATGACGGCCAAGGTGCCGGCGCCGACCGAAAGCGCGGCAAGGATGGAGGCGACGGCTCTTCTCAATGTCATCAAGCTCCGCGCTTTCCTTCCTTCTGCCCCTTGCGGGCGAAGGTAGCCCGGCGGATGGGGGAGGTCGCGGTGCCGGCCGCTCCCCTCACCCCTCCGGGCCCTCTCCCACCAGGGGAGAGGGAGGGTTGCATCACGGTGTCGCTTTGCGGACCGGCGACTGATCGTGGCTCTTCTTCAGCCCTGCGGCAGGCCGGTCTTGGGGTCGAGCATCAGGGCGGCGTTGTCGCCCTTCTTCCAGTCGAACAGGTGGTCGAGCGTGCCGGCGATGGCATCGAACGAGCCCTGGCCGATGCGCTCGCCGCCGAGCCAGTTGTCCTCGATGAAGCGCGTGACGGAAGACTGGTCGGTCAGCGTGTGGTCGACATAGTTGGCCTTGGCGTAGGGCGACACGACGAGCAGCGGCTGGCGGGTGCCGTAGCCGCAGCGACCCTCGGCCGGCTTGCCGTCGATACCGGCGAGCGGCGTGCCGTTCGAGCAGGTGTCGCCGTTGAGCACGTCATAGCCCTTGGCCGGAATGTTCGAGGCATTCACGATGGCGCTGGCGTGGTCGTACCAGCCATCCGAGTCGTCGTAGAGGATGACGATGGCGGTCGATTTCCACTCCGGGCTCGCCTCGATCTTGTTGACGGCATCGGCCACGAATTCCTGCTCGTCGAGCGGATTGGAATAGGCGGCGTGGCCATCCTGGTAGGCCGGCGCCTTGAGGAAGCTGACGGCCGGGAAATTGCCCGCCTTCAACGCCCCCCAGAAATCGGACATGTCGTACTGGTGGTTGGCGCCACCGTCGGTGGCGCCACCGACCGCGGCCGGCGAACTCGGCCGGACGTGCTGGAAGTTGGCGGTGGACTTGTAATACTGGAACGGCTGGTGGTGCGGGATGTAGTCCGCGCTCTTGACGTTGATGATCGAGGACGTGGTCGAGCGATTGCAACCGGTCGAGCCGTCGGCATTGGCGGCGGTCAGGTCGAAGCCGCCCTCGAAGAAGCCCCAGCTGACATTCTTGGCGTTGAGCAGGTCGCCGATGTTCTTGCCGGCCATCAGCCCGGTCGGATATTTCGTGCTGGAGCAGACGTCGCCGGTGGGGTCGAGGTCGGAGATCATGGTCCAGTTGCCGTTGCCATCGGGCACGACCCGGCCACCGTCATAGGTGCCGTCCTTTTCGAGCTTGTAGCCATCGGGCAGGATCATGCCGTTGGTCTGGCCGGAGACCAGGTTGATGGCGCCCGGGGTCGAGGGGCCGAAGGTGCTCGAGTAGGAATTGTCGCTCATGGCGAAGTGCTGGGCGTAGTTCCAGAGCGCGGTGACGGTGTTGCCGTCATAGTAGCCCATCACGAGGCCGTTGGTGCCGAAGGTACCAGCACCGCCCTTGGTGCCCTTGCCAGTGAACTTGGGGAACAGATCCATGGCGCCATTGTTGTAGGCAGCCTGTTCGGCCATGTAGCCGTGGTTCTGGTCGGCGGTGCCGGCCTGGGTGCGGTCGAGGCGGAACGGATCGACCGCGTCGGTGCCGTTGGCAGTGTTGGCCTTGTTGGGGTTGTTGGTCAAAAGGCCTGCGGCCGCGAGCGTATCGATATCGGTCGGCGTGCCGGCAGCCGCGGTGAACTTGGGTTCGCCGTCGGGATTGGTGGCGTTGGGGTAAGTCGCGAAATAGTGGTCGAAGGAGACGTTTTCCTGGAAGATCACCACCAGGTGCTTGATGGGCGTCTTGGTGGCCGGATCGGCCGCCAGAGCGGCGCCGCCGAGTGTCAGCGCGAGAGCGCTCGACGCGGCCAGAAGCGCGACGTGCGGGATGCAACGCATGTTCGTTTCCTTCCTCAATTGGCTTCCGCGGCGGGATGGCGCCCGATGGCCGGCCCGATGTCGCGGTGGCTGCGAACCCTAAACACAAAGGCTGTGGGTGCAAAGTTGCGTTAGCAGCGCCATGTGTCGGTCGAGTGAACCCCATCGCTCACACTTTTCCAACCTATCGCGACATATTGTCGGGTGGGGTGCATGCCTCCCTTGCATTGAGCGCGCTGCCCCTGGCCGAAGGCAGTCGTATAGCTTTCAACAGCCCGGGGTATGAGCGTCGCGCCCGCGCAGCATTTGGGGGACACGGCGTTGGACAGCTACGACCTGATCGTCATCGGCAGCGGCCCGGCAGGCCGCCGCTCGGCCATCCAGGCTGCCAAGCTCGGCCGCTCGGTGCTGGTGGTGGAAAACCGGCTCAGGGTCGGCGGCGTCTCCGTCCACACCGGCACCATCCCCTCGAAAACCCTGCGCGAGACCGTGCTCAACCTTTCCGGCTGGCGCGAGCGCGGCTTTTACGGCCTCTCCTACCGCGTCAAGAAGGACATCGAGGGCAAGGACCTCGGCGCCCGGCTGCGAATGACGCTCGACCACGAGATCGAGGTGCTCGAGCACCAGTTTGCGCGCAACGGCGTGAAGACGTTCGGCGGCGTCGCCCGGTTCGTCGACCCGCACACCATCGCCGTCAAGAACGGGGCGGTCGAGGATCACCACTTCGCGGCCGAAAAGATCGTGATCGCCGTGGGCACGGCGCCTTATCGGCCGAAAAACATCCCCTTCGACGGCACCAGCGTCTTCGACAGCGACGACATCGCCATCGATCCCAAGGTGCCGCGCAGCCTCACCGTGGTGGGCGCCGGGGTCATCGGCATCGAGTACGCCACGATCTTTTCCGCCCTCGACGTGCCGGTGACGCTGATCGAGCCGCGCGAGCGCTTCCTCGAGTTCATCGACCGCGAGATCATCGACGAATTCGTGCACGATCTGAGGAAGCGCGGCATCCAGCTCCGGATCGGCGCGAAGGTCGACAGCGTCGAACTCGACAATCAGGGCTGGGCGATCAGTCATCTCAGCGACGGCCGCCGGGTGCGGACCGAAATGCTGCTCTACGCGGCGGGCCGGGCCGGGGCGACCGAAAAGCTGGACCTCGCCGCCGCGGGGCTCGCAGCTGACGACCGCGGCCGCATCAGGGTCGATCCACGGACGTTCCAGACCACGGTGCCGCACATCTATGCGGCAGGCGACGTCATCGGTTTCCCGAGCCTCGCCTCGACCTCGCTCGAACAGGGCCGCATCGCCGCATGCCACGCCTTCGGCGCCCCAATGGTCGCGGCGCCCGAATATTTCCCCTATGGCATCTATGCCGTGCCGGAGATTTCGACCGTCGGCCTGACCGAGGAAGGGGCGCGGGAAAAGGGCATTCCGTTCGAGGTCGGCATCGCGCGCTTCCGCGAAACCTCCCGCGGCCACATCATGGGGCTGCAGGGCGGCATGATGAAGATGCTGTTCTCGCTCACCGACCGGAAACTGCTCGGCGTGCATATCCTGGGCGAAGGCGCGACCGAACTGATCCACATCGGCCAGGCGGTGCTCAACCTCGGCGGCACGCTCGACTACTTCGTCGAAAACGCCTTCAATTACCCCACGCTCGCCGAAGCCTACAAGATCGCCGCGCTCGACGCCTTCAACCGCATGCCGAGCAACTAGATTTAGGCGAGCGGGTGATGAGGACGGCGACTGGCGTCAGCCGCGCGTGACCATGACCGTGTAGCTGCGGATCGTTTCCCCGTCGGGCGCAGTGACGAGGATGTCGATCGGGGTGCTGCCGACGGCAAGCTCGACGCCGAGGCGTTCGCCGGAGCGGACCGGAGCGCCATTGACGCGGAGCGCGGCACAGCGGCTCGAGGTGGTGGTGGGGATGATGTCGAGGCCGACGGTCGATGCCGCGACCTCTACTGTGTAGCTCGTCGTCAACGGCCTGAAGCCGGGGGTCAGCTGGCCGGCTCCGAGTTGCAGGTTGGCGAGCGTATCGATCTGCCTGTACGGCACTGAAAGGCACGTCTCCTTGTTGACGTTGATCGCCGCCCAGTTGGGGTCGGTCAGCCGGTCGCCGACGACCGACTGCCAGGCGTCGGTCGGTCGCAGCGAGGGCACGAGGATATCGGGCCCCCGATCCACCAGCGCCTGTGCCGCCTGCTGGAGGTTGTCGAGATAGGTCTCGCCGTAGATCACCGCGTCGTTGTGGCCGCCATAGGTTTCCTTGATGCCGCTGACCTTGGAGCGAAACACCAGCAGGGCCGACAGGTATTCGTCGATCGGCGACATGCCGGGAAACTGCATCCAGAGCGAGTCCGGAATGCTGGCGCGGTTGGAGCCGATGGCGTCGCTCGCGAACAGCAGCCCGTTTTCGGCATCGAAGAGCACGACGTGGCCGGGCGAGTGGCCGGGCACCTCGAAGACCTCGAGCCGGCGATCGCCGAGGTCGAACACCATCCCCTCCGTCAGGTCGATGGTCCGGGCCAAATCGATGCCGAGGTTCATGCTGGCCGAAAAATGCTCCACCATCGGCGCGTCGCGGTGGTTGAGGTAGACATCGTAGCGATTGCCCTGGAACTGGCCCATGGCCGCGATGTGATCGGGGTGGCCATGGCTGATGACGAGGTCGAGCGGCAGGCCGCCGATCCGCGCCTCGACAAAGGCCCGGAGGTCGCCGTTGCCGAGGCCGGCATCGAGCAGCAGCGCCCGCTTGCTGCCGACGACAAGCATCATCTTGGTGTCGTCGAAATCCCGAATCTGGAAGATGCCCGGATGCAGTTCCTCGGCGAGATAGACGTCCTTGGAGCGCCGATCGATCACGTAAGGCAGCGTGGCCACCGCGCTGGCCTCGCCGCCGGCTGCGATCGCCCGCGCCTTGATGGTGTAGTGGGTTTTGACGCCGCGATCGCCGTCGTTGACGGCCTCTAGCACCACCGGCTGGAAGGCATCGAATGCCGGGCTTTCGGCCGTCGGGTCGAAACCGTCGACGGTATAGTGGATCACCGCGTCGGGGGTGCCGCAAAGCAGCGTGATGCGCTGCGACACGGGGAAGCTGCCGGGGACCGGAAAGGCCGTCGGCATGGCTGGGGACGTCGCGGTGGTCGTGTCGTTCATGCTTCCTGTTCCTCCCGGGCCGCTCTCGCGGCAGCTCCGTGCAGCGGAGCGATTTTCCCGTACCCTGCCGTTTGCACCGAAATACTGCAATGCGACAAGCGGCCTAGCATGGGCCTGCAACGGCCGGACGAACGCCCGGGCCTGGCCGATTTCCAATGCCTCTTGCAGTGCTCTGCGATTCGATATATCGGATATTTCGTTATATCACGATACAGACGGAACGCCGATGCACGGATTTCATCACCATCATCACCACGGGCTGCACGAAGCGGACGGCCACGGACATCACTTCAGGTTTCGCGGCCCCGACCCGATGCGGCACGGCGGACGCGGCGGCGGACTGGGACGCTTCTTCGCCCATGGCGACCTCAGGCTGGTG
>Ga0209233_1000623_pt1 | contig 17869 bp, 17 predicted proteins | sample AraplaCL_Cvi_mCL_FD_184269 | JGI IMG/M metagenome (GOLD analysis project Ga0209233, IMG submission 184269) | Arabidopsis root microbial communities from the University of North Carolina, USA - plate scrape CL_Cvi_mCL (SPAdes) (version 2) | ecosystem: Host-associated > Plants > Roots > Endosphere...
GCGTCGGCCGCATCCGCTATCTCGGCGTGCTGCTCTACGACGCCGACCGCATCGAGGAAGCGGCGGCGACCGAGAACGAGCAGGACCTCTACGAGGCCCAACTGTCGGTGTTCCTCGATCCCAACGATCCGGCCGTCATCGCCCAGGCGCGCCGGGACGGCATTCCGGAGGCGTGGATCGAAGGCGCCAGGCATTCGCCGGTCTACAAGATGGCGATGGAGTGGAAGGTCGCTTTCCCGCTCCACCCCGAATACCGCACGCTGCCGATGGTCTGGTACGTGCCCCCGCTGTCCCCCCTGCAGGGCGCGGCGGCGGCCGGCAAGATCGGCGTCGATGCCGACAACATGCCGGACGTGAGGTCGCTCCGCATCCCGGTGCGCTACCTCGCCAACCTGCTGACGGCGGGCAAGGAAGAGCCGGTGGTACTGGCGCTGGAGCGGATGCTCGCCATGCGCGGCTACATGCGCTCGAAGACCGTCGACGGGGTGATCGACAACGCCATGGCAAGCCGTGTCGGCCTGACCAACCAGGCGATCGAGGACATGTACCAGCTGATGGCGATCGCCAATTACGAGGACCGCTTCGTCATCCCCACCAGCCACCGCGAAGTGGGTGAGGACGCCTACGACCTGCGCGGCTCGTGCGGCTTCTCGTTCGGCAATGGCTGCTCGGACGGGAGTTCGGACGCCAACCTGTTCGGGGCGAAGAAGACCCGCACGACGCAAACCCCCACCGAACTGCTGCGAGGCTGAACGACATGGCCAACACCCTCAAAATCGTCTCGCTGCTGCTCAGCTACCCGACGGCGGACCTCATCGCCGCCGCTCCGGAGCTGCGTGCTGCAGTGATCGCCGATCCGGCCACCAGCCGGCGCGAAAAGCTCTGGCTCGGGGCGCTGATCGACGACCTCGCGGCGACCGACCTCTACGACGCGGAAGAGCGCTACGTGCTGCTCTTCGACCGCACCAGGACGCTGTCGCTCCACCTCTTCGAGCACGTGCACGGCGAGAGCCGCGACCGTGGCCAGGCCATGGTCGACCTCGCCCAGATGTACGACCGGCAGGGGTTCGAGATCGACGCCCGGGAACTGCCGGACTATCTGCCGCTGTTCCTCGAATACCTCTCCACCCAACCGCCCGTGGAAGTGCACGAACTGCTGGCGCAGACGCTCCACATCGTCGTGGCGCTGCGCGAGCGGCTGCAGAAGCGCGGCAGCATCTACGCCAACGCCTTCCTCGCGCTCGAAGCGCTGGCCAACACCAAGGCGGATGCAGCAGTCGTCGCTGAGCTCTTGGGGCAACCCGAGGACGATCCGAACGACCTCGAGGCGCTCGACGCCGTCTGGCACGAGGAAGCGGTAGCGTTCGGCGGTGGCGCCGGCGAGGCCGCGTGCGGCCCCGACCGGTTGCGCACCCAGATCCGGGCGGCCCGCCGCCCCGCCCCGCAACCTCAGCCGATCGGGGAGATCTAGCGATGGCCCCGTTCCTCAACGCGCCGCTGTTCGGCATCTACCCCTATATCGCGCTCGCCGTACTCGCCGTGGGCTCGGTGATCCGCTACGACCGCGAGCCATATACCTGGCGCTCCGGCTCGAGCCAGTTGCTCCGGCGCAAGCAGCTGGCCTGGGGGTCGGTGCTGTTCCACCTCGGCGTGCTGGCGATTTTCGGCGGCCACCTCGTCGGCCTCCTCACCCCGCTTTGGGTGTGGAACACGCTCGGCGTCACCCACACGGAAAAGCAGCTGACGGCGATCATCCTCGGCGGCGCCGCCGGCGCCTCGGGCATCGTCGGGGCGAGCCTCCTCATCCACCGGCGCTTTTTCGATGCGCGGGTGCGGGCGGCGTCGAGCTTTGCCGACAACGCCATCATCCTCATCCTCTGGGTGCAACTGGCGCTCGGCCTCACGACCATCAGCGTCTCGCTGCAGCATCTCGACGGCGAAGAGATGGTGAAGTTCATGAACTGGGCGCAGGGCATCTTCACCTTCAACCCCGCGGCGGCCGGCTACATCGCCGACGCGAGCCCGATCTTCAAAATGCACATCACGCTCGGGCTCACCATCTTCGTGCTGTTCCCGTTCACACGTCTCGTCCACATGCTGAGCGTGCCGGTCCGCTACATCTGGCGGCCGGGCTATCAGGTGGTGCGCAGCAAATGCCGGCCAGCGGAATAGGAGCCGACATGACCACCACCCTGATCGAATACGGAGCACGGGTCGTCGATGCCACGGGCAAGGCGGACCCGGCGATCCCCGCCAACAAGGTCAAGATCCCCGCCCCGCCGCGCGGTCTCGGCCGACCGCTGGTGAGCGTCGACGGCGTCGACATCCCGCACGAGGCGATCAGCGCCGAGGCGCAGCAGCATCCGGCGGCCAGCGCCGCGGCCGCCTACCGCGAGGCGGCACAGGCGCTGGTGGTGCGGCAGTTGCTGCTGGCCGAAGCGCGCCGGCTCGGCCTAACGGCGCGGCCGGAGGTGGACGCCAAGGGCCGCCGCGAGACTGACGAGGACGGGCTGATCAGCGCTCTCCTCGCCCACGAAGTGCACACGCCCCGGGCCGACACCGCTGCCTGCCGCCGCTACTACGACACCCATCCGAGCCGCTTTGCTTCCGAAACGCTGTTCGAGGCCCGGCACATCCTCATCGCCGCCGCCGAAGAGAATGCCGAGGGACGGAACGCTGCCCAGGCGCTGGCGATGTCGATCATCGGCCAGTTGACGTCGGACCCGTCGCGCTTCGCCGCGTTGGCGCTCGAATTCTCGGCCTGCCCCTCCAAGGCCCAGGGCGGCAATCTTGGCCAGTTGACGCGTGGCTCGACGGTTGCCGAATTCGAAGCCGCGCTGCGCCAACTCGAAGCAGGCCAGCTGGGACGCGAGCCGGTCGCGACCCGCTTCGGATATCACATCATCCGGCTCGACCGGGTCATAGCCGGCGAGCGCCTGCCGTTCGAGGTCGCTGAGCCGCGGATCGCCGCCTTCCTCGAGGCCTCGAGCTGGAGCCGCGCCGTAGCGCAATATGTCGGCATCCTCGCCGGCAGGGCAGACATCCGTGGCCTCGAACTTGCCGGCACCAGCGGCGCGCTGGTGCAGTGACCGGAGTCCAACATGATCGCTGCCGAAACGCTTCAGGCACCCGTGGCACCACATCGGCCGGCGCCGCTGACCGATGGCTATGGCCGGGCGGTCACCTATCTCCGCCTCTCGGTGACCGACCGCTGCGACCTTCGCTGCACCTACTGCATGCCGCAGCACATGGTCTTCCTGCCACGGCGGGACCTGCTGTCGCTCGAAGAGCTCGACCAGCTGGCGAGCGCCTTCGTCGGCCTCGGCGTCAGAAAGCTCCGGCTGACCGGCGGTGAACCGCTGGCACGCAAGGGCATCCTCACGCTGGTCGACCGGCTTTCGCGGCATCTCGGCAGCGGGGCACTCGACGAATTGACCCTCACCACCAACGGGTCGCAGCTCGCCTCGCATGCGCGGGCGCTCCGGGATTCAGGCGTCAGGCGGATCAATGTGTCGCTCGATACCCTCGACGCCGGGCAGTATCGCGACATCACCCGCGGCGGCGACATTGCCGCTGTGCTGGACGGGATCGATGCGGCCCTCGCGGCCGGGCTGAAGGTGAAGCTCAATACCGTCGCGCTGCGCGGCGTCATCGAGGGGCAAGCCGATGGCCTGATCCGCTTTGCCCATGCGCGCGGCATGACGCTGACGCTGATCGAAACCATGCCGCTGGGCGAAACTGGCGCCGATCGGCTCGGCCAGTTCCTGTCGCTGGCGACGTTCCGGCGCGAGCTGGGGGAGCGCTGGTCGCTGACCGACTTGGCCGAGCGCAGCGGCGGTCCCGCCGCCTATGTGCAGGTCGCCGAAACGGGCGGCAGGCTCGGCTTCATCACCCCGCTGAGCTGCAATTTCTGCGCCGGCTGCAACCGGGTAAGGGTGAGCAGCACCGGGCGGCTCTATACCTGCATGGGGCAGGAAGGATCGGTCGATCTGCGCGCCGCGCTGCGCGACGCGACGCAAGCCGAGACCCTGGCTGTGCTGATCGCCGAGGCGATCGGCAGGAAGCCGAAAGGCCACGCCTTCGAGTTCGCGGCCGGCCGGGTCACGGGCATCTCCCGCCACATGTCTACGCTCGGGGGCTAGTGACCGTGATGGTCCTGACCATCTCCAACCGCGCCAGCCGCGGCGACTGCATCGAAAGCACTGCCGACATGTGTAGCTTTCGACCAGGAAGCGATCGATGACAGAAGACCAGCCCCTCGCCGGCACTGCCAGGTCAACGGTGCCCGCCCGGCCTGAGCTATCGTCGTCGGCAGCAGCCATGCGGGCCCGCGCCCGCGAAATACCGAGCCACCGGCCGATTCCCGCCGGGCTCGACGAGACGGTGATTGCCCTTGTCATCGCCGACTTCTACGCCAAGGTACGAGCCGATCCTCTGCTGGGGCCGGTCTTTGCCGCCATCATTCCCGACGCCGGATGGCCGCGGCATCTCGGCGTGCTGCAGGATTTCTGGTCGTCGATGCTGCTGGGCAGCGGCCGCTACGGCGGACGGCCGATGCCCGCCCACATGGCGCTCGACGGGGTCGACGACCGGCATTTCGCGCGCTGGCTCATGCTGTTTCGCGAGACGGTCGAAACCGTCGCCACGCCCGAAGCCGCCGCCCTCTTCATCAACCGCGCCGAACGCGTCGCCAACAGCTTCCGGCTCGGCATCGCCACCCATCGCGGGCTCGACGGCACCGCCCTCGAGCCGATGCACGCCCCGCCCCGATCTCCCTGACGGAGGGCGGGCGATGCGCCGGTCTGGAGAGCTTGCGTATCGAGAGCCCTGAATGTGTCACGTCATGATATAAAAGTCGGAACGAAGCGGCGGCGAGACCGTTGGTGGGGGCTTGGCGGGCGGCGCGAAGGCGCTTGATTGCCAGCCCTCACCGAACAGGGAGCTGCCTCGTGAACAGGGCCTATCTCGCGGCATTGATCTTTACGGCGGCATCCCCCGCGCTGGCGCAATCGACCAACGAGGCTAATCCCGCAAAATCCTATTCGGGCGCTACGGCGGATTTCGCCGGCGCGGGGGCACCCGGGGAATGGACGAGCCAAGCGCGGGACTATGCCAACACGCGCTTCAGCCCGCTGACGCAACTCACTACCGACAACGTCAACCGGCTGCGGCTGGCCTGGACGTTCTCGGACGGCACGCAATACGGGCACGAAGGCGCCCCGCTGGTGGTCGGCGACACCATGTACGTCGTATCGCCCTTTCCCAACACTGCCTATGCCCTCGATCTCACCAAGCCCGGTCCGACCATCAAGTGGCAGTTCGACCCCAATCCGTCGCCCCAGGCAATCGGCAAGGCCTGCTGTGATGCGGTCATTCGCGGCTGGGCCTATGCCGACGGCAAACTGATCTACAACCTCCTCGACGACCATACGGTCGCCGTCGACGCTGCCACGGGAAAGCAGGTCTGGCGCACGGCGATGGACAAGGTCAGCCACGGCGTCACGATGACGCAGTCGGCGTTCGCGGCGGACGGCAAGGTGTTCGTCGGCAATTCCGGCGGCGAGATGGGTGTCAACGGCTGGCTGGCGGCGCTCGATGTCGGCACGGGCAAGGAACTCTGGCGCGCCCATGCCGTGGGCCCCGACAGCGACGTGAAGATCGGGCCGGACTTCCATCCCTACTATCCGTGGATGCAGGGCAAGGACCTCGGCGTGAAGACCTGGCCGGCGGGGGCCTGGAATACCGGCGCGGGAGCTTCGTGGGGGTTTGTCTCCTACGACGAAAAGACCAAGACGATCTTCTACGGGACCAGCAATCCGGGGCCGCGCGTGCCGGTGCAGCGGCCGGGCGATAACCTTTGGACCAGCGCCATGTTCGCGCGCGACCCAGATACCGGCCTCGCCAAATGGGCCTACCAGTTCACCCCGCACGACCAGTGGGACTATGACGGCGTGAACGAGGCGGTGCTGCTCGACATGCCGATCGATGGCAAGATGCGCCAGACCCTCGTGCACTTCGACCGCAATACCTATGCCTATACTATCGACCGGAACACCGGCGAAGTGCTGGTGGCCAAGAACTTTGCCTACCAGAACTGGTCGACCGGCTTCGACATGAAGTCCGGACGGCCGATCGTCGACCCGCAGCGCGAGCCAAAGCCCGGCGTCAAGATCGACAAGGTGTGCCCGCCCGACATCGGCCAGAAGGACTGGGAGCCGCCCGCCTTCAGCCCGGCAACGGGGCTGCTCTATGTCGGCGTCTTCAACATCTGCATGGGGCTGACCGACCACGAGGTCTCCTACATTGCGGGGACGCCCTATGACGGCATGGAGATGCAGCGCTATTCCGCCGACGGCAAGGACGGCAACTGGGGCGGGCTGATCGCCTGGGACCCGGCGCACGGCAAGAAGATCTGGGAAATCCCCGAAAAGTTCATGGTGATGAGCGGCGTCATCTCCACCGCCGGCAACCTCATCTTCTATGGCACGACCGATGGCTGGTTCCGCGCCGTCGATGCCTGGACGGGCAAGGTGTTGTGGTCGCAGAAGCTCGGCTCGGGCATCATCGGCCAGCCCATCACCTACATGGGTCCCGACAACCGGCAGTACGTAGCGGTCGCCGCCGGTGTTGGCGGCGCGGCGATGGTGCAGAAGGGTCGCGACGGGTTCCTGCCGCGCGGCAACACCATCTACGTCTTTTCCCTCGATGGGGAAGGCATCAAGGCCACTGGCGATTCCCTGCCGGCACCCGTCATCTCGTCGGACAGCGGTCAATAGCGCCATGTCCCCGGCACGCGTGTCGATCCTGGGCCTCGTGCTTGTGGTTGTCGCAGCCGGGGCGACGGGCTGGGTCCTCAGCATCGGCAAGCAGCCGGAAAACCGGGTGGCGGTCGCCTATCCGGAGGGGCTGGCGGCCGTCGTCCCGCTCGGCATCAGCGCCGGCCATGCGCCACCGCTTGCCGTACCTCCGGACAACCCGCTCGCCAGCGACCCCAACTCGGTCGAGGAGGGCAAGAAGCTCTACGGTCAGATGAACTGCGCCGGCTGCCACGGCTATGACGCCAAGGGCGGCATGGGCCCCGACCTGACAGACACCGAATGGCGCTATGGCGGGACGCCGATCGACATCTACAAGTCGATCTACGAAGGTCGGCCGCAGGGCATGCCCGCCTGGGGCAATACCCTGCCGCCGAATACCATCTGGCTGCTCGTCAGCTACATCCAGTCGCTCGGCGGCACGTTCGCGGCGGCCGCTCCGGACGAGGGTGATGCCTCGCCGGCTGCCGCCCAAGGACAGGGCGCCCGGGCGGGCCAGCGGCAATGAGGAGGCTGCTCGCCCTCTTCGGTTTGTGCCTGCTTCCCGGCGGCTGTGCCCGGGCGCCTCTGTCCTATCTCGATGCGACGAGCCCCATCGGCGGCGCCATCGCCAGCCTCGGCTGGGGCCTGACCGGCATTTCGGTCGGGGTCTGCATCATTGTCGGCCTGCTGCTTGTGGTGGCAATCGTGCGCCGGAGGGCAGCCGCCGATACGGCCATCGGTCCCGTAAACGATCGCCTGGCGCTGCGCTGGATCGGCGCGGGGGTCGGCGTTTCGACGGTCGTGCTGCTCGGCGCCGCGATCTGGACCCTGGTCACGGTGCATTCGATCGGCGAGCCGCCGAGGAACGCGCCGCTCACCATCGACGTGGTCGGACAGGAGTGGTGGTGGAGCGTGAAATATCGCGCCGCCGATCCGGCCCGCGAGTTCGAGACCGCCGACCAGCTGGTGATCCCCGTCAACGTCCCGGTCAAGATAGAGCTCACTTCGCGGGACGTGATCCATTCCTTCTGGGTGCCAAAGCTCGGCGGCAAGATGGACATGATCCCGTCGCGCACCAATGTCACCTGGCTCGAGGCCGACAAGATCGGCGACTATCGCGGCCAGTGCAGCGAGTTCTGCGGCCTGCAGCACGCCAACATGGCGTTCAACGTCCGCGTGCTGTCGCAGGCGGACTTCGATGTTTGGTGGACCCGGCAATTGCAACCCGCGGCCGGCTCGCCCGATACCGATGCCGGGCTGAACACCTTCATGGTGCGCTGCGCCGCCTGCCACACGATCCGCGGCACACCGGCCGGCGGCATCCTCGGGCCGGACCTATCGCACTTCGGCAGTCGGGAATCGATCGCGGCCGACCTGATGCCGAATACGCCCGAAAACCTCGCCAACTGGATCGACAACACCCAGACCATCAAGCCGGGCGTGAAGATGCCCGAGCTTCACATGCTCGCAAGCGAGGTGAGCGACGTGACGAGCTATCTGGAGAACCTCAAGTGACAGTCTCCCAAGCCGACGCGACCGTCTCGCCCGAGGGCCGCAAGCTCCTTGGGATATGGGAGACCGCTCCCGGCATCTTTGGCTGGCTCGCCACCGTCGATCACAAGACGATCGGCATCCGCTACCTTTGCACGGCGTTCTTCTTCCTCATCGTCGGGGGTCTCGAAGCGCTGGTCATGCGCGTGCAGCTGGCACAGCCGGAACTGAAGCTGCTGTCGCCCGATGCCTACAACCAGCTGTTCTCGATGCACGGCACGACGATGATGTTCCTCTATGCCCTGCCGATGCTGTCGGGCTTTTCGAACTATCTGTGGCCCCTGATGCTCGGCTCGCGCGACATGGCGTTTCCGCGCCTCAATGCGCTGAGCTACTGGACTTTTTTGGCCGCCGGCATTTTCCTCTACGTGAGCTTCCCGATCGGCCAGGCGCCGAACGGCGGCTGGTTCGCCTATGTGCCCAACACCAGCCTGCAATACGACCCGGGCATCAACATGGACGTGTTTGCGCTGGGGCTGGTGTTCCTCGGCATTTCGACCGTCGTCGGCTCCGCCAATTTCATCGTCACGCTGCTGCGCTGCAGGGCGCCCGGCATGTCGGTCAACCGCCTGCCGATTATCGTCTGGGGCACGTTCACCGCCTCATGTGCCAATCTTCTCGCCGTGCCGGCCGTCAGCCTCGCCTGTGCGATGCTGTGGCTCGACCGCCGCTTCGGCACGCATTTCTTCGACGTGGCCGGCGGCGGCCAGCCGTTGCTCTGGCAGCACCTGTTCTGGATTTTCGGCCACCCCTGGGTCTACGCCCTCGTGCTGCCGGCGATGGGAATCGTCTCGGACGCGCTCCCCGTCTTCTGCCGCCGCCCGCTGGTGGGCTACACGCTCGTCGCCATTTCGACGGTCGCCACGATGATCCTGGGCTTCGGTGTCTGGGTCCACCACATGTTCGCGACCGGGCTGCCGGTGATGTCGCTGTCGTTCTTCTCGGCCGCGAGCTTCGTCATCGCCATCCCGAGCGCGGTCGGCGTGTTCTGCTGGATCGCCACCATCTGGACCGGCAAACCCCAGTTCACGACGCCATTCCTGTTCTTCGCCGGCTTCGTGATGCTGTTCGTGATCGGCGGCGTATCCGGATTCATGACCGCCTCCGTGGCGCTCGACTGGCAGCTTACGGACAGCTACTTCGTCGTCGCCCACCTCCATTACGTGTTGCTCGGCATCAACGTCTTTCCGGTCGTCGGCGGCATCCATTTCTGGTTCCCGAAGATGACCGGCCGGATGATGGACGAGCGCCTCGGGCGATGGACGTTCTGGACCATGTTCATCGGCTTCAACGCCGCCTTCTTCCCTATGCATGTAACGGGGCTGATGGGCATGCCGCGGCGGGTATACACCTATCCGGCTGAGATGGGGGTTGGCGGGCTCAACCTGCTGTCGACGATCGGCGCCTTCGTCTTCGCGCTCGGCGTGCTGCTGTTTCTGCTCAACATTGGTCGCAGCCTCAGAAGCGGGCCGCCGGCTGGCGATAACCCCTGGGACGCGCCAGCCCTCGAGTGGTCGACGTCGTCGCCGCCGCCCGTCTATAACTTCGCCACCATCCCGCAGGTCGCCTCCCGCCATCCCCTGTGGGAGGAGCGCCTCGGCGAGACCGACCGCCGCTCTATCCTCGGAGATCGGGCAAGCACGGGAATGGTGCTCGACCGGGGCAAGGAGACGATCGGCGTTACCCCGCTCGACGCCGAGCCGAACGTCGTCCTCAAAATGCCGGGCGACAGCCTCCTGCCATTCCTGCTCGCCGCGGGCATGACCGTCCTCTTCTTCGGCCTTTTGGCCAGGTCCGGCTGGGCGATCGGGGCCGGCGGTCTCGCCGAGATCGTCATTCTGTTCCTCTGGCTCACCCCTCGGCAGTTTGCCGAGTCAGAAGAGGTGGCACTCCATGAGTGAACTCGGCGACGGCGAAGTCCTGCCCGTCGGCGGCACGGGTCCCGTCTCTACCGCGTGGTGGGGCATGATCTGCGTGATCGCCACCGAGGGCGTGCTCTTCGTCTACCTGATCTTCAGCTACGCCTATCTGGGTTCGCAGCAGCCGGGGCCCTGGCCCCCCTCCGGCCCCCCGAGCCTCAAGCTGGCGCTCACCAACACGGCCATTCTCATCGCCAGCAGCGTGCTGCTCGCCTGGGGGCTGCGGAAATTCCGTCGCCAGCGCGACAGGCGGCAGCTCGCCTTTGCATTGGCCGGGACGATCGTGCTCGGCGCCGTCTTCGTCACGATCCAGGGCTTCGAATGGGCGGACAAGCCGTTCGTCTTTTCGACCAATGCCTATAGCTCCGCCTTCTTTCTGCTGACGGGCGTTCATATGGCCCATGTGGCGGTTGGGCTGTTGATGCTGCTCGCCCTGCTGGTCTGGACATTGCTCGGCCGCTTCGACCGCGGGCATCACGAGCACCTTTCCCTCGGTGCCCTGTATTGGCATTTCGTCGACGTGGTCTGGCTCGTCGTCTTCACGACGGCATACCTGGTGCCGCAGTTCAAATGACCGCCCTCCACCCCCTCGCCAGCAGCATCGAGCACCCAGCGCCGCTGCGTGCCGCGGCCCCGCCATGGCTGCTCATCACCGGCCTGTTTGCCGCCCCGACGGGCTGGGGGCTGCAACTGCTCGTGTCCTATGGCCTCGAGGGAGATATTTGCCACCCCTCTCCCCCTCTCGGGGGGAGAACTCTCGCGCTGGCCCTCATCGGCATCGCCGCGGTGATCGTGTGCCTCGTCGGCGTCTGGTCGGGCTATCGCACATGGCGGCTGACGCGGGGCGAGGCAGGCGGAGACCATCACGACGCCCTGACCGCGGGAGTGGGCCGGACCCGTTTCCTTGGCCTCGGCGGCATGATCGCAGCCATCATTTTCGCCGTGGGCAGCATGTTCGGCCTGCTCGTGCCATTGCTGGAATCGCCATGCGCCGTGCCCTTCTAGTAGTTCTGCTGCTGGCCAGTTCCGTGTCCGCGGCGCGCGCGGCGCTCGCCGGGCCTTCAGCGCCGGCCGGCAACTGGCTGGGGGCGCCGCTGCTGGCGCTCGCGCTGCTGGTGCTCACCGCCGCCTACGCCGACGGGCTGGTTCAGCTCCGCACCCGCGGCGACCGGCGCGCCCCGTCATGGCCGCGCGCCGCCGCCTTCGCCACCGGGATAGCGCTGACCGGCGTGCTTTGGCTGACGCCGGTCGATGCAATCGGCAGAAGCTGGTTCGCTGCCCACATGGGCGAGCATCTGGTCGTCATCATCGGCATCGCGCCGCTTCTGGGCTGGTCGGATCCCGCCGGAGTGATCGCGGCGGCCCTGCCCGCGTCGGTCGTCGGCCGGCTCGCCGCCCTGCAACGCCCGGTCGCCCCTTACCGCGGCGCCCGGACCGCTTGGATCGCGGCGGCAGTCTTTGCGGCGACGATCTGGCTTTGGCACCTGCCGGCGGCGCATGACTGGGCGTCCGGCGCCGGTTTCCTCCACAGCCTCGAGCATATCACGCTGCTCGGAACGGCATTTGCCTTCTGGCGCGTCATCCTCGGCCGGGAGCGTCACGGCGTTGGTCCCGGCCTCGCCGCTCTCATCGTTTCCCTCGTCAGCCTGCAAGGAGCGCTGCTGTCGGCCCTCATCATGTTCGCGCCGGCCCAGCTGTGCGCCAGCTACGCCGGCAACCCGCTCGACGACCAGGTCCTCGCCGGGCTGCTGATGTGCATTCCCGCCTCCTTCGCCTATCTCGCCAGCACCGTGTGGGCGCTCTGGCGGCTGCTCGGAACCGATCCGCATCATGCCCGGTAACGTCGGCAGACCGAGCGGGATCATGAGCCGAGGGCGCTGGCCTGCTTTGCTGGCAATACTGCTCGCTGCCGTCCTCACCGCCGGCTTCTTTCTCAAGCCGGTGCAGGGGCCGCCCCGGAACTTGTCACTTACGGGCGATGTCACGCGTGGCAACTACCTCATTCGCCTGAGCGGCTGCTCGGCCTGCCATACCGACATGGCCGGCTATCTCGCGGGAGGCGCGCCGATTCCGACGCCTTTCGGCATCTTTTATCCGCCCAACATTACGCCGGACCGGCGGACGGGCATCGGCACCTGGACGCTGGCGCAATTTTCCGACGCCCTCAGCAATGGCGACGGTCCGCACGGCAATCTCTACCCGGCCTTCCCCTACAACGACCTTTCCCTGATGAGCGACCAGGAGGTCGTCGATCTCTACGCGGCGATTTTCGCCGCGCCCGCCATCGATCACCAGGCGCCGCCCAACCGCGTGGTTTTTCCGCTCAACTTCCGCATCCTGGTGTCAGGCTGGAAGAACCTGTTCTTCAGGCCCCACCGCTACCAGGACGATCCCACCCACAGCGCCGAGTGGAACAGGGGCGCCTATCTCGCCAACGGGCTGGCGCATTGTGTCGCCTGCCACTCGCCCGCCAACGCCCTGGGGGCGATCGAGGATGGCAGGCACTTCGCCGGAAATCCCGCTGGCGGCAGCGGCGGCAAGGCGCCGTCCATCCTCGCCACCGCACTGCTGGCCGACGGTTACGATGCCAGTGGCCTGGCGCGAACGCTGAAGACCGGGATCACCCCCAATGCCGGCAGGGTCGGCAAGGAAATGGCACCCGTCATCGCCGACGAGACGTCACGCTGGACGGACGCCGACCTCGCGGCCATCTCGACGTATCTGCTGAGCGGCTCGAACTAGACCGCGGGCGGTCACCGCTGCTTGCCGATTGCTCTCAGCCGGCGGAGCGACTCCGCCAGCAGCGGTCGCTGTCGCAGAAGTTCTCCCATGTGATCAGTCGCCAGGGTCTCGACCACTTGGTCGCCTTTGGCGGTCAACCCGATGAGCACGACGCGGAGGTCGGTGTCGAGCGAACGGCGCGCTACCAGCCCCTGGTCCTCGAGCCGGTCGACGAGTTGCACGGCCCCATGCGGGGCCACCAGCAGCTCGGCGGCAAGTTCCTTGATCGCCAGCGATTCCTCCGGGCTGGCCTTGATCGCCAGCAAGGCCTGATATTGCTGCGACGTGATCCCCACCGTGCCGACGGCCGCCTCGCTGAAAGCCAGGAACCGGCGCAGCGCCAGCCTGAAATTGGCCAGCTCGACATAGTCCTTCCGTTCCATCGATCTCGCCCTTCCACGCGCGCCAACGCCGATGAGACACGTCCGAACCCGACATGTCACCCTCCCTGCCGGGCCACTCGCTCAGAGGCACCGGAACGCCGGCTATCGCCGGACGTTCAGGCTGATCCTTCCAAGACAGCGTAGTGGAGCCGGCGATGCCTGAAGATAGCCCGACGAAGACGCGGATTCCTCCCCAGCAACAACGGCCGCCCGGACTGACCCGAGAAATGCGGCCCACCCCGGATCACGGGGAAGCCAGCTACCAAGGCAGCGGAAAACTGGTCGGCAAGGTCGCGCTGATCACCGGCGGCGATTCCGGCATCGGCCGGGCAGTGGCGATTGCCTTCGCGCGGGAAGGTGCCGACATCCTGCTGTCCTATCTCGACGAAGACGAGGATGCGACATCCACGGCGGAGTGGATCCGCAAGGCTGGGCGGCGCGTCGTGATCGCCCCCGGCGACATCACCGACGAGGCTCACTGCCAGGCTCTCGTCGCTCGCGCCGTCGAGGAACTGGGGCGGCTCGACATTCTGGTCAACAACGCGGCCTTTCAGCGGACCTACGCCTCGATCGAAGACATCACCACCGAGGAGTGGGACACCACGCTGAGGACCAATGTCTACGCGCCATTCTTCCTCAGCAAAGCCGCTGTTCCGCACCTTGGCGCCGGCAGTTGCATCATCAATACCACCTCGATCCAGTCCAAGGATCCGTCCGGCAACCTGCTGGCCTACGCGACGACCAAGGGTGCCATCTCGAACTTCACTGTGGGGCTGGCCCAGATGCTGGGGCCGAAGGGAATTCGTGTGAACGCCGTCGCGCCGGGGCCGATCTGGACGCCGCTGATCCCCTCGACCATGCCGGCCGAGAAAGTCGAAACGTTCGGCCAGGACACGGCGCTCGGCCGCGTCGGACAGCCGGCGGAACTGGCCTCGGCCTATGTCCTCCTCGCCTCCGACGGCGCCAGCTTCATGACCGGATCGATCGTTGCGGTGACCGGTGGCGAAGCGATGATCTAGGCGGAGCCGGACATTCGGTCTCGGGAATTGCCCAGCGGCAACGCCGCAGCAATTCGCCTCGGCTTCGGCAAACACGCCCCTGCCCCAACTCCCTAACGCATCGCCACGGGCCAGCTGCCAAGCTGGCCCGTGGCCATTGTTCGACCCTTGGATGGCGGCCGCTGAGCCTGCAAGAGCGGCCAATCGGCGGGGCCGGTCACGATGTCCCCGACGCCTGCCGGGAGACGGAACGATTTCATCCTGCCGGGTTTGTTCTTCTGGCCTCCCAAGTGGGGAGGCTCTCATGGAGCGACCCAAATGGCGAAGAAGACTTCAACGAGGACGGCAGCGTCCGCGCGCGGCCAGTCGATCGTTGCGACACGTGGCGGCGAGACGCATCAGGACGCCGACGAAGGCTATGAGGTGCTCACCACGGCGCAGGGTATGCCCGTCGCCGACGATCAGAACAGCCTGCGCCAAGGCGAACGCGGGCCGCTGCTGGTCGAGGATGGGCACTTCCGCGAGAAGATCTTCCATTTCGATCACGAGCGCATTCCCGAACGCGTCGTGCATGCCCGGGGCTACGGCGCCCACGGCTTCTTCGAGACCTATGCGCCGATTCCGGATCTGACCAAGGCCGACCTGTTCCAGCGCGCCGGCGAGAAGACCGAGGTCTTCGTCCGCTTTTCGACGGTCGCCGGCAGCAAGGGATCGTTCGACCTCGCCCGTGACGTGCGCGGCTTTGCGGTCAAGTTCTATACCAAGGAAGGCAACTGGGACCTGGTCGGCAACAACATCCCGGTCTTCTTCATCCAGGACGCCATCAAGTTCCCCGACGTCATCCACTCGGTAAAGCCCGAGCCCGACAAGGAATTCCCGCAGGCCCAGAGCGCGCACGACAACTTCTGGGACTTCATTTCGCTCACCCCGGAAGCCATGCACATGATCATGTGGGTGATGTCGGACCGGGCGATCCCGCGCGGCTTCCGCTTCATGCAGGGTTTTGGGGTCCACACCTTCCGGCTGGTCAATGCCGAGGGCCGGTCGACCTTCGTCAAGTTCATCTGGAAGCCCAAGCTCGGCGTGCAGTCCGTGCTCTGGAACGAGGCGGTCAAGATCAACGGGGCCGATCCCGATTTTCACCGTCGCGACCTGTGGAATGCCATTGAGGCGGGCGACTTCCCCGAATGGGAATTGTGCCTCCAGACCTTCGATAACGAGTTCGCCGCCGGCTTCGATTTCGACGTGCTCGATCCGACCAAGCTGATTCCGGAGGAGGTGCTGCCGGCCGTGCCGGTCGGGCGGCTCGTCCTCGACCGGATGCCGGACAATTTTTTCGCCGAGACCGAGCAGGTGGCGTTCATGACGCAGAACATCGTGCCCGGCATCGACTTTTCGAACGATCCGCTGCTGCAGGGCCGGAATTTCTCCTACCTCGATACCCAGCTCAAGCGGCTGGGCGGCCCCAACTTCACCCATTTGCCGATCAACGCGCCGCGGTGCCCGTTCCACAATTTCCAGCAGGACGGCCATATGGCCATGCACAATCCGCACGGCCGGGCCAACTACGAGCCGAACTCGTGGGGGCCGGAGATCGGGGGCCCGCGTGAATCGGCGGCACGAGGCTTCCACTCGGTGCCCGAGGTAGCCGACGGCGCCAAGGTTCGGATGCGGCCCGAAAGCTTTGCCGACCACTACAGCCAGGCGCGCCAGTTCTATGTCAGCCAGGACCTGATCGAGCGGCGGCATATCGGCGAGGCGCTGGTGTTCGAGCTCAGCAAGGTCGAGCGGCCCGACATCCGGCTGCGTATGCTGTCGCATCTCGTCAACCTGCATCCTGACCTGGCGCAGGCGGTCGCCGACGGGCTGGGGGTGAAGGACCTGCCGCCGCCCGCCAAGGCCGCGGTCGAGCCGCGCACCGATCTGGCGCCGTCCGATGCGCTCAGCATTCTCAAGAATCCACCGGCGACCTTCAAGGGCCGCAAGCTCGGCGTGCTGATCAGCGATGGCGTCGATGCCAGGCTGCTCGAGGCGATCGACACCGCCTTTGCCGAAGAGGGCGCGGTCGTCGAACTGATCGCCCCGACCGTCGGCGGCGTCGAAGCCAGCGATGGCGAAATGATCGCGGCGCATCACCAGATCGATGGCGGGCCATCGGTCATCTTTGACGCGGTGGCGCTGCTGGTCGCCGAGGAAGGCATCCTGGCGCTGCTGAAGCTGCCGCCGGCGCGCGACTTCGTGGCCGATGCCTATGCCCACTACAAGTTCGTCGGCTTCACCCCGGCGGCTGCCAAGCTGTTCCAGAAGGTAGGGCTGCCGGACGATCTCGACGACGGGTTCGCGGCGCTTGGCAAAGCCGGCGATGCCAGGAGTTTTCTCGAGACGTGCCGGCAACTGCGTTTCTGGGACCGTCCGGACGGCGCATGAGCGATCACCAATTGGAGGAAGAAATGGACGAACCCAACACGATATCCAAAACCCTGGATGCGGTGGCCGGCGCGGTGCCGCCCGAAGCGCAGGACCGGGTGAAGGCCGACGCCAACGCGGCGGTCGCAGAGGCGCGGGACGTGCTCGATACAGCCCGGCACGAGGCCGGCGAGCAGCTCGGCGCCATCAAGGAACAGGCCCAGGAACAACTTGCCGGCGCCACGGACAAGGCGAAGTCGTTCGCGGCCGAACAGAAGGATTCGGCGGCCGACCAGCTCGGCGGCATCGCCACGGCGATCTCGAAAGCCGCCGACGAGCTCGAGGACGGGAGCCAGGGGATGGCCGCGGGCTACGCCCGTGACCTCGCCGGTGGCGTCAAGAGCATCTCCGAAACGGTCAAGTCCCGCAACGTCGACGAGCTGATTGCGATGACCGAGGATTTCGGCCGCAAGCAACCGCTGGCGTTCCTCGGCGCCGCGGCGCTTGCCGGCTTCGTCGCCAGCCGCTTCGTGCTCGCCTCGGCGGCGCGACGCGCCGGCAGCGTCTCGGGCTCGAGCCAGGCCCCGGCCCCAACCACTCCGGCTTCCGCGCCCCTTTCGACACCGGGAGATCTCTGATGGCATACGAAACCGAAAGCCGGCCGCTGCCGGAACTGATCGGCGGCCTCGCCAGCGACATCTCCACGCTTTTCCGCAAGGAAATCGAACTCGCCAAGACGGAGACCTCTGAGAAGGTCAGCCAGCTGACCAGTGCCCTGGTGTTGCTTGGCGGTGGGGCCGTGCTGGCCCTCGGCGCGCTCGGCGTCATCCTGGCGGCGATCGTTACGGCACTTGCCGCGTTCCTGGTCGACCGCGGCATGGGCGCAACCGCCGCCAACTCGCTCTCGGCCGCAATCGTTGGCGTCATCGTCGCGATCATCGCCTGGGTCTTCATCGCGCGCGGCCTCGACGGGCTCAAGGCGAGCAATCTGAAACTCGACCGAACGACCGCCGCCCTCGGGCGTGACGCGGCCG